>Ga0070731_10000656_pt1 | contig 42720 bp, 24 predicted proteins | sample Coa_R1_2_FD_66448 | JGI IMG/M metagenome (GOLD analysis project Ga0070731, IMG submission 66448) | Surface soil microbial communities from Centralia Pennsylvania, which are recovering from an underground coalmine fire - Coalmine... | ecosystem: Environmental > Terrestrial > Soil > Unclassified ...
AGATGGCATGACGGACCAGTTGATTACGGACCTCGCTAAAATCGACTCGCTGCGGGTAATCTCGCGAACTTCCGTCATGCAGTACAGAGGGGCGAAAAAGGGAGTGCCCGAAATTGCACGGGAGTTGAAGGTCGACGCCATCATTGAAGGTTCGGTGATCCGTGCGGGTCAACGAGTGCGTGTTACCGCTCAACTGATTCAGGCACCTGTGGACCGGCACCTGTGGGCCGAGACATACGACCGCGATCTCGGCGATATCCTGAAACTTCAAGGTGAGGTGGCGGACGCCATTGCAGGGCAGGTCCGGGCGCAGCTCACGCCCACGCAGCACGCTAGCCTTCGCCGTGCCCACGCCGTGAAACCGGACGCGTACGATTCCTACCTCAAAGGGCGTCTTTATTTTACGAACGAATACGCCAACCCTGATTCACTGCGAAAGGCCCAACATTACTTCGACGAGTCGATCCAGGAAGACCCAAACTTCGCGCTGGCTTACGCGGGACTGGCCGACGCTTACGCGTACCTGGCGTTTGCCGGTGCTATGCCAAGGGATCAGGCCTACCGGTCTGCGAAGGAGGCGTTAGCCAAAGGGTTGCAACTGGATGACACGATAGGGGAAGCTTACTACACCCTCGGCATTCTGAGTTGGCGGTTTGATTGGGATTTGGAGGCTGCCGATCGCCAGTTCGACCGTGCCGTCGCTCTGGCGCCGAGCTACAGTTGTGCCCGTGAGGTCCGCGCCGGTTTTCTCGCCACTATCGGCCGGCGCGCTGAGGCGCTAGCCGACCTCGCAAACGTTGACCAACTGGACTATGGCTTCGGTGCGGGGCAAAGCCAGTCGTATACCTACTATGTACTACAGGATTACCCCAATTTGATCGAATCCGGCAGAAGAGGCCTGCTTTTGGATCCAAACGATTGGTATCAGCACTTTATGCTCGGTGCTGGTTACGAGGGTACAGGCAAACTGCAGGAGGCGGCTTCCGAGTACCAAAAAGCGTTTGCGATCTCGGGCAACCCCCAGAGCGCAGTGGCCCTGGCGCACGCCTATTCCGCCTCCGGCAAAAGAGCGGAGGCAGAGAAGATTCTTCACGATTTGGAGCGCAAGCTAAAGCGAACCTCACCTTCGGCATACACGATGGCCACGATCTATGCGGGCCTCGGCGAAAACGACAAAGCGCTCGGGTTTCTGGAAAAGGCCTTCTCGGAGAAGTCTTTCGACATTCCCTCACCCCCGGACCGTGATCTGGTGCTGGACAGCTTACGTGGTGAACCTCGGTTTCAACTTCTCGTTCACCGTATGGATGGGAACAACCTTGCTTTCGCAGGACAAGCGGCGCAACGTGACCGCCTATAGAGGCAATCACGCGGCGCCGATCCTCCGAGCCATCGCTCGCTGACAGCCGCTTGGGTCCGCTTTCTTGAAATCTCAAGGCCTAACAGCGGGCTGAGCGGGATGAGACTCATCGTAGAGTGGGGTTTCGTTGGCCTTCACCGAGGAACGGCGGCCAGACGCGCGAACGGCGAATCCCAGATGTCCGCCTTCCTGCTCCGACAAGGCGCGCGGATAGGTGTGCCGAAAGGTGCCATTTCGGCATAGCCGACAGGCGGCTGTCGCGATGCCCGGCCGGCGGCACCTCCGGTTGTTCGCCGCGCTGCCCGCGTCCGCGGCCCGGTCGGCAGCGCCAATGCTTGGCTCGGTCAAAGAGCATCCCTCAGCTCACGTCCGGCAGGGCGAGAATTAGGGACCCGTACACCGCCGATCTGGGACCCCCTCGTTCAAGCAAACGAAACCTTTAGTGCGTTTCGCTCATCATTTATCATAAGAGGCAATGCACATGTCCAAACAGCCGAATCTTCCTGTAGTCCCAATCAAGAATACCGTGCTTTTCCCTAACCTATTGATGCCATTGTCCGTTGGCCGCCCGAAATCCGTGGCCGCCATCCTGGCAGCCCTGGCGAGCGAGGCGCAGGAGATTCTGGTTGTTACCCAACGCGATTCGTCCGTCGAAGTTCCAGGCCCGGCGGATCTCTTCCCCACCGCCACCAAAGCCGTTATCAAGCGGTCTCGGCGCAGTGGGGACAAATACGACATTCTGGTGTTGGGCGTGGAGCGGGTGGCGCTCGCCGATTTCACCGGTGAAGACTTCCTTCGCGCGAGCTTCCGTCCTATTCCGATTCCCGATCAGCCGGACGACGCGAACCCCGAGACCGAAGCCCTCCACCGTGAAGTTATTGACCTTGCCACCAACGTTTTGAAATATGCAGGCTTGGAGTTGCCGGTGGAGTTCGCCCGCGCGATCACGGCTGAGGCGGATCCCCTGCAAATGACGTGGATGCTCGCCAGCGTACTCAGTATGGACGTTGCCCTCGAACACGGGCTGCTTGCGGTCGATTCCCGCATCGAAGCCTTGCGTCTGATCCATGGACACCTTTCGCACGAACTCCAGATCCTCGAAATCCGGGGTAAGATCGCGACTAAAGCTCAGAACGAAATGGGAAAGGAGCAGCGGGAATATGTCCTTCGGCAGCAACTCCGCGCCATCCAGCAGGAATTGGGTGGAAAGGAGGGCGAATCCGAGCTGGAGCTACTCCGGGAGCGCCTGAAGGCAGCCGACCTGCCGGACGAAGTCCGCAAGGAAGCCGACCGGGAAATGTCGCGTCTGGATCGTCTCTCGACGCAAGCTCCGGACTACAACGTTGGCCGCACCTGGCTCGAACTGATCCTGGAACTGCCCTGGAAAAAGGCCGGCGATTCGCCCATCGATATTGCGGGCGCTCGCCAGATACTGGCGGAAGACCACTACGGCCTCAAAGACGTCAAAGAACGTATCCTCGAACACTTGGGCGTGCTCAAGCTGAACCCGGGCGCCAAAGCGCCAATCCTCTGCTTCGCGGGACCTCCGGGAGTTGGCAAAACGTCGCTCGGCCAGTCGATCGCCCGTGCCCTGGGCCGCAAGTTCGAGCGCCTGAGCCTGGGCGGCATGCACGACGAAGCTGAGTTGCGCGGGCATCGCCGCACCTACATTGGCGCCATGGCTGGCCGGATCATCCAGAGTATCCGCAAAACCGGTGTCAACAATCCGGTGCTGATGCTGGACGAAGTGGATAAGCTCGGGCGCGATTTCCGGGGTGACCCGGCCGCCGCACTGCTCGAAATCCTCGATCCCGAGCAGAACAAGACGTTTCGCGACAATTACCTCGACCTGCCGTTCGATATCTCGAAGGTCTTTTTCGTGATGACGGCCAACACGCTCGATACCATTCCTCAGCCCCTACTCGATCGCATGGAAGTCGTGCGGCTGGCGGGCTACAGCGAAGAGGAAAAGTTCGAAATAGCTCGCCGTTACCAGGTTCCCAAACAACTGAAGGAAGCGGGTCTTTCAACCGATGTCTGCGTCCTGAGCGATGAGGCGTTGCGCCTGGTGATTTCGCGTTATACCCGTGAGGCTGGCGTGCGACAACTGGAACGAGCCATCAGTCGCGTGATGCGCAAGGTGGCGTTAAAGGTGGCCGAGGGCGCCCCTGGGCCGGTCGAAATACAAAAGGAAGAACTGACGGACCTCTTAGGACCGGAACGTTTCTCGCCCGAGCAGGCTCGCAAGGACGTGCCCGCCGGCGTGGCGACCGGCCTGGCTTGGACCGAGGCCGGTGGCGACGTTCTGTACATCGAGGCGGCGCTGCTGAAGGACGGCAAAGGACTGTCGCTGACCGGGCAGTTGGGCGAGGTGATGCAGGAATCCGCCAAGACCGCGCAAAGCTATATCTGGTCGCACGCCAGCGAGTTTTCTATCGATCAATCGATGTTCCGTCGCTATGGCGCACATGTTCACGTCCCGGCCGGCGCGATTCCGAAGGACGGCCCCTCGGCGGGCGTCACCATGACCACGGCGCTGACTTCCCTCTACACCGGGTTGCCGGTCCGCAGCGACACTGCCATGACCGGCGAAGTCACGCTTTCCGGCCTTGTACTGCCGGTCGGCGGAATCAAAGAGAAGATGCTGGCCGCGCGCCGGCTCGGCATCCGCCGCGTCATCATTCCGAAACAAAACGAGAAGGATTTGCGGGATTTGCCGCCCGATGCCCGCGACGAGATGGAGTTCATCCTGGCCGAACACGTGCATGATGTCCTGCGAGCAGCCATTCCAGGTATCAGCGAGCAGGGTAGGCTGCGCGTGGCGGCGTAATTCGTCGTCAGCGTCTCTTCCAACGATCCGCCAAGGCAGCCAATTTGTCATCCATGGTGGCCTGTGGTTTGGGGGGTGCAGCAGGCTTCTTCGGTCGGTCGGGAGCGCCTTGCGCCGTTTTCGCACCGGGGGTCTTCATGGACAGGGAGATGCGCCTGGTTTTAGGGTCGGCGCTGAGCACATGCACCTTCACGATCTGGCCCGTCTTGACCACATCGCCCGGTTCCTTGATGTAACGATCCGCAAGTTCGCTGATGTGTACCAACCCGTCCTGGTGAACGCCGATATCGACGAAGACTCCGAACTTGGTCACGTTGGTGGCGATGCCTTCGAGCGTCATTCCCGCTTGCAAGTCTCCGATCTCCTTCACATTGTCGTTAAAGTCAGGCGCGGCGAAGGTATCGCGCGGGTCGCGACCGGGTTTGCGAAGCTCGTCCAGAATGTCGTTCAGGGTGTATACGCCGGCCGTGAGTCTGCCCTTGTCGACCTTCTCCAGCAGCGCGGGTTTTGCGATGAGTTGCTCGATCGAAACGTCCAGGACCTTGGCGATTTGCTCGACCACAGGGTAGGACTCCGGGTGGACCGCGGTGACGTCGAGGGGATAATCGCCGTGACGGATTCGCAGGAAGCCGGCGGCCTGCTCGAAGGTCTTGGGCCCGATGCCGGGGACGGCGGTCAATTGAACGCGGGAGCGGAAACGGCCATGTTCGTTCCGGAACTCGACAATCTTCTGGGCGGTGCGTTCATTAATACCGGCGACATAACGCAGCAGGGTCCAGGACGCTGTGTTGAGGTCCACGCCCACGCGGTTGACGCAACTTTCAATGACTGTCTCAAGCGACCTGTGCAGGTGCTTCTGATCGACGTCATGCTGATACTGGCCGACGCCGATGGATTTGGGGTCTAGCTTGACCAGTTCGGCCAGCGGATCCTGCAAGCGGCGCGCGATGGAGATGGCTCCGCGGACGGTCAGATCGAGGTCGGGAAACTCCTGGCGCGCGATTTCAGAAGCGGAGTAGATGGAGGCGCCCGACTCGTTGACCATCACGCAGAAGATCGACGAGAATCCTTCCTTCTTGAGAAAGGCCCGGACCAGGGCTTCGGTCTCGCGCGAAGCCGTGCCGTTGCCGATGGCGATAGCGCGGACACTAAATTTTTCGATCAGGGATTTCAGGGTCCGCTCGGCGCCGGCTACGTCGTTCTTGGGCTGAAACGGGTAAATGACATCGTGGCCCAGGAATTTGCCGGTATCGTTGACGACGGCGATCTTACAGCCCGTGCGGATACCGGGGTCGAGTCCCAATACGGCGAGTTGGCCCGCGGGTGGGGCGAGCAGCACATTCTGGAGATTCTCACGAAAGACCTGGATGGCATCGCTATCGGCGCGCTGCTTGAGTTCCAGGCGCACTTCGCCGGTGATGGAACTGCTGAGCAGGCGCTTCCAGGCGTCCTCCGCGGCGATGTTCAGTTGAGCGGTCCAGTCGCCGGGCTGTTTATGAATCTTACTTCTGATCAGATCGAGCGGACGCAGCGGATCGAGTTCGATCTGAAAGTAGAGGACGTTCTCAGCCTCCCCGCGGCGGATGGCGAGCATGCGATGCGAGGGGATCTGCTTGACCGGTTCGCGGTAGTCGTAATACATCGCGAACTTCTCCTGTTCGTCGACAGCATCCGCCGCTTTCTTGCCGACGATGACGCCTTCCTCGAACATGGCGCGTCGCAGAAGCTTGCGAATATCGGCATGATCGCTGATGGCTTCTGCCAGGATGTGGCGCGCTCCTTCGAGGGCATCTTCCACGCTGGCAACCCCTTTTTCGGCGCTAACAAAAGACGCAGCGAAGGTTTTGAGCGGCGTATTCGACGGCTCTTGATTCCACAAATAGTCCGCGAGCGGCTCAAGACCCTTCTCCCGTGCGATGATCGCTTTGGTGCGGCGCTTGGGCTTGTAGGGAAGGTAGAGATCTTCCAACTCGCTCTTGTCCAGCGTCTGATCGATCCTGGCCTTCAACTCTCCGGTTAGCTTGCCTTGTTCCTGAATGGAGGCGAGGATGGTCTCTTTCCGGGAGATCAATTCGCGAAAATACAGGAGCTTTTCCTCAATGGAGCGGATCTGGACCTCGTCGAGGTTGCCGGTAGATTCCTTGCGGTAGCGCGCGATGAACGGGACTGTGGAGCCTTCGTCAAGGAGTTCGACGGTGGCGAGCAGTCCCTGCATGGGAACCTGGAGCGTGCGGCCTACGTGGATCAGAAGATCGGGTGACAGGGACTGATGTTCGGGCATGGAGGCGAAAGCCATTTTAACGTAAAGAAAAATCCGGTTGCCAGACGAAGTGAAATGATTGATTCAGCTCAGTTTGGCTAATCAGAAAGCGCGTGCCAGCTGTAGTCCTTTGCGCCTCGCCCTCATTTCGCCAGAAAATCTTCCCTGAGCACATTGGCCAAGGTTTCGATCAGATAGCTTGCATTGTTACTATCGAAGCACAACGGCGGCTTTACCTTGATTACGTTCTCCAGCGGGCCATCGGTGCTGAGCAGGATTCCATGATCGCGCATACGATTGACCAGATAGCCGGCTTCGGCAGCGGCTGGCTCCAGGCTACTGCGGTCGCGCACCATCTCGAAGCCGCAAAATAGCCCCAAACCACGCACATCGCCGACGATAGCGTGGCGTTGCATCAGGCTGCGAAAACCGTCCATAAGAAGGTTGCCAGTTGACAGTGCATTCTCATGCAGCCGTTCCTCCTGGATTACATCCAACACCGCCATGCCGATCGCGCAAGAGACTGGATTACCACCGAAGGTGTTGAAGTATTCCAGACCGTTGTCAAAGGAGGCCGCGATTTCGGGCGTGGTAATCACCACCCCGAGGGGATGCCCGTTCCCGGCCGGCTTACCGGCGGTTACGATGTCCGGAACCACTCCCTGCGCCTGGAACGCCCAGAAATGCGAACCGGTTCTGCCGAAGCCCGTCTGGACTTCGTCGGCAATGCAGACGCCGCCGGCTTCGCGAGTCAACCGGTAGACCTCTGTCAGATAGCCTTCGGGTGGAACAATTTGGCCGGCGCAGCTGAGAATGGATTCGCTCAGGAACGCGGCCACGTTTCTCTCCGGCTTAAAGCGCACATCGGCCTGTGCCGGCCGGTAGTGCGCCGGCAATGTGCGGATGTGCCCGATAGCGGTACCTGCGAAAGCGGCATATCGCCTGCCCGCCTGCGGATCGTCGGCGCGGAACGTACCCCGGTAAGTATCGGGCATCGGCACTTTGTGCACCCAGTCGCTCGAACCCATGCCTCCCTTGTGATCGAACTTGTACGGGCTCAAGTCGATCGCGCCCGTGGTGTTGCCGTGATAGCCCATATCCACGACGATAGTGTCCTTCTGCCGCGTATGAGCCCGCGCCAGGCGCAGTGCGAGTTCGTTGGCCTCGCTTCCGCTATTTACCAGAAAGCAGACGCGCAGCGGCTCCGGCAACGTTGCGCAAAGCCGCTCGGAGTACGTTACCAGAAGTTCATGCAGGTACCGGGTGTTGGTATTCAGCAATGCCATCTGACGCTGCCCCGCGCGCACTACCTTCGGATGGCAGTGCCCCACGTGCGGCACATTGTTCACAGCGTCGAGATAAGGCTGGCCTTCAGAGTCAAACAACCACTGCCTGTAACCGCGCACGATGTGCAGCGGCCGGCGATAGGAGATGCTGAGATTGTATCCGATGCGCCGGCGTCGTAGTTCCAGAATCTCGTTCTGATCCAATCCCTTCGGCAGCAGCGCCTCACTGGGAATATTGCCAATCAAATTGGGGTCCGGGCTGAGGCTCAGCCACACGTCCCGCTGGCTTGGCCGGCAACTGCCGGGGAAATCGCCTTGCATGCCCAACATATCCGTGATGATCTGGAAATGCAGGTGTGGCGGCCAATCGCCGTTTGCTGGATAGGTCCCAATCGTGCCAAGACGTTCCCCTTTTCGCACGGGCTTGCCAAGGCTGAGCCCTTCGAGCGAGGTCTGGCTGAGATGGCCATAGAGGGTGTAGAATCGGAGGCCGTCCGGAAGACTGTGCTCGACAATGATGCACGGCCCATAGTCGCAACGCGCGGCATTATCGCGGAAGCTATGGATCGTGCCGTCGAGGGGCGCGAAGACCGGCGACTCGGCGTCCATGAAAATATCCAGCCCGATGTGCACGGACCGCCACTCGCAGCCGTCGTTTGCCGGCATTTGAAACGCGGCGCTCCGGTACAGGGGACGAGCTTCGTTGTAGCGGCCGATCGCCACCCGGACGCCTTCATCCGACATTCGTGACTGGATGGCGCGCGTCAGGCGGGCAGTATCCTGGTAGTCATCCGGGTTCCCGAGTTCGACACTCCCGACGCTCCAGTCGCTTACGACGAACGGGCAGGTGCGTGGATCCGGTGCCACGACGCCCGCCATCTCACCGCGGTTTTTTTCGAGCCATTGAACTACCCTAGGGCTGTGCGGCACTGCCTGGAATCCACATGCTGCCCGCAGGCTGTAGTGAGCCAACTCAGGATGCAATCTCTCCAGTTGTTCCAACAGTTCCCACGCCGGCCGGTCGCTGATCTGAAGGTACTGATTTTCCGGCGCCACGGCCTTCTGGTATGCGGAGTTTGTGACACTGACGGCCAGGCGCAGCCCAATTAGAGGAAACAGCAGCTCCAGTTCGTGCTCGGTTAGCGGATGTTCCGCGTGGTAACCCCGGACAACATGCACCGCCGCGGCGATCGGGTCTGGCTTGTCCAGCATGGCATAGGCGCATCCAATTGCCAGTTCGCAGATGATCTGCGTGTGTACCATGTCCCCGAAATCCAGAAGCCCGGTGACCCTCTGTTCCCAGGGACTCTCGCCGCCCACCAGCAAGTTATAGTCGTTGGCATCATTGTGAATGACGCCGTGGCGGAGACCTTCGAGCCTGGCCAGAAGATTGGTTTCAAAGTGATCGAGCCGGCGCTCAACCATCGCCCGTCGGGAACGCTCTGGGATGTGGGAAAGAAAATCGCGCGCCCAGGAGGCCCGTGCGAGATCCCATTTAAGGGCGCGGCGATCCGCGGGGTGCGCGAAACCGCGAAATGCAGTATCCACACGGCCGAGCAGTTGGCCCAGGCTCGCGAGCATTCCCGGCGTATGCGGCCTGAACTCGGCCCAGATCTTTCCAGGGAGATAGGTCAGCAAGCGGACGAAATACTGGACGCCGCCGCCGGTCACGGTGCCGATGCCATCGCCGGTGTTCGCCGCCAGAACACGCTGCACCTCACCGACTCCGTGTGCCGCCAGTTGATTCAGGGCGGCGTTCTGAAATTCCAAAATTTCGTGCGTCTCTTCCGCATTGGAGATCTTGAGCACCAAGGGTTCGCCGTCGGCCGGCTGCAGCAGGAAGTTGCAGTCCCTCTCGCCCGGCAGCGGAGATGCCTCGGCAACCAGACTGTATAGTTGGCGGGCGATTGTCGCCGCATCGCGGGCGGTAAAGGGAGGGAGATTGAACTTCACGGTGAACATTCTAATGCGAGCAATATAGCAGAACTGCCGATCTTCGATCGGCAAACGCGACCGTTTTCTTGATGCGCTCGCGAAAATCCACCAGCCGGAATATCGTGTTCTCGTTCGGTCATTTCGGGCAGCCACGCCCAATGGTTTCTTCCGGCCGATTACGTCAGAGCGCGGCACGTCGCCACGGTGAGGCAGCTCCCACCGGGGCCAGACGGCGAGGGTTGGTACGATTGGGAGGAGCGGCCTGGGCCGGGACGGGCTGAGGATGCCGAACACCCAGCGACGAGTTGATCATCGGGGTGAGGCTCCTGGCCGTAGTTCTCACGCACAATCTGTGACTGATCCGAGTAGAATGTGCGCAAACCTGTTCAGGGTCTGAATCGCCTTGAGAGCAGTGATCTCATGGGCGTAGATCCGGGATTTATTCAGCACCGGCATAGCCGTCGTAACAACGACGAGGATGATCGCAGTGAGGATGATCGCATTCCTGTTCCGTCGCTTTACCGCTCTCGTGGAGCGCGCGTCTTCACTTCCAATTCCAGCTTAGCCGGAAAAAGTGTGGATATACCTTCAGTTCACTTGACCACCCATCGAAAGACCCACGGCATCGAACTTCGCAATCCCGGGGGGATCGCGCACTGCGCCAAATCAGGTGGAATTGGAGATCACCAGGGGCCGACATCTAACGTTCTGATTTTGACTTATTCAAGACCAACACTACTTCGCTTGCCGAAGAGTCTGGTGCAAGGCTATTCTCTTCGGTGTCGACTCGATCTAGGTTCTTGACCGCCTGAAGATTTTGTAATAAAACAATTTCATTCCTAAATGTTTTGGCGCATACTGGATGCATGGCCCGTCCAGCCCTGCGGATCGAAGTCACCGCCAAGGATCAGAAGGCACTCCGAGGATTGTTGAGTGGCGGCGTGCAGCAAGTACGATCGTCCTGCGCGCTGTGGCGCTTTTTCAACTGGCAAAGGGCGTCAGCGCACCGCGGATTGCCTCGATCGTTCCGCTGACTGCACAGGCCATCCGCAATGTCGGCCATCGCTATCAGTCCGGAGGACTGGAGCGGGCACTGTATGAGAAGCAGCGCCCCGGAGCGGCGGAAGTATTGGATGACAGTCAAAAACAACGACTGATTGCCATGGTGTGCAGTAGCCCACCGCAAGGCCGCGCCCGCTGGACGGTGCGTCTGGTGGCGGAAGAAGCCGTCAAGCGCAAGTTGGTTCCCCGCGTAGGAAGGGAAACCATCCGGATTCTCCTGCTGAGCCACGATTTGAAGCCGTGGCGGGAAAAAAATGTGGGTAGTCGCGGATCTCGATGAAGACTATATCGCCAAGATGGAAGATGTGTTGGAAGTGTACGAGCGGCCGTACGATGCGCAACATCCAGTGATCTGTTTGGACGAGAAACCGGTCACCTTGCACGCCGACCTGCGGCCCGCCTCGCCTGCACGGCCGGGACGGGAAGCGCGGCGGGATAACGAGTATGAGCGGTGCGGGACTGCCAATGTTTTCTGCGCCGTAGAACCTAAGGCAGGCCGTCATTTCACCTTCGCCACGCCGGATCGTTCGGGGTTGGAATTCGCCAAGGTAGCCTTCGAAATCGCCGTACAGTATATGCCGGCTGAGACCATCCACTTGGTCATGGACAATCTGAACATCCATAGCCGTAAGTCATTGACGGACCTGTTGGGTTCCGAATTCGGCAACGAAATCTGGGATCGGTTCACCATCCACCACACCCCGACTCACGGGAGTTGGCTCAACCAGGCGGAAATCGAAATCGGGATCTTCTCGCGACAATGTCTGGGCGCCAGAAGAATCCCGAACCTCAAGACCTTGCGCCGAGAAGCCCGAGCCTGGAATCGGCGGATGAACCGTGATCGCGTCCACATCAACTGGAAGTTCGACCGCCAAGCCGCCCGCCGCAAGTTCGGTTACAAAAGGAAATCCTTTAAGCGGTCATAGACCTAGCAGTGATAGTACACGTACCGCGCCTTCTTCACCTCGGCCACCAGAGAGCAGCCACTATGACCGCGCCCAATTGTGCTTACTGCTACGACGCGCATCGCCACGGCATGCAGTTGTGACCCTGCGGCGTATGCTCCGCTCTGCCAGAGAATCAACGCGGTCAAGGTCCTGTTCATAGATGCGAGCCTATTGGGCGCATCGACGCCGGGACGTACGACCGGAAAGCCGGCGAGATTCGTCAGCAACAGGATCGGCTACACCGCCGGCTTACCGTGGTTCCCGTGCTGCCGCCCGCAAGCCAGGCCGTGGATCTGATCGCGCTCACCGCCAAAGCCGCCGACCTGTTCCTCAAGCAAGCTGGGGCAGAGCAACGCAAATTATTCCTCCGGCTGGTTCTGGAAAGCGCGAGCTGGAAGGGTGGGGAGTTGCGGACGTCGCTGCGGGAGCCATTTTCTCAATTACGACTCTCGAACCGCGAAAGTCAAACAAGAGATAACCGCTTAAGCCCTGGCGACAGCCATTTGGGTGTCTGGCGGAGGAAGAGGGATTCGAACCCCCGAGTGAGTCACCCCACTAACGGTTTTCAAGACCGCCGCCTTCAACCGCTCGGCCATTCCTCCGTCCTCTACTTTACCTGATTCCAACGCGTTACGGATACTGGCACTATGCGGCTTCTTTTTTTCTTCTTGGGCGCCACTGTCACTATTTGTCACCGGTCGGCCGCGCCGTCACGGCGCGCGGGTCCGAAACTGAAGATTGTTCTCCGGCAAGAACTTCACCAGACCTCACCGGTTTCTGGGCCAAACGGGGCGAAGAGCAACGGCGCGCTCCTTGTTTTGCAGCGACGGTCAGCCTGTCTAGAGCTGATTCTGGCCAACACCCGGCTTTAGGCGCCCCCGACCGGTGCCATCACAGTGCGGAATCCCGGCTGGCCGCGGATTTCGTCGAAGCGCGGGTCTACGCCCAGCCAGATGAGCCCGCGGGCGCGGCCGGCCACCGCCTGACGCAGATGGTCCAGCACGGCATCGGTTTCTTTGAGTCCGAGATACACGGTGGCTTGGGCCAACGGGACTCCGTCCAGCCGGGCCAGGATCCCGCGGGCGGGCGTGGCGTCACCCATGGCGGCATGGCAATGGCCGGAATCCGCCAGCACGGCAGGGTTGTCGCCGCTGGCGGCCAGCGCCCTTGTGAAGCATTCCATGGCTTCCGCAAACTGCCCTTGCGCCTGGTAGACGCGGGCCATAGACCAATAAGCGTGGTAGAAACCGGGCGCGAGCTCCATGGTGGACTGCAATTGTTTCAACGCCGCCGGGTACCGCCGCAGACGGTACAGACACCCGCCCACGGCCGTGCTGAGCAGTGGAGCGGCCGGGTCCAGTGCCAGTGCCAGCTTTAATTCCTCCAGGGCCTCGTCCAGGCGGCCGCGCGGCGTCAGATAGTCGAGCGCATGGTGGAACAACAGATCCGAACCGGGTGGCCCCAGCGAGAAGGCCTCCTGGAACTGGGCGCGCGCGGCTTCCCAATCCCAGTCGAATCCGGCAGTGATGGCGGCGCGCAGGCACGATGCCGATGCCAGCGCGGCATCGCCGGCCAGGGCCGTCTCGAGTTCCGCTTTAGCCTTGGGCATCACGGCCAATGCGGGCGCGAATCCGTACCAACCTTGCGAGGCGTAACAATCCGCGATGCCCACGCGCGCCAGCGCGTAGGCGGGCTCTAAGCGCAGGGCTTGCGAGAAGAAGCACAGCGCGGCGCTCAGGCCCTGCGGGGTCTGCAGATTAAAGGAATGGCGGCCGCGCAGGTACAATTCATGCGCGTTATAACCGGGCGTGCCGCCGCGCAGGTGGGACAATTCGAGATCGGCGCCCAGCCATTTACGGAGCTGCGTGACGACGCCGCCGGTGACCTGGTCCTCGACCTCGAATACGGCTTTCATTTCGGAGTCGAAGCGCTGTGACCAGATCTGGTATCCGTCGGACGCGGTAACCAGTTGGGCGGTCACGCGCACGCGCTCGCCCTGGCGGCGTACGCTGCCTAGCACCAGGGCTCCCACGTGCAGGCGGCGGCCCACATCGCGGACATCCAGGGCGGGCGATTTGAACTGAAACGTGGAGGCGCGGGAGGCCACGCGCAGGCCCCGCACCTGGGTGAGGGCGTTGGCGATCTCTTCGGTCAGTCCGTCGCTAAGGAAGTCGTCTTCGGCGCTCTGGTTCATGTTCACGAAGGGCAACACGGCCACCGCGTGGAGGCGCGATTTGGACGCCAGCCGCACGGTGGAGAATCCCGAAGGGAGCTGGCCGGTGGCTTCGGCGGAAGGTTCTGGAGGTTTCTCTTTTTCGGCCAGGCGGCGCGCCCGCACCAGATCCGCCAGCATGTCAGTTACGGTCTGGTAGCGTTCCGCCGGATCTTTGGAAAGCGACTTATCGACGATTTGATCCAGCTCCGGGGCGAGGTCCGGGCGCAGCGTAGAGGGCGGCTGCGGATCGGTGTTCAAAATGGAATAAGCCAGGTGCGCCCGATCGCCCGCGAAGGGCAGGCGGCCGGTGAGCGCCTCGTAGAGAACCACGCCCAATCCCCAGATGTCGCCGCGCGCGTCGCTGTGCCCCATTTCGAAGCGTTCCGGCGACATGTAGACCGGGGTGCCTGCATAGTTGATGGTTTCGGTGCGATCCGCCGAACCACCCAGGCTGGCCAGGCCGAAATCGAGCAGTCGGGCGCGGTTGCGGGGGTCTACCATGATGTTGGAACTCTTGATGTCCCGATGCACGATGTGCAGGTGATGGGCTTCGGCCAGGCCCTCGGCTATCTGAATCACGATGGCGAGGGCCACCCCCGGATCCAGCGACCCCTTGCGAATGAGCTCGCGCAGGGACGCGCCATCGCAATACTCCATGGCGATGAAGAGCTGGCCGTCGGCCTCGTCCACTTCGTAAACGGTGCAGATATTTGGGTGGTTGAGCGCGGCGGCGGCGCGCGCCTCGGACAGCAGACGTTCACGGACCTCCTCGGCGGCCATGCGTCCGGCGGCGGAGAGCTTCAAGGCCACGCGCCTGCCCAGGCGTAGATCGTGGGCCTCGTACACGACGCCCATGCCGCCCTCTCCGAGCTTGCGCACGATGCGGTAGTGCGAGATTTGGGATCCGATCAATGACGGCCCCGGAAGCCGCGGTCAGACGGTCTCATTTTGAGTTTGATGCCGTCTTCAAATGTGACATAATTGGGAAGTTTTCGGTAGTCTGATATGCCGTTGGGCACACTGGAGCGCGGCAGCCGGCGGAAAGAAGCGACGGAATCGCCGTGCGCGCTTTTGCGGGATGGGAGGGAACGGTGGAACGCGTTCCGGCGCAATCATCCACGCTACATCGTGGTGAACGGCGCGCGTCTGGCGGAGGCCAAACTGGACGAGATCGACCTGCACTGCACCATCCTGATGGAATCGGACCTGCGGCGCGCGAGCCTGCGCGGCGCGCTGATGGAGCGGGGGATACTGCGTAACTCAGACTTTCGCGGCGCGGATCTGCGGCGCGCCATTCTGGATGGCGCGGACCTGTGCCGCGCGAACTTTGCGGGCGCCGATCTGCGCGGCGCGAGCTTGGTTTCGGCGTTTCTTAAGCGGGCCGATTTCACGGGCGCGGACCTGAGCACCGCCGAGGGGCTGACCGCCATACAGATTATCGAAGCCTACGGCGACGGTGGCACCCGGCTGCCAGGGCACCTTGCGCGCCCGGCGAGTTGGCAGAGGTTATCTTGAACCCGGAGAAGCCGCCGGCGCGTGTGGCCGTGATCGGCGGCGGATGCGCGGGGCTGGCCGCGGCTTTCGAACTCACGCGTCCGGAACTGGCGGGACGCTATCAGGTGACGGTTTACCAGGCAGGCTGGCGGCTGGGCGGCAAGGGTGCCTCGGGCCGGGGTGTGGCCGACCGTGTGGAAGAACACGGGCTGCACCTCTGGATGGGCTTTTACGAAAACGCCTTCCGGCTCATGCGCGAGTGCTACGCGGAGCGCCGACGCCACTTTCCGCATTGCCGTTTCGCCGACTGGCGCGAAGCATTCCAGCCGGCGCCGGATGTGTGCGTGGTGGATCGCAGGCCGGGGGGATGGGATTTCTGGCAGGCGCGCATTCCGCCCAGCCCTGGAGAGCCGGGCGATGCGGCCGCGCGCGGTTCGTACACCGTGCTGGGTTATCTGCGGCAGGCGGTGATACTGATCGTGGAGCTGCTGCGTTCGGCGGCCGCCATGCAGGGCGCGGCGGTAGAACCGGGGCCGGCGAATCCCGGAGGCCGGGGGCCTGATGCGCTGGCCTCCGCGGTGAGCGCTCTGTTGCGCTATGGCCAGCTTGCCACGACGGCGGCGTTGATCGAAGCCGGCGAAATTCTGCGGGAAACCATGGATCAGTTCCTGCCGCGATGGCTCGGCGGAGAGGCTTCGCTACCGGCGCAGCTTCTGGACGGGCTGACTGCGGCGGCGCGGCGCCAGTTGGACATACTGGTGGCAGGCGATGGGGAACTGCGGCGGGTGTGGCAGGTGATCGACCTGATCCTGGCAGTGCTGCGCGGGGCCGTGCGCTCGAACCTGGCGCTGGATCCGCGCGGCTTCGACGCCATTAACGATTACGATTGGCGCGACTGGCTGCGCATGAATGGCGCCTCTGAGCAGTCGCTCGATTCCGGTTTCATACGCGGGATCTACGACCTGGTGTTCGCCTTCGAGGACGGCGATACGGAGCGGCCGCGGCTGGCGGCCGGCGTGGCGCTGCGCGGCGCCTTGCGCATGTTTTTCACCTATCGCGGCGCGTTCTTCTGGCGCATGAACGCGGGCATGGGTGACGTAGTTTTCGCGCCGCTTTACCAGGTGCTCAAGCGGCGCGGCGTGCGGTTCGAGTTTTTCCACCGGCTGCGCAACGTCGGCCTGGCGCCGCAGGCAGACGGGTCGTACGTGCAGGCCCTGGACTTCGACGTGCAGGCGCAGGTGAAGAGCGGTGAATATCAGCCCCTGGTGGACATCCACAGCGTGCCGAGCTGGCCGTCGCGTCCGGATTTCGAGCAACTCGAGGCCGGCGCCCGCATGGCTCGCGAGGGACGCGCGTTTGAGAGCGCGTGGGAGGAGCGGCATTACGGGCGCAAGGTCCTGGAGGTGGAGCGCGATTTCGATTTCGCCGTGCTGGCGGTGAGCATCGGGGCGCTGCCGGAGGTGGCGCGCGAGTTGATCGATCGGGAGCCACGCTGGCGGGACATGGTGGCGCGCGTGAAAACGGTACCCACGCGGGCGTTTCAGCTCTGGCTGCGGGAGCACGCGAGCGAGCTGGGCTGGAAGCGTCCGCCGGTGAATCTGTCGGGTTTCCAGGCGGCTTTCGATACCTGGGCAGACATGGGCCACCTGCTTCCCGAGGAGAGCTGGCGCACGCCGGTAAAGGGCATCGCCTATTTCTGCAGCGTCCTGCGCGACAGGCAGTCGAATGGGGCGGTGAGCCAGGCATATCAACTGGAGCAGTGCGAAGCCGTGCGCGCGCAGGCCGTCCGTTTCCTGGAGAACGAGGTGAAGGCGCTGTGGCCCAGAGCGGCGGGGAGTGACGGTTTCCGTTGGGATTTGCTGGCCGAGGACGCGCCGGCGAAGGGCGCGGGGCCGGCGCGATTCGATTCGCAGTTCTGGACGGCCAATGTCAATCCGAGTGACCGGTACGTGCAGTCCCTGCCGGGGAGCTCGGCTTACCGGATTTCACCGTTGGACATGACTTTTGACAATTTGACTATCGCGGGCGACTGGACCGCGACCGGGCTGGACAGCGGGTGCATCGAATCGGCGGTGATTTCCGGGCGGCTGGCGGCGCACGCCATTTCCGGAAATCCGGGCTTAAGTGAGATTATTGGATACGACCATCCGTAGGCGGGAGCCATGAGTTCATCTCCATTTCGAATGAAACGGGATGCCCCGGAACGCGGCGGGCCGGTGCGCAACCCGCTGGTGAGCGCGATCCCGGGGGCGGCACAGGGTCCCCAGGCGGCGCCGGCGGGCGGGCTGCGCGGCGCCCTTGAGTGCGGAGTCCGAACGGCATATTCTGTTATTGACGAATATATGAAGCGCGGCTACGAGGCCGCGCGTCAGTATCAAGAAACCTCAAAGAATAAGGGTCAAATGAGCAACGAACGATCGAACTATGGCAACTGGTACAACCCTTGGGGGCCGATGACGCCAGTCATGGATCAATGGTCGGCGGCCATGAAATTCTGGATGGACGCGGTGTCGTCGTTCATGCCGGGCGGGCGGGGGGCATGGCCGGCGGCATGGATGGCCGGGGCGGCCGGATTCCCAGGGGCGGCGCCGGCGCCGGAATTTTCCGTTGAAGTGGCGTCCAGGCGCCCCACCGAAGTGATCGTGCAGATCAAGCCGGGCGCGGGCGCGATGGAGCTGAAGGCGGATTCGTTTGAGCCTCTGCTGTTGGACAGCGTGGCATTGAATCGCCAACAGGGACGCCTGCAGGTACGCGTGAGGGTCGCCGATGCGCAGGCGGCGGGCCGCTATCACGGCGTGATCCGGGCCGCGGACGGCAGCATCGCGGGCGAAGTGACCGTGGTGATCGCGGAGCCGCCCAAAGCGTCTGTATAAATTTTCGCGGCAAACATGGCAAAGCATTCCGGAAGCCTGGTCTCGTCGACCCTGCAGGAGTACGGCGACGCGACGCGGGAACTGTTGTTTGGCTACCTGCCGGTGGCGGAGCCGCGCCGCTACCTCTACGATCTGGTGGCGGATTATCCGCGGCGTGGCGGGCGCTCATTGCGGCCAAGCCTGTGCATCGCCACGGCGCGCGCGTTCGGCACACCACTGGAGCTGGCGTTGCGCACGGCCGTGTCGATCGAGCTGATCCATAACGCCATGCTCATCCACGACGACATTGAGGATGAGAGCGAACAGCGGCGCGGCAAGCCCACTATGCATCGCAGGGAAGGCGTGCCCATCGCCATCAACGTGGGCGATGCCCTGTCGCTGCTGGCCATGCGCCCGCTGCTCGACAACCGGCACGCGCTGGGCCCCGAACTCTCTTTGCGCATTCTTGAGGAAACCGAACGCATGGCGCGGGAATCCGCGGAAGGCCAGGCACTGGAGCTCGGCTGGCGGCGCGATAACGCCACGGATGTGGCGGAGGCGGATTACTTGCTGATGGTCCTGAAGAAGACTTGCTGGCTGGCTACCATTCATCCCAGCCGCATGGGCACACTCATCGGATCGGCCGGCGCAATCGATATCGACCGCTGCATCCGATTCGGCTTTTTCTTAGGCGCGGCCTTCCAGATTCAGGACGATTTGCTCAACCTGGAAGGCGACGCGGACGCTTACGGCAAGGAGCTGGGAGGTGACATACGGGAAGGCAAGCGCACGCTGATGCTGATCGACCTGATGGCCAAAGCCAGCGCCGGCGAGCGGGAGTGGCTGGTGGCAATGCTGAATCGCCCGCGCCAGGAGCGCGCTCATGAGGATGTCGCCTGGGTCCTGGAGCGCATGGGCGCCTACGGATGCTGCGACTATGCCCGCCAGGTGGCGCAGGGTCTGGCGGGGGCCGCGCGATACGAGATGAACGCGTTGTACGGCGCGCTGCCCGATTCGCGCGACAAGCGTTTTCTCGAAGCGCTGCCCGTCTGGGTAATTGAGAGGAACTGACCGATGACCCGCGAAGAATTCACTAAGGGCCTGCCGCCCATCACGCTGGATCAGTTGGGCGTGAAGCCGCCGCTGATGTTCCGCGGGGTCTCGGCGCGCATCTTTCCGCTGCGCGCCAACCTGGACACGCTGCAGCAATTGTGCGACGGCTACCTTAATTTCGTCCCGCGGGAGGCCGGGTACTTCCGCGCGCCGCTGCCCTATGTATTCGTAGTGCTGCTGAACTACGGGCAGATGACCGAAGCCGTGATGCGCAGCGGCTGGTTCTCGCAGATCGAAGTGTATTTTGGGCTGCCCGTGGAATGGTACAAGCTGGTGGACGGGCAGTACGTGTTTCACGACTGGGCGGTGATCACGCCTTATATTTTCGTGAACGACGACATCTCGGTGCCGGTGGGGCGCACGGTTTACGGATTCCCCAAGGTGCTGGCGTCGGTGAAACAGACCGACAGCAGTTGGATGAAGAACCCGGTGGCCTCTTTGAACCTGGCCACCGTGGCGACCACGGTCTTCCCGGAAGCCTATTCGGGCGGCAACCTGGAGACGCGCGTCTTTCTGGAAGTAGTGCGGGAGACGGTGTCGAACTTCCGCGCGCCCTTCGGCGCATCCAGCCCGATGATGCCCTGGAACATAGCGTCCAACATGGCGCAAGCCTTCGCGGGATTCGGGCGCGACATGATGTGGCTGGCGCAGGCGATGCGGATTTTCCCGGTGAATCCACTGGCCGATCCGCGGCTCATGCAGGCAATGCTGGGCCAGATGCCCGCATGGTTCGCGCCGGGCGGCCAGGGCTACATCGTGAATTCGCTGAACCTGAAACAATTCCGCAGCAGCAGCGATCCCTCGCGCATCTGCTACCAGGCGCTCACCAGCAGCTCCATGCGGACCACCGGCTTCAGCGGCGGCGGCCTGCTGGGTGAGGAATGCGCGCTGTTCGGCGAATTGAGCGGCGGCCATAGCATCCGGCTCTACGAGCACTCGTCCCTGCCCATCGCGCGCACCATGGGGCTGGAGGCGTCGCGCACCTGGAGCTCCAACGGTGTGGAGGTGGCCGAGTTTAAACCGGTGATGCCATTCTGGATCGATGTGGATTTGAAGTATGACAGCGGTTACAACGTAGCCTGGCGCGCGGACGACGGCGTGTGGAAGGACGATACGGGCAAGCCGTTCGATGCCAGGCAGCGGCCTGTGCCGCCGGCGGAGGCCCCGGATTTCAACTGCATGGTCTCTACAGCGATCGAGGCCGTGTCGGGTCCATTTCAGTATTCCGGCACCACCATCCGGGTGATTCCGCTGTTAGCCGATAAGGCCACGCTGCAAAGTTTTCTGGACTCCTACCTCAATAAGCCACTATCCGGTCCCAGGGCCGAGACGTCGGCCGACCACGTGCGGTTCGAGGTGTGGGCGCGGCCGCCACAATCCATCAACATGGGCGTGCCGATCGGCGGCGACTACGCCTATGTGTATCTGACGGCGTCGAGTTTCGAAGGCGTCACGTCCAAGACGGACAACGTGGGCGACTGGGCCAAGGACGAGCTGTCTTTTATGATCCCGGTGCGCTGGCAGCGCATGTCCGACCTGGAATGGCGGAGGCTGGGCGACGATAAGAAGCCGGTCGAGGATCGCGGCAACTGGGAGACGGTGGGCGTGGGGCTGGTTCCCGCGTACACGTTCGCGGACAACTGCATCACGGCGATCTCACGTTTCGAGATCCAGGGCATCGCGGCGGGCACCGCCAACTTCGTACGCCCGGAGACGGTCTGGCTGGGGGAAGGGAGCTCCGGCAGCCCGCCGCAGACATTACTGCGCGTGGATGTAGAAGTTCTGCCGGCCTTGGGGGCGGGGCAGCAAGCGACTTTTCAGCCGGTAATCGAAATCAGCCGCAACCACCCGGACTGTGGGTTGGGCAACGCGCCCGACACCGCCTGGAAGTGGGCGGAGGAGTTACGCCACGAACTGGGCACCAAGAAAGGCGCCAAGCAGCAATACTGGGACAAGTTGAAGATCGCGCGCGCGCTGGCGCTGGAGCTGCTCGGCAACCAGGCCTCGGTGCCGCTCTACACGATGAAACAGTTCCGCGACGTCACCGATCCCGATCGCGCGTGCCACCAGTCGTTGGTGCGCGTGCCGCGGCGGCTCTCGGAAATCTTCGATCTGCGGGAGATCGAAGAGACGCTGGCTGTGCGCATCTACGACTATCCCAGCCTCGACATCGTCAACGGTCTGGGTATCCTGGCGGCCCGGCTGCAAGACCCTGCGGCGGGCATCGTGTACACCGCGCAAGGCATCCGTCCTTTTTATATCCGCGCGACCATGGACGAGCCGTTGGGTGAGACGCTGCTCTCGCGCTCCGGCACGGAGCCGTGGACCCTCCACCGGCAGGCGTTTCACACCCTGCTCAGCGACGATCCCGCTGCGCCTAAGATCCAGGTGGATTTAAAAGCCGAAACCCTGCAGGACCAGATGGACCCGTCGCGCACGGCGGAAACCATGTATCAGGCCCTCCAGCGGCGCCAGGCGGGCGATCAAGTGGGCGAGATCACGCCCGCGCAGGCGCGCAACGCGTTCGAGTATCTGGACGCGCAGATGGTGATCGAATCGGTGCTGTCGCGGGAATGGAGCAACTTCGATCCGAATGCGCGCTGGCGCAAGGGCCGCCAAGCGCTTCTCAGAGGACTGAGCGCTTTGCCGCAAGGCGGTCCCCTCATGCCTTTCGCGGAAGCCGAGCTGTACCGGCAGGTCAACAACCTGTTGGCGGCGCCGCCCGGCGCGGTGGCCTCGCGCATAACGCTTGAGGATTTAAGCGGCGCGCCGAGCCAACCCGCCGCGGACATATCGCCGGATGTGATGATCAAGCAAAACCTGGACGGCGAGGGGGCGGGAATTCGCTGGCGCGATGCGTTGAAGATCATCATTGAGAATCAGAGAAGCTTCAGCGCCCTGCGTCTGCAGTTGGAAGACGCGGTGAATTTGCTGGCGCCGCTGGCGGTAATGGGATTGCCGGGCATGCAGACGGCGTTTCGCGCGCTCAACGACAACCTGGCCCAGCGGCAGCCGCCGGGACAGCCATTAAGCCTGCCCAGTGCCGACGATTTGGCGGCCATGGCCGGGCGGCTCATCCAGGTGATGCAGGAAATCGCCGACCAGGGCGTCCAGGGCGAACCATCGCCGCACAACAACCTGGACACGCTGGCGCTGGCGCAGGAGTACCGGCTGAAGGAGCTGCTGGATACCCTGCGGGCCGAGCTCGCGGACGAGTTCAAGCCGGGGGATGCGCCCGCAGTCAAGCTGGAGGCGGCGCGCGCCCACTCGAGCGAAGAGGGCCAGATGGTGGACCTGGCGCGGCAAAAGTGCGAAGTGCAGTACGAAGCGTTGATCAACAAACTCTCGCGCGCTTATCAGAAGCCGGATTTCTGTTTGCGGCGGGACGCCTTCCAGGCCCAGGATCGCGACCGGTTGTTGCCGCTGCCGCTGGCCTGGGACCCGGACTGGTATTACGGCGACAAGATCGTGCTGAGCGGGTCTTTGGCGTTTGACATTCTTAAGCAGGCCCAAGAGCTCGGTGAAACGCTATAGCGTCGCGCAATGTTTCAACCAGCGGACGGATGGAGACGCCCAGGGCATTCTGGTCCGCGGAAGGGGACATCGGCAGCACGTCCGGAATCATCGGAATGAAACTGAGGTATTGCGGCGGCTGCATGCCCCAGGCCGAAAATGCGGCGTGCATCCAGAACGCGGCAGCCGATAGCAGACCGCCGTCGATGGTCAGCGGCGGCGGCGCCTGCATCCCGGCCAGGCAGGCGGTTTGAAACACCAGGTCCGCTAAGGCGATGTTGTGACCGGCCAGCGGAATCGGTTTTCCGAACAACTCCCGCGCGAGGGCGCGGTCGATGGCCTCGGCTACATCGCGCACGTCAATCACGCAGATGGTGTGATCCATGACTACCGGAAGCCGGCCGGCCAGCACGGCTCGCACGATGCTCAATTCTTCAGCCCGATATTCCCAGGGGCCCAAAAAGACGGCGGGGTTGACGACCACCACCGGCAGCCCTGGCGCGGCGGCCAGGACCATCTGCTCCACTGCGGTTTTGGCCTCGAAATATGGAGACACCGAGCGCCGCCATAGCGCGGCCGCCGCGGCGGGCGGAGGTAGGCAGCGCGGCAGTGTGGCGCAGGTGCTCACAAAGGCCAGACGAAGCCGGCAGTGCCGCGCGGCATCGATTACCCGTTGGGCATGCAGAATAGCGGCATCCACTTCCGCGCGCCATGCCGGCGTGCCGGGCTGACGCATTTCGAGCGGATACGGCGCAGCCGCGTCCACCAGCAGATCGTGACCCGCGATCGCTTCGGCCAGCAATTCGAGACCAGCGTCGATACGTCGTTGAACCACGGGCAGGCCGCGCAATTCAGGAGGATCCCAGCGCCGCGAGAGCGCCGTCACCTGGCGGCCCTGGCCGAGCGCGTGGCGCACCACCGCCTGGCCGATGTGGCCGGTGGCGCCCAGCACGGCGATTCGATGCGGTGGCGCGGTCATCTGCGGAACGGCATCCAGTATATAATGATCGAACCCGAGACAAGCGTTTGCGCGCTCCTTATCCTTGCGGGTTCATCGGCGATGGCCTTACGCGCGGCGTGATCCTGGCGCTGCCGCGCGCACACGTGTGCGCTCTACTGCCCGCGGGGTTGCGCCTGGGCGACCACAACGTGACTCCCGCCGGCACGCATCCGGTGATATTCCAGTTCCACGATTTCGTGAACTGCCAGTGGTCCTTTCCGACATGGCTGCAGCCCATGCAGTTTCATGAACAGACGGTTGGGATTCCCTTCACTTACCTGGACGCGGGCGGCCCTTACTTCTTCATGCCCAAGCTGTACCTGGACGATCTATGGGTGCAGTTGAACGGCCGGTTCTGGTGGGGGTTCGACAAGGAAATGGCCGCGGTGCAAAGGACCACCAGCCGTTATGCCGTAAACAACCTGAGCGGCCGGCGGATCGTGTCGCTCGATTGGACCACCGATGGCGAGGATAGCTATCTCCCGGCCGCGAGGTCTCCGGTGTTCGAGCCGTTTCGCCGGTTGCTGGATCAAACCCTCATCTCGGCCTTCCCCGCCGCCAGTCCCTGTTTTTCGCTGACCGATTTCGACCGCAACTGGAACCTGGGCAAGGTGCGCCCGCTGCGTACGGTGTTGGATGTGGATCCGGCATATATGCCCGGGTTCAGCGGCGGACATTTTCCGGCAGAGGGCGCCGCGTACGAATTCTCGGCGCCCTGGTGGCTCAGCTTACCCTATTCGCCGGGCGCCTTCGATATGACCGGTGCAGCTATGGAGGTTTCATGACGTATCAACATCCGTTCCCGGCCGTCCGGCTGAATGGCGAGAGCTTCATGCGCGTTGTCACGCTGGCGTTGCCACAGGACTTGGTGCGCCTTTTTCTGCCGGCAGGCATGGAATTGGGCAGCCAGAGTCTGACAGCCAATGGAACCCATCCCGTAATGCTCTTTTTCAATGACAATTTCCGCTTGGAGATGAACTTGCCGACGCTGGTTCCCAGTCTCACCTACCACGAGCATTATGTCGGGATTCCGTTCACTTTCCTCGCAAATAGCCCGAATGTTGCGAGTACGTCCGGGCCCTACTTCTTCATGCCGAAGCTCCACCTCGATCATCTGCTGGCCGTTTTGGGAGGCATCATTTTCTGGGGCTTTGCGAAAGAGCTGACTTCCATCACGGTGCGGGCGCACGAGTATACCGTCACCAGTCTTACCGGAAGGCGCTTGGCGACACTGGAATGGGACCAGAAAACCGTCGTGTACAGTCCGGTGCTTGACCTTCCGTTTTTTGCACCTATGCAGCAGATCCTCGGCCAACCGCTCATCTCCATGGTCCCTTTCTCGGTGGGACCGTTTTTCAGTCTGTCCGATTTAAACCGGAGATGGGACCTGGCCGCCCTGGCGCCCATACGCGCCAGTGTTCAGGTGGATGTGGCTTATGTGGAAGGTTATCCCTGCGGACGGAGTCCCAAGGTTGGCTGGCTTCCTGCGATTAGCGCAAAAAATCCGCTGGGATGTTACATGCTGCGAGTGCCCTGGTGGCTGAGCCTGCCGTACCCGCCGCCCCGCGCCGGTTTTTGGCGCTGAATAGCGTAACAGCTTCGTTCAATCGTAATATAGTGGACGGGTCATGCGTCAGTAACCCAGAGTTGCTTGACCAACGGTAAGGCCACGCAGTGTGTCCCGCTTGCGGTACTGAGAATTCGGCGCGCGTCAAATTCTGTTCTGAATGTGGGCTTCCCCTGGGTGTGCCGTGCCCGTACTGTACGTACCGCAATCCTCGTGACTCGACGGCATGCGTAGGCTGCGGGCGTGCGCTGACCGCCAGCGCTGCGCCGGCGGCGGAACGTCGCCAGCTCACCGTCTTCTTCGCCGACCTGGCGGGTTCCACTGCGTTAGCCGAGCGCCTGGATCCGGAGGACCTGCGCGAGCTGTATGCCCGCTACCAGGCTTTGTGCGCGGAGATCCTGCAACGTTATGAAGGACATATCGCGCAATACCTGGGTGACGGCGTACTGGCGTATTTCGGGTACCCGGCCGCGCACGAGGACGATGCGGCGCGCGCCGTCCGCTCCGGGCTGGAAATCCTGGCCCGTGTCGGCAACATTCACGCGGCCGGCGAATGCCCGCAAGTGCGCATCGGCGTCCACACCGGCTTGGTAGTGGTGGGCGACGTGGGCGGCGGCGTGCGTCGCGAGCAATTGGCGCTGGGCGAGGCCCCCAATATTGCGGCGCGCTTGCAAGCCGAAGCAGCTCCGGACACCATGGTGATTAGTGGCGATACGCGCTCGCTGCTGGCGGGCCAGTACGCATTGCAGGAACTGGGATCGCGCACGCTCAAGGGATTGTCGCGGCCTTTGCAGATCTTCCGCGTGATCGGGAAGAGCGGCGCGGCCACTCGTTTTCAGGCCATGAGCGCGGCGCAAGGGCTGACGCCTTTTGTGGGCCGCGAGCATGAGCGCGAAATCATTCGCGGCGCTTGGAACGACGCCAGCGCCGGGCAGGGGCGGACACTGCTGTTGCGCGGCGAAGCCGGAATCGGAAAATCGCGTCTGCTGGATACGGCCCGGCAGGCCGCCGCCCGCCAGCTCCACGAGGTGTTCGAAGCGGAGTGTTCGCCCTACCAGGTGAACAGTCCCCTGAATCCGATCGTGGAGATGATCGCGCGCAGGCTGGGGCTGGCGGACTGCACGGACGACGCCTCCCGGCTGGACCTGCTGGAGCAATTCGCCGCCGGGCGCGGCGTAAACGTCGAGGACGCTACCGCGGCTTTGGCCGGTTTGTTTTCGATTCCGACACAGGGCCGTTACCGCGAGATCGAAGTACCTCTGGCTAAGCGGCCGCAGTGGATCCTGACTGTGCTGGCGGACATGCTGATGCACTCCGTCGGCGGATCGCCGGTGTTGCTGCTGATCGAAGATCTGCATTGGACTGACCCTTCCACGCAGGACTTGCTGCGCGATATAGTCATGCGGCAGCCCGCGCTGCCCGTGCTGATGGTTTGCACTGCGCGCCCGGAATTCTCGGCGCCCTGGCTCCATCAGGCGAATTGCCGCGAAATCTCGGTGCGCCCGCTGCAGCCCGAGGATACCCGCGCACTGGTGGCGCGTATCGCCGGCCTTAAGCCGCTGCCGACCGTGCTGGTAGAGGAAGTGGTGGCGCGGACCGGCGGCATTCCGCTGTTTGCGGAGGCCGTGACGCGCACCGTCATGGGCGCCGGTATCCTGCGCGAGGTGGACGATCGGTACGAAATGGCCGGACCGCTGCCGCCGGGCCTGATCCCCGCCACCGTACAGGATTCGCTGATGGCGCGCATCGACCGGCTGGGCCCCGACCGGTCGGTCGCTCAACTGGCCGCCACTATCGGGCGCGAATCCAGTTTCGAACTGCTGCGGGCGGTCTTGGGAAGATCCACGGAATCGCTGGCGCGGGCGCTGGGGCACATGGTGGCGCTGGATCTGGTATTCGGGTAGTGGGTCAGTTTCAAGTCTTAACGAATTGGTTGTGCTTGACCGCTTAGGCTGCAATGTGCTGATACTGGGTTATGCCTAAGCAGTCAAAGAAGCGCAACCCTCGCCCCCGCGATGTCAACGCGCGGGCTTTCCAGATCATTCAGGAAGCAACCGGCCAAACTCCCAAGTATGAACCCGGTGCGCCGGACGTAACCAAGAATCCGCATGCCGTGGCATTGGGTCGGCTGGGCGGCCTTGTAGGCGGCGCGGCTAGGTCGGCCGCGTTATCGCCCGCCAAACGGAAGCAGATCGCGGCCAAGGCGGCGCGGGCACGGTGGGGAAAGCGGGGGGGCGAGCAATGAGTGCGACTGTTGATCGCATCGTCCGGGTCTGGACATCGCTCATGTTGACCATCGTCGCCGCTTTGATGGTACTCGCATACATTCAAATCTTCGTTCGGCATCGGACGCTTGACGTGGCCGTTCAGGGCGACGTTGAGACGTTTGCAACAGTGGACCAAGTGACGAACGCGGAGCCATTCAAGATTGAGGTGGAGAACGGCTCGGAACCGGTGCAGGTGCAGGTTCAACGCTAGGTCCTTGCTACGGCTGAATTTTATCAGATCTCCAAGCGCTTTTCCCTTGACATCTGTGCTTGAGCGGTCTAGAATATAAAAATGAACCGCTTAGATCCCGCGAAACGTGCGCAGGTAGTAGCTGCTCTGGTCGAAGGCAATTCGATTCGGTCCACCGTCCGGATGACGGGCGTTGCCAAGAACACCGTAGCTAAGCTCCTTATCGAACTAGGCGCGGCGTGCTCAGAATACCTCAATAACGCGCTGGTCAATCTGCCCTGCAAGCGCGTCCAGTGCGATGAAATCTGGTCGTATGTCGCCGCCAAGGAAAAGAACGTCACGCCCGCGATGACTGAAAAGAAATTTTGCGGCGATGCTTGGACCTGGATTGCCTTAGACGCGGATTCGAAACTGATTTGCTCCTGGCTGGTCGGGAAGCGCGATCCCGGCTGCGCCACTCAATTCATTCAAGACCTCGCCGCACGCCTCGCCCATCGTGTCCAGTTGACCACAGACGGCCTGAAGTTGTATCTCACGGCGGTAGCGGATGGATTCGGCGAAAACATCGACTATGCCATGCTGGTCAAGGTGTACGGCAACGATCCCGAGGCCGAGAAGCGCTACAGCCCGGCGATCTGCACTGGATGTAAGAAGCAAACCCAGATCGGCGATCCCGACCCGAAACACATCAGCACGTCCTATGTGGAGCGCCAGAATCTCACGATGCGGATGTCTATGCGCCGGTTCACGCGGTTGACGAACGCCTTCTCAAAGAAGATCGAGAACCATGTCGCTTCCGTGGCGCTGCACTGCATGTACTACAACTTTGTGCGGATTCATCAAACCCTGCGCGTTACCCCTGCGATGGCTGCCGGCCTGACTGGTCGGCTGTGGTCCATCTACGACATCGTTGGGCTGTTGGATGTGAAGGCGACACGGCGGGCCGCCTAGAGAGTCTTCAGGGCTTCGAACATATCGACTGGTAGCGCCGAGGCTTTAAATCTTTGCGGGCCGAATTTGGCAAATTGACGGGCCAAAAACTTAAAGCCCGTCTCTGTAACTAGCTCACCAGGTTTTCCACGCTTCAGAACCATCATGATCGTTCTCTTCCCGACGTTTGGCTCATTCTCGGCTAGGCGCTTAGCTTCGTACACGTGATAGATTGTATTCTCTGGAGCATCGTGGATGTCGAGACTACGCTGAAACAGGGCCGATTCGGCTATGGGCGTACCTGAGCCAATGACGGCGAAGGTGTCGCAGGCCCACACTCTGTTCGCGGAAATTTTTACTAGTGCCGGGTTACCATTTGGAAAAAACCCAAGTACAATAAGCTCCACGCTTGCGGGGTGATTATGAATGTCCCATGAGACGCGGCGATGGAGATCCTCCGGCCACGCGCTCTTACCCTTCTTCCGAAATTCCTCGTAAGCAATCCCGAGCGTCGCCTTCGTATGTGCATCCGCCATCGCCTTGCGGTGTATGCCAAGCGCATCGCGCAAGTCCTGAATCATTTCAGGGAGGGTGCTCGGTGTGCGGATCTTTAGCGCTTCACCGATTGTCGCTCCGATCTCTCTAGCTTCACTGAGCGGACCGGCCATCAAGACCCAAAAACGCGTGGGAAGGCGGATGAGCTTGTAGCTGGTTTCAGCGCTCCCTAAATCAGTTGCCGCCTTCATGTCTAGGCAGAATACTATTTTGGGATCGCCCGAAGGCACCAGTGTGATCGCCGCGATGCATACCGTCATATCCTCCCAAGGATACACGTGCTTGAGCGGTCGTGGAGCGTTAACCGAGGGCAGTACGCGTGCTCGCGGAAAAGAACGCGGAAAGATTGGATTCCGCTGGCCCAGCACGGTGTGCATGTTCCGAAGTATCCCGCGTTAACGAGCCTGGGCGGACGTCCCGAACAAGCATATCGGCCAGATTGCCGTCAAGGGTGGAAAATCGAAACTGACCCACTACCGGTATTCGAGAGCGGCACGCCGCCGGTATCTACTTACACCTTCAAGCACGCCCTCATCCAGGACGCGGCCTACGAATCTCTCCTGCGCAAGACGCGGCAGGAGTTCCACAACAAGATCGCCGTCGCGCTGATCCAGCGCTTTCCGGAGCTCGCCGAAACCAAGCCGGAGTTGTTGGCCCGGCACTACGAGGGCGCGGGCCGAATCGCGGAGTCCACCGCCGGCTGGATGAAAGCGGGCTTGCAGGCGCAGCAGCGCTTCGCCCTGCGCGAGTGCGTGGCGTACCTGCAGAAGACCATCGCGCTGCTCGAAACGCTGCCGGATGACGACGCCCAACGGCTAAGATCCGAAATGGAGGCGCAACTGGCGCTGAGCCATGCCCTCACGGCCACCTTCGGCTGGGCCTCGCGGGAGTTGGAGGCGGCGTGCATCCGCGCGCGGGATCTGTGCAAGCGCCTGGAAAACGGCCCGGGGCTGATGCAGGCGCTCCTGACCCTCTCGGGCATGTATTTCCTGCGAGGGAATCATCGGGAGTCGGTGCAAGTGGCCGATGCGGTGCTGGATGTAACGCTGCCCACCAACAATCCGCTGCTGGAGATCGAGGCGCGGCACGCCATCAGCTTTCCGACTTATTTCCTGGGCGATTTCGTGGGAACCAGGGAGCATGCCGAAAAAGGCTTGGCGCTCTACACGCCGGAACGCGAGCGGGCGGTGGTGGCGACGTTCCATGTACCGTCGTCGTTCGCATGCGCGCACATTCTTTCGCTGAGCCTCTGGTTCCTGGGATATCCGGATCAAGCCAGGAAGACGCACCGGGATGCGTGGGTCATTGCCGACACTCTGAACATCAACGCCTGCACGGCCTACGCGCTGGGTTGCACCCTGGATTATCACTACCTGTTTCGCGATCATGCGGCCATAGCTCCCATCGCAGAGCGGGCGCACAAACTGTCGATCGAAGAAGGCTATTTGTTCTGGGTGGCGCAAACCCGCATCTTTCTGGGCTGGGTACAGGCCATGACGGGGATGCCGCAGGCAGGCATCCAGGAAATGAAGGCCGGGCTGGAGAGCTATCGCGCCACGGGATCGGGTCTGCTGGCGCCGGAGTTCTGCATGATGATGGGCGAAGCGCAGCTCCAGGCCGGTCGCGTGGAGGAGGCGCTGGAATCGTTCGCCGGCGGACTGCGGCATTCGGCGGAGAACGGCGAACGGTTGCACGAGGCTGAACTGCACCGGCTCACGGGCGAGATCCATTTGATGCGGGGCGATGGGGCCGCCGGCGAAGCCGGCTTGCGCGCGGCTATCGAAATCGCGCAGGCGCAAAAGGCCCGGATGCCCGAACTGCGCGCGTCGCTGGCGCTGGCACGCATACGCCGCCGCGAAGGCCGTACACAGGATCTGCGCGCATTGCTGGAGCCGCTGGACGCCTGGTTTCAGGGGGGCCGCGATACGGCGGAACTGCGTGAGTTACGTGCGCTGCTGACTCCTAAAATGACAGGCGCAACGCCAGACTGACCTGGCGCGCGGGGTAAGCCGAAGTGAACGCCAGCGGCTGGCTCAATTGGGCGACTAACGCCGGGGCGAATCCGCGCACGTTATACGGACCATTAGCCAGGGTGCCTCCGCCCGGCAGAGGATAGTTCGGATCTGCGGGAAAGTTGTTGTTGACCGCCGCGAAATTGGTGCGGTTGAGCAGATTCTGCGATTGCGCGATTAGGTCCAGGCGGGTGCGCCCTTCGGCCCGAAGCAGGGCTTTGGAGATCCGCAGGTCCCAACTGAAGAAGCGCGCGCCAATGCCGTCGTTGCGTCCTTCATACCACGGACGGGCATTAGCGTTGTGGCCAACAGTCCCGTTGGAAAGTCCGGGTACCAGCAGTGTGAAGGGGATGCCGCTGCGGGCATAGAAGATGGGCGAGACGCTGACATCCGCGAAAACGCGCGCAATCAGGCTGCCGCTTCCGGCCTGAAAGGGCGTGGTGTAGACCGCGTTGGCGACGAAGTTGTGGGTGATGTTGAAATCAGAAAGCGAGCGGTCGAGGTTCAGCAGATCCGGACGGAAGGGCGTGCTGAGCGAGCTGAAATCGCTGGTGTCGTCGATGGCGCGGCTGAAGGTGTAGTCGGCTTGAAACTCCAGGCGGTGCCGAAGCCGCTTGCTCAGCGACAGGGTTCCGGCGTTGTAGATGCCGGTGCCGCTGGCGGAAAAGGCGTTGTTCTGGAAGATGGAGCTGTCCGGCTCGCCGGTGGTGAAGCCGGGCTTGGGGACATATTGCGGGCCGGCGAACGGATCCGTCGGGATGGCCGTATTGCGCACGTAATTGGCTTCCAGGATCTGCTCCACGTGGACGCTGCGATACATCAGGTATCCGGCTTCGAGCGATAGGTCGGGAGCGAGCTGGCGCGCGACGCTCAGGCTGGCCTGGATGGTGTAAGCGGGTTTGAAATTGGGCGCCATGGTGTAGATGAAGTTACCGAAGGCGTTGGGACCAGGCGGACCGATCACGGCGCCCAATGAGGCGAGATCGGAGTTGGTGAACGGCGGATTGGGCTCGGCGGTGGTGGCCTTGCTGGCCTGCAGCGCCCAGGCGGCGAAGATGGACGGAAACGGCGGCGACGGCAGGCCCGCTACCAGCGCGTTCTGATTCACGTATCGGCCACTGTCGCCCACCAGGTTGGCGTAGAACGGAATCATGAAGATGTTGGGCGCGGTGAAGATGCCGGCGCCGGCGCGGACCACCGTCTTCTGATCGCCGGCCGGATCCCAGGCGAGGCCCAGGCGCGGCGTCACCCGCGTATTGTGCGGGACTGGCGGCGGGTCGCCTTCGTAGTCCAGGCGCATTCCATAATTCACGGTGAGACGCGGCAGCGCTTTCCAGGAATCCTGCACGTACAGCCCCACGGAATGGGCCCAGGCGGCCCACGTGGAATTGGACTCGGGATTGGCCTGCAACAGGACCGTGGGCGTGCCCGCGAGGTACGACTGGACCGCGGTGAGATTGGTGGAGGGCGGGCCGGCGGCCGGATAACCATGGCTGAAGTTGAAGCTCTCCAGCGCCGCGGCGGCGCCAGCGCCCTGCCCGATAGCGATCAGGTCTAAAATCGAGAAGGCTCCATCGGTGAACTCCCACTGGCCGCCAAACCAGACCTTCTGGTTCACGTTGTAATAATCGGGGCGCCATGAGCCGCCGAATTTGAAACTGTGCGCACCACGAGCCCACGACAGGCTGTCGTCGAACTGAAATCGCTTCCAATGGGCGTTGTACGGATATGAGAAGGGCGTCCCCAGTTGGATCTGATTGCCAAGATCGATCTCCGAGCCGTTTGGGTAGGGCGCCTGGAGAGTGGCCACATTGCGCGGCACGGCTTGCATGCGGACTGTGTTCACTAAGTTGGGGCTCAGGACTCGCGTCCAGGACGCGGTGAGCGTGAAGTCTTCCTGCAACTCCGAACTGGAATAAGGCGGCGCGGGGACGACATTGTCGGTCTCGTGCGTGAACGAGAAACGCAGCGCGAAGCTGTCCTTGGCGGCGGGCATGTAATCCAGGCGAGTGACCCAGTTGAGGTAGCGGCCGCGCGGCGAATTGAAGCCCGGGATCCCCGGTACGCCGGAGCCGGCCGGGCCGGATACGATGCCGTCGAAAGTCCCGTCGTTAGGGGTCACCAGCGCGCGCAGGATGGGATTACTCAGCGGATTGCCGAAGATGGGCGAGGCCAGCAGACCGGCGCCCGCGGCGCTCGCGGGTCCCGAGGACTTCGACAGTTGGGTGAGATAGCAAAGTTGGGTCACCTGCTGTTGCGCCGTGTTCTGGTTGGGACAGGCGCCGGTGGAAGCATTGTAGCCGTTGGCCTGTGCCGCAATCCCCTGGAACTGGGCCTGGCCGGCAATATTCTGCACCGTGGCGGAATCGAGCCGTTGCACTTCGGGAGCGGTGAAAAAGAACAGTCGGTTCTTGAGAATGGGCCCGCCCAGAGTGCCGCTGAAGATGGCGCTCTGTTCGAAGGGCTTGGAGGAGGCGCCGGCCAGCCTGTCGAAATAGTTCTCGGCATCGATCCAGCGGTCGCGGAAATAGCCCGACGCGCTCCCCCGAAAGTGATTGGTGCCGCTCTTGGTGACCATGTTGATGGCAGTGCCCACGGTGAATCCGAATTCGGCTTCAAAGGAGCTGCGGTTGACCTGGAACTCCTGGATGGAATCGATGGGCACGTGCGTAACGCGTAGCTTGCCGGAGCCATAGTCGTCCTCGCCGCCATCGATCGTGACCAGGTTGTTGCGGCCGTTGCTGCCGCCCAGCGAAAAACCGGACGAGAGGTACGCGGTGCCCACGCCGGGGTCCTGCACAGAAGGCGCAAAGGAATTGACCACGCCGGGCACGGTGTAAATCGACTGCATGAAGTTGCGGGTGACGTTGGGCAGGTTCTCCACCTGCACGCTATCGAGAATGTTGGCCTGCTGGGTCTGCTCGGGCTGGACCAGGGGAATTTCGGCCGACACTTCGATTGTGGTGGATTCCGCACCCAGGGTCAGGTGTATGTCGAGCGTGGCAAGCTGGCCGACGGTCAGCACCACGTCGCGGGCCACGGCCCTGGCGAAACCGGCGGCTACGGTTTCCACGCGATATTTGCCGGGCAGCAACGCGGGGATCCGGTAACCTTCATTGGTGCTGGCCGCGGTTTTGGTGGCGCCGGTGGCTCCATTGATTACGGTGATCCTGGCATCCGGAACCACGCGATTCTGGGGATCGAGGACGTTGCCCTGGAGGGTGGCGGTGGCGTAATCCACCTGGGCGGGCCCACGGACAGCGAAGCACAAAGCGGCGACGGCAGCCAAGCCCCGGAAACGCCGCGCTAAACGCACCGCGCGCCACCTGTCCGGTTGGGGCAAGACATACGAGGACACGGGAAGCACATAGGCAGAAGGTGCAGGTGTCTACGAATATCAAGATTATGTGCAATTTCGGACGTTGATGCAACTTTTGGAACGCCAAAAACAGAGACAAAACCAAGAACTCCGCCTGGTCATTTGATGATAAGCTTCACATTTAAAAAAACTTGCACGTAATCCGTTGAGATTATCAGGGCCTGATCGTTTCTTTCTACCGCATCCCAAGATTCCGCATCAGCCGATACAGATAATTCGGATGCACGCCGAGCGCCTTGGCCGCCCCCGCGTGATCGTCCTTCGCTCGCTGAAACGCTTTCGCGATAGCGTCGCGCTTGGCGTGATCGACGGCGTCCTGTAGCCCCGGAGCCCGGACTACATCGGCTGGCCGGGCAATCTCCCGAATACTCTCGGGCAAGTCTTCCAGTTGAATGATATCGCTCGAGCCCAAAACGACTGCGCGCTCCAAGGCATTCTCCAGCTCGCGGATGTTGCCCGGCCAGTCGTATTGCGCAAGGTATGCCTCGGCCTCGGGTGAGATTCCGCTGATGCGCCTCCCGCACTGCGCGCCGAACTTCGATGCAAAGTGCATCGCCAGGATGCGAATATCCGACTGACGTTCGCGCAACGGCGGTGTCTTTAGGGTCACCACGTTGAGACGATAGTAAAGATCCTGCCGAAACCGTCCTGCGCGCACCTCCTCTTCCAGATTGCGATTGGTGGCCGCGATCAGCCGGAAATCCAGCTTAATCGGCTGCGTGCCGCCCACCCGCTCTATTTGCCGTTCCTGCAGGACGCGCAGCAGCTTGACCTGCAACTGCAACGGCATCTCCCCAATTTCATCGAGGAACACTGTTCCGCCGGCGGCTACCTCCAGGCGCCCTTTTTTTTGGGTGAACGCTCCGGTGAAGGCGCCCTTCTCGTGGCCGAACAGCTCGCTCTCCAGCAGGTTTTCAGCCAGCGCCGCACAATTCACCGCCATGAACGGCTGCCCGGCACGTGGGCTGTTCTCATGTACGGCGCGCGCCACAAGTTCCTTGCCGGTGCCGGTCTCGCCGATGATGAGTACGGTGGAATTGGCCTGCGCAGCGCGCAGGATGTTGCGCTGTAACTCAACCAGGCGGGGACTGCCGCCGATCATGTGATCGGCCGGGTGAAGCTCGGACTCCAGCCGGTCATTCTCTGTCGCGAGCCAGTCGACGTGGAAGGCGTTCTCCAGTGCCATCGACGCGATTTGCGCGATGGCTACCAGCAGTTGCAGATGCGGCTCCCGAAAAGCAGCGCCCTCCAGATAGACGATCCCATAGACCTGCTCGCGGATTAGCAGAGGCGCTAACAGGAGTGCCACGGACTTCTCGGAACCGGCGCGGGCAGGATGCTCCGCCAGCAGGTTTTCTACTATCAGTCCGCAATGTTCGTGCGTGACACGCCCGACCAAAGCGCGGTCGATGACCACTGGCCGGTGTGGCGCCGATTCCGCACTCCGCACCGAGAGCGAAGAGGGCTCGTTCAAGTCTCCTTCGTAGAGCAGGATGGCTCCGCGGCTGGCAGGGATGGCCTCGAAGATGAACTCGAGCAAGTGCCGCTCCAAGGCGCTGCGAGCCGTCGAGCTGCGCGCCTGATATAGAGCGTGAAACGAGTGCAGCATGATGCTCATGCGCAGCAGCGTGTGCAAATCACGCGAATTCTCAAGCCCAACGGGAAGCTGGGCTGCGCCGGCGGGGATCTCAATGATACGGATGTCTCCGCTGGTCTCCGGGCAGTCAATCTCTTCGTCGATCACAAACCGTAGCTGACTCCCGCCGATCCTGAGGCAATCCCCATTGACCAGCACGCGCTCAGTTACCCGGGTGTCGTTTACCAGTGTGCCGTGGTGGCTGCCCAGGTCGTGAATCACGAAATCGTCCCCCTGCCTGAGGATCAGGCAGTGTTCGCGCGAGACCGAGGCGTCAGCCAGCCAGAGCTGGTTCCGCCGCCCGCGCCCGATAGCAAACGAATCCATGGCGATAGGATAGCTGGCGCCTTGCTCCGGGCCGTTGATCAACAACAGTCTGGGGTTCATCACATCCTCTATTGTTCACCTTTTGGTTACTGGATTCACCTGGAGATTCAGTAGGCGGCAGGATGCAGCGGCCGCCGATGCGCGGCCGGATCGCAATCGGCTGGATTATTAGAGAGTTGCCCAAAACCCTCGAGGTGCGCGTGGTTTGGCGGAGCGATTGCCTTGGTCAACGCCGTGATCCACCGGGAAATGCACTTGGGGGAGAACAGAGGAGATACGAAAATGAAAACGTTAAAGACGATGATCCTGGGCGTCGGCGCAGTGGCACTGTTGGGAGCCAGCGGGCTCTCCGCACAGACCAGGGCTATTGCCGACATCCCGTTCGAATTCACCGTGCAGAACACTACTCTGCCCGCGGGCGAGTACACCATGTCGGCGACTTCCACCGGCCACGACCTGATGTTGATCCAGAACGTCAAAGCCCACCAGGCCATCATCGTTCTGGCGCCCGGCAATCGGAGCGAGTATAAGGGCACCAATGACAAGAACGTCGTGCTGTTCCACCGAATCGAGAATCGTTACTTCCTGGCTGAGGTCCAGACCGACGCGGTGCGCGGCCACGTCGGCCCGTCCAAACTGGAGCGTGAACTCGCATCCGAGGGAAGCAGCCAGCCGCTGGCCGCGGTGATCATTCCCGCTCTGAGTATCCGGTAAGCACGGATTAAACCGGTCAGGCTCCACCGCGGGAGGTTGTGCGGTGGAGCCGTTTCATTGGAACAAGCGGCTGATTGTCGGCAAAATAGAAACCATGGCCGGAACGCCGAGCCCCTGACCCGGCGGACCTCCGAGATCGGCATCCGGGCGGAGTCCGTCGGCTGCACTCCGAATAGCAGGCTGTGTAGCACCTGCTATGTTCCGGCTCGACGAACCACTAAAGTCGATCCTCGGGTGGCGCTCCGGCGGGAGTGAGGCGCCAGGTCGGGTCGTCTACGGCGTGACCTGGAATCCTTGTACAACGGGCGTGGCGGCCGCGTAGGTGGCATTGCCGGCCTGCGTGGCTTTGATGGCGCAGCGGCCGGTTGCTACCAGCGTCACCGTGTTGCCGGAGACGGTGCAAATGGTCGGGGTGGTGGAGGCGAAGCTCACCGTCAGGCCCGACGAAGCTGTCGCCGTTACCGTGAATGGCGGAGTGCTCAGCGGCACGTTCGGCAATGGCGCAAAACTAATGGTCTGCGCCAGTTTGGTGATGGTGAAGGCCTGGGTCACGGGAGTGGCGGCGGCGTAGATGCCGTTGCCGGCCTGCGTGGCTTTGATTGCGCAGCGGCCCGCCGCAACCAGCGTCACCGTATTGCCGGAGACGGTACAAGTTGTCAGGGTCGTGGAGGCGAAGCTGACTGGCAAGCCGGACGAGGCGGTGGCCGCGACCGTGAAGGGCGGCGCATTGATGGGCTTGTTCGGCAGCGTGGCAAAGCTGATAGTCTGTGCCAGCTTCGTAATCGTAAAGGTCTGGGTCACGGGCGTGGCGGCCGCATAAGTGGCGCTGCCCGCCTGGGTGGCTTTGATGGTGCAGTGGCCGCCCACGATCAGCGTCACGGTGTTGCCGGAAACCGTGCAGGTGGTCGGAGTCGTGGAGGCGAAACTCACGGGCAAGCCCGACGAGGCGGTGGCCGTCACGGTGAATGGCGGAGTGTTGACCGGTTTGTTCGGCAGCGGGGCGAAGGTAATGGTTTGCGGCGTGGTGCCCACGATGACATGGAAGCTTTGTGTCACGGGCGTAGCGGGCAAATAGCTGGCGTTGCCCGGCTGAGAGGCCACTATGGAGCACAGGCCGCCTTTCACCAGCGTCACCGTGTTACCGGCCACGGTGCAAATCGTGGTGGTAGTGGAGGCAAAGCTCACGGGGAGCCCGGACGTGGCGGTAGCCGAAACAGTGAATGGCGGCGTGTTGACGGGTACGTTGGGCAGCGCGGCAAACGTGATGGTCTGCGACTGCTGCACTGGCAGGGTGGAGAAATACCACGCGCCGCGGCCATGCGTGGCCAGGGCCAGCTCATGCAAGCTGGAATTCAGTTCGAGATGCACTCCCTGCGCGTGGGGCAGTCCGCCGCCCACCGCCGTCCAGGTGGTGTACGGACTGGGGGAAGAATAGACGCCGGTCTCATTGGACACATACATCGTATGGTTGGCGTCCGTGTCGATCTTGGCCGACCAGGTGGGTATGGCCGGAAGGTTGCCGGTGATGTTGCTCCAACTCGTGCCGCCATTGACCGTTCTGTAAACCTGTCCGTTTGGCGAGTTGAAGGTATTGATCACGGCGATCACCGTGGCCCCGGTATGGTCGTTCGGATCGACGTCGAGTTCCTGCACACGGCCGCCCACGGGCAGGTTGCGCGCCGTCCAGGTGGTGCCGCTGTTGGTGGTGATCCAGATCTGGCTGGACGTGGCGAAAGATCCGCCGGTGGCGATGTAGAACGTAGCGCTGCCCGGGAGCATCGCTATGGTGTCGATCGCATTGCCGCTGGGGCTGGTGAAACCGCTCCAACTGGTGGCGGCGTTTATCGACTCATACAGCTTGTCGCCGCCCAGGGAGATGTTATTTCCATTGCTCGGATCGGCATAGATCGGCGCATAGAAATTGAAAACGTTGGAATTCGAGACCACCGGCGTCCGGGATGAAAACGTATTGCATCCGTCCGTGGAGACACGGAAAAAGTTGGTCGGGCCAAAACTGGCGATGGGATGATTCACGTAGCAGATGCTGGGGCTGGTCTGGCTGATCTGCGAGTAGCCTCCGTCGCCGCCATCAACCTCGTTCCACACCAGGCTTCCGGTCGTTAATTCGGTGCCGTTGTCCTGGCTGCCGCCCACGATCGTCTGGCCGTTGGTGGGGTGGACGCCGATTCCGGTGAACTGGATGGTGTTGAGATTTCCGTTGAGGTTGGTCCAGCTTGGAACGGTTGGATCGAATCGCCAGACCCCGCCGTCGGAACCCAGCAGCAGCCGGCGGGAAGAATCGAAGGCCATGGCGTGAGAGTCGGTGTGGGGAGTGATGCCGCCCACGGTTGAAATGTTGGTCCAGTTGACGCCGCTATTGGTCGACTGGAGGACGTTGTTCGGCGTCACGCCGGCGGCATAAACGTTGGCCGAATTTGCGGGATCCACGCCCACGATTATGTCGTACCAGCCCTGCCCTCCGAGGAAGTTGGGCGTGGTCGAAAGGATGGTGAATGTGGGCGTGGCGGCGTCCGCATTGTCGGAGCGCAGCATCTGATACAACCCCCCGGAGCCGGTACTCAGGTTCGTTGTGATCGCCACGTAAAGTACGTGTTGCCCGGAGTTGGAAGCCGAGGGCGCCACCGCCAGGGCGATTCTGCCAATTGTAGTGCCACCGTTAGGAGCGTTGGACAGAATGGACCAGGTCGTTCCGCTATCGAGCGAGCGGTACACTCCGTTCGTGCCGTTGACGTTGAAGACATCCCCGTGCGCGGCGTAGATAATGTTAGGGCTGTTGGGGTCCACGATCACGTCCGACCAGGGGTAAGCAGCGTCCTTTCCGGCCGCGGAGGTGACGTTGGTCCAGGTGGCGCCGCCATCGCTGGTTTTGTAAATGCCGGTGTTGGCGCAGCAAAGGCTGTTTTCATCGAAGTCGTTCACGGCGGCGTAGGCGGTGTTGGCATCGGTGGGATGTACCGAGATCTTGGAGAAGGACAGCCGGTTGAAGACCCCGCTCGGTCCCGTGGAAAGGGACCAGGTGGCACCGCCGTCACTCGACACCAGGATACCTACACCGAAATTCGAGTCGGCGGAGTTGTTGCCTTCGCCGGTGCCGGCATAGATTCTCAGATGGTTGGAGGGGGCCACCGCGATGGCTCCCATGGCGAGACTGCCCTGGAAGTCGGTCAGAGGAGTGTAAGTGGAGCCGCCGTCGGTGGTCTGCCAGACTCCGCCTCCGGCCGCCGCGACATAAATATTGTTGGCATTGGTGGGGTCGACAGCCACGCCCGCGACACGGCCGCTGATGCTCCCTCCGGCATTCAACGGCGCCGGGCCCAGGGCGGTCCAGGTGGAGCTGTTGGGCGCCGGAAAATTGGCGGTGGCAGCCGGCTCCGGCCCGGTCCTACCGACGCGCGGCTCCGGCGAGAGGGGCGGTGGATTCATGTGCCCGGGCCGTTGTGGCGAGGACTGTGAAAAGGCGGTCCCGGCCATGGCCAGAATCGAGATCCAAGATACGATTGCGGATGTATTTTTGCGATTTTTCATGATTTCCCCTGCTGTGCGCGCCGCACAGCTACGATGATTTGCGAGAGAGCGCGGTCTTGATCATGGAACGGAAGTTGAAGCCACGTGGGGCTCTTGCGTAGTCTTTACAAGCTAGCCTGTATTGCCCCGGTTGTATAGTCCCCTGGGCCAATTTTGAGCGTACCGGTACTTCCATGCGGATATTCATCGGACGCGGTCCTGGCGACATCCGCCGCTGTTCAAAGCTGCGATAATCGGATCGTCATGCACGCGGCGATCGCGCGACCATTGCGGCCTGTACGTTCCGCCCGCTGGATGCCATCGCCACCGCTCTGGGCGTAGCCTGCGAAGATCCGTTTTATCAATGTCGCGGCGACATGATGGACATTTCAGCCGAAGTCCCGAGGATCAAGCCGAACACGCTGGTGCCTACGAGACGGAGGCTCGCGGCCGATTATCCGATCGCCGCGGATGGCTCCCCGCGGGATTTTCGCAGCTCGCCCTTCGGGTACCGGCTCCACATCGACGAGGACGGTTACTTTTCTTTGTGCCGACCCACACTCGCAACGCACGGCACGCAGCGTGTTGAAGCGCCTGGGACTGAACAGGTGGCACATGCGCTGCGATACCGGGTTCCGCAACATCGACCTGAATTGACCAGGCACGTCACGGCTGGCCGTTTACGCGATCGTAGAAGCTGCCGCCGACGTACATCCTGACAACTTTCCCGTCTTGTTCCACAAAGCGCGCGATTTCTCCGACCGGGCCGCCGCCGGTGGCTGCCTCCATGCGAAATTGCCCGTTGCCGACTGGTTCCAGATGAGCGGGGTGCTCCGGCCAGGGGGTCGACGGATCGAAGATCACGAAGCGGTGATTCAACTCGACGACCGCCATCTCGCCTCCGGTCCGGCCGCGATAGTTTCCAGCGAAGCGGCTCCACGCCGGATCCCAGGTCACCACCCCCGGACTCACGTGAGATGCTTTTGCGGCCGCCTCACCCACCGATTGCATCAGGTGGAGCGCTATGTCTCTGGGATTCGAGTCGTCGCCGTTTGTCAACACAATCACGCCGACCTTGGGCTCCAGTTGTATGAGCGTCTGGGTCTTGTAGCCGGGGTACGAACCACCGTGGCCCACGTAGGTCTTATCTCCCTCGCGGGACACGCCGAAGCCGATGGCATTGCCGGACTGCCAGTTATTGTCGAGCACCCGCACGCGATGCATCTGCCTCAGCGCGCCGGTTGAGAGGATCTGGCTGCCGCCGGCTTTGCCCTCGCGGAACTGGAGAGATACGAACCTGGCCATATCTTCCACGTTGGAAGTAATGCCGGTCGCCGGGGCCATCGCGCGCGCATCCACGAAAGGCCTCTTCTCTCGCGTGCCGTCCGGCATTCGTGCACCGTAGCCCGTGGCCATGCCCTCCACATCGCGATCCACGCTGGAAACCGTCATGCCCAGAGGGTCGAAGATGTGTTTCTGTACGTAGTCGGCATACTTCTCGCCGGACACGGCTTCCACCACCATGCCGGCGATGGTAAATCCTAAATTGGAATACTTCCAGCGAACCTCCGGCGCGAAGGCCGCCTGGTGTGTTTTGACGAATTGCTGTACGCCCTCGGCGTCGGGAAAGTTCAGATCGGACCAGTGCGGGCCGGCCTCGCGCGGGAGTCCCGCGCTGTGGGTGAGAAGTTCTTCGATCGTAATGGCAGGGTCGTCCGCGTTGGCCGGACCGATGCGGAACCAGGGAAGGTAGG
>Ga0070731_10000657_pt1 | contig 42717 bp, 37 predicted proteins | sample Coa_R1_2_FD_66448 | JGI IMG/M metagenome (GOLD analysis project Ga0070731, IMG submission 66448) | Surface soil microbial communities from Centralia Pennsylvania, which are recovering from an underground coalmine fire - Coalmine... | ecosystem: Environmental > Terrestrial > Soil > Unclassified ...
TGAACATTTTGCAGCACGATGGACTGCTGAATCGGTTGCTTTTGACGCTGCACATTGTGCGCGAACCGCCGATCTGGCTTGCTACCGACGCGGCCATCTATATCGGCATCGTCTATTCGTACCTGCCGTTCATGGTGCTGCCGCTCTATGCCGTGCTGGAAAAATTGGACGGGACGTTGCTCGAGGCAGCGGCCGATCTTGGCTGTCCGCGCTGGAAGACGTTCTGGCTGATCACGCTGCCACTGGCCGCGCCGGGCGTGCTGGCGGGCGTGTTGCTCTGCTTTATTCCGATCGTCGGCGAGTTCGTCATTCCCGATCTCCTCGGCGGGTCGCGCGCGCCAATGATCGGGCAGACTATCTGGAACGAATTCTTCGGCAACAAAGATTGGCCGGTCGCCTCCGCGGTAGCCGTTGTGCTGGTCTGCCTATTGGTCACGCCGATCGTGATCTTTCAGCATCAGGCGATGCGGAACGCCGATCGGAGCTGACCATGCGCAAGGTGACGGCATTCAATCTTCTCGCCATCGTCCTGGGTGTCGCTTTCCTTTATCTGCCGATCGTCGTCCTGGTGATCTATTCGTTCAACGCCTCGCGCCTGGTCGCGGTGTGGGGCGGCTGGTCGACGCAATGGTACGCGGAACTCGCTCACGACTCCGCGATCCTTGATGCGGCTTTCATCAGCTTGCGTGTCGCCTTTGTGTCGGCCAGCGCCGCAACCGTATTGGGCACGCTTGCGGCAGTGACGCTCGTGCGCTTTGGCCGCTTCCGCGGCCGCCTCGTCTTCGCTTCGATGATCTACGCGCCGCTGGTCATGCCTGAGGTCGTGACCGGCCTTTCGATGCTGCTCCTGTTCGTGGCGCTTGCGATCGATCGCGGTTTTTGGACGGTGGCCATTGCCCACGCCACCATGGCGACGTGCTTCGTTACGGTGATCGTGCAGTCGCGTCTCATTGACTTCGACATGAACCTCGAAGAAGCCGCCATGGATCTCGGCGCGCCGCCGCTGCGCACGTTTTTGACCGTGACCCTGCCGTTGATCCTGCCCGCTATCGCGGCGGCCTGGATGCTGGCCTTCGCCTTGTCGCTCGATGATCTCGTCATCGCGAGCTTCGCCACGGGGCCAGGCGCCGTCACGCTGCCGATCCGCATCTACTCGGAAGTGCGTCTCGGCGTGAAGCCGGAGATCAATGCGGTGTGCACCATCTTCGTCGCTGTCGTCGGCGCCGCCGTGCTCTTGGCCTCGCTGCTTGCAAAGCTTACCGGGGCGAGGGGGACCGCAGGACGATGAGACCTCGTGGCAAGAAAGAGACGGCCGTCAATCCGGGCTCTCTCCCGGCGGGCGAAACAGATAAGCCAGAAACCAGACCGGAACGATTACCAACGAGCCCAGCAACATGTTGGGTAGCGCCCAAATAAAGCCCTCGCGCGCCATGTGTCTGAGGTGCTCCGTTGAAAATCCCGCCGCCTGCATCAGATCTTCGGCCGTAAGTCCGAAGTGCGCGAGGATCGTCCCCACGATCAGCGAAGCCAGCACCACCTTGACGATGGTGTGAGTAAAGTAGCCGAACATCCCGTCCCCGCAGCGGAGAAAGCCCGCCGATCCGGGCCGCCCAAATGACTGCTCCAAACCGATCGGCGGACCGGGCCGGGAAGGTAGCGCCCTAATAGCTAATAATCGGTCATCGTGCCGCCGGGGGCCGCGCGATCCGGCGGATTTGCGATGCTATCGCGGGCTCGGCGTCGTCGCGACGGCAGGCGCCGTCGTCGCGGTCGCGGGTGCCAGCGGGGCCTGCGGAGCGGCCGAAACGGCAGGAGCGGCCGGATCAGTCGGCTGCGTGGCGAATATCTGATCGATCACCTTGCGCACGGCATCCCCGGCCGAGCGCTGTTTGACCGCGTCGAGCAGCGGCGCCGCCGCACCCGAGCGACGAATCAGGATCGAGGCATCGGGCAGGATTCTCGGGTCATCCCATGAGCCGTCGACGGTAAACGGCAATTCGAATTCGTTGGCAGTTTCGCTCGAGATCAGCGTTGCCTTGCCCTCGAGGTCGAGGTCGCGAGCGGGGATGGAGGCTTGGCCGGTCACCGCTAGCCGCGCGGCAGGGCCACTGAGATGGAGGTCCGTAATGGACACCATGCCCTGTTCGATCTTGGCGCTCAGCACCATCTGGTCGAACGGCGTGTGGCCGGCGTGAAGGTCGGTGCCGCCTGAGAGCGGCCGCTTCTCGAGCCGCCGCAGCACTTGCTCCACATTGATGCCATCGAGGGCACCGTCATGGGCGTTAAGGCTCACCGAGCCGCCGAGCGTACGGGTCAGGGCCCACACCGAAGCCCCCGATCCCGCAACATCGAGCGCAAGCGTGCCCCGACCCTCAAGCTTGTGCACGCCGAAGAGTTGGCCGAGGCACGCCGAAAGATCGACATTCTCAAACCGCAGGTGCGAGGTTGCTTCGACGCCGCCATTGGCGCTGCCGAGCCCGAATGAGCCCACGGCGACGCCTCCGAAGGACTGTGACTCGACAACATTCACGTTCAGCTTGCCGTCGCGCACATTAGTGGCGACCGCGGTGCGTCCCAACTGCACGCTGCCGACCTTGATGCTTGCCGTGGACAGCCGTAGATCAACGTTGAGATCCGACAATCCGTCCAACGCAATGGGCAAACGATCCCAAGCGCGCACGTTTGCGGGCATCAGCCGGGCGCCGATCACGTATGGAGTAAGGTCGATAGAGCCGGACGCCAGCGTGCCCTGTATGCCACGATGATCGTCGGTCGCCAGCGTAAGGACGCCTTCGGCCCGATTGCCATCGAGTTCGACATTGACGTTCGTCAATGAGACTGCGCCGTTGGCGATATCGCTCTGCGCTCGTAGAGCAAAACGCCCAAAGCCGCCGAACGGCACCCTGCTGTTTCCAGCCCAGCTCAGCGCTTCGCGTAACGTGGGAGAGTCAAGGTTCAGGGTGCCTTCCATTTTGAGGGTCGGCTGTTTGCTTGCCGCGCCATCAAAGGCGAGGTTAAGCGGCGCAGACGAGAGCCGAAGCTTGACACCGGATCGCTGCCCGGCGAGGGCCGCCTGAAAGTCGCTGAGCGTCAGGCTGGCGTCGACCGGTTGGTCGCGCCAGGTAAATTGGCCGTTCGCAGCGAACGTCCGCGAGATCAACGGCCAGGCGAGCTGAAATTCCACGTCGTCGAGTTGCTGGGTCAGCCGCTTGGAAGAATCGTAGACCGCGACAGTGCCGTCGTGGATCCCGATCTCGGAAAACGACACGCTACGACTTGGGTTCGGTTCCAGCGCGTGGGCAAGGGCGACGCCAAGGTGCGACCAGTTCGATCGACCGCCAGGCAACAACGTGATGTTGATCGTCGGCTTGTTCAGTCCAAGGTCCGCAATTTCGATGCGTCCGGCGAGCAGCGGAAAATAGCTTAGGCGGGCTGTTAGTTCGTCGGCCGTTATGACCGGATCCGCGCTGGCGTTATCGCCGAGCAGCACGTCGTGGAAGGTCACCGACGGATGAGGAAACAGGGAGACCGAAACATTGCCGCGCAGCGTCGGTTCGAGACCGGTGACGGTACGGATTTCCGTCTTAACGGCGTCGCGCACCGTCGCGGCCGGGACGAAGAAGGGAAATACCATCAGGGTAACGAAGAGAGCCGCGATAACGGCGCCGGCCGCAATCGCGAAACGCTTTAGGCCAATAGCCGCTGTCACTGCACGCGTTTCCGATGTTGCGGGACCAACCGACAATGTAGGGTTTCAGGCAAGCAAGTCTCTTCGTGGACATCTGTGTCGGATTCGTGGCCACGGCCTGGTCGTCAGCCCTGGCCATTCCCGGAAACCCGCGCAAATCAGGGATTTAGTGGATAGGCTTGAGCTTTTGTCGTGCGCTGTGTTGCGCCGGCCACACAATCGCTCAGCGGCCCGAAGCTTGTCGGGACAAGGGTTCGTCCGTCTGCGAGACCTCGGCGATCATTTTGTTAATGATTGCCTCGCCGAAGCTACCGAAATTCTTCGCCACCATGACGAACGCGCCAGGGCCGCCGATGACGTTGGTACGATAGTAATTCTCCAGGCCACCCGGCGGATTAGTGTGGTCCGGGTTCCATGACATGGGGTTCTCGCTGAGGATGGGCAGCCCATTGATGGTGATGCCCTTGCTGACCGCTTCATCGCGCAAGGTCGTGACGTCGCGGCCGGAATTGTTGGTGCCGTCTCCGGATACATCGATGGTGCGGCGCGTGGATTGATAGGGCGCGAGCGCAAGCTGTGCCATTGCAAACTCGATTCCGCCGCTGATCGAAGTGCGATCGGCGAACGAGCGCGGTGCCTCGAGCAGGCGGTCGCCGAAACCTTTCGCCGTCTCGGCATCGCCGATCAACGTCCAGTCGATCACGACCTTTTGGTTGCCGGTGCCCGACCATTCGACAAAGATCACGCCGATGCGGCTATTGCGGCCCGACTGAATGGCCTCGATCACGCGCGGATTTGAGAGCGCGGCGGCGTAGCCTTCCCGCTGCAACTGGAATTTTCCGGCATCGATGCTGCGCGAAACGTCTACAGCAAGTACCAACAGCAGATCGACTTGCTCGGCGGCCGACGCCGCTGTGGGGATTAGCGCAAGACAGAAAAAAATCAGAGTGAGAAATGCTCTTACGGCGCGCATCACAAAAGTCTCGTCGTCGAAAGCGGCGGAAATCCGGCCGACCCAAGCCGAGTTTGGCATATATACCGGGTGAAATCTCGCCGTCGCTAATTCGCGACCCTGCGGGCTGACGGGAATGTGATCTCCACAAGCGTGCCCGCATTAAGCTCGCTCTTGATGCTGAAGTTAGCGCGGTTGGCTTCGGCAAGCGCTTTGGTCAACGGCAGGCCAAGGCCGGTGCCGCTGGAATTCCAGCTCGGCGAGGCCGTGGTCGGGTGGAACGGATCAAGGACCGCCTCGATATCCTGATCGCGCATGCCCATCCCGGTATCGCGCACACGCAGCACTGCCTCGCCATCGGCGGTAATCGCAGTCGACACGATCACCTGCCCGCCGGCACCGGTGAACTTGACCGCGTTGGACAAGAGCGTGAGCACTATTTGGCGCAGCGAGCGTGCGTCGGCCGTCACGTGCGGCAGATCGGGAGCGAGCGCGCTGCGGACGATGACGCGGGCGCGATTAGCCTGTTGCTGCGCAATCGCGACACACTGCGTCGTGAGGTCGTTGAGGTCGATGTTGACAAAAGTCAGATCGAGCTGGCCGGTTTCGATTTTGGACAGATCAAGGAGATCGTTGAGCAGCGAGACCATATGGGTTCCTGCTGCATGCATGTCCTTGAGATATTCGCGGTAGCGATCGTTGCCGATGGAGCCGAAGCGCTCCGCCATGATGACCTCGGCGAAACCGATCATCGAATTCAGCGGCGTGCGAATTTCGTGGCTGACTTTGGCGAGGAAGTCCGCCTTCGCGGCAGCGGCTTTCTGTGCTTCGCGCCTTGAGGCGCGTTCGAGGCTCGATCTGAGATCGCGGACTTCGTGCTCGAGGTCGCGGATCTCGTTTTCGGCGGCGTTCAGCGCAAGCTGCGTCGTGCGTTGGTGTTCCTCCGCCTCGGCGTTTGTCATGACAAGCGCCAGGGCGGATTCCCCTTCCCAAGGCACCCTGAGAAGCCGGCCTTCCAAGGGAAGCGTATTGCCTCGCTGGGTCCGGATTGAAATCTTCTCAACCTTGCCGCTGTCGCTTAACGCGTCAGCGCCAAGCCCGAAGAACAGAGCATTGAATCCGCCAGCCGCGATAAGCGTTTCAACGGTCTCGTAGCCGCTCCATTCGAGAAAACGGCGGTTGGTGTAGATCGGAGTGCCATTGCGGTAGACCAGGATGCCCGTTGGGAGCCGGTCCAGCAGCACACGCTCGCCAAAGGCCGTTTGTTCCGGCGCCGCAGCGTGCCTTGGCGAAGCGACGGCGGTCGACGGAACATCTGCCTTAGCCGCATCCGGTGTCTCGCCGGCCGCCGTCATTATTTCCTCGGTCGAGGATGCGGGCGATGATGTTGGCGCGGCTGCTCCAGCCGGCGCGGTTGCAGAGTCCGTTGCGGTCTGCTTCCGGTCCTCGACCGGCGTCCCTTCGAGGGAGCCGTCGGCAACTCCCAATTCCTGCGTGGTGGCGCCGAGCCGCGTCGTCAGTTCCTGCGCCAGTTCGCGAAAGGCGCTGCGTTCGATCGGACTTAGGGTTGGGCTGGGGCTTAGATTTGGGCTGGGGTTTAGACTTGGGCTGGGGCTGAGACTTGGGGCGGCCGGCGCCGCCCGAAACGGCACTACGTTTGCAGCGCCGGTAACGCCGAGTGTCGGACGCTCACTCTGCGCCACCGGCTCGACGGCGGGTAATTTTGTTTCGGCCGGGGTAGGTGTCGGTTGTAACGACGTGGCAATCGTGGCCGTGGCGGCACCGTTTCGTCCCGCGTCGTCCTTCGGCGACGATGCCGACAATGCTTCCGATGCCGGAGCGAAGCCGATCGGTCGCGCCCGCCGTGCACGCGCCAATTGGTTGATGCGGGCGACGTCGCGACACACCCCAAATCCGCGGTAACCGCCGAAGGCATGATCGCGATCGAACACGGGAAGACCGGATAGCTCGACCGGTAGCCTGTCGCTCAAGTCGTCGACCGGCCAGAAGATCTGGATGCCGCTCCAGGTCTCTTGCGTTGCGATTGCGCGCGCCACCTGCCCGTCAGGATCGAGTTTCATTTCGGCTGCGATGTCGCTCCACAATCGGCCGCAGGCCGCCATGGTGCGTGGCCCGACCAGCTCCATGAATTCGTCGGACCCGACGATAAAGCGGCTGTCGGCATCCATCTGCCAGACGAAACGCAGTGGGTGGCGACGATCCGAGATCGGCAGGTCGTGGGAAACACTTTGGCGAAAAGCCGACGGCCTGTCTGCAGCCGGCGTCGCTGTTGTGATCGGCTCTTCATGCGCAGGCGGCTGACAAGGCGGTGCTTCGCCAGCAGCCGGCGCGGCTGCGCTCACGGGCAGTTCGGTGACCGTGACCGCCGCATCGTGCGGCTCGTTTTGCTCCGCAAGCAACGGCTCCTTTACAGCCGGAGAAGCGGACGCGGCCGTCGGAGATGGCGGCGCCGGGGTTTGCATCTCGGACGCGGATGTCGCCCACGTCAGGATCAGCACACGTGATTCATCTTTGCCGAGACGCAGCGCGGCTACGTCGACAGGGATCTGACCGAGGTGCGCCACGCCGTTCGCACGGCCGTCGCGAAGCGCCGTGGCGCTAAGCGTGTCGATGCCCAGAGCGGACAAACTCGACGTTCCGTTGAGGCGCTGCGCAGCCGCCGCGTTGGCATAGAGGAGCGCGCCGTCCGGCGTGAACGCCGCCAGGGCCGTTGTGCCGTCGGGAAAAAGCCGCCGTACCCGTTCGGCGAGCGAAAGCGAAGGTCCCGCCCGTTCGGTTGCAACCACCAGGATCGCGGGCGTGCCATCAGACAAGACGATGCGCGAGCAGTTGCACATGAGCGCACCGCCGAAGCCAGCTCCGAACCCGCGCAGCCGCGCGAGCCGCTCGTGCTCTGCCGACGGAAGCGTCGACCAAAGGCGAGCGATTTGAGCGGCAGCCGGATCGTCGGCTTCGAACCGCTTCTGGGCGCTTTCGGGTGTGTTCGCCGCGCCGAAGATCGCGGCACCAACGGCATTCGTCCACAGGATGCGTGTGGCGTCCGCCGACCATAGCCAAGCAGGCCAAGGGCTCGTCGCCAAAGTCGCGATTCGCGGGACCTGCAGGGTGGCAAGATCGAACTCGAAAGGCGGCATTCGGCGGAAACTCGTTGCCTAAGGAAGTCTTAATAATCCGGGCGTTTTGCGGCGTCCATCGCGCAACTGTTAGCTTCGTGTTCAAGCTGCAGTAAGGTTAATTTGACGCGAAGCGGTAACGTTAATGTGGCGTACAAATCGGCAAGGCCAAGCCCGGCGACGCGCGTTGTGTTGCATGGAGAAGACAATTCCGCGCTAGGATCGTAGCGCGGTCAGAGGCGAGGAGGAGACAAGATGGCCAAGGACCCATACGAGCAGTTTGCAATTCCGAATGAGCTGCGTTCGTTTGCCGAGCAAAGCGTGACCCAGGCCCGCAAAGCCTTTGAGGGTTTCATTCAGGCGGCCAATCAGGCTGTTGGGCAGATGCAGGGGCAGGCTGAGGCGGCCCATAGCGGCGCCAGCGAGATCGCCCACAAGTCCATGGAATATGCAGAGAAGAACGTGGCGGCAACGTTCGACTTCGCGCAAAGGCTGATGCGGGCCAAGGATGCCGCTGAGGTCATGGGGCTGCAATCTGAATACCTCGGCCGCCAGATGCAGACGCTTTCGGCGCAGGTCCAGGAACTTGGACAGAGCGCGGCCAAAATGGTGGTTGATGCTGCGAAGCCGAAATCCTGAAGTTTCCCTTCGGCTGACTTCAAAAACCCTGTTATTACAGCCTGTTATTGTTTTTGTGCAATGCAATATTTTTCTATTGCAATGCACCAATAAAGTTGCTATGTGATTCGGCGGAAAGTCACCCTGGGCCTGGATCGCATCGCGCTTCAGCGACCGGGGTTGCAATGGAAAGGCCGGCCTTGTGCGACGGGCGGCGAGGCCAAGAAAAAATTCTCACGTGAGACAGCCCAAGAGCAAGGAAAGAACTAGGACACGTATCATGGCGGAAGCCACCACGACGACCCCCCCGAAAATGAAGACCAAGCCGGCGGCGAATCCCTTCGAGATGCCGAAATTCGAGATGCCCAAGTTTGACATCCCCAAAGTCGAAATGCCCGCGGCTTTCCGCGAGTTCGCCGAGCGAGGCGTGGCTCAGGCCAAGGACACCTACGAGAAGATGAAGGCCGTCGCCGAAGAGGCCACCGACGTCCTCGAGACCACTTACTCGACCGCCAGCAAGGGCGCGTCCGACTATGGTCTGAAGGTGATCGAGGCAGCGCGAGTCAACACCAACGCGGCGTTCGATTATGCCGGCGAACTGCTTGCGGCGAAGACGTTCTCGGAAGTCATCGAACTGTCGAGCGCCCATGCGCGCAAGCAGTTCGAAGCGCTGACCAAGCAGAGCAAGGAACTCAGCGCGCTGGCGCAGAAGGTTGCGACCGACACGGCCGAGCCGATCAAGAACGGCATGAACAAGGCCTTCGCAAAAGTCGCCTGACCGGCGGCATTGGACCAAGCATCTGCGGCAATCTGCGTGATGCAAGCCCGGGTTTCGGCCCGGGCTTTTGCGTGACCGCATGGGCCGTTAGGGTATGCTGAGCCTCCCGGCCCACATCTTGAGTTGATGCGTCCCCGCCTTGCCAAAATTGCGCCTTGCCCATAGGTTTCGCGCGTTTGCGCCAGCGCGCAACCGAGCGTGCAGCTGTAGCTCAGTTGGTTAGAGCGCCTGACTGTGGATCAGGAGGTCGGTGGTTCGAATCCCCCCAGCTGTACCACTCCGTGACCTTCCCTCTCATCGATCTTCTGCGGCATCGGCGGGCCGTGTCTTGCCTCTTGTACGGGACGGCGGGCACCCGCTCGATGGGAACTGAGTATCTGCCGAGGGCGGTGCGCCGCTTCTTAACGCTAATTTTCTCGGCGTGTTTTGCCGCAGCGTCTTCGGATCACTGAGCATTCATACTTAACGCTTCTCGGCCTCGACGGTCTTCAATGTGCGCTTGCCTTGGGCTTGCTCGTCTGTACGTTGCAAGGGCTGTAGGGTTTCAAGTGAGCAACCGTCTTATTCCGTGTTTATTTGGCATGCTGGTCAGCGGCGCGGCGTTCGCGCAAACGCCGCAGCCGAGCGGCACATCGTGTGCTCCCGTCAAGGTTGGTGCTCACTCACGCTACCCTGGAGAAGTTTGGTATGACGAGCAGGGGCAGGTGCATGCCCTTCCTAATTGCCCGTTGCCGCCCGGAGCCCGGGTGGCCGCAGTCACGCAATCGACGCCGACGACGCTACGGGTGCCACTCCAAAAAAGGGGCCGCAATTTTCTGGTGCCTGGCCTCGTCAATAACGCGATTAGTCTCAATTTTGTTGTCGATAGTGGCGCGGCCGATGTGACATTGCCTGCTGATGCTGTCGCAACTTTGATGAGAACGGGTGCGCTCAGCGACCGAGATTTTACCGGCCGACAGATTGTCGGGCTTGCTGACGGATCAAGAATGGCGTCCGAGACGTTTCGGATCCGCTCTTTGGCCGTGGGCGATTGGCTGGTTCATGATGTCATCGGCTCCGTCACTCCGGCAGGAGCGCCGCCATTACTTGGTCAGGCTTTTTTTAACCGCGTCAGGTCTTGGTCGATAGATAATGTCAGCCAAACACTGGTGTTGGTGCTCACGTCGGGTGTCGGCACGTCCGCATCTCAATCACCAATGACACTGCCAGACAGCACTCCGGCAGCGGCGTCCAAACCGAACGCGGCCCCCTGACCAACAGAGGCGAAGCCGCGCACATAGCGGTGCATGAGTAGGCCGATATCGGGGCCAAGAAAGCGTCAGCGCTCGATGCGGTCCAAATTCGCGGTCATCCGCGCGGTGATGCTGCGGAATGAGGCGAGATCGCGCGCGGAAATTCCGTTCTCGGCTTCATCGGTGATGGTGCGCGCAACGCCAAGCAGTTCGTTGCGCAGGCGCTTCGCCTTGGCGGTGAGCAGGACGCGCACCTTGCGCCGGTCATCGCCATTACGCACGCGGCGGATGAGGCCGGCTTTCTCCATACTGCGCAAGGCGATCACGGTCGTGGGCTCCATCATGCCAACCCGCGCTGACAATTCGCGCTGCGACAAGCCGTCCGTCGTCCACAACACGCGCAGGAAGTACCACTGGCCGCGCGTAACGCCGTAGGGCGCGATGCGCCGCTCGAGCAGCCGCTGAAAGGCGCGATGCGCGTCGCGCACCAGATAGCCCGAGCTCAAGCGCGGCGGAAAATCGGCCGCCCGGCGTGCGGATTTTGCCTTTGCGGATGAAGGCATCGGCGTTGACAGCCCCATCGTTCCGATGCAGATAATTACTTAGAAATCTATGCAATGGGAACGCCAGCAATGCAACAGCCAGTGCGCACAGACGATCGGCGCAAGGAACAACACGCGGCCGCGACGCCGAACCAGGCCTTCGATTTGCGCAGTACCCTGCAATGGCTGCGCGCTACCGGCGAGTTGATCGAAACCGACAAGGAAGTCGATCCCGACCTTCAGGTCACGGGCCTGCAGAAGCATATGGATGGCGGCTGTCCCGTGCTGTTCAACACCGTCAAGGGCAAACCGAACCATCGCATCATCACCAATCTGTTCGGCGACATGGCGATCATCAATCGCATGTTCGGCTGGAAGGACGATCCCGATCGCGTGAAGAAGCTCGCCCACGCTCTGTCGCACCCCTTGAAGCCGGTGGAGATCGCGCAGAGCGAGGCGCCGTGCCAGGAGTTCGTGATCGAGAAGCCCGATGACGTGAACAAATGGCTGGTGCCGATCCGGCACACGACCTACGAGCCCGAGCTGACTGTCGGCTCCGGCATCCGCTGCGTCACCGGTCCGCAGTTCGATGGCGGTTCCGACCTCGGCTACAACCGCATGAATTTCCGCTGGGGCAATGTCGGCACGTTCCAGATCTCGCCCGGCTCGCACATGTGGCAGGTGGTCAACAAATACTACAAGGAAGACCAGCCGGTGCCGATCACCATGTGCTTCGGCGTGCCGCCGGCCTGCACGTTGCTCGCCGGCGCCGGCTTTGACTACGCGGTGCTGCCCATGGGCTGCGACGAGATCGGCATCGCGTCCGCCGTTCAGGGTGCGCCGATCCGGCTCGTCAAAGCGCGCACGGTGGATGCCATGGCGCTCGCTGACTGCGAGCTGGTGCTGGAAGGCTACGTCAATCCACGCGACCGCCGCTTCGAGACCAAGGAAGCTGAGGACGCGGGCATTCAGGGCCGCTTCCACTTTCACCCCGAGTGGGCCGGCTACATGGGCAAGTCCTACAAAGCGCCGACTTTCCACGTCACCGGCATCACCATGCGTAAGCCGGAGACCAAGCCGATCATCTTTGCGCTCGGCGTCCATATGCTCGACGACCACAACATCGACACCACCGTACGCGAGGCCGCGATTTACGAACTGTGCAACCGCCTGCAGCCCGGCATCGTGCAGAACGTGGTGATCCCGTACTGCATGACCGATTGGGGCGGCTGCATCATCCAGGTGAAGAAGCGCCATCAGATCGATGAAGGCTGGCAGCGCAACTTCATGGCGGCGGCACTGTCGTGCTCGCAGGGCATGCGTCTTGCGATCGCGGTGAGCGAGGACGTCGATCCATATTCCATGGACGATGTCATGTGGTGCCTGACCACGCGGGTGAATCCGCGCACCGATATTCTCAATCCGATTCCCGGCGGCCGCGGCCAGACCTTCATGCCGGCCGAGCGCATGACCGCGGGCGAGCGGCAGTGGACCGCCTCGAACACGCAATTCGAAGGCGGCATGGGCATCGATGCCACCGTTCCCTTTGGGTACGAAAGCGACTTCCTGCGTCCGGTCTATCCGGTCGACAAGGTCAAGCCCGAAGACTGGTTCTCGAAGGAAGACATCGCCAACGCCAAGAAGCGCATGCAGGGCTGGGTGCACTCGCTGGCGAAATCCGGGCGATAGAAAAAGTCGCCCGGCATGATCGCGAACGGGCACCGCTTCGTTTCAGTATTTCTCTTATCGCTGACGTTGGGCGCGGTCGGCTCGCGCGCGGCTCTGTCGCTTGAAACAACGATCGTCGAGGCGACTGCCCTCGCCGCCGACGAAGATGCCGCCATAAGGAGTGCGGCGGCGACGGCGCTGACTCAGGTCTTCGATAAGCTGCTCGCCGAAGCGCAGCTGCCGCAAGCGAGTCAGGCCAACGTGAAAGCCCGTATCGCGCAGTTCGTCACTGCGGCTACCGCGCATCTCAGTGCGGACAGCCGTGAATCCGCATCCGGCGCGATTGAGCGCATCGAGATTCCGCAGGCGGCAATGCAGGGCGACCAGACTCGCGTGACCGCCAGGTTCACGATTTCGGTCGATTTTGTGAAGGACGAAATCGCGCAATTAGGCCCGAACACGACGCGGTCTGGCGAGATCTGGATCTGTCCAATCCTGGGGCGCTGCGGGCCACCCGGCACGCCGGGTCTCGGCACCTGGATCAAGGCGCGATAAGCCGGTCGCCCCAATTGGCGCTGAGCCCTCTAACTTGTTGCGGCTACTCGGATCGCAAATACGCCGCGGCCGGCGTCACTTGTGATGCTGCCGCAAATATTCGTGCAAGGAGCTGCATCCCGCCTTCTTCAAGACCGTCTTGAGCATCATGTCCTTGCGGTGACCCTTGGCGAAGCCGGGACCGTATTCCTTGCGCAGCGATGCGACTCTCGTATTGCCGTGCTTCTTGTCGATGCGGCCGCTCTTATCGCGATGACGGCCGTCGAGGCCGCGTTTTGCCTTTGCCATGATGTGAGCCCCTCCAGAAATTGTATGGACGCGAATTAACGCGCGCAGGATAGCATAACTGCGATCCATCCGTTAGTTGGCCGCGCCGCTCTTCCATCTCCCCGCCAGAGCCTTTCGATCGAGCTTGCCGCGCTCGGTTTTCGGCAGCGCGTCTGCGAGCACGATGCGCTTCGGCGCCTTGAACGCCGGCAGCGCGCCGCAATACGCCAAAAGCGTTTCGGCATCGGCCGCGGCGCCAGGGCGCGTGACCACATAGCTCACCACTTCCTCGCCGTAGATCGAGTCGGGCACGCCAACGGTGGCGGCTTCGATCACGTCGTCGTGCTGCATCAAAAACGAGTCGATCTCGACCGGCGAAATCTTGGCGCCGCCGCGGATGATCAGCTCCTTCTCGCGTCCGGTCAGCGTCAAAAAACCATCGGCATCGAGCGTGCCGAGGTCGCCGGTGCGGAATCGGCCACGGCTGTGAACTTTGATCTCGCCGGCCTCGCCGAGATAGCGAAACGCAAGGTCTGCCCAGCCGCCCAGCTCCACATGGCCGACTTCTCCGGGCGGCAGGCGAGCGCCGTCGTCATCGACGACCGCGAGGTCGAGATAAGCAAATGGCCGGCCGACAGTGCCGAGGCGGCGCTGCTCGCCCGGACAGGCGGCGACCCATCCCACCTCGCTCGTGCCGCAGCCCTGCGCGACCCGGATGCCGAATTTCTCTTCGAAGCGTTTCCAGTCCCCGAGCAGCAGCGGCGCTGAGCTCGACGTCATGAAGCGCAGGCTCGGCAAATCATTGGGATGCGCAGTTTGTCCGCTGTTGAGCAGAATGTTGATCGTGGTCGGATTTCCGGTGGCGATTGTGGCGCCGTATTCGCGCAGGTGCGGAAAGAAGCGACTCGCGGAAAACTTTTCGGCCAGAATCAGCGTGGCGCCGCGATTGACCACGCCGAGCGCGCTCAGAGTCTGGGCCGAGTTCCAGCTGAAAGGACGGAAATCGTAAAGCCGATCCGCAGCGGTCATGCCCCAGCCTGCGGTGAGAGGGTCGATGTTAAGCAGGAATTCCCGATAGCTCAGCACGACGCCTTTGGGCTTCGCGCTGGTGCCGGAGGTGAAGAGGATGACCGCGTCGTCGTTAGGGCCAGCGCCTGTTTTTGCTTCGCTGGCCTGCGGGGAGGGTGCGCAAGCAAGCACCGTTGAGAAAAGGCTATCCGGCACGGCCCTGTCCCAGCGCCCGAGCCGCAGCTGCGGCGCTTGTGTGCCCCGCAGCATGGCGTCGAGCTGCAAGTCATCCTGATACAGAATGAGTTTGGGTTTGAGCCGTTCGAAGATGTTGTCGAGCTGATTGCGGTTCATCTCCACATGAACCGTGCAAATGGTGGCGCCAGCGGCCATCACGCCCAAATAGCAGAGCAGTTGCTCGATCGAATTGTTGGCAAGGAGTGCAACGCGGTCGTTGGGACCGAGGCCGCGCTCGCGCAGGAATGTGGCGAAGCGCGCGACCGTGTCTTGCAGCTGCCGGTAAGTGACGGTGCGGCCGTCGTCCGCGGACACCACCCATGGTTTGTCAGGCGCGGCAGTTGCGGCGCGCGCAATCCAAAGGTTCAACAGGTTTGAGCCGGCGTCGGCGTGCATGCTAGGATCGCTGAAGAAATCCAAGCGAATTCCTTAGCAATATAAGCATTTCACGCAAAGTGCAAAATATGCCCGAGAGTGGAGATGAAAATGACACGAATGTCGGGAACGTTGGTTCTTCTGCTCTCCGCGCTGATCGTTTTGGGAAGCGCCATGACGGCGCGTCCGGCAGCGGCCGCGCCGGCGTACTGCCCGAATCCGGCGCATTCTCGGCCCGCCAAGGTTCCTCCAAGCCTCGTGTCGGCCGTCGCGGCGGCTTTTAACATCGACAAGGGTACGGCGCCGAACACCGCCTTCGTGCGTTGCGTCGGCCCCAAGCTTTTGGCCTGCTATGTCGGCGCCAACCTCGACTGCGACAAGGCCAACACGCGCCGCGTTCTGCCGGGTGCGACAGCCTGGTGCCGCCAAAATCCCGGTGCAACGAACATCCCGATGGTGGCTACTGGCCACGACACGATCTACGAGTGGTCGTGCAGCGGAACGCGCGCCGTGGCCGGCAGACAGGTGATGAAAGTCGATCGGCAGGGCTATATCGCGGACAATTGGAAGAAGGTTCAATAGAGCGCGGTCAGACGCTCGAACTTATCTGCCATTCAGTTCGCTCCGCACCAGCGCGGCGCCTTCGGCCATCGCCTTCATCTTGGCAAAGGCGACAGTACGCGGCAGGTATTTCATGCCGCAGTCCGGCGCCACCACGACTCGGTCAGCCGGCACGTGGATCAGCGCGCTCCGAATGCGATCGGCCACGGTCTGCGGCGTCTCCACGTTCAAGTCTGACAGGTCGATAACGCCCAAAATGATGGTTTTCGATGGCAGCTGCCGCAAGACTGCAAGATCGAGCCGCTGCTGCGCTGCTTCGATCGAAACCTGTTGGGCTGCTGAACCCTCAAGCTCCGACAGGAACGAATAGCCGGACGGCTTATCGTGCACCACCGCGGCGTAGCCGAAGCAAAGGTGCACCGCGGCGGTGCCGCGCACGCCCTCGAGCGCGCGATTAAGCGCCTTCAGTCCGTAATGCCGAGCCTTGTCGGGATGCTGCTGCATCCACGGCTCGTCGATCTGCACCACGCCGGCGCCGGCGGCGAACAAATCCTTGATCTCGCCATTCAGTGCATCGGCGTAGGCGAACGCGACGGCTTCCTCGTCCTTATAGTAATCGTCCTGTGCCTGCTTGCTCATGGTGAACGGTCCCGGCACCGTCGCCTTAATGGTCCGGTCCGTATTGGACCGCAGCACTTTCAGATCGCGCAGTCCGACCGGACGGCTGCGCCGGATCGGGCCAACGACGCGCGGGACCGGAATAGGCTTGCCGCTGCGATTTATTGTCGTGCCAGGCCGTTCCACGTCGATGCCGTCGAGCGCGGTGGCGAAACGGTTGGAATAGCTTTCGCGACGCTGCTCGCCGTCCGTGACGATATCGAGGCCGGCGCGCTCCTGATCGCGGATCGCCAGAATAGTGGCGTCATCCTGCGCGGCTTCGCGCTTGTCCGGTGGAACGAGCCACAGATCGTCGGCGCGCACCCGCGGCACTTGCTTCGACAGCTTGTCGCGGTCGATCAGCCAATCCGGCTGCGGGTACGAGCCGACCAGGGAAGTGGGAAGCAGCATCAGTCATTCTCCCCCGCCTAAGCGGGGGAGAGCGAAGCTCCTACGCTTTAACGGCCTTTTCGAACGGATAGATCACCGTGCCGGTCGCGTCCTCGGGAGGCGTGAGTACGGTCTGATAGCTCATGCCCCGCCAGGTTTCGAGGTCGGCGGTATCGGTGATGTCGTGATATTGCACCTGAAGCTGTCTGGCCTGGACCCATTCGCCGTTTTTGCCGAACTTGATGCCGTCGATCATGATGGTGTTGAAGGTGTGACTGCCCAGATAATCGGCGAGCTTTGCGTCGTCGAGGCTGTTTGCGCCGTTGACCGCCTCGGCGAGAAGCTGCATACGCGCGTAACCCCAGCCACCAAGATAGTAGCCGAGCGGATCGATTTTGAGTTCCGGCGCCTTTGCCTGATACTTTTTGAAGAAGTCCGCGGCCGGCGCCATCATTTTCGCCGACGGCACCCAGTTGTCGTAATTCACCACGCCGTTGAGGTGAGACTTCAGCTTGGACTTGATCGCAGTGGCCTGCAGCCCGACCATCGCGCCGCCGAACATTTTCGGCTTCAGCCCGAGTTCGTTGGCGGACAAGAGCATTCCGACTGAGCTCAGCGGATAGGAACACACCACCACCAGATCGGGATTGGCGGCCTGGATGGCGCGGATGATTGGCGAGTAGTCGGTCGAGTTCGGCGGGTAGGTTTTGTCGTAGACGACCTCGAAGCCATATTGTTTGGCATTGGCGCGCGCGCCCTCTGCCGCATTACGCGAAAACTCGGCGTCTTCGGCCGCAATCGCGACGGTTTTTGGCTTCGGGTTTTGCGCGGCCGCGACCTGGAAGAAACCTTCGCTGATCGTTGCCTTTGGGTTAGGTCCTGCGGTCGGGATGAATGAGTAGTATCTCGGATAATGGAACTCGGAATTTGCATCGAGCCCGAAAAGGCTGATGAAAACCTTGTTCTTCTGCATCACGATCGGTATAGCGGGCGCGATCATGTTGGTCGCGTAGCCGCTGAGGATCAGATCGACTTTGTCGACGTCGAGCAGCTTGGTGTAGAGACCCGGGATCGTCGAAGGATTGGATTGGTCGTCATAAAAGACGAGTTCGACCTTTCGCCCGAGCAGGCCACCCTTGGCGTTGATCTCTTCCGCCCAGATCTGCGAGCCGAGCAGCGCCTGCTGGCCGTTCACGGCGAGTGGACCGGTCAGCGCCATGCCGAAGCCGATCTTGATCGGGCCCGTTTGCGCGACAGCGCGGGTCGCGGCGAGGGCCGGTGAAATGATGGCGGCGCCAATGCCGGTGTTCACGGCGCGCCGGCTTACTCTCTTGGTCATGAGTTTTCCTCCAGAAGGTGTTCTTGAATTCAGGACACGCTGGTCATCGTGCTTTGACAACCGGAGGGGCCGGTCCGTGTCGCGCATGATGGTACAGTGTCGGCGGGAGAATGCCCTGCTTTGGTGCTGATGAAAAGGGAGTGACGGGGAGCGTGGCAATTTTGCCCAAGGGCAACTTTGCCTATTGTCGCTATGCCTATTTTGGTGGCGGCTCGGTCCTCACGCGGGCCGCAGCCAAGTCTGGCTACTACGGTGAACTCGTTGAATTTTAGGATGATTTCCGAAAAAATCAGCCGCCACTCCGCTTTTGAGGAGGACATGACTTGGACGACCCCGACCTGATTGAGATTTCCATCGGTCTTGGGATCGACGGCTATTTTCGGCCGAGTTCTCCGGCGGCTGTCGTGGCAGGGCATCCGCGCCACCGGCAACGCAAAAGCGACCGATCCGGTTTGCCATCGCGCGCCACATTACAATGCCGTGGTTTTGCTTGCGGGGTCCAGCGGCACGAGCGCCGTGCGTATATCGGCATACGTGACTGGGGCGGCCAACCGGCGCTGTCGGCGGGCGAGCCTGGACAAGTACTAAATCCTCGATTGCGAGTGGGGTTCGAAATATCCCAGTCCGCATGGAGCGAGCCCGTGGGCTGATCGAGCGGAACCACTGCTACGTCTGTCACACGCCGAGCTGCGCCGGACAGGAAAACGTGCCGCGCATCGCCGACCAGCATGAGGATTGTCTCGTTAAGGCGCTTCGCGGATACAAGGACAATTCGCGGCGCGGCGATGATGCCGCCATGGCGGACGCATCGCGGAGATCAACGATGAGCAGATGCTTGATTGCCTATTATCCGGCGCGGGTGAAATAAGCCGAGCGGCCCTCGCTATGTGAGCGCCGCAAGCGCAGCGTCCACAGGCTGTGGACAGCGTGGATATCTTATTCTGTTGTTTGAGTGCGGACGGCGTTAAGCTTCCACGAGTCGCGAAGGTCTCTGATTACCGAGTTCTTGTGCTGAATCATTGCGTTAGTCCCGCGTACCGGCTGCTCATGAGTGCCGGGTGTCTGTTGGGCTGAGACACTGACGTCCATTATTCGCCGCGCCTTGTGTCTTTGCGTCTCTCGTTTTCGCGCGTCGGATTGGGGATGCTGCACGGCTAAAGGGCAATAAGCGCGCTGAGCGGACGCTGAACGTTTCAGCCTCTGGGCGGATTGAGGGGGATCTCGTTCCCCGAGAGCGAGCAGGTCATGCGCGGAACGTATGCCGTATTGGCGTTGGGTGCCGTATTGGCGTCGGGCACGGTCGTGGCGTTGAACCAGCAGCCTGCGGATGCCGCGTGCGTCAACAAGGGTGACCCCGGATGTCAGCCCGAGGTGCGAACGGTACAGCAGCTTGCACAAGCAGGACCGGATCGGCGCCCCGAAGAACGCCGCTCAGACGATCATCACCCCGACACGCACCGTCCTGACGAGCATCGCCCCGAGGAGCATCGCTCGGATGGTCATGGGCCGGACACGCATCGTCCTGACGAACACCGGCCCGAAGAACATCGTCCTGATGAGCACCGACCGGACGTGGGCGGTCGAGACCGCGGCCCTCCACCGGTGATCATTACTGAGAGTCCCGCGCATATGCTGGACGACCTGAACACCAGGATCTCGGATGTTGTGCATAGCATCACCGAAGCCGAGGGCCGTGAGCGCGAGGCCGAGCGGCGGATGCGCGAGGCCGACGACGACATAGAGAATGCCAGGGCTCACAGGCAAACAGCCGAGGCGGATAAACGGGCGGCCGCGGAAGATCGGGAACGGCAGGTAGCGCGTTTCGTTGGGCTGCTGGAGCAGGCTCTACACGAATTCAGATTTATGGCCGGGCCCGGATTGGATGACCATAGAGACGACCACAGGGACGACCACAGAGAGCCCGAAAAAAGGCGGCCCCACGACGCGCCTCATCGCCCTCATCAGGCTTTCTAGCGGGCGGGACAAATCGCAAATCGCGCTTGCGAGCCAACCCGAGCCGACCTGTTCACTTGAGAACAGCTCGATTTGCCTAGCTGTCGGAAACAATTGATGCGAGCGGCCATCGTAAAACGATTCGATGCCGGTAGCTAATTCTCATCGAGTGGCCGGCGCGCAGTCCTTACATACCCTCGCACACATACCTGTCTTTTATCGATGCCATTAGTGGCGAATTAGCATCGCGGTCGCTGCCCCGGCGAAAATCGGCCAACTTCCTTTTGTAGTCCTCTATGTCGCGACGGAGAGTGCCGATAGTGTCTTCCAAGCGGCCTCGTTCACCGCCTCTATCTCCCATGTCTCGCAATTCGTCTCTTTTGCGGTCTATTTGGTCCTGGTCTGTCGCCATAGCGTCAAACCAATCCGGAAACCGCTCCAGCTCCTCTACCGTGACCTTGTCGCCCTCGTCTACTCGTCTGGCCTTCTCATAGAGCCCAACCAGTAAGCAAACGTGACAAGCCCGCGTGCTGTTGAATGCCGCGCCGGCGATAAGCTCTTCAAACCGTTTGTTCGCGGCATCAAAGGCATCGCTGAATTTTCGTCTGGTATCCTTGCCGGATTTTGGATCGTAGCCAAAATCGCCGTCTGTATACCGATCGTGAATCGCACTGATCATATCCCTGAGCGCCGATCGCGCACGGCGTATCTCGTCGTGCCGTTCAACCCAATCGCGTCGCACTCTTGATCCGTCGCAGCGATTGGAGTCCTGGGCAAAGCTGGCCGAATTCATCACATCCCAAGCGAAGAATGAGCCTATACACAGCGCGGCACCCAGACCCGTGAGCAGCGGTCTCAGAACTTTACGATTTCCGGATGACATCATGGCAAGCCCCCTCTATCGACGCCGGGTGATAGTCCGATAGCTTTCATCAGGATGCATTAGGTGTCTGTTGTTGGCAAGGCGGAATCCGGCTTGCTTGCACAGATTAAGGCACCTTTGCATCAGGAAGGCTCGCACGACCTTCACGCGTTCTCACCAGCGCAGCCGTGCGCACGTCATCTCAGTCACACGCCAGACACGATCTACAAGTGCGACAAATTCGCTCCCGTGGTTGATTGCCAAATTCGGTAGGGGCGGCGGGAACATCTCCGCCTGTAGCGGACCTGATGGTGGCCAAACACGGGCGCGCGCGAAGAAGCTTTTTCTTGGATCGATCATGCGCCGACGCGATGCGTCAGTTTGTAGAGAGGCCGATCGCCAGCGCCGCCGGTGCCGGCCCCACAAAGGTCTTGCGGCGGTTGTGGGAATGGATCTCCGGCTCGTCCGCGGCGATAATGTCCTTCCAGCTATGGTCTGCAAAATCGTCGCTCATCTTCTATCGCTCACCGTGCGGCTGTGCCCATTACCCGACGCTCAATTTTGCTGCACGCTAGTATAAACGCAAAATTTATTTATTTAGCACGTGGTTGCCTGGAGGATTCGCAATTCCCGCGAGATCAGGGAATGTGTAAAATTCTTTGCTGTCGGGCGATTCTCACACTCGACCCTGTCCAGCCCCAACGTTGCGTACGATGAGGGGCGGGGGGTGTCAGTCGGAGCATTTGCATGATCGTGCTTTCCGTTAATGGCAAAGCCCATGAGGTCGATGTCGAACCCGATACCCCCTTGCTTTGGGTGCTGCGTGATACCATCGGACTCACTGGCACCAAATACGGTTGTGGCATCGCCCAATGCGGCGCCTGCACGGTGCATCTCGACGGTGTCGCCACGCGCTCATGCCAGGTGCCGGTCGGCACAGTTGGTCAAAGGCCCGTCACCACGATCGAAGCGCTGGCGCAGAACGACAAGCTGCACCCCGTGCAACAGGCGTGGCTCGATCTCGATGTGCCGCAGTGCGGTTATTGCCAGAGCGGGATGATCATGGCGGTCGCGGCGTTGCTCAAAGAGAAACCCAACCCGACCGACGCCGACATCGATGCGGCCATCACCAACATCTGCCGCTGCGGCACTTATCAGCGCATCCGCGCCGCGATCCACGCTGTAGCCAGCGCATAACGCGCGAGCGCGAAGTTTCGCGCCGAGTCCGGCCGGCGTTGCCGCTTTGCCCTTCGCCGCTTATGGTCTTTTCGCCGCAAGCCGCCGCCAGGATCGGATCTATGAATGACGTTACTGCGAAGTCTGAAACGCAGGCGAGCTACGCCAAAAAGGCTTGGCAGTCGGATGTCATTGTCGACCTCATCAAGCATTTCGGTTTTCCCTACATCGCGCTCAATCCGGGCGCGAGCTATCGCGGCCTGCACGATTCGCTGGTGAACTACGGCGGCAACAATCCGCCGCTGCTGCTCTGCCAGCACGAGAAGATCGCCGTGCAGATCGCGCACGGCTACGCCAAGGCCACCGGCAAGCCGATGGTGGCGATCGTGCACGATGTGGTCGGCATGCTGCATGCCACCATGGGCATTTATTACGCTTACATCGACCGCTGCCCGGTGTTTGTAATCGGCGCCACCGGCCCGATGGACGAAAGCCGCCGGCGGCCTTTCATCGACTGGATCCATACCGCCAACGTCAACGGCGAGCAGCTGCGCCACTACGTAAAGTGGGACTATCAACCTGCCAGTATTGAAGGCGTGCCGGATTCCTTTGCGCGCGCCTATGCGGCAATGATGACCGAGCCGCAAGGTCCGATCTACATGTGCTACGACGCGTGGCTGCAGGAGCAGCCGCTGAGCAAAGACGTCGCGCTGCCGAGGCCCGCGGACAACAAGGTGCCGGTGCCGATGGCCGCCGATCCCATGGCGCTCGCCGAGGTTGCCGACCGGTTGCTCGCCGCCAAGTACCCGGTGCTGATGGCCGAATATGTGGCGCGCAGTGCCGACGGCTTCGACAATATGGTCGCGCTGGCCGAAACCGTGGGGGCCGCAGTGTTTGACGTGCATGCGCGGCTGAACTTTCCCAGCCGGCACAAGCTCAATCTGTCCTGCGAGAAGGAAATCTTCCGCGACGCTGACCTGATCGTAACGCTCGACACGCGCGATTGGGAAAAGTCGACGCACTTCAACGACCGCACCAAGCGCCAGGTGGTGCCGCACTATCCGCCGAATTGCGAGATGATCGACATCGGCTTTGGTGAGATCAATCTGAGCAAATGGTCGATGGATTATGGACGCATGCCGGCGTGCTGTCTGCGCGTGCTTGGCGATACGCTGACTGCCATTCCGGAACTCACGCGGTTGTGCCGCGAACGGCTCGGCAAAAATCCGGCTCTTGCCAAGGCGGTCGCCGAGCGCACCAAGTTGGTCGCCGGCAAACACGATGCGCTGTTTAAGAAATGGAGCGAAGAGGCGAGGGAGGATTGGGACGGCCTGCCGATAACGTTGCCGCGGCTCGCCTTGGAAATCTGGGACGCGATCAAGGATGAGGATTGGGTGCTCACCGGCGCCGATCTGCAGAACTGGTGCTACAAACTCTGGGACTTCGACAAGCCGCACCGCCATCCCGGCCAGGCACTCGGCACCGGTACGCAGATCGGCACTTCGGTCGGCGTGGCGCTCGCGCACCGCGGTACCGGACGGCTCGTAGTCGACATCCAGCCCGATGGCGATCTGATGTTCGATGCCGGTGCGCTGTGGAGCGCTGCCAAGAACGACATCCCGATGCTCATCGTCATGTACAATAACCGCGCCTATTACAACGACTGGGAGCACCAAATTCGCGTGGCGAACTTCCGCGGCACGCCGGCGGATCGCGCCTACATCGCGCAGGACATCGCCGGGCCGGAGCCCGATTTCGCGACGATGGCGAAAAGCATGGGCTGGTACGCGGAAGGCCCGATCGAAAAGCCCGCCGATATCGCGCCGGCGCTGCGCCGCGCTATCGCGCAGGTGAAGGCCGGTAAGCCGGCGTTGGTCGATACGGTCGTGCGGCCGCGGTGATGGCTACCAATACCGCCCGGTGCCACCGATCAGAACGGTGAAAACACCGAGCGTGAGGTTCCCCGCGACGATCATGCGGATCTGATTGAGTTGCTTGCCCGCTTCAGCCAGCACGCCCTGATCGAGCGCGGTGCGGAACCGCTTCCACGGCGCGAAGACGAGATGCAGATACAACAGCACCATCAGCCATCCCAAGCCCTGCATAACATTGACATAGAGCGGCGCGGCGGCGAATCCGCCGAAATAAAGCAGCATCATAAAGTAGCCGGTGACGAGCAGCACCGCGACGCTTGCTCCTGCCCAGGGCAGGAATATGCCAAAGACCCGGCGCCATAGCGGGAGCCGCACCGGCGGCTCGAGCGGTCCTGCGGCCGGACGGAGCACCCAATAGGCGAACGCCATCCCGCCAACCCAGAAAACGGCGGCGAGCAAGTGCAACGCGAGCAAAAGGACGATCATGATTGATCCGTGAATGCGTGGGCCGGTTAGGCTGGCAAGCGCTGATCCGGCGCGACGAGTACGCCGTCGAGCGTCATTGGTTCACCGTCGAGCGACACTGAACAATCCGCCATCGGAATGTCGATGTGGCAGGGCGAGTGATTGGAGCCGCCCGCTTCGGCGTTCGGGCCGGTCGAAAACAAAAAGTTGCCGGCAAATGAACGCGAATCCATGCCATGCGACTGCACTTTGTCGCGCAAGCCGAGCGCGCCCCAGTTCGCCTTTGGATGCAATCCCCAGCCGACGTGGGCGATGCCGAAGGCCGCTGGGTCGTTGTATGACTCAAGATGCTTGCGCAGATATTTGGCGTCGAAGCCGCCGTCGACGCGCGTGATGAAGCCGTCGTGAATGTCGAGCTCGATTTTTGACTGCACGTAGAATTTGAACGGCAGCAGAATGTCGCCCGCGTCGATAACGACGCGGCCCTGTGACGCGCTTTCGTTCGGCCAGGTGGCGACGAAGCCACTCGGCCAATGATCCCAATGGCCCGGTTCGTCCGAATAGCCCCATTGCGCCAGCGTCTGGAACTGGCCGAGTGGCATGGTCAGGTCGGTACCGGCCTTTGACGTCACCGTCATGGTCTTCGCCGCTTTCAAGCGCTTCTGCGCGGCCAGCACCCTGCGCTTGTCGTCGGTGGTCGGAATCATGCGGGCGAGCATCTCCGGCGGCTCGATCACCAGCAGCATGCGTGTGCCGGCGGCGAGGATTTCGAGCTGCTCAGGCGAGTGCAGCAGGCCCATAAGGTCCAGCACCATGTCGACCTTCTTCAGAGTCTCGACCACGATGCGGTGTCCGGTCAGCGGCGTGACGCCGACATCGCCGCGCTGGCCGAAGGCACCGCCGGCGTCGCCCGGCGGCACATCTATGCGGCACACCTTGGCGCCCGCCGCCACGGAAGCGCGCACAGCCATGTCGATGTTTTGCGGCAGGCTTGTTTCGCCAGTCAACACCGCAATGTTCTCGCCGGCCTTGACGCGGCACAGTCCCAGCACCTCGCGCCACATGGCCAGTTTCTGGTCGTCGCTGACGGGCACGGTGCGCCTCCCTAATCCTTCACGCTCTTTACCGGCGTCTCCGGAGTCAAGCCGCCGCGGCGCTGCGCGAACGTTTCCTTGCCGGTCTCTTCCCATTTGCCGTGCACGGCGCGGTCCGCATATGTGTCCCACACCGCATTCCAATCGCCGAGCGAATAGCCGTGCCACGGCGATTGCGGTTTCAGCTTCGGCAGACCCAGCTCCTCCCAGATAGTGCGCGCGTGTTCCATGAACTCGCGCTTGGGCAGCGAGATCGGCGGATCGGGCTCCTTCTGCGTGGCGTCGATCAGCATGGTGGAATCTTCGTCCGGCCCGCCCGACTTGGGGCCGTGTCCGGCTGAGCGATATGGCGCGATTTGCACGTCCTTGAGCGGGTTGGCGCGATAAGCGAGCGACCAGAACACCGCGTCGGTATTTTCCGGATTGATGTCCTCGCTCACCGCGATGACGTATTTGCCGATATCGGCCTGCAGGCTCGCGGCGCCATGCAGCGCCCGCCAGATTTCGGTGCGAGGCACGCCAGCGGCGAATTGCAGGAACATCACCTTGCGCAAGTTTGTCAGCGGCTCGTGCATGACCACGCGGCGCACGCCTTTTATGGCCAGCGTGTCGCGCAGATACGACAGATAACGGGGCTCGTAAGCGACGCGCTTCATCACGCTCGACTCGCTTGGCGTCACTTCGCTCAGGATCGACACCCAGACTGGCTTGCGCTTATGCGTGATCGCGGTGACCTGCATGGACATGTTGTAGCCCTCGAGTGCCACGTGACCGTGGCTCTCGCCAAATGGGCCTTCGGGCTCGAGCAGTTCGGGATCGATCAGTCCTTCGACCACCACTTCTGCGTCCGCCGGCACGTGCAGATCGACGGTGGCGGCCTTGATTACGCGGATTGGCGCACCGGCGAGTGCGCCGGCCACTGCCATCTCGTCGCAATCGATCGGCAGCTTTTGCGGCCCGGTGAACATCACGACCGGCGCGCAACCGACCACGATGGCGATCGGCATCGGCTTTTTCAGCTTGCGGTATTTCTGCCAGTGCAGATAACCGCCGGCGCCGCCAGGACGCGCGGCCATGCGCACGCCGAGCCGGTCGGTCGCCTTCAGGCCCGCCCGATAGGTGCCCATGTTACGGACGCCGGTCTCCGGGTCTTCGGTGATGCACAGGGTCGCGGTGAGATACGGCGCCGCATCATAGCCGGGTGTCGAGATCGGAATCGGCAGCGCTTTCAGCCCGCCGTCCGGCCGCTGCAACTCGTCGCCTTTGATGATGACCTCTTGGCAAGGTCCCGATTTCACTTCAATCGGCGCAATCGGATTGGCGATGGCATGCATCCAGGCGTCGCCGATCTCATCGACCGCACGCCCCATGCCGACCGCATAGATGCGTGCAGACGCCGCAAGCGCGCCGATCGCCACCGGCACATCGTAGCGGCGGCCTTCGGAGTCGACCACGTTGGTGAACAAAAACGCGCGTCGCTCGTCCTCGGCGAGCCCGCCCTGGAACTGCCAGCGCACCAAGGGATGCAGCTCCGTATCTTTGTTGATCGGGCGTTCGATACGCTTCAACAAACCTGCGGCTTCGAGCCGGCCGAGGTGCTCTTGAAAATCAAGAGGAGGGCCGGCGGTTTGCCGCTTCGCCTTATCAGCACCAGGTTTGTCCAACATCACTGGGGCCTCTCACTTCGGTCATGGCCTGGCAAGCCCGGCCATGACGCGTCATTTACTTCTTGTTCTTCTGGTACTCGGCGATGATCGGGCGCGCCACACGGAAGCAGTCGACGCCCTTGGGAGCGCCGCAATAGATCAGGATCTGCGTCAGCGCCGCGCGAATCTCGTCCGGCGTCAGCCCATTATTGAGCGCGCCGCGTACGTGAGTGGCGAATTCTTCCATCTTGCCGAGCGCGCCGATCATACCGAGATTAAGGATCGAGCGTTCGCGCGGCTTTAGCGTGTCGTCGCCCCACGTCTCGCCCCAGCAATATTCGGTGAGCAAGCGCTGAAAATCCCGATTGAAATCGTCGACGTTTTTCACCGCGCGATCGACATACTCGTCGCCCAAAACCTGGCGCCGCATTTTCATGCCGATGTCGTAGCGTTTCTGGTCCATGCTGATCTCCCTATGCTTGGCGATTGCGTCACTTCTCCGCCGGGCCGCCCTTCCAGCGCTTCACCATGCCGGTGTCGACGCCGAACAAATCGAGCAGCCGGCCGCAGGTGTGATTGATGATGTCGTCGACGGTCTTCGGACGATTGTAGAACGCGGGAACGATCGGGGCGACAACGGCGCCGATCTCGGCAAGCGTCGTCATGCTGCGCAGATGCCCGACGTGCAGCGGCGTCTCCCGTACCGCCAGCACCAGCCGCCGCTTCTCCTTGAGCACGACGTCGGCGGCGCGCGACAGCAGCGAGGCCGTAACCCCGCTGGCGATTTCGCTCATGGTGCGGATGGAGCAAGGCGCGATGACCATGCCCAGGGTGGGGAATGAGCCCGAAGAAATGGCCGCACCGATGTCAGCAACCGAGTAGTTCACGGAGGCGAGGCCTCGCACATCCTTTGGCTTGAGATCGGTCTCATAGGCCAAAGTCATCTCCGCCGATTTGCTCATGACCAGATGAGTCTCGATCTCGGCATCGCGAAGCATTTCCAAAATCCGCACGCCGTAGATCGTGCCGGATGCTCCGGAAATGCCGACGATGAGCCGTGCCGCTTGTTTGCTCATGAAGGCCCTCACTCCCGCACGGCGGCCGTCGCCGCAGCGTGACCTTGCTCACGCGAATCGAATGCGCCGAGAAGTACATCTATGGCGCTTCGCGGAAAGTTCGCATTCATAACACGTTCGTATGCGGATACGTTGCCACGTGCGGCGGCTGCGGGTAACGCGTGCTTGCCAAGAGGACCGGATTGGCTCAGCGCATATAGCGCTTCCTGCTGCAAGCGCTCCGCTTCCAACTCGACGGTCTTGACCTTGTTGCGAAACACTTCCTGCTTTCGTGGATCAATCAGTGTCTCGGCGGCCTTAAGTCTGCGGCGGGCATCGCGGATCGGAATGATCGTTAGGTTGCGCCAATGCCGCACCTTGTCGTCTAGCTTTCTCACCTCGTCCGCAGACAGGAGCTGCCCGTCGTCGGCTAGCCAGAGCAGGAACAGCAGAAGATTGACGTCCACGCCGCTATGGTCTTGCAACGCGATGCAGGCGTCCGACACGCCCGGCCGGCGATAAAAGTGCAGCGAGAACCGCCAAAACGGTGTCGTTTCGCTTTGTGCCCGGGCGTCGTTCATGGTGTTCGTCTTTATCTCAACCGCAGGGCCGACCGGTCGGCCGCCTCATGCCGTGAGCAGTCTATCGTAAGCACCCGCAGCGCGCAGGGTGGCAACGATGCGCTCGGGGGTGAGCGGGGTTTCGGCGAAATGCACGCCGAACGGCGAGAGAGCATCTTCGATTGCCGAGATGATCGCGGCCGGTGCCGGTATTGTGCCGCCCTCTCCGGCGCCTTTTACGCCGAGGGGGTTGAACGGATTGACGGTCTCGATGTGAGTGATATTGCAGGTAGGCACATCGGTCGCCATAGGCAGCATGTAATCGGCGAATGACGTGGTGAGCGGTTGTCCATTGTCGTCGTACTGCATCCACTCGAGCAGCGCGTTGCCGATACCGTGGGCGACGCCGCCCTGCACTTGGCCGTCAACGATGAGCGGATTGATGACTCGGCCGACGTCGTGAGTGACGGTATATTTGATGACTTTCACGCCGCCCGTCATGGCATCAACTTGGACTTCGGCCACGTGCGTGCCGGAGCAATAGGCCGCTTGGCTCGGCGTGTAATAGGCGGTGTGTTCGATGCCGGCGGCCTGCCCGGCCGGAAAGCAAACGCCCGGTATGCCCTGCGCCAGCCGCGCCAGTTCGCCAAAGGAGATCGACGGTTTGTTGCCGCGCTTCGCAACGGCCCTGCCGTCTTCGAGATCGAAGTCGGCCTCGGGCAAGCCGAGCGTGCGCGCCGCAAGCGCGATGAGCTGCGCGCGTACCGCCTGGCCGGCCAGTAGCGCCGAAGAGCCGGCGTTGACGGCTTGGCGGCTTGCGAAGGCGCCAACCCCTTGAGATATCGCGCCGGTGTCGCCGATGGTCATCAAGACGTGCTCGAGCCGGCAGCCAACTTGCTCGGCGATAATCTGTGAGAGCGTCGTGCGCGTCCCCTGGCCTTGATTGGTAGCGCCGGTCGCGACAGCGACTTTACCATTCGGCAGCACCCGCACGGTTACGCCTTCGAAGGGACCAATGCCGGTGCCCTCGACGTAGTTGGCAAAGCCGATGCCGATGAAGCGGCCCTGATCGAGCGCGGCCTTCTGCCGTTCGCGGAAGCTTTGGTATTCGGCAAGCTCGAGGGCTTTTTTCTGGCCGTGCGGATAATCACCGCTGTCGTAAACCAGGGGCTTGCCATCGCGGAAGATGAGGCCGACCTCGTAGGGCATTTGCTCGGGTTGGATCAAGTTGCGCCGGCGCACCTCGGCACGATCGAGTTTCAATTCTCGAGCGACCCGGTCCAACAGCCGTTCCATCGCAAACACTGCCTGCGGCCGGCCCGCGCCACGCACCGGCGTGGTCGGGACTTTGTTGGTGAGGACGACCTGCGTTTCGAGATCAAAGCTCGGGATGACGTAAGGCCCGGGCACGGTCGAGGCCGCGATGTAGGGCATGATGATGCCCCAAGGAACGAATGCGCCGCTGTCGTGCAGCATGCGGCCGCGGATGCCGAGAACCTTTCCTTCGGCGTCGACCGCGATTTCCATCTGCCAATATTGATCGCGCTCCTGCGTCGCTGAAAGAAAATGCTCGCGCCGATCTTCAATCCACTTCACCGGCCGGCCGAGTTTCAGCGCTACCGCCGGTATCACGGCTTCCTCCGGATAGAAGATTGCCTTCGGCCCAAAGCCGCCGCCAACATCGGGGGCGATCATGCGGATCGACTCCAGATCGCGGCCCAGCAGATCAGCGAGCGTGCGGCGGCCAATATGCGGTGTCTGGGTTCCCGACCAAACGGTGAGGAGATCGGAGAGAGTGTCATGGTGCGCGAGCACGGCGCGGGTCTCCATCGCCATGCCGCCGCCGCGATGTTGCCAGAGCTCTTCCTTGAAGACGTGCGCGGCGCCCGTAAAGGCGCCTTCGACGCCGCCATAATTCAAGCGAAACGTCGAGGCGACGTTCGAAGAAAGATCGCTGTGAGAATGCGGCGCGCTCTCGGCGGCAGCGGCGCGGCAGTCAGAGGCGGCCGGTAGCACCTCATATCGTGGGATCAGCGCCGCCGCCGCGTCCTCGGCGACGTAACGGGTATCGGCGACCACGACCGCGACGGCCTGGCCGACATAACATACTTCATCGCGCGCCAGCGCCAGTTGGGTGCGCGCGACCAGCGCGGGATTGGGCAGCAGCAGCGGCAGCGGATCGTGACGCATCGGTTCGGGCAAGTCCTCCGCGGTGATAACGGCGTGGACGCCGGACATGGCCAACGTCGCTTCGCTGTCAAAACCGAGAAGTTTGGCGTGGGCGTGCGGGGAGCGGACGAAGCAGGCGTGCAGCGTGCCGGGTAACTTTACGTCGTCGACGAAACGGCCGCGCCCCGAAAGCAGCGCCGGATCCTCCAACCGCGTCACGCGCGCGCCGAATTGTTTGACCCCCATCTTCAGCTCTCCGCCGCGCCGCGCAGGCGCTGTGCCGCATCGAGCGCTGCCCTGACGATGCCGGCATAACCGGTACAGCGGCACAGATTGCCGGTAAGTGCTTCACGCACGTCCTGCTCGTTTGGCTCGGGATTATCGCGCAGCAGTTCGGTCAGCGTGATCAACATTCCGGGCGTGCAGAAGCCGCATTGCAGGCCGTGATTGTCCATGAAAGCCTGCTGCAAAACCGACAGTTTTCCGTCAGGTGCTAGGCCTTCGACCGTCGTCACCTCGCAATCGTTCGTCTGCACGGCAAACATCAGGCACGAGCGCGCCGAGTGCCCATCGACCAGCACCGTACAGGCGCCGCAGACCCCATGCTCGCAGCCGAGATGGGTGCCAGTGAAGTTGAGTTCGTGGCGCAGGAAGTCGGCCAGCGTCAGGCGCGCGTCCACTACGCGCGCGTAGGCCTTGCCGTTGACCGTGACTCGGGTCGCTTGTCTGCCCATGCGTCGCCCTTAAGCCTGCATGCCCGCACGCCGTGCCGCGTCGTTAAGCGCGCGCAGGCTCAGAACTTGCGCGAGATGTCGGCGATACTCGCCGCTGGCGTGAATATCTGAAATCGGCTCGATCAGCCACGCGCTGGCGGCGGCGGTGCGGATTGCGTTCGCATCGAGGGGTTGTCCCGTCAGACGCGCTTCGGCGGCATCGACGCGCAGCGGTGATGCCGCAACTCCGAATAGAGTGAGCGCAGCCTTGCGCACGATGTTGTCGGGGCCGACGTCGAGCAACGCAGCGGAGCCGGCGAGCGCGAAGTCCCCATGCCGGCGCGCAAATTCGTGGAAGCCGTGGCCATGACCGGCCGGCCAGATCGGCAACTCGACCGCCGCGACCACTTCGTCCGGCTGCAGTGCGGTCGTCATGAATCCCGTCGCAAAGTCGCGAAACCTAATCTCACGCACACCCCGCACGCTCGCCACGTGAATCGTCGCATCGTGGGCGGCGCAGATCGCGGGCAACTCGGCGGCGGGATCGGCGTGGGCGAGGCTGCCACCAATGGTGCCGCGGTTGCGCGTTTGCCGATGCCCGATGTGCCGCAGCGCCTCGGTCATCAACGGACAATGTTTGGCGATGTCGGCGGAGAATTCGAGGTCGCGCTGGCGCGTCATGGCGCCGATGCGCAGGCGGTCATCGGCGACGGTTATCCCGCGTAGCTCCTGCAAACCGCCGAGATCGACCAGATGATCGGCGATCACGTAGCGAAAATTCATCATCGGCACGAGCGATTGCCCGCCGGCGAGAATCTTGGCGTTCGGCAACTTGGCGAGCAACTCGGTGGCTTCCTTGAGTTGCCGCGGCGCGTGATAATCGAATGGGGCTGGCTTCATTGGTCGAGACGCAAACTAGATCGCACCCCGTTGCTGCACAATGGCGGTTCGTGTCGCTCTTTCAGCCGACAGAGGGCAGCCGTGTAGGTGGTTACGCCGTCTTAACCCCCAGGTCGGCCATTTCCTTGGCGTAGGCGGCGTCCATGCGCGGTGCCACGCCGCGTTTGGCAAGCTCGGCCGCAAACAGGCGGCGGATTTCGGGTTTCTCGTCGATATAGTCGACCTGGTCGCCGCCGACGCGGCGGCTGATCCAGGCTTTCGGTACGCCTTGTGCGTTGCGGATGGCGACGCCTTCGTGCTTGAAGGCGAGATAGCGCGCTGGCGTCGCGCCGCTATTGAAATGCTGGTGAAACCACATATTGGGCGGCACGATCAGTGTGCCGACTTCCCATTCGAAGCGCTGCGGTTCCTCGCCTTCGGGCCACATCAGAGAAAATCCCTCGCCCGACAGCACGATGACGTGGGCGCCTGGCCCGTGCGCATGCGCTTTCTTGTAGGTGCCGATCGGGAACTGAGAGATGTGACTGTTCATCGAGCCTTTGGCGAGATTAAAGCGGATATGGCCGCCGCCGGCGCCGCGCTCGGTGGCGGTGATCAGCGGTATGTTGACGGCGTCCGGTACGAAGTTCGTGGTCAGCAAAAAACCCTTTTGCTCACCCTTGGAGATGAAATAGTCGGGCTCGCCGGTGAAGCGATCCTTGAAGTCGTGTTTGCTGTTGAAGACGAATTCGACGTCCTCATAGAGATTGATCACCGGCGGTGCGTTGGTGACGGCGACGTAGCGTACCGGCTCGCGGCCGGAGCCGTTGAAGTGCTGGTGGTGGCAGTTGAGCGGAATGGCAAACAAGGCGCCTTCCTTCCACTCGAACGTGATACGCGCGCCGGCATCGTTCCAGACCGTCGTTGAGCCGCGGCCGCTCAGCACCAGGATCATCTCTTCGTAGAGCTGCCGGTGAGGGTGCAGGCTTTTGCCTGGCGGAATCTCCATGACGTGACAATCATTAGAGGTGCGTGAGGCGTCGTGATTGAGAAAGACGGCGTTGCCGCCGCGGCGGGCCCACGGTTTGAGCTCGACCGTGCGGAGATTTCGTACGTAAATGGATGGAAGAATGTCGAGCCCTTCGGCCTTCACCCAACGGGTGTACGGCGTTTCCTTCTCGGTCTTGAATTTGCTGGCAAGATCCTCGGAAACGACGGCGTTTTTGGCCATTCGGCTCTCCATTTCAACTCGTTTGTCTACGGGCGATCATATCGTAGGAACGGGGCCTCTGGACCATGCGTAAGCGGAAGTCCATGAGGCGGCAACGTCGGCAATTGCCACATTTTTAGCCCTTATGCGCGCGGCAAGGTTCAGACCGGCACGGCGGACGGTGCCGGCGAATCACGCCGGGTGCGCATAGGCCGTCAGGGCGCCGCGCAGGATCTCGCGGGAGGGCTCGGAGCCGTCGACCAGGCGAAGTGTTCGCCGCTTGATTCTCCAGCCTGCCTCCGTCCGCGTAAGCTCCCAGCGGTTCGTCACCACCCGATGGATGTGGTAGCCGCGCGATGCGCCATGATTTGGAACCTCTACTGATTCGCCGGATTTCCGCGGCGTCAGTATTTGCAAATACGACGTGACAACGGCCCTGTCGCCATCGAGCTCGATGTAGGGGAGCCCGGTGAAATGCGCGATCCCGCCGGCAATTGCTTCCTGGTGCGCGGAACTCTTGATCATGGCCGCAATGGCCTTGTTGCCTCTAGCGCCGGAAAGATGAGCACCGCGATCGAACTCGCCATCCTCGACATAAACAGCTTCGGCGTAGTAATCGGCGCCCGTATCGGCGCTCGGCGGATGGCTGGCTATGAGATTGTATATTTCCAGGCGGTCCTCGATAGCGCGAAGCCGCTGTTCAAGCGTACGGGGGTCCTTAGTCGTTTGTTTAGCTAATTCCTCAACCATGCCGACTCCCTGACTTGTGATTGAACCATTCTATGATCGTACCTTATCATAGAGGCGGGGCGGCTATTTTGCCGTGGGGTCCACAGGACCGCGCCTGCCAACGTTCATGCCGGGATGACGATTTTGCGCTGCATACGACGCGAAACTCGGCGTCGTGTGCGCGGCGAAGGAGGATTCTATGAGTTCCAGCGGCGAAATGCATCGCCGTTCATTTCTTGTTGGCGTAGGTGTCGCTGGCGGAGGTCTCGCGCTTGGTTTTGCCATACCCAGCGGACCGGATTTGCAGCATCCGCCCGGCCGTTCGGCCGAAATCAACTGCTGGGTGACGGTCGCGCCTGACGACGCGGTCACGATCCGAATCGCTCGCGCCGAGATGGGGCAAGGCGCGATGACCGGGCTTGCCATGCTGGTGGCGGAAGAGCTCGAGTGCGATTGGAAAAAGGTCCAAACCAGATTCGTGTCACCGGTCGAAAACCTGCGTCGCGGCCGCGCCTGGGGCGACCTGTCCACCGGAGCTAGCCGCTCAATCGCTTCATCACAGGCCTATCTGCGCCGCGCCGGCGCGATCGGGCGGGAAATGCTCATTGCCGCCGCGGCTGCGCGCTGGGGGGTGTCAGCCACGCAATGCCGCGCGCAAAACAGTAAGATCACCCACCTGCGGTCCGGCCGCACCTTGCGTTTCGGCGAGGTGGCGCGCGACGCTGCAAAACTGACGCCGCCCGAAAAAGTTGCGCTGAAAAATCCCGCCGATTGGAAGCTTGCCGGCACGCCGCACAATCGGCTCGACGTGTACGACAAAGTCATCGGGCGTCCGGTCTATGCGGCCGACGTGCGGCTGCCGGACATGCTTTACGCCGCCCTCGTCCACTGTCCTGTATTCGGCGGTACGTTGAAGTCGGTCGACGAAAGCTCGATCCAGGGAATGAAAGGCGTGCGCCGCATTGTGCGGCTGCCGGATGCGGTCGCGGTGGTGGCCGAGTCGTGGTGGACCGCAAAGAACGCAGCGGAAACGCTGCGCGTTACCTGGGACGATAACGGGAATGGTGGTCTTTCCACCGAGGCGATTAGCGAACTCGTTCGCACCGGCCTCGAAGAGGCCGAAGGGCACGTCGGCTACGCCCAAGGTGATTTCACGGCGGGTCTGGCGGGCGCGGCGCAGCGCGTCGAGGCCGACTATATGGTGCCGTTTCTCGCCCACGCGACCATGGAGCCGCAAACTTGCACCGCTCATGTGCAGCCTGATCGCGTGGAAATCTGGGTGCCTACACAGGATCCTTCGGTCGCGCTGGCTACCGCTGCGTTGGCGGCGGGGGTCTCCGACGACAAGATCGTGATGCACAGGATGATGCTCGGCGGCGGCTTTGGCCGCCGGGCGCCCACCCAGGACTACGTTCGGCAAGCTGTTCTCATTGCCAAGGAGGTCGCGCAACCGGTCAAGCTGTTGTGGACTCGCGAAGAGGATATCCAGCACGATTTTTATCGCCCGTTCGGCATGGCGCGTTTGGTCGCCGGGCTGGATGACAGCGGCATGCCCATAGCTTGGTCGGTACGGCTCGCCGGTCCCTCTTTTGTCGCTGCGATCGTGCGCGCTTTCGGCTCGAACTTCGTCGACAAGACCTTTATCAGTGGGCTCGCCGAGGAAATGCCGTACGACGTGCCCAATTATCTGGTCGATTACGTTGTGCGTGAAACGCCGGTGCGCCTCGGAGTCTGGCGCGCCATCAATTACACGCAGAATGCCTTTTATAAAGAATCCTTCGTCGACGAGATGGCGCATGCCGCCCGCATCGACCCCTACCAGTATCGGCGGCTGCTGTTGCGCAACAGTCCAAAAAATCTCGCGGTGCTCGATGCCGCGGCGGCGCGTGCGCAATGGGGAGAGCCGCTTCCGCCTGGGGTCTTTCGCGGTATAGCAGTCAACCAAGCCTGCGGGAGCTATTGCGCGCAAGTGGTCGAGCTTTCCGTTGATGCGGGCCGCGTGCGCGTGCATCGCGTCGTCTCGGCGATCGACCCCGGTCATGTGGTCAATCCGCGGTCGATCGAAATGCAGAACGAAGGCGCGGTCGTGTATGCCTTGAGCGCAGTGCTCTCTGGTGAGATCACCATCAAAAACGGCGCCACGGCGCAATCCAACTTCAACGACTACCAGGTGTTGCGGATGGCCGACGCCCCGAAAGTGGAGACCGCGATCGTGCCCAGCGGCGATTTCTGGGGTGGCGTCGGCGAGCCGCCGGTGCCCCCACTTGCGCCGGCTCTGTGCAATGCGATCTTTGCCGCTACCGGCCAGCGCATCCGCTCGCTGCCGCTGAAGAACCACGACCTGCGCAGGCGGTCGGAGGCGCGCGTTCTGGACGGCCGCCATTAGCTCGCCCCCGATATGCGGCCTCCCACAAGCCGCTCCGGATCAGCCACGCGGATCGCCAAAACAAACAGGACGCCGCGGGCGGAATTAACGTTTCGCTATCCATTCGATGGCGACACTTTAACCGCAAAAGAACGGTTTTTGGTTACCGTCGATTAACTCTGTGGGACTGTGGGGAAAATGCCTGAGATTCATAACTCGTTCGTGGCCAGGTATGGCTGGCTGCTCATCATTCCGGCTGGGATGATTTTTCTCGCAGCAAGTTTCGCCATTGTGCGCGATGCTTTTGCCGCGGCACTGCCAGCCGGCGCCGTGACAGCGATGCTGGCAACGCTCATCGGTCTTGCCGTCGCCGGTGGATGGGTAATCGTGAGTTTGCGCAAACGGATTCGGCTGTTGAACGCAGCGCTCGACGGCATGCCGCAGGGCGTTTGCATGTTCGATTCGTCGGCACGGCTCGTGTTGCGCAACGAGCGCTATCTTGAAATCTACCGACTGAGCGCCGAGCAGGCGAAGCCCGGCTACACGTTGCTTGACTTGCTCGAAAACTGCCGAGCGACTGGGACCTTCTTCGGCAATGCCGAACGTTTTGCTGCGGAATGCACGAGCAAAATTGCGCAAGGAAAGTCGACAAGCACCGCCTGGGAGATGAAGGATGGCCGCATTGTCGCGTTTTCAACGCGGCCGACCGGTGACGGCGGGTGGGTCGACACGCATGAGGACATTTCCGAGCGTCGTCGCGCCGCCCTGCAACGCAACTCCATGCAGGAGCATCAGCAGCGACGGCTCGCCCTCGAAGAGGCAATTCAGTCGTTTCGGCAGCAGACTGAAAGCCTTCTGAACTCCACAACCGACAGCGTGAAGGCGATGCGCACTATGGCGAGTGCTCTGCTCGGTGTTTCCGGCCAGACCTCGCAGAATGCCGCACGCGGCGCCGAGACGTCGCGTGGCGCGACGGCGAGCGTGGAGATGGCGGCAGCCGCGGCGGTGCAGGTCTCAGCGTCGATTTCCGAAATCAGCAGGCGGCTTGTGCGTACCACCGATCTGGTGCGCAAGGCAGCAGCCGAGACCCAACATGCCAACGGTCAGATCGCCAGCCTGGCCGATGCGGCTCAGAAAATCGGCGACGTCGTAAGCTTGATCGGCGATATTGCGGGTCAGACCAATTTGCTGGCCCTCAATGCGACGATCGAAGCTGCGCGTGCCGGAGAGGCGGGCCGGGGCTTCACCGTTGTTGCCTCCGAGGTCAAGTCTCTCGCGGCGCAGACCGCCAAGGCGACCGAAAACGTCGCCGCACAAATTACCTCCATCCAACAATCGACAGCTTCGGCGGTTGCCGCCATCGCGCGCATCGCGGAGCAGATGCAGGAGGTCAATGTAGACACCTCCTCGGTCGCGGGTTCGATGGAACAGCAAGCGACCGCGACCGAAGAGATCTCGCGCAACGTCGCAAGCGCGGCGGATGGCACCAAAGTGGCCGTTTCGTCACTCGACGAGGTTGCGTTTGCCGCCCACGAAGCGCGCGCCTCTGCGGAAGCGCTGCTGCAATCGTCTGAAACCGTGGCAAGTGTTGCCGCCAAGTTGCGCTCCGCCGTTGAGATGTTCCTCGGCAAAGTGGCGGCCTGAACGTTCGCCGCGCGAATCCGGGCGCAGCGGAAGCAGGCCCGGAAGCGTTCAGTGCCGGCCGAACAGCTTATCGAGCAGCCAGGAATCGAGGCCGACGTCGTGGTTCTGTGGTGCTGCGCCCGGGCGGGGCGCTTCCGCGGTCGGCCCTATTGGGAAAAGCCATTCGCCGCCGGACAGACCCGGCAGTGGCGCAGGCGCGACGCCGTGCAGCGCGACCTTCATGAACCGGCTCCAGATGTCGACCGGCAAACCGCCGCCCGTCGCCTTGTGGGTTGGCGAGGAATCGTCGTTGCCGAGCCACACGCCGGTGACGAGGCGAGATGTGTAGCCGATAAACCAGGCGTCGCGGAAATCCTGGCTCGTGCCGGTCTTGCCGGCGGCCTGCCACATGGGCAGATCGGCGCGCCGCGCCGTGCCGCTGACCAGCGTCTCGTGCATCATGGCGTTCATCATCCCCACGTAGCGCGCATCGACGATACGGCCGAGCGGCTGCGGCGGGCGCGTGTAGAGCGTCTTGCCATCCGTGGTACGAACGCGCTCGACCACATGCGGTGATAGCCCAAACCCGCCATTGGCGAACGGCGCATAGGCGGAGACGAGTTCAAACAAAGAAACTTCCGATGTCCCCAGCGCGATCGAGGCGTTGGGTTCGAGCTGCGAGTCGATCCCCATGCGGTAGGCCGTGCGGATGACCGCGGCCGGCCCGACTTCAAGAGTGAGCCGTACCGAAACGGTGTTGAGCGAATTGGCCAGCGCCTGCGTCAGCGTCACGGGTCCGAAATATTCGTGCTCGAAATTTTCGGGCTTCCAGCCCCGCACCGAAATCGGCGCGTCCTCGCGCACTGTGTCCGGCGTGTATCCGTGTTCGAGCGCGGTGAGATAGACGAACGGCTTGAACGCGGACCCGGGCTGGCGCTTGGCGGAAATGGCGCGGTCGAATTGACTCTCTTCATAGCTCTTGCCGCCGACCAGTGCGCGCACGGTGCCGTCCGGTGTCATGGCGACCAGTGCGCCCTCGCTGACGCCCAGTTTTTCTCCGCGCTGCGCCAGTCCCTCGATCAGAGCCTGCTCGGCGCTGTTCTGCAGCGTGGGATCGATTGAGGTGTCGACCACGACGTCCTGGTCGATATGGCCGACGAGGTCGTTCACTGCGTCCATCACCCAGTCGGCCACGTAATTGACCGAACCGCCGCCGGTCGGTTGCTTCGCGCGCGCGGGGTGAGCCCACGCGAGCTTGGCGGCCTCCGGGCTGATCATCCGCTGCTCGACCATGTCGTCGATGACCAGCTGCGCCCGGTGCTCGGCGCCATCGGGGTTGCGCGTGGGTGCGAGCCGCGATGGCGATTGCACGAGACCTGCAAGCATGGCGGCTTCCGATAGCGTCAATTGCCGCGCCGATTTGCCGAAGTAGCGCTGCGCCGCCGCTTCCACGCCGTAGGCCCCGGCGCCGAAATAGACGCGATTGAGATAGAGATCGAGAATTTGTGCCTTGGAGTATTTGTGTTCGAGCCAAAGGGCGAGCACCACCTCCTGCAGTTTGCGCGTGATCGTGCGCTCCTGCGTCAGGAACAGATTCTTGGCGAGCTGCTGGGTGATGGTCGATCCGCCTTGCGCGGCGCGGCGGTGCAGAACGTCACGGATCGCCGCGCGCAGGACGCCCCATGGATCGATACCATGGTGAGAGTAAAAGCGGCGATCCTCGATGGCGACGAACGCATTCGGCACATACGCCGGCAATTCGCGCAGCGGCACGGCGGCGCCGCCCATGTCGCCGCGCGTCGCAAGCGTTGCGCCGTTGATGCCAAGGATCAGGGTTGATGGAGGGCGCTTCGGGATTTCCAGTGACTGAATCGGCGGCAGATGGATTCCGATCCAAATCGCCATGCCAATCACGGCGATGGCCGCCCAGAGAGACAGCACAGAGCCCCAGTAGATAAAGCGGCCGAAGCCCGAACGGCGTTTCTTGCCGCCGCTGCGCGCGCGTGCGGGGCGCGGAGCGTCGTCATCGCGCCGCCGGCGCGAGTCTCGCCCGCCAGGCGGGCCTCCGATACGATCTTGGGGCCGCATCCGAACTTCGAGGCTTGCGGTGCCACGCGCCCGCTTCCGGCCGCCCTGTCCCCACGCCATGTCCCGTCCCCGGCGCACGTTTTTGCGCCGAATCAACGGTAGAGAGGCCGGTTTAAGGGGGGGTTACTCGTCTTACCTCTCCCCGCAAGCGGGGAGAGCCACCCGGGCGCGCTGCGGCTCACCCTGCCGCGCTTTCTCGTGCGGCTTTGGCGTCTGAAGGCAGCGTGAACAGCGCAAGCAGCGGGCGCTTGATCGCCGCCTGGCGCGTCGGCGTCGCGATTTGCGCGCCGGTGAGGTCGGTGACGTAGAAAACGTCGACCACGCGCTCGCCAAACGTCGCCACATGCGCCGAGGCGATATTGAGGTTCAACTTGGAGAGCGTCGTCGTCAGTTCGTAGAGCAGGCCGGGCCGGTCAAGGCCGGTGACTTCCACGACGGTGTAACGTGCCGACCATTGATTGTTGATGGTCACTTCGGGCTCGATGGCGAAAGCCTTCAGACGTCCTTTCGGCGGCGCGCGTTTGGCGACGACGTCCGGCAGCTTGATCTGGCCGCGCAGTGCCTTCTCGATCAGGTCGCCGATGCGCGCGGCGCGGCGTGCTTCGTCCTCTTCTCGCTCGAACTCGCGTGAGATCGAAATGGTATCGAGCGCGAGCCCGTCCGTAGTGGTGTAGATCTGCGCGTCGACAATGTTGGCGCCGGCGAGTGCGCAAGCGCCGGCGATGACCGAGAGCAACCACGGATGATCGGGCGTGAAGATGGTGAGTTCAGTGACGCCGCGGGCCTCGTCGAACCCGACGCTGGTCGACAGCCGCTTGCCGGCTTGTTCAGCCTCGCGGACGAAACGCGCTTGCGCCAGCTTGTGCGGCAGGTCGACCTTGAGCCAATAGGCCGGATAGTGGCGCGCGATATAGGTGTCGCGATCGGGCTCGGGCCAGTCGGCGAGTTCGGCGCGGAATTCTGCCTGGGCGGCGGCCACGCGTTGGGCACGATTGACCTCGGAGAAGCCGCCGGTAAGCACCGGTTCGGTCTCATAGTAGAGCGTGCGTAACAGCTGCGCCTTCCATCCATTCCATACGCCCGGCCCCACCGCGCGAATGTCGGCGGTAGTCAGGATGGTCAATAGCTTCATCCGCTCCAGGGATTGCACCACGGCGGCAAAATTTTCGATGGTCTTGCGATCGGACAGATCGCGCGATTGCGCCACCGTCGACATCACCAGGTGCACCTCAACCAGCCAGGCGACGAGGTCGGTATCCGACGGATTAAGCCCCAATCGTGGGCACAGCCGGCGCGCAATGCGTGCGCCGACAATCGAGTGATCTTCGATCCGCCCCTTGGCGATGTCGTGCAGAAACAGCGCCACGTGGAGCACCGTGCGGTGGTGCGGCTGGATTGTGCGCATCAGCTCGCTCGCCAGCGCCACGGCCGGATTCTCGCCGCGTTCGATTTCGTCAAGCACGCCGATGCAGCGGATGAGATGCTCATCGACCGTATAGTGGTGATACATGTTGAACTGCATCATCGCCACGATGCGGCCGAAGGCACGCACGAATTCGCCGAGCACGCCGGCCTCGTTCATGCGCCGCAGCACGGTCTCGGCGTCATTCTTCGACGTCAGAATTTCCAAAAAAAGCCGGTTCGCTTCCTCGTTCCCGCGCAAGTCGTTGTCGATCAGCTTGAGCGAACGGTTGGCGGCGCGCATGGCGTCGGGATGAAACGCAAGATTGTGCTTCTGTGCCAGATAAAATAGCCGGATCAGATTGACCGGATCGCGCTTGAAGACATTCGGTCGCGCGATGTTGATGCGGTTGTTGTCGATGACGAAATCGTCGGTCTCGCTCAGCGTTCGCCTGGTCTTCGCCGGCCGCAGCCGGGCGATGAAGCGGCTGAGCACCGGCGCCGGCTTCGCCTGCCGCTCTTCGAGCCCCGAACACAGGATTGCGGTCAGATCGCCGACATGCTTGGCGGTGAGAAAGTAGTGCTTCATGAAACGCTCGACGTCCTGCAGGCCAGGATGTTCGGTGTAGCCAAGGCGCACCGCGATCTCGCGCTGAATGTCGAATGAGAGTCGCTCCTCGGCGCGGCCGGCGACGAAGTGCATGTTGCAGCGGACCGACCAAAGAAAGTCCTCGCAGCGGCGGAACATCTTGTATTCGTCCGGCGCGAATACGCCGTGGTCGATCAGTTCTTCCGGCTCGCTCACCCGATAGACATATTTGGCAATCCAGAACAGCGTGTGCAGGTCGCGCAAT
>Ga0070731_10000659_pt1 | contig 42680 bp, 46 predicted proteins | sample Coa_R1_2_FD_66448 | JGI IMG/M metagenome (GOLD analysis project Ga0070731, IMG submission 66448) | Surface soil microbial communities from Centralia Pennsylvania, which are recovering from an underground coalmine fire - Coalmine... | ecosystem: Environmental > Terrestrial > Soil > Unclassified ...
CCGCGACGGCTTCCAGCACGGCGCGGAGCTCGACAAGCCGCCCAACCTCGGCACGGTCGGCACTTTCTGGGCGTTCCTCGACTACCTGGACGCCTCCCTCGCGTCGCTGCAGGCCCGGCGGGACGAGCTGCGGGAGTGCATGCCGGGCCTCGACGACTTCCGCCTCAACCGGTGGACCCGCACCGCCGGGGGGAGGACGGTACCGTCCTCGAGCAGGGGCCAGTCAGACCGGGTAATGCGGCTCGTCGAGGAGGACACGACCCAGTGACGGCCACCTCAGCGCGTTGCAACCCCGTGTGCGGCCGTGGCGGCCGCCAGACGGGGCTGGGATGCCTCCCGGCCGTTCGGGCCGCCGGGGCGCACGCACACGCCGCCGGAGCAGGGCGTGGCTAGCACCGTCGACGTGGTCGAGTTGGCGGCGCTCGAGCTGCGCGACGCGATCGTCGAGCAGCCGCTCAACCGGGAGCGATTCCTTGACGCGCTCGCCGACTACGAACACGCCATCTGCGACCCGTTGCCGATCCCGGTCGGCCGGTTGGCCGAGCTCGACGACCAGGCGCTCGCGCTGTACGCCTCCGGCGTGCTGGTCGGCCTCGGAATCTGCCTGCGTGAGGAGGGCTGACGGTGCCTCCCGGGCCGGGTGTCGTACTTCAAGACCTGCCCGCGCTCGACGCCCCCGACACCTGGGACGGCTCCGACCCGGACCGCGCGATCACCGGCGGCGCGTTCCCCGTCGTCGAGACGGATGAAGGCGCCACCACACTCGTCGGCGTGAGCTACACGCCCCGGTCGACGATCACCGGCGCCGACACCGACTCGCGCACCCTGCAACTGCTCACGGCAGACGGCAGCGTCGATGATTTGAGCGGCGCCGTCGTCGTCGCCGAGCTCGCACTCACCGCCGGCGTGAACCTGCCCGGCGGCTCGCCGCACGCGATCCCGATCGTCGACTCGACGCTCAAACACTTCGTCTACTGGAAGTCGATCTCGGTCGGGACCGGCATCCCCGACCCCGGCGGCTCCCTGTCGATCGCATGGTCATGACCGGAGGGAGGTGAAAGATGGCGAACCAGAATCCGCTCGCACCGTTCTCCCCGCAGGGCGACCCGCAGGCCGCGCCGACCATGGTCGGCAACGTCGACGGGCCCGCACCCGCGCCGGTCGGCCCCGTCGCGAGCAGCGGCGTCGGCGGCACGGTGCGTGCGCAGCTCGCCGACGAGCAGGCGACCGGACGGTCACGGCCCGGAGGGAACTAGACAGCACGGAAATGAGCGTCGAGCTCGACCACGAGTCGCATGGCTCGCTGGACCTGCTCGTCGCTCATTGCCGTTATCGTCGCTTCCAGGGCACCCTCGTCGCCGCGGCGCGCGCACGGTCAGGAGGTCCATGAGCGCGGTGTGTTTCACCCAGCCTTCCTCATCCTGGAAGTGGTCACGCTGAAGTGCGAAGACAGCAAGAGCCGCTCCAAGCAGCCGCTCCCGTGGGGAGCCCATGCCGAGCGCGAGAGCCTGGACGGCGTCCCTGAACTTCTGGCGCACATAGTCAGACATGCTCCATCTCGCACTCAGGTTGCTTCGGATTCGTACCACTGTGACGGGTCCAGGCTCGCTGGCATCACCACCTGATCGCCGTTCGCTCGCTTGAGCAGCTGCGTTTCCTTGACGAGAACCTTGCGGTCGGTGTCGACGCGCTGCACCACGAACGCCGTCTGCCATAGCCGTCCGGCTATGTCGGTGTAGATGAGCTTGCCGGGACAGTTGTCCCACTCGCTCGCGGGCGGCTTGATCGCCGCCGACCAACGGATCTCCATCTCGCGGGACTCGCCGGCGGCGAGGCTCGTCGGTAGCAACTCGCGCTCCCCCCATTCGGGAGAGAACTGAATCGTGCCGTAGATGTTCACAGCCACGCCGGGCCCGAGGTTCGTCACCGGGAGAAAGACACCCGGCGCCACATTGGCGGTGGAGTGCTTCCCGCGTGCAGCGCTCCAGTCAGCACTCGGCGCCGGCACGACGCGCGGCCACTGGTTCGCCTCCGCGATGCGGCGCTCGAGCGTGATCTGGCGTGCGGCAGCATCGACGCTCGAGCGAGTGACGGTGACGAGTCTGAACGTCACGGCCGCAAGGGCGAGTGTCCCGATCGCAACGAACGCGTCCCAGAAGTGCCAGCTCCATCCGTGCCAGGCCTTCGCGCCGGTGGCGAGGAACACCGCGAAAAGAACGACCGACGCCGCGGCGGCGGCGACTGCCCAGGTACGACGTGTCACGTTCATACGGGAAAGTCGATCAGTCGACCCGGACGGTTTTGGCACTGACGCATCGGCCACTGCCAAAACCCCGCCGAAAACCCCGGAAAGTGCCGTCATTCGCGGGACGGTCGATGGTCGCGACGGCTGCCGGGTTTTGGCTCAACGATGCGGGTTAGCGCCCCGGTCCGGGCTGACCGGGGCGCTTCCTCTGGATCAGGTAGTCAAGGTTCGAATCCTTGCCCCGCAGCCTCGTGCCCGTGCGGTCAGAGCACGTGGCCTCCAAAGGCACATCGGGGCCTGCATGGATCGGCGACAGCGCGGCGGCAACGCGCGCCCGGACGTCTACGCGGAAGCAGGCAGCAGAGTCTCGGCACGCGCGATGTAGAGCTTCGCGCCGACGGACCGGTAGAAATCGAGTGCCCGGCGCACGTTTGCCTCGTCACCCGCCGCAAGGCGCGCGTACGCCTCGTTGGGCCGCGAGCCGATCTCGGAGAAGCGCTCTGCAGCTCCCACGTAGTCGCCGCGTGCGAACGCCCCCGCGGCGTCCAGCCAAGTTGTCGCGCGGGCGTCGTCCGCAACCGCCAGAAACTCCTTCTGGCGTCCGAGGAGCACAGCCGTGAAAGCAAGCTCAGATGGATTGAAGGTCACGTTTTGGAGGTCCAGCCGCCACCGGTGCAGGAGCTCGTCCAGGCGCTCAGACGCGGTCTCCAGATCTCCGGCGGTCGCCCGCAGGAAGGCGGAGGACGAGAACGACGGATGCGCGCCCTGCGGATCGAGGTCGTGCGCCAGCCCGAATTGGAGCTCATCCTCCACCAGCGCTGCGGCGCGATCACCACGCGCTACGAGCAGAAGTCCCCGGAACATGTGGAGGAACGGATCCATGAAGTGGCGCGGACGACCCTCGCTCTCGGCCAGGAGCGCGTCGATGCCACGATCGACGTCTTCCCATCGCCCTGCGTGGTAGTCGAACTCGATCTGCTCTCCGCGCTGCCAGCGAATCCCGCTGTCGATGCCGAACTGCTCGGCTGCTGCGAGCGCCTTCCCGTGGAGCTCGAAGGCGCGCGCCACGTGACCCGTGGCGAAGAGGATCGAGGCGAAATTGCCGTAGCCGCGCACGATCCCCTGGGCAAACCCGACCTCACGGGCTCGCTCGATGCAGTCCTCGAAGTCCGCCTCGTAGGCAGGATCGCCGGCATGCCAGTACGCCATCGCGCGGTGATTGAGTGCACTGATCTGGAGGTCGACGAGTCCGAGCTCGGTGGCCATCACGAGTGCTTGCCCCGAGACCTCGACCGCTCTGGCGACCCGTCCCGCGATGGTGTCCTGGCGCGAGAGCTCGTTGAGCACGGCGGCTTTCGCGCGTGACGGAGAAGCGTCTTCGACGAGCTTGTGTGCATGCTCGATCATGGCGGCCGCGCGCGGCAGGTCGCCCCGGATCCACGCGGACCAGGCCGCCAGCGAACCTGCCTCGGCGGCCGCCTCGACAAACCCGGCGCGTTCGAGCTCCGCCGACGCCTCCTCCAGGCGCGAGACCTCGTCGGTCGTGAGCATCCGCAAGAGCCATCCAGCACGCAGGCGCAGCAGCAGCAGGCGGCTCCATTCTTCACTTCTAGGGTCGGCGAACTGAAGTGCAGTCTCGGCGAAGCGCTCGCAGGCCTCGTAGGCGTTGAGCGAGAGCGCCCGCGTCCCGGCTTCTCCGAGCGCGTGCAGTGCGCGCCCGAGCACCGCCGGCTCGTCGGTCACGGCTGTCCGGTCGTACTGGAGAGCCGCCAGGTAATGGTGGGCCAGCATCTCGGCCGTGTCTTCGGTCCGGCCGAGAGACTCGATCCATTCCGCGACTTCGAGGTGCCGCTGGGCGCGTCGCGCGCGGGGAATCTGCGCATAGGCGACGTCGCGAATGAGTACGTGGAGGAACGCGTATTCCGTGTCGCGCTCCACCGAGGACCGTCGCTCACGCCGCACGAACTCCTTGCGTTGCAGCGCGTGCAGCTGATCCTCGAGCGGTTCGCGAGACGTCCCGTTCAGCGACCCGAGCCAGAATGTCCTGCCGACCACTGCGGCCCGCTGCAGGAGAGCCTTCTCGCCCGGCTCGAGCAGGTCCAGCCGCGCCGAGATGATTCCTTGCAGTGTCTCGGGAAGCGCATCGGTCGCGCCGCGCTCCGCGAGCATGCGTGCGAACTCCTCCGCGTAGAGCGGGTTGCCGCCTGCTCGTTGAAGCAGGCTCGCCTGCGTCTCGGCAGGCAGAACGGATCGTTCGAGAAGCGCAGCGATGAGGCGTGCGGTGTCGTCGCCGGCGAGCGGCGCGAGCGAGATCGTCGTTGCATTTCGTTTGCCTCCTCCCCAGCCGGGACGGCGTTCGAGCAACTCAGGACGCGCGGAGGCGACGACGAGGATCGGGAGGTCGCTCGCCCAGTCGACGAGATAGTCGACGAAGTCGAGGAGACCGTCGTCCGCCCAGTGCAGATCCTCGAAGGCGAGGACGAGCGGCCTCTGCTCTGCGAGCTCCTCGAAGAACCTGCGCCAGGCGCCGAAGGCTTCGCTCCGCTGCAGCTCGCCCTGTCCTTCCGGCGCAACCCCCACGAGTGGCCGGAGATGCGAGAGGAGCCAGTCGGACTGATCCATCCCCTGTACGGCGAGTCGCAGCTTCTCTTGTGCCGTATCGGCCGGGTCGGTTTCGAGGATCGCGGCCTGGGTCTTCACCATCTGTCCGAGGGCCCAGAAGCTCACCCCCTCGCCGTACGGGAGCGAACGGCCGTGCCGCCACCAGATGAGGTCCGGTTCGGCTTCAACAGCCTGAAAGAGCTCGTAGACCAGCCGGCTCTTGCCGATGCCGGGTTCGCCGACGAGCGTCACGAGTTGCGTCGACCGGTCGCCGCGCGCGCGTGCAAGCGCATCGACGAGCACGTCCAGCTCACGGTCACGGCCGAACAGGGGCGCGCGCGGCCGCTGCACCTCCACCTCGACGCGCGAGCGCGCCTGCACCGCCTCCCATGCGAGAACCGGCTCGGCCTTCCCCTTCGCGTCGACCGGATCGTGCTCGCGGTACTCGATCCGCCGCTCGGTGGCACGGAACGTCGTCTCTCCGACGAGGATGCCGTTCGCGGGCGCCGCACTCTCCAGGCGTGCTCCGGTATTGACGACGTCGCCGGCAACCATCGCCTCACCGGCCTCGGGCCGGGCGTCGACGTTCACCAGTGCCTCGCCGCTGTTGACGCCGATCCGGACCTCCAGCGATCCGTCGTCGACGATCGCGTCGCGGATCGCCAGCGCCGCCCGGACAGCTCGCTCGGGATCGTCCTCGTGGACGACCGGCGCTCCGAACACCGCCATCACCGCGTCGCCGATGAACTTCTCCACCGTGCCCCCGCGACGCTCGAGCTCCGCGCGGAGGAGCTCGTGATACGGCGTCAGAATCGCCTCGACGTCCTCCGGGTCGAGCTCTTCAGCGCGCGACGTGAAGCCGACCAGGTCGGCGAAGACGACGGTGACGACCTTCCGCTCGCGGCGGCGCTCGGCCATGCGCCGAGTTTAGGACGCCATTCGAGCGACGGCACGCGCGGCGCCCTCGGCGACGGCCCACGTCACGGAGATCTCATGCTTCCCGGGTAGGGTGCGCGGGTGGTTTCAGCATCGATTGACCCGAATCCGTCGCGTGTCCTGCGGCGGACGCTTGATCGTTACGCGAAGCCGCGGCTGAGTCGGAGCTTGTTCGATCTGGCGACGTCGGTCGTGCCGTATCTCGCTCTCGTTGCTGCGATGTTCACCGTGTCGCGTTTCTCGCCGTGGCTGTCGTTGCTGCTCGTGGTGCCGGCCGCGGGTTTCCTGATCCGGGCGTTCATCGTCTTTCACGACTGCACGCATGGGTCGTTCGTACGCTCTCGGCGTGCCAACAATCTGATCGGTGCGGCGATCGGGCTCCTGGTCTGGTTGCCGTTTCGCGGGTGGCAGCACGAGCATGCGGTTCATCACGCGACGGCCGGTGACCTCGATCGTCGTGGCGTCGGCGACATCACGACGCTGACGGTTGCGGAGTATCGGGCGCTTCCCGTTTGGGGACGCGTCGGCTATCGCCTGTTCCGCAATCCACTGGTGATGTTCGGGCTCGGATGGTTGCTCGTGCTCGTGCTGAAGCCGCGTTTCGTTCCGCGCGGCGCGAGTGCACGCGTGAGGCGGAGCATCCTCGCAACCGACCTCGTGCTCGGGGTCGTGGTGGCGGGGTTGTGCTTCGCGCTGGGGTGGCGCGACTTTCTGCTCGTTCAGGGTCCGGTGTTCCTGGTCGCGGGTGCCGCGGGCACCTGGCTGTTCTATGTGCAGCATCAGTTCGAAGGCACGTATTGGCAGGCGCACGCGAACTGGCGCTACGACCGGGCCGCTCTCGAAGGGAGCTCATATCTCAAGCTGCCGCGGCTGTTGCAGTTCTTCACCGGCAACATCGGCTTCCACCACGTCCATCATTTGAGCGTCGGCATCCCGAACTACAACCTGCAGAGGGCTCACGAGAGCGCCGAAGATCTACGGGCCGTGCCGGAGCTGACGCTGTGGGACGGCCTTCGCGCGACCCGTCTCAAGCTCTGGGACGAGCAGCGAGGACGGCTCGTCACCTTCCGCGCCGCCCGCGTCGAAGCGGTGGCCGGCGCAGCCGGCTAGCCTGGCGCACGTGCAACCGGAGCGCCGCCGCGTCGTCGTCACCGGCCTGGGCCTGGTCAGCGCCCTCGGCAATTCCGTCGAGGATTCGTGGTCGGCGTTGCTGGCCGGCCGCGCAGGAGCCGGGCTGATTTCGCGGTTCGACGCCGGAGAGTTTCCCGTGCGGATCGCCTGTGAGGTATCCGACTTCGAGGTGCACGAGTACCTCGACGCGAAGGTCGCCCGACGGATGGACCGTTGTTCGCATCTGGTCGTCGCGGCGGCGCGGCAGGCCGAGTTCGACGCCCGGCTCGATGCAGCAACGGTCGGCGAACGCGCCGGAGTCGCGATCGGGAGCGCGCTGGGCGGCGTCGCGTCCTTCGAGCAGACCGTTCTTCAAGTGGTGAGCCGGGGCCCCGCTCGCGTGAATCCCTTCTCGATCGTGCAGACGCTCCCGAACCTGCCGGCCGGCTGGGTATCGATCGAGCTCGGCACACGAGGGCCGCTTCTTGCGCAGAGCACCGCCTGCGCGGCGTCGAACATGGCGCTCGGAGACGGTCTGGATTCGATCCGGCTCGGCCGTGCCGACGTGATGTTCTGCGGCGGCACGGAGGCACCGGTTACAGCCACCGCGCTCGCGGCCTTTGCCGGGATGCGCGCTCTGTCGGCCCGCAACGACGACCCGTCGACTGCGTCGCGACCGTTCGAGCGGGATCGGGACGGATTCGTCATCGCCGAAGGCGCGGCAGTCGTGGTGCTCGAGGAGCTCGAGCATGCCCGCCGCCGGGGCGCACGGATCTATGCCGAGCTCGCGGGATACGGGATCTCCTCGGATGCCCACCACGTTTCCGACCCCGACCCGCTCGGCCTCAACCCGGCGCGCGCGTTGCGGATGGCGTTCTCGGATGCCGGCATCGACGCAGCCGAGGTCGGCTACGTGAACGCCCACGGGACGTCCACGCCCGCCGGCGACAAGGCAGAGGCCCGCGTTCTCAGGCTCGCGCTCGGCGAAGACAACGCCACGAGCACAGCCGTCTCCTCGACGAAGGGCGCGACCGGGCACACGCTCGGCGCAGCCGGCGCCGTCGAAGCGGTCTTCACCGTGATGGCCCTTCATCGCGGCGTGCTCCCGCCGACGATCAACCAGCACGTCGCCGATCCGGACTGCGAGCTCGACCACGTCGCGAACACGCCCCGCACACAGCAGGTCGAGGTCGCAGTCTCGAACTCCTTCGGCTTCGGCGGACACAACACCGCGGTCGTCTTTCGCCGCTGGCCCGAACAGCCGGTTCGGAAAAGTACGGATTTCGCCTGACGTCAGGCGGCATACGATCGCGCGATCGCACGCGAGCGGGACATACCCGGATTTGCAGCCGAAGGGGCGGTGGTGCTGATTGCCGTCGCGCTCGGCGTCGGCGCGGCGATCCTCGGCTGGGCGGTCGGGCACCACGGCCGCACCACACGCACCGTCACCGTCGCGGCGGCAAGCGCGCCGGGCGGATCGTTCACGACCGCGCAACCGGCGGCCGGAGGGACGATCGATCCGCAGGTCGCTGCCGGCGGCCACATCTTCATTCAGTTCGCGTGCGCGCAATGCCATGGACTGCAGGGACGCGGCGGCGTCTCTCCCGTCGTCCCCGCCCTGACGGCCGTCGGCAAGGCGCTGACTCCGGACCGCTTGCGCCACATCATCGATCACGGCCTGGGCGAGTCGAAGAACCCGACCCAGCCCTACATGCCGGTCTGGGGCCAGGTCATCTCCCAACAACAGGTGACCGATCTGATCGCCTACCTGCGCGCCGGGCTGCCGGCAGTCCCCACGGCCGAACCGCCTCCGATTCCGCAAGGCCAGGGGGCCGCCGTCGAAGGCTCCGTGCTCTACGTGCGCTACGGCTGCATCAACTGCCACGGCCCGAACGGGCTCGGCGGCGTGCCCAACCCCCAGTCACCGGACAAGTCCATCCCGCCGCTTTCGGGGAAGGCGTTCCGGCAACAGTTCAACACCGACCAGAAGATCATCGCCGTCATCCGCTCGGGCAGCGTGATCGGCAGGGCGCCGATCGTCAGCATGCCGCACTGGGGCGGCATCATCCCGCCGAGCCAGCTTCAGGCGCTCGTCGCCTATCTCAAGACACTCAGGACAGCGCCCAGCCCGAACGGCTGAGTCATTTCGGGGGTGCGAACGAACGCCGGCATGTCGGCGAGTGGTCGCCCGGCAACGCCGTCACTTCTCGAACCAGGCAAAGGCCGCAGGACCGCTCGTCCGCCGCGGATGCACCGTTGCGGCCCACTCGCCGAGGAAGCCGGTGAGCTTCGCATCTGCAGCGTCATGAACGAAGACAATCCCGCCCGGCGCCACACGCGGCCAAACCAGGTCGAGCGCCGCGGCGGTCGACGTCACGAGGTCGACGTCGATGAACGCGACCGCAATCGCGTCGGGGACCCGCTCGTGGGGCACCGAGCCAAGCCAGCCGGGAACCAGCTCGCAGACGTCGATCCGACCGAACGCCGCGAGATTTGCCCGCACCTCCTCGATCGCTCCCCGGTACTCGCCGCGGCGGAATTGTCGCAGCCTCCCGATCCGGTGCTCGGCATCCCAGGGCTCAGGTTCGGGAAGGCCCTCGAAGCTGTCGAACACGACGAGCTTTCGCTTCGCCAGCGCGCAAACGAGAGAGAGCCTCGCGGTCGAGCCGCCTTTGAAGCACCCGCATTCGACGACCGCGCCTCGGACTTCCGTGCGCGCGGTGATTGCGCGCGCGACGGTGCCGAGCTCCTCGATCGAATGCGGGCAGGGGACGCCCAACTGCACTCTCCCAAACCGCCATGCGAGCCTCGGCAGCTCCCACCACGGCGCCACCGAGCGCAGGGCGACAAGCGAGCGGAGGAACGGCTCGCCTCGCCAGCGCGCACGTGCGAGCCCAGGAAGACGGCCGATCCCTTCGAGCACGGGAGGACACGGTACAAGCCCGATGTTGCTTCGCAGTGACAGCTGCCACGGAGGAGACGGGCGCGCCGCAAGACCCGAGCCCTCCATCGCAAGCGACGCAAGGTGAACACCGGCCACTCGACATTCGGCGGGTGTCGGACCCGACGTTCGAGTATCCCCTTCCGCTCCCCTCTGAGAAGCCTGGAGCTTGCAGACCATTTACAGGAGGGCTTTGTGAAAAAGGGAATCTTCGCTGCACTGACAACGGCGCTCGCAGCGCTTGCCGTCTCCGTTGCGCCGGCGTCGGCGCAGGGCGACAACCTGACCTTGAACGTTGCTCCGAACCCTGCTCTCGTCGGGTCATCGGTGACGTTTTCCGGACGGCTCACCGACTCCGAAGGCTCAGGCATCTCGGACGACATCGAAATCGTCGAGTTCACCGACCCATCTTGCACCGAGGCCAACGGAGCGGAAGGCGTGACGACCGACGAAAACGGCGACTATACGCTCGGGCCGCTCACGACCGAGGGTGCGCCGCCCGGTCACTACTACTTCCAGGCGTTCTACGACGAGGAAGCCGCCAGCGCATGCATCGACCTCTTGCTCGTCACGAGCCTCGGCACATCTGTCGCACCACAGGTGAGCGACATCTACCTCTGCTACTCCGCCTACGAGACGGTACCGGGCGTATGGTCGGCCGATCAGGCGGTCGATCTCGCCAAACAGGGTTATTGGGAGCCGACCGCGGTCGACGGGAACGTGCCCGGCGGAACCAACGTCGGCAAATACCACCTCGAATGCAACGTCCCGCCGAAGGGCGACGGGTACGTCGGCGACAACGGGACCTGGTACGGACCCGACATCGGCTCAATCGCACAGCAGGAACTCGGCTTCTATCCGCACTGAGCAGCGATGGCCTTCCCGTTCGCGTGAGCGGGAAGGCCTCGAACACCCAATGCGGGTAACGACCGTGGGCGCGGCCTCCACTCGTCCCGGCGCCCGAGACTGCGTGGCCCCTCCCAGCGCCTCGGACACCGGGGTACTAGAACGCCGCCACGCCGCCCGGAGTTCCTCACGGGCGCTTCCAGGCCCGGAAAATGCATTCTCACGTCACGCGACCGCGCGGCGGGCGCCGATCCGCTTCCTGCGCCATCGCCGTGAGCGTGGACAGCGCGTGCTCGTGATGCCGGCCGCCGAGCGCGCCGAGCGAGGCGGCGGCGAATGCCGCCTCGTCGATCGTCGCGTCGTCGACTCGTTCGAGGTACTTGAGCAGCCACCGCGCCGCGACGCGGGAGAACCGCTCCGGCTGCTTGAACGCGATCAGCGCGGTGAGCTCGAGCAGGTCGACGAGCGTCGGCCGCGGAATCTCCTGTCTGAGCGTGACCTCGGCGACGAGCAGGTTGCCGCGTTCGATTGCCCGCTTGTAGATCGCTCTCGGAGTTCCCTGCGCCGTCAACAGCCTCCTCGGTGGGGCCGGGCGGCACGCCAAGTCTAGGTCGTCGGAAGGCAGGGCGCCGCCGGCGGGTGCTCAACAAGCCGGTGCCTCGCGCCGATACATGCCGGGCGGGTGCGGCGCACCCTCACGGCGCCGAACCGCCCGTCAGGCGGGGCGTGACCGCAGAGCCCGCCGCGCCCGCGAAGTGGTGCTGGGAAGCTGCTGCGCCTCGATCCGCGCACGAACAACGTCACCGGTTCGGTGAAGCTCGCCGGTGCGGATTGGATCACCACGTGTGGGTGTCCCACACGACCGGCAACGCGGTCAGGCGGTTCTAGCTCCGCGCCGACCGGCGCAGCTCGCGGTCGAGACACTCGGGGCAGATCCCGTGCGACGCTCTCTCGAGGATCGAGGCCGAGATCTCGGGACCGTCCGACCCGACGGCGTCGAGGTGCAGCCATTCGTCCCCGAGATTCAGACTGTCGCACCACGCACAGCGCACGAGCACGACCTCGCCGGCATCGGCACGTTCGATGGCGCGACGAAGCAGATCCTCGTACAGCGGCAGCGGTGGTCCCCTCGGTTACTGACGGCTCGACGATCCTAGGACAGGTCGGCCCCTGTCCTCAAGACCCGGAGGCTCGACGGCCGTTGCCAGTCTTGACAGGCAACCGAGCGCCGATGAGGATCGAAGCGTTTCGCTCACACGGCGAGCCGGAGGTTGCCCCGTCATGAAGTTCGATGCGAAGAAGTTGAGCCGGCTCGACCGGGCGATCGTCGGCGGCGCCGGCGTTGCGTTCATCGCGGGCGCTGCTGGTGATCATCCGCTGGATCTCGCTGCCGAGCTATCCGCTGGTGTCGGTGGGGCCGCGCTACGGGATCTACATCGCGCTGATGCGGGCATCGTCGAGGTCGGCGCCTCGGTGGTCGAGATGCGCGCGTCGGGGGAGGAGCTGCCGTGGGCGCAGAAGCAGCCGGCCGACGCGGCGCCGCCGCAGGAGCAGCCCGCCTCGGAAAGCTGACTTTGCCGTTTGTGGCCCCTGACCCCCCGCGAGTCGAACGGGAGGGCCGCGAGGCCCTCCCGTTCGTTTGCGATCCGATCAGGGATTGATGCGGACCTGGACGAGCCGCCGTGTCGACGGGCCGACGAGGAGATCGCCCTGCGGCGTGCGTGCCCGCACGAACATGACCAGCAGCGTCCGGCGCGGCATCTTCACGGTCGGATCGATCGTGACGGTCGCCCATCCGCTCGAGTCGGTCGCAACCTCGGCCGCGGGACGGACCCAACCGTACGGCAGGCCGACGACGTAGACGAGTGCGCCGCTGACCGAGTATCCTGCGGTGTCGGACACGTGGATTCGCGCGAGAAATGGCGAGCGCGAGTGCCCGCCGGTGGGATAGCGCAGCCCGTTGACGACCAGCTGATCCGGAAGGCTGATGGTGCTCGCGGGGACCGCGTTGGTGTTGGACGCGATGATCCCGGTCTGGTTCGAGTCTTTGCCTGCTGAACCGCCGGCATTCGACGCAGTGACGTGAACCTGGAGCTTGTTTCCGACGTCGGCGCTGGTGAGCACGTAGCTCGTGCCGGTCGCGCCGGAGATCGCGCTGCAGCCAGACCCCTGCGGGTTGCAGCGCTCCCACTGGTACGCGAACGAGATCGGCGTGCTCCCGGACCACGTACCGGTCGTCACGGTGAGCGTCGAGCCCTCCTTCCCAGGCCCGTTGATCTGCGGCGCGACGGTGTTCGCAGGCGCGACCGCGTTCGTCACGACGATATCGGTCAGGTTCGAGAGCTTCGACGCCGTGCCGGCGCTGTTCGTTGCGTCGACCAGAACCTGAATGCGATTGCCGACATCACCGCTGACCAGCGTGTATGTCGTGTCGGTGCTCGCCGCAAACCTCGTGCAGTTGCCACCGCTCGAGTTGCAGCGCTCCCATTCGTACTTGTACGTGATCGGTGAGGTGCCCGTCCACGTACCGTGGTCGATCGTGAGCGTCGAGCCCTGCCTCGCAGTCCCGCTGAGCTTGGGCGCCGAAGTGTTCTGAGGAGCGGAGACCGACGTTACGACAGCGGTCTGATCCGACAGAACGGGCCCCGCTGTGCCGTCGGAGTTCGTCGCGGTGACGCCGACGCGAAGCGTGTGCGATGCGTCGGCGCTCTTGACGACGTACGTCTGAGCATTGCCGCCGGTGTCGGAGCAGGAGGCGCCCTGGGAATCGCACCGTTGCCACGCGTACGCGTACGTGATCGGAGTCGTGCCGGTCCAGCTACCCGGCGAGGCAGTGAGAGTCGAGCCGACCAGAGCGTTGCCGGAAATGGTCGGAATGGAGTTGTTGTTTGGAGGATTCGCCTGGCTCGCCGCAGAGCCGAGCGCAACGTAGACAGCCGCCGAGGTCGCCGCCACGGCGACCGCGAATGCGAGTCGACGAAGGAACCGTTGTGTCACGAGGGGCCCCCTTCTGCTGCGTTGGATCACCGGTCGGGGACAATGGTGCGCGCCACGTAAAAAGAGCCTGTTAGCGGCGCGTTTGGAGTTGACGCGAGTTGTGCGCGGAAGCCCAGCCGGTCAGCCCGCCGACGTGCTGTCGCGCGAGACCGAGTGAAGGGTCGACCTCGGACGGCGCAGGCAGCGTCGGCACGCCTCGGCCCGGCGGGAACCCATGTTCAGGCCGGGTTCCAGACGCACTTCGGGGATCGCTGACGGTGCGGAGGCTGGTCACCTCCTGCGAGTGCTTCAGCCCAGCGCCGGAGTTCCCTGTGCCAGGGGATCGCGTCGCAGAAAGACCAGGCTGCTCGCGAGCACGAAGATCACGAGCAGAAGGAACCCGATCAGGTCGACGACCAGTCCGAAGGTCGAGATGACGCCGCCGAGACCGAACGCCTGCACGACGAACAACGGGCTGACGAGGACCGCAGTCCAGCCGAGCCAGCGCGGTAGCAGTCGCCGCTCCAAGAGCAGCAGGCCGGTCGCAAGCGCGAACAAGCTCCCGAAGACATCACCGACGCTGTCCAGTGCGAACGTGAGCAGATAGAGCGTGTACCCGACTCCCTGGTCGTGCTGAGCCGAGTAGGTTGCGACCTTCGCCCCGAGCATCCCGGTGATCCCGACGTCGCTGACCGCGTGCAACGTGAGGAACAACACCCCGCCGATCAGCACCCAGGTTCCCAGGAAGCGAGGCAGTCGGCTGTCGCCGCGGAGCAGAGCATGCAGCCGGGCGAGATAGATCGCGAACCCGAGCGCATACAGGATCGAGAAGCACGCCACCAGCACGAGTCGTCGGTGGTGATCGGCGAGCTCGCCCGCGATCTTCGCCGCCGAATCGTTCTGGTTCGCCTTCACCCCGACCGAGATGACCGCCTCGATCACGAGCGCGACGACGTAGAGCACGCCGCCCGCCCACGCATACCGCTCCCACCGCAAGCGGCTTGACCCCACGCCCGCCACCGCCACGATGTTCCCACACCGCAGCCCGCGTGGCTAGTGAAGCAGGAGTACAGCTGGGCGCCCGGCCAAACCTGCGCCGGGCTATCTACCCACATCCTACGAGCGCCATCGGCGAATCCGTCGCGAAAGCGGGACACTGGAAACGCGTTAGGGTCTCCTGAGATGGGCCGCCGCCACTACGTCGTGCAGCGAGAGGACGGTCTCACGGTTTGCGGCGACTACCAGCAACCAGGCCAGGACGAGCCGGAGCTTGGACAGCTGCTCGAGCAGCAAGGCTGCTCAGATCCGCCGCCGCGATGGACTCGCGACGCCCTCTGGCGCGTGGTCGACATCGACGTCGACGAGCACTCGTCGGACGCGTCGGATAACACGCTCGTCGTCGAATCGACCGCGGACTACTAGACGCAGCTTCTGGAGGTGCGTCGGACCGGCCTGCGCGCCCTCGACTCAGATCCGAGGTATCACCGGGATCTGTACAGGAAAGGCCCATACGGGATTCGAACCCGTGTCTCGGGAGAATCCTGTTCCTTCCCCCCTCCTCCGGAAACTCGAAGAGCTAAAGGCGCGAAACCCAAAGCGGTCGCGCCGTGGACGCGACTGAGCTCCTCCTCGCCAAAGCGCGGGAGTACGAGCTCATGGCGGTGTCGCTCGCTGACGCCGCGGCACTGTCTGACGAGAACGAGGCGTCTGCGGCCGGGTTCGTCGTGGTGGCGATCGTGCTTCGCGAGATCGCCGAGGCACTTGACGAGGCGGCATGAGCTCGCGCGTCGTCTCAGCCGGTTGGCACGACGTCTGCGTGCGGTGGGACATATCGACGCCGCAGGCGGTGGTCGCTCGGCTTGACAGTCTGCCGGGGCAGGGCAACATCAGCCAGCCCGGAAAGAAGCTCTTTGCTGAGCGCGATCGGTTCGGGAAGTGGCACCACCTGCTCGGGCCCCGGAACGTGCTGCTTGCCTACGTGGTGGACGTCGGTAAACGAGAACGGATCCGACGTCTCGAGCTCCAGGCGCACCTGGGAGATGAAGGGGAGGACGATCTTTGCCGGCCGTCCGAGTTCGAAGAGCGCTGGGAGAACCTCCAGCGGTTCATGGGTCTGATAGGCGTACTGCCTCCTGAGGATCCGGTCTACGTACGAGTCGATCCGGCCGTTGACGTGGCGTACGAGGACCCGCAGGAGGGCCGTGAGGTTCTAGAGGGGCTGCGGTACGCGCGATGGCCGTACGGGTGGTACGCGGAATATCAGGGGCCTCCCCCCTACACCACGGTTGCGGTCAAACACAAGACACGGATTGTCGGGCGGGCGTACTGCCGGAACACAAAGCTGCGGAACGGCAACCCGCGCTGGGGCAAACTCCGCTTCGAGCGTGAGCAGCGGTACGAGTGGCGGGATCAGCGGCCCGTGCATGAGTTGTCAAAGAGCGTGGCAGCGTCGATGTACTGGGGCACGGTGTTCGGATTGGGCGCGGCCTCGGGAACCGTGACGCGACTGGAACGGGAGGTTCAGACGGTGAAGCTCGTTGAGCGTGTCCAGCTTGGAGAGATCACGACTGCGCAGTTCGAGCAGTTGAGCGCCTTCCTCGATGTGGAGCGGCTGGGGCTGGTGGAGCGCGTCTACCGACCGGAGACGGCGCGGCGTCGCCGAAAGCTCGCTAAGGAGTTCGGGATCGTTCCCTCGGATGCTGAGACGGAGCCGTTGGACGCGTCACTCGATGATCTGCTTCGGGTGCCTCGATCTGCATGGGCCGGGTAAGCGGGCGGGGCACGGCGGCGGCGCCCACGCCGGCAGGCGTCGGCGGCGCCGGGCCCGGCCGCACTGGTTCCTGAGTTCTGTGCATCGCCCAGTAAATGGCGTATTAGGCGTTGCGGGCAACGGAGCGACCTGGGAATTGGGGGCGAGGAGGTGTGTGAAAATCGCAAGGTGCTGGAGCGCGCGCGAGAGATCGAGGGATGGATGACACCCGCGGAGCTTGCGTTCCTTCAGGCGCTCGTCCTGTCGCTTCCCGCGGACCCGGTGGTGGTCGAGCTTGGGTCGTGGAAGGGGCGGAGCGCGGTTGCAATCTGCGAGGCTCTGGAGAGCTCGGGGGGAGGCCGGCTCTACGCGGTCGACGCGTTCTCAGGCCATCACGGTGAGTTCGCTGCTTTGGACCCTGAGCTCTTGGGGGTTTTCCGAGCAAATACCGCGGGCTTCGATCAGCTCGAAGTAGTCGTTGGAGACTCGGCTCAGGCCGCCAGCGGATTTCAGGACGGCTCGGTCGATCTCGTATTCGTCGACGCCGACCATTCGTACGCGGGTGTCGTCAGGGATCTTCGCGCGTGGCGGCCGAAACTCAAGCGCGGTGGAACGATGGCTGGCCATGACTGGGGCTGGGTTGGTGTCCGGGTCGCTGTACGGGAAACATACGGTCGTGTCGGGCGGTTCGAAACGATCTGGCACACCCGAAGACGTCCGGGGATTCACCCCGTCGGTCAAGCTGAGCGCCGGGTCCGTCAGCTGGCCCGGCGGCTAGAGGCGACTCCGGGGGCCGCTGGGCGCGCGAGCGTGTGAGCTCTCGGGGGTCTTGTAACACCCCTGGTGGGTGAGATATTTGAGGTGAGGAGCGCCTCACTCTCGGTCGATCATCTGCCAAACCTCCGCTGTTGCGACGGCGATCTGGTCGATTTCTGGCGCATCCCACCCGTGGTACCCATAGAGGAACATCGCGCAATCCATGGTTGCGGCAAGAGCGCCGTACACGACGGCGATCACCTGCGCGGAGTTGGTGCGGAAGCCGGCTACCTCGACGTGCGGCCCCCAATCCGCCTCCTTCCGCGATGCGAATCCCTGCGGGTGCGTGTACAAGCAGAGGTGGTCGTAGTAGCCCTCGGCTTCCACGGCGGTGAGGCTCAGACCGAGCCACTTGGCGCGAAGATCGCTCCAAGACGCGGCAGCAGCGTTCATGCGAAGAAAGTGTTCGCCCTCGATATGCCATTTGTGCGGGTCGTCGGCGAGGCTGAGGTCAGCGAACGCGCCGTTGGCTAGGTCGCATAGCGCTGCGAACATCCGGTCAGCCGAGGTGAACGCTGGATCGGCCTTACCGAAAAGATGCTTATTGGTCAGGCGCTCGAAATGCGCGGAGGCGAGCTCGTCGAGCAGAGCTCGAGCTACGTGTTTGGGGGTCTCTGCGCGCGGGTCGACCACGAGGACGCCTCGGACGGCATTCTCAAAGGCGGCTCTCGCAAGTGCTCCGGGGGCGAACATGATCTCCCGAGTCCTCAGGAGCGCCGAGATACCGGCCAAATAGTCGGCCGCTACGCGGAGGTAGAGGGAGCAGACGGAACGCGGCAGGTGGACGAGCGCCCGGTTCAACCGGGGATCGAACAGGTCGGCGGCGAGAGCCTCAGCCGCGGTGCTTCCGGGCGCTGGCTCCCAGTCCGGGTGTCGTGCCGGTACGTCGACCACCATGTCACGCGGCTTGGTGAGGATCTCGGCGAAGGCGTCGAAGCGTGTCGCATCTTCTGAGCCGACATTCAAGGAGTACGGCATGCGGCGCAAGATACGCGCGGAATCGGCGCCTTCCCGGGTGGGGGCACGCGTGACTACGGTGTGGGTAGTGCTGCGGGCTCGCATCGTCGCGTTCGAGGGGCCGGGGTTGATCGTGAGACGAGGGTGTCGCCGGCGGTTTACCGTCACGTATCGCGAGCTCCTGTCGGTGGAGCGGCTTCCGCAGCGGTGGGCTCTGCGTCTGCATTCGCGGACGATGGAGCCGTTGATGGTGTGGTGTCGTCCAAGCCATCGGCTAGCGCTGGAGAGCGAGCTTCGGGCCCGCGGGGTTCGGATCGTGGACGAGTACGGCGCCTTGATTACCGCCACGTTCGAGGAGTTCGAAATCGAGCTGGCGCGGGAACCGGAGGGTCTGCGACAATCGTCTGACAATGCCTGAGGCAAACCGCGAGGGTGGCGATCCGAAGTTAATCGCCCTGTTCGACAAGTACGAGGGCCGGCTGGTCTCCCCTGGCGGCGCTGCCGGTCTCCTCGGCCTCTCGCGCCAGACGATTTACACACTCTGCAAGCGCGGCGAGCTTAGAGCGTTCCGCAGTGACGAGCACGACGAGCGGGCGCGCTACACGCCCAAGTGGGTGTACATCCCCTTGGATGACATCTACGCGTACGGCGAACGTGTCGGGCGACGCGTCCGGGGCGCTTGACGTCGTCATACGATCGTCCTACACTCCTGGGATGAGAATACGGTTCGGTGAGGCAATCGACCTGTACATCGGGGATTTGGCTCGGCGGTCGAAAGCGCAGTCAACGCGCGACTCGTATCGCCGTCTCCTGAACGACTTCGCCGAGCTCGTGCGCGACAAGGACGTCGATCAGCTGCATCTTGCGGACTATGAGCGGTTCCTCGATCGCTGGACGAACGGCGAACCCTCCACGCTCGCTGCGGGTGTAAGCCTTGTACGCGGGTTCTCGCGCTTCTTATGGGAGCGCGGTTACGCCGGTTCGAACGTGGCAGATCCTCTGAAGCGTCCGAGGCGTAAGCGACCGGAGGACCTCGACGTCGTGACGGTGACGCGGGAGGACGTCGAGCGGCTCATCGCCGCGTGCGTCACATGGCAGGAGACGCTTTGCATTGCGACGGCGGTGTATTGCGGAGCTCGGCGGGGTGCGCTGGCGCGGGTGCGGCGGCGGGACGTCGACCTGGTGCGAGGCTCGATCAGCTTCTTCGAGAAGGGTGGGAAGCGGATCACCAAGCCACTGCCGACGGAATACCTCGCTTTACTGCGTGAAGCGGAGCAGTACGGCATCTGGCGCGGTCCGGACGACTACCTGATCCCAAATCGTCGGCCGAACGCGGTGAGGCGTGCGGAGCGGTCGGACAAAGTCATCTGGGACACGGTTAAGGTCGTCGCTCGTCGCGCCGGCGTGACGACACACGTCCACGCTCTCCGGGCGGCGTTCGCAGTTCAGTTCGACTCAGCGCACCCTGACCAAGTGGTTGCGCTCAAGGAGCTGCTGGGGCACGCCAGGCTGGAGACGACTCTCATCTATCTGCGCCGCAAGGACAAGGCGGCCGCTATGGAAGCGGTGCGTGATCTGTCCTGGGGCTCGTCCGTGTTTTCGGAGTCAGCAGGAAAGGCCCATACGGGATTCGAACCCGTGCCGCCGCCGTGAGAGGGCGGTGTCCTAGGCCACTAGACGAATGGGCCCCGCGACGGGGCAGTGTAGCCAACCGCTTCCACGGTCGACCGGTGACGGAGCTCAGGCCGAGCGACGAAGATCGCGGAGCAGAGGCTCCGTATCGAGCGGGTCGAACCCGAGCCGACCCGCGACTTCCTCGCTCGTCGGCCTCACGCCCTCGCGGAACAGGTCGCGCAGCAACTCGCCGGTGCCCGGGTTCCGCCACCAGTCCTCACCGACGTCAGCGCGTAGACGGTCCTTCAGCTGCGCCGAGCGAACCCACGCGCGCAGGTAGTCGGCGGAGTAGAAGCCGGCGTCCATGTCGGAGAGGAACGCGTCACGACGGTACGCGATCCCGGTCGCCTCGGTGAGCAGCTCGGCGTATCCGTCCGGGGTGCCGCCGTCATCCGGGAAGCGCGACCAGAAACCGAGCTCGAAGCGCAGCTTCGACTCGTAGCGCCGGTAGAGGAGCGCCTCCAGGAAGACCGTCCCCTCCGCGTTCTCTGCCGCCTCGCGCTCCGAGAGCCCGAAGTAGTGTTCATGCCATTCCGGCTCGGTGGAGATCGCCTCCACGATGTACGAGTAGATCTCCGTCAGCGCGTGGTCGCGCGAGATGCGGCGGTACACGTAGGGCAGGTTGGGATCGACGCCGGCGTAGTGCAATGCGTGACCCGCCTCGTGCAGGAACGCCTGGTAGTCGTGCAGGCCACCCTGCGCGCGTGTGATCAGGTGCACGATCTGCGGCGGGTCGCTCGCGATCACGCACGCGCGCGGGCTCTTCTGCGGCCGGTCCTCGAGATCGAGTTTGATGTTCGTCTGCTGCTCGAGGTCGAATCCGAGCTCGCGCAGCGTCGCGAGGCAAGTCTCCGTGGCGCGCTCTCTGGTGTACGTCGCCTCGAGCGGCGAGAGCCGGCGCATGTAGGCCGTGTGTGCGCTCGTCGGCACGGCGGGATGCTCGGAGCCGAGCAGCTTCGCGAACCATCGGTCCCGCAGCGGCAGATACGCAGCAGTGGCCTGGTCGCTCGTCTCCTTGAGCACTCGCGACAGGTCGCGCAGCGAGATGCCTTTCTCGTCGTCGTTGCGGTCGATCGCGTCGGCGATGCCCGAGTAGTCGGCGGCCAGCTCTTCCGACGCTGCGAGCAGCGCGAGCCGGTCGTCGTTGAAGCTCGCGCTCGCCTCGGCCTGAATCCGACCCAGCTCCTCACGCTCGTCGTAGTCAGCGAGCACGGCGAGGCGCGCCTGCGCGGTCCGTAGCGGCAGCTCCTCGTCGCGGAACGTCACACGCGCGGCCAGCAGCTTGTTCTCGAGCTCGTCCTCCTTCTCGGCCAGCTGAGCCGCGATGAGCCCGCCTTCGCACGTCTTCCGCAGCCGGTACAGCCGCTCACGCTCGTCGCCATCGGCGGCATCCTCGGCCGACCAGAGCGCATCGAGCTGCTCACGGCTGAAGAGGTCGGCGTAGCGCCGAACGATCTCGGCCTGCTCGGAGACCTCTTTCTCTCCCACGCGCACGGCGCGCCCCTCCTCCGAACGCTCGAAGAGGTAGCGCTGGAGACGTGCCTCGAACGCGGACGCGGAGATGACGGACGTCGTGCTCACGTCTCCGGAACCTTACTGACGAGACGGCGCGTGATCTCGACGAGCTCGTCGGGCTCGAACGGCTTCATCAGGGCCGCGTCGGAACGGCCCCGGTACTCGGCGACGTCGACCGTCCCGGTCACTGCGATGACGGGAATACCGTCCGCGCGCAAGCGGTCGAACAGCGAGTCGCTCGGCGTGTGGCCGAGGTGCACGTCGAGCAGGACGACGTCCGGTCGTTCCTCGGCGAGCGCGGCATCCGCCTGCTCGAGGCTCGCCGCTTCACGCACCACGAAGCCCTCGAGCTCGAGGATCACGCGAGAAAGTGTTCGAACGCCGGTGTCGTCGTCGACGACGAGCACCGAGGCAGCCGGGCTTTCACTCATGCGGCGGCGAGGTTAACGGATACGATCGGACAGGTGGCGCCGCCGACCGGAACCGGGCAGCGGTACGCCCAGGAGCTGGGCGAGCTCTGGCCGAGCGTTCAGCGCGCTCTCGCCCGGCTCGACGTCATCGCAGGCGATCCGCATGCACTCGACGAGGCCGACCTCGCAGAGTCGCTGGGACGGCTGCAGTACCACCTGCATCTCGGCAGCGAGCATGTCTACGGGCTCGAGCCCCCCGAGGGCGCCGAGACGGCGCACGCCGAGCTGGCCGACGCACTCGCGTGTGCACGTGACGCGACCGGAGATGTGGTCGACGCGGTGAGCGAGTCGGGAGCCGACGGTCTGCGTCCGCTGTTACATGAATGGCGAGGGTCGTTGTTCCGCGTTCGTCTTGCTCGGTTGCGGCTCGCAACACCTGCGCCGCGCCCCTCGACACCCGTCGAGCACGATGACGACGGGATTGCAAGACCGCTCACCGCGTTTCTGCTGGCGCTCGCGGGCGCGGTTGCGTTCGCGGCCGGCGCAGGACTCGCTCTGTGGCCGCTCTGGGCAGCCGGTTTGCTCGCGTTCGTCGGAGCGATCCTGGCGTACCGTCCGTAAGCGGCGGGCCGTTAGATCTATGTGCAACACCGTGCGGGGCAACCTCAGGGCGGATCAGGAGGAAAAGGCGCACCGCTCGACACCCATGCCCTCCCCCGTCCGACGCTTCAGTTCCGGCTTCGATGCTGGCGCGACTTTCAGCGGGCGCTTGCGCCGTTAGGTCCGCTGAAGCCGCTCAGGAGATCCCGGCTGCGTTAGCGAGACGCGCGAGCGACTCGTCGCGTCCCAGGAGCTCGAGGCTCTCGAAGAGCCCCGGGGAGACGTTCGACCCCGTGATTGCACGGCGAATGGGCTGGAACGCCTGCCGCGGCTTCTGCCCGAGCTCGTCGGCGAGACCACGAAGCGTCTCCTCGATCGTCGCGGCCTCCCAGTGGTCGACGGGTTGCAGCCGCTCGTACGCCGCGCGGCAGATCTCCGGATCCGCCCCGTCCGGCGACACCGGCTCGAAGAGGAAGCGCGCAAAGTCCGGAAACTGCGAGAACTTCTCGATCTTCTCCTGCACGAGCGGCGCCGCCGCGTGCACGGTCTCCGGCGGCCAGTCGTAGCCCTGCTCTTCGAGCCATCTGCACAGGAAGTGGGCGTACTCCTCGGGCTGCAGACCGCGCAGATACACACCGTTCATCCAGTCGAGCTTCTTGTAGTCGAAGGTGGCCGGGCTCGGCCCTACTCGCTCGAGGGAGAACCGTTCGGTCAGCTCGTGGCGCGACATGATCGTCGTGTGGTCGTCGTAGCTCCACCCCAGGAGCGCGAGGAAGTTGAAGAGCGCCGCCGGCAGGTAACCCGCGTTGCGGAAATCGTCGAGGGCGACGGCGTTGCGGCGTTTCGAGAGCTTGCGGCCGTCCTCGCCGTTGATGTTCGGCACGTGCGCATACACCGGGAGGTCGGCGCCGAGCGCCCGCAGGATGTTGATCTGCGACGGCGTGTTCGAGACGTGGTCCTCACCGCGGATGACATGCGTGATCTCGTCGAAGACGTCGTCGACCGGGCTGACGAAGTTGTAGGTCGGGCGGCCGTCTGAACGGACGATCACGAGGTCGGGCAGCAGCTCGTTCCTGAACTCGATCTCGCCGCGCACCGCGTCGACCCACGAGACGGTTCCTTCCGTCGGCTGGCGGAAGCGGATCGCGCCCTCGTCCTCGTACGCCTTCCCTTCGGAGAGAAGGCGCTCGGCGAGCTCGCGGGCCTTGTCGGCGGTGTCGAGCTGGAATCTGACGTCGCCGTCCCAGTCGATCCCGAGCCAGAGCAGCGAGCTCTCGATCTGGTCGGTCGCCTCCGCGACCTCGCGGCTCGTGTCGGTGTTCTCTATCCGCAGGAAGATCTCGCCGCCCTCCCGGCGTGCGAAGAGCCAGTTGAAGAGGAACGTGCGCACACCGCCGATGTGCAGGAAGCCCGTCGGGCTCGGGGCCATGCGGACGCGGACAGCCATCGTCTCTCTATCGTAGGCAGCCCTTGCAGATCGGCGCGCACGTCTCCTCCAGCGGAGGCATCCACACGGCGATCGACCGGATCGAGGCGATCGGGGGCGACTGCGCGCAGATCTTCACGCAGTCGCCGCGGATGTGGCGACCGACGAACCACAAGCCGGAGAGCATCGAGCGGTTCAAGGCTCGCCGGCAGGAGGTGGGCGTCCGCGGCGTCATCTGCCATGCGCTCTATCTCGTCAACCTCGCAGCGCCCGACGACGAGATCTACGAGAAGTCGATCCGCACGATGCAGGCGACGGTGGACGCGGCATGCGCGATCGAGGCCGACGCGGTGGTGTTCCACGTCGGCTCGCACCTCGGCGCCGGATTCGAGAACGGGCTCGACCGCACCGTGCACGCCCTGGAGCAGATCCTCGACCGCTGCAAGGGGGACACCTGGCTGTGCATGGAGAACTCGGCAGGCGCCGGCGCGACGATCGGCCGCTCGCTGGACGAGCTTGCAACGCTGCTCGAGCGGCTCGGCGGCCATCCGCGGCTCGGCATCTGCCTCGATTCCTGCCACCTCTATGCATCCGGCTTCGACGTCACCCAGCCGACGGTGGTCGACGAGCTCGTGAAGCAGGTCGACAGCCTCTTCGGGCTCGACCGGCTTCGCGCGCTGCACATCAACGACAGCGCTGCGCCGCTCGGGTCGAACCGCGACCGGCACGCGAACATCGGCGAGGGCTTGATGGACGAGGGCCTGGGCGTCTTTCTCGCCCATCCGGCGCTCCAGGGTCTCGGCGCCTATCTCGAGACGCCCGGCGCGGACAAGCACGGCCCCGACGCCGCCGAGGTGCAGAAGCTCCGCGATCTCCACGCCCGCTGGACTGCGTGACCCACGTCCTCAGGACGTCTGCCACGTCCTGAGGACGTGGGTTTCCGGCGAGTTTTCGTCCACCATGTGACGGAATGGGCGCCGGCGGCGTATGACACGCGTGACGAGCTTCGCGCAGGTCGCCGAGTCGCATCTCGACGACGTGTACGGCTACCTCGCCTGGTTCACCGGCGACCGCGCGACGGCGGAGGACCTCGCCGGCGACACGTTCGAGCGCGCGCTGCGGCTCTGGCATCGATTCGACCCGCAGCGTGGCTCGGCGCGCACCTGGCTCTGCCAGCTCGCCCGCACCGTCGCCCTCGACCACTTCCGATCGGAGCGGAGGCGCCTGCACCGCGAGCAGCTCGCGGCTGTCGACGAGCGCATCGACGAGCGCCTCGCAGACGGCCTCTCGCCCGAGCTCGAGACCGCACTGCGGCGGCTTTCCGCCGGCGAGCGCGAGGTGCTCGCCCTCCGCGTTCTGCTGGACCTGGACGCGGCCACCGCTGCGCGGGTGCTCGGTATCTCGGCAACCAACTGCACGACGCGGCTGAACCGCGCGCTCCGGAAGCTCGAGGAGGCTCTCGATGTCGCAGCGTGACGTCCTCGCCGAGCTCCGCACGGCCCGGATCAGCGCGCCGGCCGAGCTGCGCGAGCGCGTCCGGCTCGTCGCTGCGGCCGAGCCCGCGCCGCCGCGGTTCCGGCGGCCGACGAAGCGCTGGTTCGCGGTGCTCGTGCCCGTCGCGGCCGCTGCGGCCGCCGCGGGCGTCGTCCTCACGCGGCCGAACCACACGACAACCGTCGTCCACGGCGCGGCCGCCACCGTGCGGGCCGCCGCGCCGCAGGCTTTTGCGCCGCAGCCCCAGGCGCTCACGCCCATCGGCGTTCCGTCCTCGCCGGCTCGCGTTCAGCGTTACGGCGCGTCGTTGTCGCTCCGCGTCGCCGACGCCGCCAGGGTCTCCGACACCGTCAAGCGTGCGCTTCGCGTCGTCGCGTCGCTCGGCGGCTACCCGGTGACCGTGCACGTCGCGAGCTCGCGAGCCTCCGGCTCGGGCGAGCTCGTGCTCAAGGTCCCGCGCTCGCACGTTCAGGGGGCGATCGCCCGTCTGTCCCAGCTCGGCACGATCATCGCTGAGCAGGTTGACATCCAGGACCTGCAGGCCGGTCTCAACGCAGCCGACCGCACCCTCGCCAGGTTGCAGAAGCAGCTCGCCGCGCTCAGGGCGCAAGAGCAGACCGACACCGTGAAACGGCAGATCGCGGCGCTGACGTCACGCATCGTCGCGCTGCAGCGCGCCCGCGCGAACACCGTCCGCACGGCTCACTACGCCACGATCGACCTGAGCATCTCCACCCGGACGACGGTGCAGCCGAAGCATCACGGGCACGGCCCGCTGCACGGTCTCGGTGTCGCGTTCCGCTGGATCGGGATCGGGCTCGTCTACGGCCTCGCGCTGGGCGCGCCGCTCGTTCTCGTCGCTGCACTCGCCTGGTTCGTGACGCGCGCGATGCGCCGGCGCCGCGAAGACGCGTTGCTCAGCCGGCAGTGAGACGAGTGAAGACCCGGAACGTCGGCTCGCCGACGGCGAGCTCGGAGAACTCGGGATTGATACAGCCGAGCTCGTCCGACCGCGACTCGTAGGTCCGCTCGACTTCCGCCTTGCACATCGGAAGCGGTCGGCGACGTGCCCGGATCGCACCGAAGCCGGGTGCGCGCCGTTCAGCCGCCCGCAGCATGTCGAGGTCGATCTCGACGTCGTACACCTTCTGCATGCAGCCGACGTACGTGTGACCCCACGCCTCGTACGAGTAGACGAACGGACATGCGCGTTGCAGACACGCTCCGGGGTAGACGACCTTGTCGCAGTGGACACCGCAGCGGCGGCACTCCATCTCGTCCTGCGGCCTGAGCGGAAGCGCCGGTGCCGTCAGCTGCTCGGGTGTCATAGCGCCATTGTCCGAGCGGTTCCGGATGCCCGCAAGACTTGACTTTTCCCTGCTACCGCGCTAGTCGGCGTGCGGCGTTGAGCACGTCCATCGGGGTGAACGCCATGACATCCGGCTCCACGCCGGCGGGGGTGTCGTCTGCTCTGAACCAAAGCGCCTGTGCGGTCCTCATGCCCACCTTGGCCGCTCCTTGCACATCCTTCTCGAGGTCGTCCCCGACGTGCAGGGCGCCGGCTGGCGAGATACCCAGTGCGTCACACGCGTGCAGGAAGATCGCCGGATCGGGCTTGCGCACGCCGACGTCGTCGCTGAAGACGGCGACGTCGAGGCGCGCCCCGAGCCCGAATGCCTCGAGATCACCGCGCAAAACGCGGCCCGGGTCGGGCCACGAGTTCGCGACCAGGCCCGTCTTCAGACCCCGTCCGTGGAGGGAATCGAGGAGCGCCGCGGCGGAGGCGAGCACGGCGTAGGCAGAGCGCCAGACCTCGTGCTCGGCGTCGATGAACGCATCCGGGTCGTCCACGCCCAGCTCGGCCAGGAGCTCGGCATACGGGCGGTAGCCGTGGTCGCCGAACATCACGGCGCGCCAGCGTTCGGTGAACATCGGGTCGTCCCGGCCGAGGGCGGCGCGATGTCCCTGGAGCACACGGTCGTCGTCCCACTCGAGTCGGACGAGCGTGTTGTTCCAGTCGAACAGAACTGCCTCGAGCACGGCCGATTACGCTAGCGTGGTGGCGAGGAGGATCCTCTGGGCGTCGCTCGCGCTGACGCCCGCCGTTCTGCTCGCCCGGTACGCATTCCACGCGGACGCGACGACGCTGTTCGTGCTCTCCGCGCTCGCGCTGATACCGCTGGCGTGGCTGATCGGGGAGTCGACGGATCACGCCGCCCAGCACACGGGCGCCGGCGTCGGCGGATTCCTGAACGCGAGCTTCGGCAACGCACCCGAGCTCATCATCGCGCTGTTCGCCGTCGGGAACGGGCTCCCGAACGTCGTGCGCGGGACGATCACCGGCTCCGTCGTCTCGAACATCCTGCTCGTGCTCGGCGCCGCGATGATCTTCGGCGGTTACGGCAAGCTCGACGCACGCTCGCTGCGCCTGCAGCTCGGAGCCGTGCTCGGCGCAGTGCTGATCCTGCTGATCCCGTCGGTTCCAGGCTGGCACGGCAACCGAGACAGGCATTCGCTCTACCTCGTCACGCTGCCCGTGGCAGCCGTGCTGCTCTGCGCCTATCTGGTGATCACGGTCTACAACCTGCGCGTGCACCGCAGCGCGGAACGCGACGATCCCGACGAAAGCGCATGGTCGTTGCAGACCGCGCTCGCCTGGCTCGCGGCGGCGACGGTCGCCACCGCGCTCGTCTCGGAGGTGCTCGTCCACTCCCTGCACGCGTTCGCACACGCAGTGGGGATCGGCGAGTTCTTCACCGCGGTGGTGATCGTCGCGATCGTCGGGAACGCGGCCGAGCACGGCGGCGCCGTGGTCATCGCGCGGAGGGGCAACATGCAGCTGGCGACCGAGATCGCGATCACGTCGTCGATGCAGGTCGCGGTCTTCGTCGCGCCCGCCGTTGCACTGCTCTCGTGGATCTTCGGCCGCGGGCTGCCGCTCGCGTTCCGGGTCGTCGAGATCGTGACGATGGGCGTTGCTGCGGTCGTCGCCGCCCTCATCGTCAGGGACGGCCACTCGCGCCGCTGGGAAGGCTTCCTGCTCGTGGGTCTCTACGGCCTCGCCGTGCTCTGGTACGCACTCGCATAGGCGCGAGAGGACGTGTCCCGACGCCAAACGACGTAACGAAAGTGTGAAAAATCTTCCACAGCCGGCCGGTTGGCCCTCGACGGCAAGCGTCTACCGTCGCGACCTCCAACGGCGCGTCAGGCGCGGACGCCGGCGCCGAGCACCTGCGGCACCCGTTCGATCGCCTCGTCGATCCCGTCGTCGTCGACGTCGAGGTGCGTGACGGCGCGGACGACCTCGGGCCGCGCAGTTCCCGAAAGGCGCACGCCGGCACCATCGAGCGACGCGATCGCCTCTTCCCGCGTGAGCCCGAGCCGACCGACGTCGAGCTGGACGAAGTTCGTCACGGTCCGCTCGGGATCGACCGGCAGGCCCGCCGACTGCCACCCCTCGGCCAGCCGTCGCGCACGCGCGTGATCCTCGGCCAGTCGGTCGACGTTGTGGTCGAGCGCGTAGATCCCTGCGGCCGCGACGATGCCCGCCTGCCGCATCGCGCCGCCGAACCGGTGCTTCTCGACGCGCGCCCTCACCATCAGCTCGTGCGACCCTGCGATGAGGGCGCCTAGCGGGCAGCCGAGCCCCTTCGACAGGCAGATCGTCACGGTGTCGAACAGCGAGCCGATCCGCGCGGCCGAGACTCCGGACGCGACCACGGCGTTCATCAACCGCGCGCCGTCCAGGTGGACGCGCAGGTCGAGCTCGCGCGCGGCAGCGACCACGTCCTCGAGCTCGTCGAGGGGCCAGACAGCGCCCCCGGCACTGTTGTGCGTGTTCTCGAGCGCGACGACGGACGTCCGCGGCGACCAGAGATCGCCGGCTCGCCGCGTCCAGCGGCGGATCTGCTCGGCCGTCAGACGGCCGCGGTCGCCCGGCAGCGTCCGCGTCTGCAACCCGCCGTGCGTCGCCGCGCCCGCGAGCTCGTACAACACGATGTGCGCCGCCTCCTCGACCAGCAGCTCCGTCCCCCGCTCACCGAGCACGGCGAGTGCGATCTGGTTGCCCATCGTCGCGGTCGGCAGGTAGACGGCCTCGTCCTGCCCCAGTAGCTCCGCGACGCGGCGCTCCAGCTCGTTGACGGTCGGATCCTCCCGCTCCTGCTCGTCCCCCACTTCCGCGGCGGCCATCGCGGCACGCATGCCCTGGCTCGGCCGGGTCTGGGTGTCCGAGCGCAGATCGACCATCGCGAGCAGACTATCCGGGCGATGACGGAACGCTTCGACCCGTACTCGCTACCGCCCGATCTCCCGGTACCGGAGGACGACGGCGCGGCGGACCATCTCGCGGGGCTCGTCGTCCCCCCGGTCACGCTCGAGTCGACGCGCGGCCCGCTCGACCTGGCCGAGCTCTGCGCCGAGCGTGCCGTCGTGTACGTCTATCCGCGCACGGGGAAGCCGGGCGTCCCGTCGCCTGAGGGCTGGGACGCCTTCCCGGGTGCGAGAGGCTGCACCCCGCAGTCGTGCGGCTTCCGCGACCACGCCGTGGAGCTGGCGGAGCTCGACGCGCGCGTCGCCGGGGTGTCGGCGCAGACACTCGCCGACCAGGTCGAGTTCGCCGAGCGGAATCACATGCCGTTCCCCGTCGCGGCCGATCCGGAGCTGCAGCTGCGCAGTGCGCTCCGGCTGCCGACGTTCGAGATCGCCGGCATGACCCTCTACAAGCGGCTCGCATTCGTCGCCGAGCGCGGGCGGATCGCGAAGGTCTTCTATCCGGTGTTCCCGCCGAACCGGAACGCAACGGACGTGCTCGACTGGCTCCGGGCTACCGTGTCCGTGTGAACCTCGACCTCGTCGGCGAGGCGCTCGCGGACGAGCCTGCGTACCGCCTGCGCCAGATCTGGGAATGGACGGCTCGCGGTGCGTCCTCGTATGCAGAGATGTCCAACGTGCCGGCGAGGACGCGTGCCCTTCTTGCCGAGAGCGTCCCGTTCACCACCCTCGACGCGGTGCACGAGGTCGTGTCCCGAGACGGGACGGTGAAGACGCTCTTCCACACACACGACGGCCATCCGGTCGAGGCGGTGCTGATGCGCTATCGCGACGGCCGGCGCTCGGTGTGCCTGTCGTCGCAGTCGGGCTGCCCGCTCACATGCACCTTCTGCGCCACAGGCCAGATGCGCTTTCGCCGGAACCTGACGGCGTGGGAGATCCTCGACCAGGCGCTCCATTTCCGCCGCCGGGAGCCGATCGACCACGTCGTCTTCATGGGAATGGGCGAGCCGATGCTCAACGTGGACTCGGTGGTCACCGCCGCCCGGCGTCTGCCGGATCTCGGCGTGACGCATCGCCGCACGACGGTGTCGACGGTCGGCTGGCTGCCCGGGCTGCGCCGCTTCGTCGACGAGGTCGACGAGCCGATCCGACTCGCCCTGTCGCTGCACGGCGCAACAGACGCGCTGCGCAGCGCGCTGATGCCGGTCAACGACCGCTATCCGCTCGAGGACGTACTCGCCGAGTGCCGACGGTACTTCGAGCTGCGGCGGCGAAAGGTCTTCGTCGAGTACGTGATGCTCGCCGGGGTGAACGACTCACGCGAGCACGCAGCATCCCTCGCCGGCGTGCTCGACCGCACGGTGTTCAAGGTGAATCTGATCCCGTACAACCCGACCGGATCTGTCTATGAGGGATCTAGCAGGGATCGCATCGCCGCCTTCAAGTCTGTGCTCGATTCCGCGCACCTCCCCTCGACTGTGCGGCTCACGCGCGGGAGGGATATCGCAGCGGCATGCGGACAGTTGGCGACTCGCGAGGACGCGAAAGTAGGCGCACCCTAGCGTCCCGCGACATCTTGAACGGAAAGCGGAGGCTCCCGTACACGATGGAACGAGAGCCTCTTTGGTCAGTGGGGGTACAGGCCGGTGCTAAGGGCGGCGAAGGACGCCCATTCGGTGCCGTACCACTCACCGTTACTGCCGACGTATCCATCGCCTTTCGGCGTTGCGTTGCACTGCAGGTTGTACTTGCCGAGGTTCGTGCCGCCGGCCATGTTGCCGTCGACTGCGGTCGGCTTCCAGTAGCCCTGCTTGATCAGTTTGGCCCCATCGTCCGTGGTCCACACGCCCGGCTGAACCTGGGACTTCGAATAGCACAGGAACATGCTGTTCACCTGTGGCACTGGAGGTGGCGTCGATGCGACGGTGGTTGTGCCTAGCTTCGTGCACGGCGTCTGAACAACCCACGTCCCCATAGTGGCTCCGTAGGCCCGGACGTAGAAGGGACCCGGGCTTCCGTAGTACAGATCTGACCCCAGGACCGGGCCAAAGCTGTAATTGCCGTTCACGTCGGTGTAGCCGATGGCCCACCACGCGTGCTCCGACCAGTAGTCGTAGGTGCACTTGGCGTTGTCGAACACGTCAACCTCGACGATGCCGTCGGCAAGGGGACCAATGCCCACCCCGTCGTCCGTCAGCGTCCCTGAGAAGATGACGTTGCTGGTAGCTGTGATCGGCTCAGGTGCCCACTGCAACGTCAGGTTGTAGCCGCCGTCGGCACCCGACGAGGCCGCGGTCAGCACCAGGGCAACGAACGCGGCAAGCACTCCAACGAGAGCTGCCCTTTTCATGTGTTTACGCCTCCTTGAGCCCGCAGACGGGCGAGCACTGCGCAGGCCGGCCACAGGCTCCGGATGGACGCGCCAACCATTCCATCCGTCACGACCGGATACATCCGCAAGAGCGAGCAATGATGTGCTCGCAACTACGGATGCGCTCTCAGCGTGGGCGCCTCGCGGCCTACGCCGCTGCTAGCCGACGCCTCACCGTGAACCCGTGAAGCGCTCAACCGCGACATCGCGGCCGCGTGCGGTCAGCTTGCGGCTGCCTACGAGGCCGCGGCGAGCCGCGTCGTGCAGCTCGCGAGTCCGCGCTTCTCGAGGTACCGCTGGTGGTAGTCCTCGGCCTCCCAGAACGGCGGCGCATCCTCGATCTGCGTGACGACCGGACGGGTCAGGCGTGCTTGCACGCGGTCGCGTGACGCCTCGGCCGCCCGCCGCTGGTCCTCGTCGTGGACGAAGACCACCGAGCGGTACTGCGAGCCGATGTCGGGCCCCTGGCGGTTGAGCTGCGTGGGGTCGTGCTCGGCCCAGAAGACCGCGAGCAGCTGCTCGTACGGGACGACCGCCTCGTCATACGTCACCTCGACCACCTCGGCGTGGCCGGTCTGGTCGCTGCAGACGTCGCGGTAGGTCGGGTTCTCGACGCCGCCGCCGGCATAGCCGACACGCGTCGCGTGGACACCGTCGAGTCGCCGGAACGCCGCCTCGACGCCCCAGAAACAGCCGGCGCCGAATGTCGCCTTTCTTTCCATCAGTCCTCCTCCAGCTGCAGCGCGGCCGAGTTGATGCAGTAGCGGAGACCGGTCGGGTGAGGCCCGTCCGGGAAGACGTGCCCGAGATGACCGCCGCACGCGGCGCACGTGACCTCCGTGCGCACCATCCCGTAGGCGGTGTCGGTCTCCTCATCGATCGCATCGTCGGCTGCGGGCGCATAGAACGCCGGCCAGCCGCACCCCGAGTCGTACTTCGCCTCCGAGGTGAACAACTCGGCGCCGCAGCCGGCGCACCGGTAGCTGCCCTGTTCGAAGACGTGGTCGTACTCGCCCGTGAACGGCCGCTCCGTGCCCTTCTCGCGCAGCACGTGGTACTGCTCGGGCGTCAGCTCGGCTTTCCACTCGGCGTCGGTCTTCACAACCCTGTTCGGCAAGCGTGCTCCTTTTTCGATATCGCGGTATAGACCCGTCGCAGGCCGAATCGTTACGGATTGCTCCTACGCCCCGCGCTGCACCTCGAGCTGGCGCTCGCCGCTGCCGCGGGCCGCGGGATGGTCGTCGAACTGGTAGCGGACGACCGGCTGCTTGACCGCCCGCACCTCGTCGAGCCGCCTGACGGGACGGTGGTGCGGCGCCTCTTTCAGCAGCTCGGGGTCCTCGGCGGCCTCGCGCGCGATCGCGAGCATGGCGTCGACGAAGGCGTCCAGCGTCTCCTTCGCCTCGGTCTCGGTCGGCTCGATCATCAGCGCCTCGGGAACGATCAGCGGGAAATACACCGTCGGCGGGTGGAAGCCGTAGTCCATCAACCGCTTCGCGACGTCGAGCGCGGTGATGCCGTGCTCGCGCTTCAGGTGACGCGCGCTGAGCACGAACTCGTGCATGCACAGGCGGTCGAACGGCAGCTCGTACGCGTCGTTCAGCCTCGCACGGAGGTAGTTGGCGTTCAGCACCGCCACCTCGCTCATCTCACGGAGAGCGGGCCCATAGGCGCGCATGAACGCGTACGAACGCACGAAGACACCGAACGGCCCGGTGAACGCCCGAACCTTGCCGATCGACTTCGGCCGCTCGTAGTCGAGCCGGAACGCATCGCCCTCACGCACGACGACGGGCACCGGCAGGAACGGCTCGAGCGCCGTGCGAACGGCGATCGGCCCTCCGCCCGGGCCGCCGCCGCCGTGCGGCTGCGAGAACGTCTTGTGCAGATTGATGTGGACGACGTCGAAGCCCATGTCGCCGGGGCGTGAGATGCCGCAGACCGCGTTGAGGTTCGCTCCGTCGTAGTACATGAGGGCGCCGGCCGCGCGGAAGATGTCGCGGATCTCCTCGATGTTCTCGTCGAAGAGCCCGAGCGTCGACGGGTTCGTCAGCATCAGCCCGGCCGTCTGCTCGTCGACCTTCCCGCGCAGGTCGTCGACGTCGATGTTCCCGCGCGCGTCGGTCTTGACGTGCGTGAGCTCGTAGCCGGCCATCGTGACGCTCGCCGGATTGGTGCCGTGCGCCGTGTCCGGGATCACGATCCTCCGCCGCCGCTCGTCCTCGCCGCGGTCGGCGAAGTAGGCATGGAAGAGCATCAGGCCCGTGAGCTCGCCCTGGCTGCCGGCAGCCGGTTGGAGCGACACCGCGTCGAGCCCGGTGACCTCGCGCAGGATCTCCTGCAGGTTCCACTCGAGCTCGAGTGCGCCCTGCGCGGCGTCGTCCTCGACGAGCGGATGGAGTCGCGCAAAGCCCGGGATGCCGACCACCCGCTCGTTGACACGCGGGTTGTACTTCATCGTGCAGCTGCCGAGCGGGTAGAAGCCCGTGTCGATCCCGAAGTTGCGCGTGGACAGCTCGGTGAAGTGCCGCAGCACCTCCGGCTCTGCGACCTCGGGCAGGCGCGGAGGCTGCTTGCGGGCAAGCTCGGCGGGCACTTCGGGAACCGGCAGGTCCGGCTTCGGAACCGCCAGTCCGCGGCGGCCGGGCTGCGACTTCTCGTAGAGGAGCCTCATGCGGCGAGCGCCTCCGCGAGCCGGTCGATCTCCTCGACCGTGCGCTGCTCGGTCACGGCGACGAGCAACGCGTCGTCGAGCCCGGCGTAGTCGCGTCCCAGCGGGTAGCCGGGGTTGACGCCGCGCTTCCTGGCCGACGCGACGGCGTCGCGACCGCTCCGTCCGGCGCGCACTGCAAACTCCTTGAATGTTGCCTTACCGGGAAACGCCGGTTCGAGCCCCGCCTCCTGCAGGCGGCGCTTCGCGTAGCCGGCGAGGGCCAGGCAGGTCTCCCCCAGCTCGCGTAGCCCCTGCGGACCGAGCAGGCTCAGGTGCACGAGGCCCGCCAGGGCGAGCAGTGTCTGGTTCGTGGTGATGTTCGAGGTCGCCTTCTCGCGCCTGATGTGCTGCTCGCGCGTCTGCAGCGTCAACACATAGCCGCGTTCCCCCGCGGCGTCTACCGTCTCACCGACGATCCGGCCCGGGAGGCGGCGGATGTAGTCGGAGCGTGCGGCGAGGAAGCCGTAGTGCGGGCCGCCGTAGCTCATCGCGTTGCCCGCCGATTGCCCTTCGCCGATCGCCATCGCACAGCCGTAGGCACCCGGTGCCTCGAGGACGCCGAGCGACACGAGGTCGACATGGGCGATCGGCATGGCGCCGGCGTCGTTCGCGGCCGCCGCCAGATCGGGCGCCGGCTCCAGGCAGCCGAAGAAGTTCGGCTGCTGGAAGAACACCGCCGCCGCATCGGCCGCCGCGTCGCGCACGCGGTCCGGATCGGTCGTGCCTCCGTCGTGCGGCACCTCGACGACCTCGAGGCCGAAGCCCGGTGCGTACGTCTTGACGACCTGCCTCACCTGCGGATTCGTCGCCTCGGTGAGGACGACCTTCGTGCGCCCCGTTGCGTGCTTAGCGACATAGCACGCGTCGGCGGCGACCGTCGTCCCGTCGTAGCCGGACGCGTTCGAGACGTCCATGCCGGTGAGCTCACAGACGGCGGTCTGGTACTCGAAGATCGCCTGCAGCACGCCCTGGCTCATCTCCGGCTGGTACGGCGTGTACGCGGTCAGGAGCTCGCCGCGCTGAAGCACTGCGTCGACGACGGCGGGAACGTAGTGGTCGTAGATCCCGGCCCCGAGAAACGACACCTCGTCGAGGACGTTTTTCGCCGCGAGCGCTTCGAGGTGCCGCGTCAGCTCCGCCTCGGAGAGCGCCGGCAAGACGTCCAACGCGCGATCGAACCGCACCCCGGCCGGGATGTCGCGAAAGAGCTCTTCGACGCTCTCGACGCCGATCGCGGCGAGCATCGCCTCGCGGTCGGCGGCAGTCAGCGAGAGGTAGCTCACTGTTGTTCGAGCACTTTCCGGTAGGCCGCGAGATCGAGCAGCTCGTCGCGCTCCGCAGGGTTCGTGAGCCGGATGCGGATCAGCCAGCCTTCGCCGTACGGGTCGTCGTTGACGACCTCGGGCGCGTCGACGACCGCCTGGTTCACCTCGAGCACCTCGCCGGACAGAGGCGAGACCAGATCCGAGACGGCCTTCACCGACTCGACCTCCCCGTACGAGGCGTCCTTCGTCACGGTCGCGCCCTCGGAGGGCGGCTCGAAATGGACGAGCTCGCCGAGCGCGTCCTGCGCGTACCACGTGACGCCGAGCACGGCCTCGTCACCCTCGATGCGCGCCCAGTCGTGCTCCGGGTGGTACAGGAGATCCTCGGGGTACGACTCGTTCGCTGCCACCTCACGCACGCTCCTTCTTGTAGATGGGCTTCTTGACGATCTGGGCGCGCCGCGGCTTGCCGCGGACGTCGACCACGAGCTCCGTGCCGGAAGAGCTCGCTGCCGCCGGGACGTACCCGAGCCCGATCCCGACGTCGAGCATGGGCGAGTGCGAGCCGGAGGTGACCTCGCCGCCGCCACCGCCGTTCGAAAAAGAGATCGGCATGTGCTGACGCGGAATGGCCTTCTCGGTCATGACGAACGGGACGAGCCGCTGTTCCGGCCCGCGTGCCTTGACCTCCCGGAGCCGCTCGACGCCGGTGAACTCCGTGTCGAGCGCGCACGCCCAGCCGAGGCCGGACGAGATCGCATCCCACTGCGGTCCGATGTCGTTGCCGTGGAGCGGATAGCAGACCTCGAGCCGCAGCGTGTCGCGCGCCCCGAGCCCGCAGGGCGTGACGCCGCGTTCGAGGATCGCGTCCCAGAGACGGACGGCGTCGTCCTCCATGCATGCGAGCTCGACGCCTTCCTCGCCCGTATAACCGGTGCGGTTGATCATCACCTCGACGCCGTCGACCTCGCCCATCGAGAACGTGAACGGCTTCGCCGGCCCGAGGCCGAGCCGTTCGAGCGCACGAGGTCCCTGGACGGCGAGCAGCGCGTAGTCGTCTGACACATCGCGTACGTCTGAGCCGCGCAACTCACGATCCTTCAGCCAGCGGAAGTCGGCTTCCCGGTTGGACGCGTTGACCACGATCAGGTACCGGTGCTCGTCGAGCCGGTACACGATCACGTCGTCGACGATGCCGCCCTCGTCGGTGGTCACGAGTGTGTACTGCGCGTCGCCCGGCTCGAGCTTGTCGACGTCGTTCGAGAGCGTGTGCTGCAGGAGATCGCGCGCGGTCGGCCCCTCGACCTCGAGCTCGCCCATGTGCGAGACGTCGAACACTCCGGCGTCCGTCCGCACGGCCCTGTGCTCCGGAATGACGCCCTCGTACTGCACGGGCATCTCCCAGCCCGCGAAGGGAACCATACGAGCCCCGAGCGCCACGTGGCGATCGTGCAGCGGCGTCCGGCGCAGCGTCTGCATTCCGTGGGCGATGCTAACCCGCGGCACGCACCAGAGCGTGTGTATTTCGCCGCAGAATGGCGAAGCCCCCGCGAACGGGGGCTTCGGACCGGGTCGTGTGGGACTTTTCCAGTCCCGAGAGGGCAGGCACGTGATAGCCGCCCCGACGACGCTTAAACCTCCTCAGCCCTCCCGGAGAAAGGACGGAACGTCCAGGGCGTCCTGCGAGACGTCGAACTCGGGTCCGCGGATGCCGAGAGGAGCCCCTTCGACCGAGGTCCGGACGCGGCGCCGGCGCTGGGCGCCGAACCCCGTCGCGATCACGGTCACCCGAACCTCGTCGCGGGCCTGATCGTCGATCACCGCGCCGAAGATCACGTTCGCGTTCTGGTCGGCGGCGCCCGTGACCACCTCGGCCGCCTCGTTCACCTCGAACAGGCCCAGATCCGGGGGGCCCGTGATGTTGAGCAGGATCCCGGTGGCCCCTTCGATCGACGACTCGAGCAGCGGTGAGCTGACCGCCGTCCTCGCCGCCTCGCTTGCCCGGTTCTCGCCCTGTCCCACGCCGATCCCCATCAGTGCAGAGCCGGCCTCGCGCATGATCGTGCGCACGTCTGCGAAGTCGAGGTTCACGATGCCCGGCACGGTGATCAGGTCGGTGATCCCCTGCACACCCTGACGAAGAATGTCGTCGGCCATCCGGAACGCGTCCGACAGCGGCGTCTTCTTCTCGACGACCTGCAGCAGCCGGTCGTTCTCGATCACGATCAGCGTGTCGACCTTCTCGCCGAGGTCGTTGATTCCGACCTCCGCCTGCTGCGCACGCCGTCGACCCTCGAACGAGAACGGCCGGGTGACGACCCCGACGGTGAGCGCCTCGAGCTCTTTCGCGAGGTCGGCGACGATCGGCGCACCGCCGGTGCCGGTGCCGCCGCCCTCCCCCGCGGTGACGAAGATCATGTCGGCGCCCTTCAGCGCCTCCTTCAGCTCGTCGCGCGACTCCATCGCCGCCTCACGGCCGACGTTCGGGTCCGCGCCCGCGCCGAGGCCACGAGTCGCCTTCGCACCGATGTGGATCTTCACGTCGGCGTCGCACATCAGGAGCGCCTGCGCGTCGGTGTTCACGGCGACGAACTCGACGCCGCTGAGTCCCGCGTCGACCATGCGGTTCACCGCGTTCGTGCCGCCGCCGCCGACGCCGACGACCTTGATGACCGCGAGGTAGTTGCCGGAGCGATCTCTCATCTCGATACTGCTCGACCTCAAGCTCGAGTGCAGGGTGGGGCTGTCGAGCGCCTCCTTCCTTCGCCAGAGTAGGGCCGGTTTCCTGCGCTGTCAACGGGAGCGACCGAAGTGTCGACCTGCCTAACCATAAAGCTCAACCTACGACTTGAGGGTTGGTCTGGAGGACCGGCCGCTCCGGCACGCTCACATCGACGTACCCCGCGCCGGCCGCGGCGCCCGTCATGCGCGCGATGCGCGACGCGATCGCGAGCTTCAGCCGGAGGTCGCCGATGTCGCCGAGCCGCACCTCGAAGCCGCTCGCCAGCTTGAGCGCGAGCGCGTTCGGGCTGCTCTCGACCACCAGGACGCGGCCCGGCAGCGAGGTCGTCTGGAGCGGCGCCGCGGCCGCTGCGGCGACGAGTGCAGCGTGCGGCAGCTCTCCGCCCACCGACACGGCCACCGACTGCGGCAGCCAGAGCCGCGGCAACCGCGAGAGCCTCGGGTGCGGCAGGTCGCGCAGTACGCGTCCCGACGCCGAGACGAGGTAGGCGCCGTGGGCGCCTTGACGGATGACGAGCACCGGGCGTTCGGCTCGCACCACCACTTCGAGCGTGTGCGGGAAGCGTCGGTCGTACCGAAACGAGCGGACCCCGGTGATCGATTCGAGCCGCGTGGAGATTGCGCCGCCGCCGACCCGAAGCAGGCTCCGACCCTCGATCGAGGTGAGCGCCGAGCGCACCTGGGCCCGGATCTGCGGCGTGCCGCCGCGGACGTCCAGTGTCTGGACGGCGAAGAGCGACGTGTCGCGCGCGAGGAGGTAGGCGCAGGCTGCGGCGACGAGGAGGACGACGCCGATCACGACCGACCGCACGGTCGGCAGGAGCTCGTGGAGGTCGGGCAGCGGCCGACGCGCGGTCAGGACCGCGGTACGGGCGGTCGACCTGCGACGGGCGGCCACACGCCTTCACTTCGGCGCGGGCGGCGCTTCCCCTACAGCGGCGGAAGCCCGAGCGGGCCGAGGAGCCGCACCTCGTGCTCGAGCACGATCCCGAAACGTTCGTGGACCCGCGCGCGCGCCTCGGTCATCAGCGCGAGCGCATCGGCCGAGGTCGCACCGCCCGCGTTCTCGATGAAGTTCGCGTGCCGCGGCGAGATCAACGCGCCGCCGATCCGGTGTCCCTTCAGACCGCACTCCTCGATCAGCCGGCCCGCCCCCCGGTCGCCGTCCGGGTTCTTGAACACGGAGCCGAACGTCCGCTTGTTGGTCGGCTGCGTCGCCTTCCGCTGGGCGAGGAGGTCGGCGACCGTCTGCTTGATCTCTGTCGGCTCCCGCGATTCGAGCCGGATCCGGACGCGGGCGACCACCTGACCCGGGCCGAGCGCCGAGTGCCGGTACGAGAGATCGAGTTGCTCGGCGGGCATGGTCGTCGCTCCGTCTGCGTCGACGACCAGTGCCTCCAGCAGGACGTCGCGGAAAGCCTTTCCGTACGCGCCGGCGTTCATCCGCACCCCGCCCCCGGTCGTCCCCGGGATCGCCGACGCGAACTCGAAGCCGCCGAGCCCGGCCGCCCGTGCGCGGTGGAGGCACACGGCGTTCGCGGCTCCTCCGCCGGCCGTGAGCACGTCCCCGTCGACTTGCACAGAGCCGAGCTCCCCGGCGAGCTTCACGACGAGCGCATCGACGCCGTCGTCGTGGACGAGCACGTTCGAGCCCAGCCCGATCGTCTCGACGGCCGCGTGCTCGTCGCGTGCCCAGCGCAGGAGCTCCTGGAGCTCCTCGACCGACTCCGGGCGCGAGAACCAGCGGGCGGGGCCGCCGGTGCCGAGCGTCGTGAACCGCGCGAGCGGGACGTGCTCCTCCACGCGCACGGACGCTACCCGCGGATCAAGTCGACCGCGCGGTCCACGTCACCGGCGCCGACGACGAGCAGAACGTCGCCCGCGCGCGCCCGGCGTCGCAGGCGCGTCGCACCCTCTTCGACGGTCGGTGTCCACGCTGCGAGCACACCGAGGTCGCTGAGCGCTTCGACGACGAGCTTGCCGGTGACGCCGTCGACGGGCTCCTCACGGGCGGCGTACACGTCGGTGACGGTGACGTCGTCGGCGGTGGCGAGCGCGGCCGCGAGCTCGGCAGCCAGGTGGCGCGTGCGTGAGTAGAGATGCGGCTGGAAAAGCACGCGGAGGGTCGCGCCCGGGAAGCGCTCGCGCGCGGCGGCGATCGTCGACGCGACTTCCGTCGGATGGTGGCCGTAGTCGTCGACGACGGTGGGCCCACCGCCCTCGTGGATCTCGAACCGCCGGCCCGTGCCGGCGAAGCGGGCGAGCGCGGCCTCGGCGTCGGCCCGCGGCACGCCCGCGAGCTCGAGCGCAGCGAGTGCCGTACCTGCGTTCCGTCTGTTGAGCTCTCCCGGCACGGCGAGCGATCCTTCGTATGCAGGCGCGTCGCGGACGACGTGCGTCGCGCCGGCCAGCCACCGCGCAAACTCCGTCTCGAGCTCCGCGAGCGATGCGAACTCCGAGTGGTGGTCGAGCTCGATGTTCGTGACCACCGCGATCTGTGCGGGCAGCGCGAACACCGTGCGGTCGGACTCGTCCCCTTCGACGACGAGCATTCCTTCGCCGAAACCGGCGTTCGAGCCGAGCTGCGGCACCGATGCGCCGATCAGCCACGCCGGGTCACGGCCCGTCTCGCGGAGCACGAACGCGATCATCGCCGCCGTCGTCCCCTTGCCGTGAGTGCCGCCGACCACGATCGCCGGTCGCGCTGCGACGAGCTCCCGCAGGAAGTCCGCCCGCCGCTTTCCGGGCACGGCCGGATACGCGGAGGACACGACGACCTCCCAGCCTTCGGGGACGACCGGCTCGGCGCTGATCTCGAGCTCGACCCCGTCGAGCGGCTCGAGGTAGGCAGTCCGCGTCCTGTCCCAGCCTCCGACTTCGGCTCCCCACACCCGCGCGAGTTGTGCGTACGCGCTGAGTCCGGCGCCTCCGACCCCGACGAACCACAATCGGCGTCCCGCGAACGCGCTCATCCCGAGGCCATGGCGACGAGCTCGTCGGCAATCTCGTCGGCCGCGCTCGGGCGCGCGACCCGCAGCATCGCCTGAGCCATGCCGGAAAGGCGGTCGGGGTCGCCCAGGAGCGAGCGCACCAGCTCCGGCACCTCTGCGAGATCGAGCTCGCGCACCATGATCGCGCCGCCTGCCCGGACGAAGTACTCCGCATTCTTCGCCTGGTGATCGCCCGTCGCGAACGGATAGGGCACGAGCACGGCAGGACGGCCGGCCGCCGCGACCTCCCAGACCGAGCCGCCGGCACGCGCGAGCACGAGATCTCCGGCCGAGATCGCGGCGCCGAACCGGTCGGTCTCCGCTACGAGCCGGTAGTCCGCCCGCTCGACCCGCCGCTTGAGCATCGGGTAGTCGCGCTCGCCCGCGACGTGCAGGATCGCGGGGCCGACCGCACCGAATGCCTCGACGACGAGCTCGTTGAGGGAGCGCGCACCTGCGAGCGCACCGAAGACGGTCAGGACGGGGCCGTCTTCCGGCAGCTCGAAGATCTCGCGCGCCTCGCCCTGCGGGACCGCGCGCGAGCGCGCCGGGATCGGCCGGCCGACGACGCGCGCCTTGGCCCCGTACCGCGTCTCCATCGGGTATGCGAGAAACAGCCGCTGCACGAGCGGCGCGGCGAGCCGGTTCGCGAGGCCGAGATGTGCGTCGGCTTCGCTCAGGGCGGTCGGGATCCGCGCGGCTGCGGCCGCGGCGAGCATCGGGCCGGAGACGAAGCCGCCTCCTCCGAAGACCACGTCCGGCCGCCGCCGCTCGAGGATGCGGCGGCAGGCGAACGGAGCTGCCGCCGCGAGGACGGCCGCCCGCAGGAGCGTCGGCGACGGCGTGCGGCTGAAGCCCTCGATGCGGAAGGTGTCGAGCTGGTAGCCCGCGTCAGGAACCAGCCGCGCTTCGATCCGATCGGGCGACCCGGCGAACGTCACGTGCACGTCTCGTTCGGTCAGTGCGTCGGCGACTGCCAGTGCCGGCAGCACGTGTCCGGCTGTCCCGCCGGCCGCGATCAGGCACCG
>Ga0070731_10000660_pt1 | contig 42660 bp, 33 predicted proteins | sample Coa_R1_2_FD_66448 | JGI IMG/M metagenome (GOLD analysis project Ga0070731, IMG submission 66448) | Surface soil microbial communities from Centralia Pennsylvania, which are recovering from an underground coalmine fire - Coalmine... | ecosystem: Environmental > Terrestrial > Soil > Unclassified ...
GGAGGCGACGTGATCACGATCACCTCGCCGGACGCCGCGGCGCTGGCCCGCGAGATCGAGGCGCGCTTCGGCGCCGGCGCGCGCGCCGCGGACGGCCGCGTGGTCGTGGAGCTGGAGCGGGGGGCGGAGTTCGTGCCGCGGGTGGCCGCGGCGTTTCCGTCGCTCGTGACCGCGGTTGCGGTCAAGCAGCCCACCCTGGACGACGTCTTTCTCAAGCTGACCGGCCACGCGATCCGGGACGAGTCGGCCTCCGCGACGGACCAATTGCGGACGATGGCGCGGGCCTGGGGGCGCCGCTGATGGCGAGCGCCGCACGCCCGGTGCCGCCCACCGAGCCGGGGCGGGCCACCATGCCGCCGCGGCCCGGCGCGGCCGTGCCGTCGACCGGCTGGCGTCACGAACTCCGCGCCGCGTACGCGATCTGGCTGCGCGAGCTGATCCGGTTTGTGTCCGAGCGCGCCCGCATCCTCGGGGCGCTCGGACAGCCGCTGATCTACCTCGCGATCATGGGGACGGGATTCGGGGCGACGTTCCGGTCGGCGGCGGTGCCGCGCGGCTTCAGCTACCTCGAGTTCATGTACCCGGGCGTCCTCGGAATGACGGTGCTCTTCACGGCGATATTTTCCGCGATCTCGATCATCTGGGACCGCGAGTTCGGGTTTCTGAAGGAAATCCTCGTCGCGCCGGTGGCACGGGGCAGCATCGTGGCCGGCAAGGTCGCCGGCGGCGCGACCGTAGCGACGCTCCAGGGCGTGATGCTGCTGATCCTGGCGCCGCTCGTCGGCGTGCACCTCAGCCTCGTCCAGATCGCCGGCATCGCGCTGGTGATGCTGCTGGTCGCCGCGTCCCTGACAAGCTTCGGACTCGTCATCGCCTCCCGCATGCAGACGATGGAAGGCTTTCAGGTGGTGATGAACTTTCTCGTGCTGCCGCTGTGGCTGCTCTCAGGCGCGTTTTTTCCGCTGCGCGGCCTCCCGCTGTGGATGGCGGTGCTGACGCGGATCGACCCGCTGACGTACGCCGTCGACGCGCTCCGCGGCATGGTCTACGCCGGCTCACCGCTGGCGCAGGCGCTCGTCGCGCACCCGTACCGGCTGAACCTCGCCATCATCGTGCTGTTTCTCGCCGTGATGCTCACAGCGGCCGTCGTGACGTTCCGGTCGCGGGAGGACTAGACGCCGGCAGCGCGACGAGTCCGATACATCCCGAGGCTGAGGCGCCGACCGTCGTTGGATGACGGGATTCTTGCGCGACCTCAGTAACCGCGTGCAACGTCGATAACGTTCGCGAGCGGTTCGCCCTTCACGTAGCGCTGAATATTCTCTGCCATGATCGCCGCGATGCGCTCGAAGAACTTCGGCGTGATCCCGGAGACGTGCGGCGTGATGATCACCTGCGGGAACTCGTACAACGGGTGGTCGCCGGGGAGCGGCTCGGTGTCGAACACGTCCAACCCGGCGCCGGCGATCCAGCCTTCGCGCAGCGCCCGGATCAACGCCGCCTCCTGGACGATCGGCCCGCGCGACACGTTGATAAAGAAGGCGCCCGGCTTCATCAAGCGGAACTCGCGCTCGCCCATGCGGCCTTTCGTTTCCGGCGTGAGCGGCAAGAGCGTCACGACGTAGTCGGCTTCCCGGAGCAGCTCGTCGGTGCGCTCGGGCGGCAGGACGAGATCGAGATGCGGCACCGGCCCCGGCGTCCGCTTGGTGCCGATCACGCGCATCCCGAACGCCGCCGCGCGCGCGGCCAGCGGTTTCCCGATCTGTCCCAGCCCGAGGATGCCGAGCACCGTGCCCGCCACGTCCCGGCCGATCCCGGCCGGACGGTCCCACACCCGGTTGGCCTGGTTGCGTATGTCGAGGTGTAGCCGCCGCGCAAACGCGAGGACGAGCGCCATGACGTGGTCCGGCAGCGCCACGTGCGCGCCGACCGTCCGCGTGAGCACGACGCGGCGATCGCGAATGCCCGGAAGGGCCACGAATCCGTCCACACCGGCCGTGAACGCGTGCACCCACTGGAGCCGCCGCCCGTGCTCGAGTACCCCGGCCGGCAGGGACCACCCTGTGGCGATGTCGGCCTCCGGGGCCAGGGCGACCGCCTCGTCGCGGGTTGCCGGCATGAGAATGCGCGCGCCCGGCGCCGCGGCCTCCGCGGCGGCGCGGAACCGTTCCCGCGCCGCCGCCGGCACGTAGGCGTCGATCATCATGAGGATCGTCAGGTCCGACGGGTTCCGGCCGCTCACGACGCGGGCGCCGCGGTCCGGGCCGCCATCTCCGCTGCGGCCCGCCGGCTCGCCAGGAGCGCGCCGTACGGCCCGGTGTCCGCGATCACGCCGTTGCGAAGGACAATCGCGAGGCCGGACAGGGGAGAGATGCGCTCGCCCGGCAGGAGGATGCCGGCCAAGTTGAGCGGATCCGCCGCCGAGATCACCACGTCGGCCGTCTCGTCGGGCTCGCGACGCACGGCCCGCAGCGTCTCGACCGCGCCCGGCAGCGCGTATTGCTCTCCCGCGACGCCGGCGACAAAGCGCCCCCCGCGCACCTGGCCCTGCGCTTCCCAGCGCCGGTAGACGTCAAGCAGCCGCCGCCACGGCGGCAGCGCCCGCTCGCGGGCGAGGAGATCTCTGAACACGACGCCGTACCGGCGGAGGAGCTGACGGGCCACGACCGCGTCGCGCTCGTCCGGCTTCAGCGCGATGTCGCCCGGCCGCCAGACGGCCCACCGGCCGGCCGGCAGCGCGCGCCGCGCAGGACGCCCCACGTGCCCGATGTTGATTTGAAGGTACCGGCGGCGGCGATTCGGATCGCTCCGGTCGATGAGCCGGCGCAATCCCGCGAACCCGTCGCCGCTGACGAGGCCCTTCGCGACCAACTCCCAGAGCGCCGTCTCGGTGTCGGCGGGCATGCGGCCGATCCCGCGCGCGACGTCGGTCAAAAACGAAGCGCCCCGCTCCGCGAGATATCGGAACACGTCGGCCGCCGCGCCGCGCAGGGCCGCATCGCCGTGCCCGCCTCCGTCCGGCTCGACGAACGCGCCGAGGTCTTCGCGCAGCAGAAGCGCGATCGGCGCCGACCGCGACAGCGACGTCCCGCGCTTGGCCGGGGTCCCGTTCGGCGCGCCCTCGCCGCTCGGGCCCGCGGTCGGGCCGGCGCTCAGACGTCCCCAGGTGACGAGACCGTTGAGGCAGAGCGCGTTGAGATCCTCCGGATCGTACAGGCGCACCCGGCCGGGGAGGACGTGCTCGTCCCAGGCCGGGGCCGGCACTTCGAGGCCCTGGAGAATTCCCACGACCTCCGCGACACCGTCCCGTCCGTGCAGTTGGGTCCCGGGCTGAAGATGCTGCCAGCGCAGGAGGAAGCGCATGAACGTCGCCGGGGAGACCGCGTCGATCTCACGCCGGAGCCGCCCGAGGGTGAGCCGGTGAATCCGCGCGAGGAGGCGCCGGTCGCACCACTCCTCGTCCGCCGTCCCGGGGGTGAACCGCCCACGCAAGATTACGCCGCTCCCCTCGAGCGCGGCCAGCGCGGTCTCCACGGATCCGTGCGAGAGGCCGAGGCGCGCGGCGAGCGCCGCGGACGTGAACGGTCCGACGCACTGCACCCAGCCGTGAACGATCAGCCGCGCGGCTTCGGACGGTTCGAGATCGTCCGGCGTCACGCCGAGCGGCGGCGGCTCGGGCTCGAAGCGCACCTCGCCGAGGGCCCGAGCCACGTCGGGCGCCCGATCGGCCGCGACATAGGCCCGGCGCTCGCGCCCGAAAGCGTCGTGCCATACGGCCACGGTGGCGCGCCGATCCGCCGCGAGCGTGCGCGCCTGCGCGTCCCACGGCGCCGCATCCTCGAGCGGCAGGAGGCGCACGGTGAGCAGGTGGTCGTGCAGATCGTCGGCGCCGCGGATGTCGGGCCAGGCCTGAGCGGCAACGTCGGCGATCGCGGCCGCGTCAAGTACGCCCGGTCCGTCCGAGGCGCCGGGGCCGACGTGCCGCAGCGCGACCGCGCGGGCGCGGCGCTCCTCGAGCGGCGCGTCGTCGAGAAAGGCGTACGGGTTGGCGTTCAGGATCTCGTGCGAGATCGGTGAAGGCGCCGGGGTCTCCACGGCGGCGGTACGGATCGCGCCGCGCTCCATCTCCCCGAGCACCGCCGCGAGCCCGGCCATGTCCATGGCCTCGTTGAGGCAGTTGCCGATCGTCTCGTTGACGAGCGGGTGGTCGGGCGGGGTGATCGGCCCGGCATGGTTGTCCTGACACGCGACCTGATCGGGAAAGACCGCGGCGAGCAGATCCTCGGCGCGCATGCGCTGGATCGGCATCGGCACGCGCCGGCCGCCCTGGTACCGCGGGACGGCGAGTGAGCGGGCCGCGTTCCACCGCCACCGGGTGGTGAACAGCGGCGAGGGGAGCACCGCCTGAATGATGTCGTCGCGCAGCATCGCCGGCCGGACGAAATGAAACACCGTCTCCAGCGGAAAACTGTGTTGCGGGCCGAGCGACAGCACGATGCCGTCGTCCGTGGCCGCCGCCTGCAATTCGAAATCGAACGTCAGGCAGAAGCGCTTGCGCAATGCGAAGCCCCACGCGCGGTTGATCCGCGCGCCGAACGGCGTGTGCAGAACGAGCTGCATGCCGCCCGCTTCGTCGAAGAAGCGTTCGGCGACGATCCAGTCCTGCGCCGGCACGCCGCCGAGGGCGGCGCGCGTCTCGGTGAGGTACTGGACGGCCTGGGCCGCGCCGTCGGCGTCGAGGGCGGTCTCGCGGCTGAGCCACTCCTGCGCCGCGGCCGGATCGCCGAGCCGCGCCTCGATCGCCGCGCGCAGCGCCGACACCGCGGCCGACAACTCGCGGCTGCGGCCGGGCGATTCGCCGAGCCAGAACGGCACCGACGGGGGCGCGCCGTGGGCGTCTTCCACCCGGACGCGCCCGGCCTCCACGCGGCGGATGCGCCACGACGTGTTGCCGAGCAGGAAGACGTCGCCCGCCATGCTCTCGACCGCGAAGTCTTCGTTGACCCGGCCGACGAGCACGCCTTCGGGATCGTGGATCACGTCGTAATCGGCCGTGTCCGGAATGGCGCCGCCCGAGGTGATCGCGGCGAGGCGCGCGCCCCGGCGGCCCCGCACCGTCCCGCGGGTGCGGTCGCGGTGAAGATACGCGGCCCCGCGGCCCCACCGCCGCGCGACGCCTTCGGCCAGCATGTCGACGAGCTGGTCGAACTCCGGCCGGCCGAGATCGCGATAGGCGTGCGCGCGCCGGACGAGCGCGTACAACTCGTCCTCGGCAATCTCCTCGGCGGCGGCCACCGCCACCATCTGCTGCGCGAGGACGTCGAGCGGTTTCTCGGGCAGCACGACCGTGTCGAGCTCCCCCGCCCGGGCGGCGCGCACCGCCGCGGCGCACTGCAGCATCTCGTCTCGCGTGAACGGGAAGAGGATGCCGCGGGAGACGCCGCCCACCGTGTGCCCGGCCCGGCCGACGCGCTGGAGGAGGACGGCGATCGACGATGGCGTGCCGAGATGGCAGACGAGATCGACGTGGCCGATGTCGATGCCAAGCTCGAGCGAGGCGGTCGCCACGACGACGCGCAGCTCCCCGCTCTTGAGCCGGCGCTCCGCGTCGAGCCGGAGGCGCCGCGAGAGGCTGCCGTGGTGCGCGGCCACCTGCGACTCGCCGAGGCGCTGGCCGAGCTGATGGGCGACCCGCTCCGCCAGCCGCCGGGTGTTCACGAACACCAGCGTGGTCCGGTGGCTCTGCGCGAGCGCGGCGAGCCGGTCGTAGACGGCGTCCCGCACGTCGTTCGCGACGATCGGTCCCCGCGGCGGGCCGGGCACCTCGATGGACAGGTCCCACGGGCGGCGGTGGCCGGCGTCGACGATCGCGCAGTCGCCGGCGGTGCCGGTGAGCAGCCGGCCGATCTCCTCGACGGGTTTCTGCGTCGCGCTCAACCCGATGCGCTGGAGGCGCCGTCCCGCCAGGCGGTCGAGCCGCTCGAGCGAAAGCGTGAGGTGCGCCCCGCGCTTGTCCTGCGCAACCGCGTGAATCTCGTCCACGATGACCGTGCGGGCATGCTTGAGAAACGTCCGGCTGCCGTCCGCGGTCAGCAGGATGTAGAGCGACTCCGGCGTTGTGATCAGGATGTGCGGCGGCCGGCGGCGCATCCGCGCGCGGTCGGCGGCCGGCGTGTCGCCGGAGCGAACCGCGACGCGGATTTCGGGCAGGACCGCACCCGCGGCGGCGGCCCGCTCGCGAATCTCGGCGAGAGGACCGACGAGGTTGGCGTGGACGTCGTTGCCGAGCGCCTTGAGGGGCGAGACATACACAACCGCCGTCTCGTCGGGCAGATGACCGCCGGCGCCCCGCATCCCTTCGAGCAGCAGGGCGTTGACGGCCCACAAAAAGCCGGCGAGCGTCTTGCCCGATCCGGTGGGCGCGGCGATGAGCGTGTCGCGGCCGGACGCGATCGCCGGCCAGCCGCCGGCCTGCGCCGGTGTCGGCGCGCCGAACCGTTCGGCGAACCACTCCGCGACGAGTGGATGGAAGCGGTGGAGAGCCATGGGAATCTCCTGATATGTTATAATACGCGCAACGCAAACGCGAGGACGGGGAGGAGTAGGTCCGAGCGGCGTCCGAAGCGAGGGGAGGGTTGGTGAGAGCTCCCCGGGCCGCACGAACCGAACGTCGCCCCTGAGCAGCGGATCGTCGGCCGTTCGCCCCGCGCCAGACGGGGCGTCCTGACGCCGCGGATTCGCCGGGTGCGCCCGAGACAGCGCGTCGAGCCGCGGCCCCTTCGGGCCGTGGGATGAAGGTGGTACCGCGAAGCGCCGCTTCGCCCTTTGGGGTGAGGCGGCGTTGATGTTACAGGAGGCCGCCGGATGGCGGCCGGAAGGCCCTGGGCCTACGGCGTGAGCCAGGGCGCGAGACGGGCAGGGGGCGGGCTGGATGGCGGACGGACCGAAGACGGCAGGAGGGCGCGAAGGCGGCCGGAGGTCCCGCGCAGACGGGGCAGGAGGGCGCGAAGGCGCTCGGGGATCCCGCGAAGACGGGGCGGAGCTGCCGAAGACGTACGATCCGGCGGCGACCGAGGAGCGCTGGTACCGAACCTGGGACGCGCGCGGCTACTTCCGCGCCGTTCCCGACCCGTCGCGCCGGCCGTACACGATCATGATGCCGCTGCCCAACGTGACCGGCGAACTGCACATGGGCCACGCGCTCAACAACGGCGTGCAGGACTGCCTGATCCGCTGGAGCCGCATGCGCGGCCACAACGCGCTGTACCAGCCGGGGATGGATCACGCGGGCATCGCCGTGCACGTGGTGATGGATCGGCGGCTGGCCAAAGAGGGCCTCACACGGTTCTCGCTCGGCCGCGAGCGGTTCCTCGAAGAGACGTGGAAGTGGCGCGAGGAGATCGGCCAGGCCATCCTCGGTCAGATGCGGCGCCTGCTGCTCTCGTGCGACTGGAAGCGCACCATCTTCACGATGGATCCGGGGTACTCGCGCGCGGTGGCGGAGTGTTTCATCCGCCTGTACAACAAAGGCTTCATCTACAAGGGCAAGCGGATGATCAACTGGTGCCCGAAGGACCAGACGAGCATCTCGGACCTGGAAGTGGAGTACGTTGAGGAGCAGAGCACCCTGTATTACGTGCGGTATCCCGGCGCCGGCGGGGACGACGGTGTCGTGATCGCCACGCAGCGGCCGGAGACGATCCTCGCCGATGTCGCCGTGGCGGTGCATCCCGGCGACGAACGCTACAAGAAACTGGTGGGCACGCAGGTCGTCGTGCCGATCGTGAACCGCCCCGTGCCGGTGATCGCCGACCGCCGTGTCGAGCGCGGCTTCGGCACGGGCGCGGTGAAGATCACCCCGGGCCACGATCTGCTCGACTACGAGATCGGCGTGGACCACAAGCTGCCCGTCCTGATCGCGTTCGATCCCCACGGCCGGATGACCATGGGCGGCCCGCGCTACGAGGGCCTCGACCGGATGGAGGCGCGGCAGGCGGCCGTGGATGACCTCCGGTCCGCCGGCCTGCTGGTGCGCGAGGAGCCGTACACGACGAACATCGGCCGGTGCGACCGCTGCAAGACGACGATCGAACCGTACATCTCCGACCAGTGGTTCTGCCGGATGAAAGCACTCGCCGCCCCGGCGATCGGGGCGGTGCGCGACGGACGGGTCCGGTTTCATCCCGGGCGCTGGACCAAGTTTTTCCTTGATTGGATGGACCAGATCCGGGACTGGAACATCAGCCGGCAGCTGTGGTGGGGGCACCAGATCCCGATGTGGCACTGTGAGTGCGGTGAGATGATCGCCGGCATCGAGCGCCCGAAGTCGTGTCCGAAGTGCGGCGGCACGGAGCTCACGCGGGATCCGGACGTTCTCGACACCTGGTTCAGCTCGGCGCTGTGGCCGATGGCGACGCTGGGGTGGCCCGACGAGACCGCCGATCTCAAGTACTTCTATCCGACGAACACGCTGGCGACGGCGCGCGACATCATCTTCCTGTGGGTGGCGCGCATGATCATGTTCGGCCTGGAGCTGCGCCACGAGATCCCGTTCACGGACGTCTACATCAACCCGACCGTGCTCAACATCGAGGGCCGGCGGATGAGCAAGAGCCTCGGCACCGGGATGGACCCGCTGCTGCTGATCGACCGCTACGGCGCCGATTCGCTGCGGTTCGCGCTCCTCAACCGCTGCACGGGGGAGCAGGATCTGCGCTTCTCCGAGAAGATGGTCGAGGACACCCGCAACTTCGCCAACAAAATCTGGAACGCCGCCCGGCTCGCGCGCCTGCACCTCGAGGGGCACGACGTGCCGGCCGGCCGCCCGCGGGGCGCGCGGACGCTGCCCAACCGCTGGATCCTCGACCGGTTCGCGCGCGCCGCCTCCGACGTCACCGCGGCCCTCGAGGCCTACGAGTTTCACACGGCGTGCCACCGGCTGTACGAGTTCATCTGGAGCGAGTTCTGCGACTGGTACCTCGAGATGGCGAAGGTGGATTTGGAGCGGGCCGCCGAGCAGCCGGCCGCGGAGACGCGCCACGTCCTCGGCTGGGTGCTCGGACAGACGATGGCCCTGCTGCACCCGGTGATGCCGGCGATCACGGAAGAAATCTGGCAGGCGCTGCCGCACGAGGGCGAGACGGTCATGCGGGCGCCGTGGCCCGAGCCGCCGGATGCGTGGCGCGACGCGGCGGCCGAGACCGCGATGGCCGAGGTGATGGAGATCGCGGGCGCGGTACGCGGCATCCGCGCGGAACTGGGTCTTGCCACACAGCCGGTGGACGCCTCGCTCCACGTTGCCGACGGCGACCGCGAGCGGGTGGACCGCCTGCGGCCGTACCTCGCCCACCTCGTTCGCCTGGATCCGGACCGGCTGCCCGTGCGGGGCCTCGACGAGCACGGAGCGTTCGGCATCTCCTCGCCGTACGGGCGGGGCCGGATCGAGATCCACGTCGAGGCGCCCGAGTTGCGCGCCAAGGCGCGGGAGCGGTTCGAGAAACAGCTGACCTTGCTGGAGCGAGACCTCGCCGGGGTCACCCGGCGGCTCGAGGATCCCGCGTTCGTGCAGAAGGCGCCGGCGGAGGTCGTGGCCGCGGACCGCGCGCGGGCGCAGGGCCTCGTGGAGCGGCGCGGGACGCTGCGCCGGTATCTGGCCGATCTTGCCCCGCCGTCCCGCCCCGCACCGCCGGGGTCCGGCGGCGTGAGGCCGCGGTGAGTCCGACCGAGTCGGGCGCCCCCATCGCCGCCGCGGCGCCGCCGGCGCCGGCCCGCGCGATGACCCATCCGTCGGCGCGCTGGATCACCTACGCGCTCTCGGCCGGCGGCGTCGTCATCCTGGTCCTCTTCGGCGCGACGACGAATCTGCAGGCGGCCGTCCGCGCGCTGCGGGACGTCCGGCCGTTCCTCTTCGCCCTCGCGGTGCTGGCGGTGCCGGCGCAGATCGTGGTCCGGGCCGTGCGGTGGCGGTATATGGTCCGCCGCCTGACGGATACCACAATCTCGGGGCGGTTCGCCGCGGTGTCGGTCGTCTGCGGAGTCGCGGCCGGCAGCATGACGCCCGGGCGGAGCTTCGAACTGGCCAAGGCCGTCATGCTCCGCGATGCGTACGGCGTCGGGCTCGGGCTGTCCGTGTCGGCGATGCTGATCGAGCGGCTGCTCGACATCGTCGCGCTCGTCGCGGGCCTGCTGCTTGCCGCGGTCATGTTGCCGCGGCAGACGGTCCTCGCGAACACGGCGCTGCCGGTGCTGATCGCGGTGATCGTTCTCGGCACGGCGCTGCTCGCCGGGGCGCCGGATCACGTCCGGGCGGGCGCGGCCGTGCTGCTTCGCGGCGTGCCGTTTCGCGCGCTCCGCAACCGGGCGCTGGCGTTCGTCGATCTCCTCTGTACGAGCATTGCCGTCTCGCGCCGCCGGCACACCTTGGGCGCGCTGCTCGCGTTGACCGCGCTCGGCATCGCCCTCGACTTCGCGCGCGTCATCGCGGTCTTCGGGGCGCTCCGCGTTGCGCTGCCGCCCCAGGTCCTCGTCTTCACCTACGTCGGCGCCATGATTCTCGGGATGGCCCTGCTCGTCCCGGGCGGGGTGGGCGTGACGGAAGTCTCGCAGGCGGGGCTCATCGCCGTGCTCGCCCCGCACGCGGTCGCCACCGCCGTCGCCCGCAGCGGCGTCCTGATCGATCGCATCGTGTCCTACTACGCGGTGCTGGTCGCCGGCGGCATCCTGCTGATGGCGTATCACCGCTACCACCGCGTGATCCGTTGAGCGGCGACAACCGGCCCGCCGGGGGCAGGAGGGTTCGCGTCGGGGCCGCGAACAGGGGGGTGCTGTGATGGTACGCCGGGGCATCCTGATGCTCTTCCTGGCGGCCGGCCTCTTCGGCGGGTCGATCGCGGCCGGGTTCCTGCTCGCGAAGGGAGCCTTTCGCCACGTTCCTGGGGCGGCCGCGACCGGATCGCCGGACGCGTCGAGGTCCGCGGTCGCGCCACCCGCCCCCGCAGTCCGGGGCGGGGGAGTGACGGCCGGGCCGGTCACCCGAACCCCGCCCGCCGCCGGAACCGCGACACCCCCGCCTGCCTCGCCCGTGCCGGGCGCCCAGACGGCCGCCGGCGCGTCCAGTATCGGGGGGCCGGCCCAATCCGCGGCCCAGCCCGGGGCGGCGACCCCGATGCCCGCACCGTCTGCGCCGAGCGCGGTTCCTACGGCGCCGGCGCCGCGCCCGTCCCAAACCGTGCCTGTTGTTCCGGGACGATTCCACGTGCAGGTGGCGGGTTTCCCGGAGCTGCAGAACGCGCAAGCCCTGGCGCTGCGGCTTCGCGCCCGCGGCTACGCGGTGACGGTCACGGACGGGCCGCCGTATCGGGTGTGGGTCGGCGGCTATCTCGACCGGGCGACGGCCGAGCGCCTCGCGACGTACCTTCGACAGAGCGGGCTGTCGCCGACGCTCGTTCCGCAGTAAACTGATGGCCGGCGACCAAGTTCTGCTGACCCTCGACGGCGGCGTCGCCCTCGTCACGCTCAACCGGCCGGAAGTGCTCAACGCGTTGAGCCAGGCATTGATGGAAGAGCTCGCCGCGACGCTGGAAGGCTGCGACCGCGACGCGGCGGTGCGCTGCATCGTGCTCTGGGGCGGTCCCCGGGTGTTTGCGGCCGGCGCCGACGTGCGGGAAATGGCGGAGGCGACGACCGCCGACGTCATCAAAGCGTACCGGTTCGAGCAGTGGATGCGCATCCGGCGGATCGCCAAGCCCGTCATCGCCGCGGTATCGGGCTACGCGCTCGGCGGCGGCTGCGAGCTGGCGATGCTGTGCGACATCATCGTCGCCTCGGAGAGCGCCCAGTTTGGGCAGCCGGAGATCCGGCTCGGCCTGATGCCCGGCGCCGGAGGAACGCAGCGGCTCACCCGCGCGGTCGGCAAGTCGCGCGCCATGGAGATGGTGCTGACGGGACGTGCCCTGACGGCGCCGGAAGCCCTCGCGGCCGGGCTCGTTTCACGGGTGGTGCCGCCGGAGCTGTGTCTGGACGAAGCGAAGCGCCTCGCCGCGGAGATCGCGCGGCAGGCCCCGATCGCGGTCCGGCTCGCGAAAGAGGCGGTGCTGCAGGCCTACGAATCCTCGCTCGAAGCCGGCCTCGTGTTCGAGCGCCGGTGCTTCCAGGCGCTCTTCAGCACAGACGACAAGCGCGAGGGCGTCCGCGCGTTTCTCGAGAAGCGCCGGCCGGAGTTCCAGGGCCGGTGACCGCCGCGTCCACCACGCCGACGGCTTCGATTTCACGGCTGCCGGCGGCGAGCCGGCCGGCACGCCCGCTCCCCGCGCGGGGCGACTCGCTGCGCGCGGTGGCGCGCGAGGTGGTGGCGTGCGCGCGCTGCCCGCGTCTGCGCCGCCACTGTGAGGCGGTGGCGGCGGTCCGCAAACGTGAGTTCTCGGCGTGCACCTACTGGGGGCGTCCGGTCCCCGGCTTCGGCGATCCCGCCTCGCGCCTGCTGATCGTGGGGCTGGCGCCCGCGGCGCACGGGGCGAATCGCACGGGCCGGATGTTCACCGGCGACCGCTCCGGCGACTGGCTGTTCCGGGCGATGCATCGCGCGGGGTTCGCCAGCCAGCCGACGTCGGTGCGGCGAGGAGACGGACTGCGCCTGATCGATGCATACCTGACCGCGCCGGTACGCTGCGCGCCGCCGTTGAACAAGCCGGCGCCCGCGGAGATCGCCCGCTGCCTTCCCTTCCTCGAACGAGAGCTCGCGCTGCTGCGGCGGGTTCGGGTGGTCGTCGCCCTGGGCCGCATCGGGTTCGACGTCTGCCGGCGCGTGTTCGCCTCGCGCGGGGTGCCGACGCGGTCGTTGCGCTTCGGGCACGGAGCCGCCTACAACCTCGGGCCGCACGGGCCGGTGCTCATCGCCTCGTATCATCCGAGCCGGCAGAACACCAACACCGGCAGGCTGACCGAACCGATGCTCGACGCGGTCTTCGAGCGGGCCCGCGCGGTCCTCGAAGCGGGGGCGTAACGAGCAGCCGATGGGAGGGAACCCGGCGATGTACGAAACGGTGCTGACCGAGGATCGCGAGGGCGTGCGGGTGATCACGCTCAACCGGCCCGACGTGCTCAACGCCTTCGACGCCAAGCTGGGCGAGGAGCTGTTGGACGCGCTCGCCAAGGCCGACGGCGACGCGCAGGTGCGCTGCGTCGTGCTGACGGGCGCGGGCCGCGCCTTTTGCTCCGGCGCCGACCTGCGCGGACACACGCCGGGGGAAACCTCGCTCGGCGCGCTGCTGCGCGCGCGGTATAACCGGATCATCCTCCGTCTGCGGACGACGGAGAAGCCCGTCGTCGCCGCGGTCAACGGCGTCGCCGCCGGCGCAGGCTGCAACCTCGCGCTGGCCGCCGACCTGCGCGTGGCGTCGGACCGGGCCAGCTTCATCGAGGTGTTCACGCGGGTCGGCCTGATTCCGGACTCGGGCGGCACGTGGCTGCTGCCGCGGTTCGTAGGCGTCGGACGCGCGCTCGAGATGATGTTCTTTGCAGAGCCGGTGGACGCGGCCGCCTCCGAGCGGCTGGGGCTCGTGAACCGGGTGGTGCCGGCGGACGACCTGATGCCGCGCGCGCTGGAGTGGGCCGCGCGGCTCGCCCAGGGACCGACGCGGGCCTACGGGCTGATCAAGCGGGGCGTGGACCGCGCCCTCGCTCTCGACCTGCGCGGGGCGCTCGAATACGAGGCCTACCTTCAGGAGATCGCCGGCCGGTCCGAGGATCACCGCGAGGGCGTGGCGGCGTTCCTCGCCAAACGGGCGCCGGCGTACGTGGGACGCTAAGGCGCGCCGGGCGCGCGTGGACGGCCGGAGAATCGTGGAGGGACGCGACACATGCGGGACGTGGTGATTGTCGACGGCGTGCGGAGTGCGATCGGCCGCTACGGCGGCGCGCTGCGCGACGTCAGGGCGGACGACCTCGCGGCCAGGATGATCGAATCGATCGTCCAGCGCAACACGCTCGACCCGGCCGAGATCGAGGACGTCGTGATGGGCTGCACCAATCAGGCGGGCGAGGACAACCGCAACGTCGCGCGCATGGCGGTGCTGCTGGCCGGCCTGCCGGACGGCGTCCCCGGACAGACCGTCAACCGGCTCTGCGGATCGGGGATGCAGGCCGTCCACGCCGCGGCGCGTGCGATCGCCGGCGGCGACGGCGACGTGTATCTCGCGGGCGGCGTGGAGAGCATGACCCGCGCGCCGTTCGTGATGGGCAAGCCGGCGCACGCGTTTCCCCGCGGCACGCAGGTCCTGCAAGATACGACGATCGGCTGGCGCTTTCCGAACCCGCGGCTCGAGGAGCGCTTCCCGCTCTACAGCATGGGCGAGACCGCGGAAAACGTGGCGGAGCGGTACGGCATCTCGCGCGAGGAGCAGGACGAGTTTGCCGTGGAGAGCCAGCGGCGCGCCGCCGCCGCGCAGCGGGAGGGCCGCCTCGCGGAAGAGATCGTCCCGGTCACCGTCGCGCGGGCCCGCGGCGACGCCACCGTCGTCGACACCGATGAACATCCGCGGCCGGACACGACCTTCGAGACCCTTGCGACGCTGCGCCCGGCGTTTCGGCCGGCCGGCACCGTCACGGCGGGCAACTCCTCGGGCATCAACGACGGCGCCGCGTGCCTGCTCGTGACCTCCGCGGAATGGGCGGAGCGGCACGGCCGCCGGCCGCTCGCGCGGATCGCCGCGATGGCCGCCGCGGGCGTCGATCCATCGTATATGGGCATCGGCCCGGTGCCCGCGACGCAGAAGGCGCTGATCCGCGCCGGGCGCACGCTCGACGAGATCGATCTGATCGAGCTCAACGAGGCGTTCGCGTCGCAGGTGCTGGCCTGCGTCCGCGATCTTGGCATCGACCGGTCCCGGCTCAACGTGAACGGCGGAGCGATCGCCCTCGGCCATCCGATCGGCGCGAGCGGCGCCCGCCTGCTCCTCACGCTGGTCCGCGAGATGGACCGGCGGCGCGCGCGGTGGGGGCTCGCGACGATGTGCATCGGCGTCGGCCAGGGGATCGCGACGATCGTCGAAGGGCTCGCCTAGCGGCGGGTGGCGCAGATGCCCGCGACGCCGCCCCCCGGTCTTGGCGAGGCGCCCGCGGCCGCGACCGGGATGCACGCCCGGTCGATGCTCTTCACGCTGTTTGGCGACTACGTCCGCCATTACGGCGGCACCATCTGGATCGGCAGCCTGATCACGTTGATGGGCGAACTCGGCTTTACGGGGTCGGCGGTGCGCGCCGCGGTGTCGCGAACGACGCGGCAGGGCTGGCTGGCCGCGATCCGTGCCGGGCGCGCCGGCTACTACGCGCTCACGCCCCGCGGCGAGGCCCGCATCGAAGAGGCGGCGGGCCGCATCTTCAAGCTGCGTCCGGAGCGGTGGGACGGGTTGTGGCGGATCGTCATCCTGCCGGCCGCCTCGGACCGGGAGCGCCGCGCCGCGCTGCGGCGTGAATTGGAGTGGATGGGGTTCGCGCCGCTTGCCCGCGGCGTGCACGTGACGCCCAACGATCTCCTCAATCGGATGCCCGCGCTCGCGGAGCGCTACGCGTTCGGGGCCGGGCCCGCGGAGATGTTTGCGGCCGGGCTCGCCGGCGGCGGCGCGGCGGCATTCGCCGCGCGGCATTGGGACCTGCCGGCGATCGACGCGGCCTACGGCGCGTTCGCAGATGCGTGGCGGCCCCGCCTGGCCGCCTGGCGGGCGGCGGCGGCCCGGACGGGCAGCGGCCTCGACCTCCCGGGCGGGGAGGCGTTCCGCGAGAAGACGCGGCTCGTGCACGAGTTCCGGAAATTTTTGTTCGTCGATCCGGGGCTGCCGGCGGACGTGCTGCCGGAGCGCTGGAACGGCGTCGAGGCGCGCGGCATCTTCTCCGCCGCGTACCATCTCCTCGCGGAGTCGGCGCTCGGGTTCTTCGAGACCCACTACCGTCCGGCGCCGGGGCGCGAAGCCGACGTCCTCGAGGGCCGGCGTAACGCGCGGCGCGATCCGTTTCGCCCCGCGGCCGTCGAGCCGGGCGACCTGCGTTGACGCGGCGGCCGCGGACTCAGCCGCCGGCCCGCCGTCGCGCCCGGCGCGGGGCGCAGGTTTGACACTCGCCGTGCGCCGCCGATATAATGAAACGCGTTCGCAAGGCTTTTTTTGTTTGCGGACGGCTTCGATCACGCTCTCGAGGGGTCTCACAGGGTGAAGCTCGGCAATCCGGTCAGGCTCTTGGGCGTCGTGCTGATCGCGCTGGCTGCGTTCTTCGTCGCGTTTCAACCGGTTCGCCTCGTCGGCGCGACACCGATGCTGCAGACGCCGCGGCCGCACCTGAACCTCGGGCTCGACCTGCAGGGCGGGAGCCACATCGTGCTGCAGGCCGAGCCGACCGCGCAGACGCAGGTCACGAACGATGCGATGGACGGCGTGCTGCGCATCATTCGCAACCGCGTCGACCAGCTCGGCCTCGCCGAGCCCGCGATCACCCGCCAGGGCCCGAACCGCATCCTCGTCGAGCTGCCCGGCATTCAAAATCCGCAGCGCGCCATCGACCTCATCGGCAAGACCGCGCTGCTGGAGTTCGTCGACACCGGTCCGGTCTCGCTGCCGGCGGGGACCACGTGGCAGGGCGTCGACACCTCGGTGCTCCCGGATAAGACGACCCAGCACGTCCCGAAGAAGGTGATCCTCACCGGCGCCGACCTCAGCGACGCGCAGGTCCAGTTCGACCAGTTCGGGCGCCCCCAGGTCGGATTTACGTTCAAGAGCTCCGCCGCCAAAACGTTCGAAGACTACACGACGAAGAACGTCGGCAAGTACCTCACGATCGTGCTCGACAACGTCGTCATCAGCTCGCCGGTGATTCAGTCCCCGATCCCCGGCGGAAAGGGCGTGATCGAAGGCGGGTTTACGCTCGAGTCCGCGCGCGAACTCGCCGTGCTGCTGCGCGGCGGCGCGCTGCCGCTGCCCGTGCACGTGGTGGAGAACCGGACCGTCGGCCCGCTGCTCGGGCGCGACTCGATCGACCGCAGCGTGCACGCCGGCTACGTCGCGATCGTCATGGTCGGGCTCTTCATGCTGCTGTACTACCGGCTCGCCGGCATCCTCGCCGACCTGGCCCTCGTCGTCTACACGCTGATCCTGTTCGCGCTGCTGACGGCACTCGGCGCCACGCTCACGCTGCCGGGCATCGCGGGGTTCATCCTGTCGCTCGGCGTCGCGGTCGACGCGAACGTCATCATCTTCGAAAAGGTCAAGGAAGAGCTGCGCGGCCACAAGACGCTCCGCGCCTCCGTGTCGACGGGATGGAACCGCGCGGTGGTCACGATTTTCGACTCGAACACGACGACGCTGATCGGCGCGGCGGTCCTCTTGTGGCTGGGCACCGGCCCGGTGCGCGGCTTCGCCGTGACGCTGATCCTCGGCATTCTCACCAGCATCTTCACCGCGATCGTCGTGACGCGCGTCTTCGTCGATCTCATCCTGGAGACGAGCCTGGCGCGCTACATTCAGTCGCTGGCATGGACCGGCCGGTCGCGGGAGCCGTCGGTCGTGGCCGCCGGGGGATCCGGGGGCGGGGCCGGTGAGTAACGTGCGCGCCTTCGACATCATCGGCCGGCGGCGCTGGTGGTACGCCCTGTCGCTCGCCGTCATCCTCCCCGGGCTGATCGCGCTCTACGCCCACCACGTGCACGACGGGCACGCCCTCAACTGGGGCGTCGATTTCACCGGCGGCAACTCGCTCGAGCTGCGGATCACCCAGCCGTTCACGGTGGGGGACGTCCGATCGGTGCTCGACCGGTTCGGGCTCGGCGACGCGGTCATCCAGAAGTCCGGCGACACCGAGGTGTTCATCCGCACCCGCCCGCTGTCGCAATCGCAGATGAACGACATCGTCGACGCGGCGAAGACGCGGTGGCCGTCGACGGCGATGCTGCGGGAGGATACCGTCGGCCCCGAGATCGGCGCCGAACTGCGCAACGTCGCCATCCTCGGCGTCGCGATCGGCCTCGTGCTGCAGGTCATCTTCATCTCGATCCGGTTCCGTTCGGTGCGGTTCGCGATCGCGGCGGACATCGCGCTGCTCCACGACCTCCTGGTCGTCATCGGCGCGTTCGCGCTGACGCAGCGGGAGGTCAACTCGTCGTTCCTGGCCGTGCTGCTGACCGTGGCCGGCTACTCGATCAACGACACGATCGTCATTTTCGACCGGATTCGCGAGAACCTCGGCATGCGGACGCGCGAGCCGTTCGAGCACCTCGTCAACCGCAGCGTTCTCGAGGCGCTGGTGCGGTCGATCAACACCGCGATGACGGCCGTGCTGGCGATCGGCGCGGTCTACGTCTTCGGCGGGGAAACGATCCGCGACGTCGCCTTCGGCCTGGTCGTGAGCATCGTCACCGGCGGCTACTCCTCGATCTTCAACGCGAGCTGCATTCTGGTCGACTGGCACAACTGGGGCGAGCGGCGGGCTCCCGCGGCTCCCGGACGCGGGCCGCAGCGGGTCGAGACGCCGCGCGAGGTTCGGGCCGCCGCGGACGGCGCGGGCACGCCCGACGAGGCGCCCGCGGTGGTACCCGGCGCCGCGCGCGCCGTGACGTCGCGCCGGCGGCGCCGGCGCCGCCGCTAGAGGACCCCGGATGCGGAGCGCCGCGGTTCTGCTCATCCTCGTCTGCCTCGCGGCCACGGTGTTCGCGCTCAGCAACACCACCCCCGTCACCGTGATGTTCTGGCAGTGGCCGATCTACACCGGGTCGCTGGCGCTCGCGATCGTCGGCGCGGGCATCCTCGGGGCACTGCTGACGTTCCTGCCGTCGATGGCCCGGCACGCCCATCTGGCCGGCCGCCTGCGCGATCTGGAGCGCCGGCTTGCGGCCCATCAAGCGGCCGTGGCCCCCGTCGCGCCCGACGTCCCGCCGGCGACCGCTCCGCCCGCCTCGCACACATCGTCCGACCTCGGTCAAACGCGCCGTCTCTGGTAGGAGACCGGGCCCTGTCCTGACCGGCGACGATTTTCCCGAACGCGCTATAATAGTTGGATAATGGCTGTTCTCGACCGGCCGGCGTGGGACGTCGCGCCCGCGGACGCGGGTGCCGCGGAGTTCGCACGCGCCCTCGGGGTGTCTCCCCTGGTCGCCGGGCTCCTGCGGCGCCGCGGCGTGACCACGCTCGAGGCGGCGCGGGCGTTTCTGTCGCCGTGCCTCGACGATCTCGGCGATCCGTCGCGAATCCCCGGGATGGAAGGGGCGGTCGCGTTGGTGGCCGGCGCCGTCCGGTCCGGCCGGCCGATCGCGATCCACGGCGACTACGATGTGGACGGGATTACCGCGACGGCGATCCTCGTGCGCACCCTGCGGGCGCTCGGCGCTTCGCCTTGTGCGCGCCTGCCGCACCGGATCCGGGACGGCTACGGCCTCGGGGTGCCGGCGGTCGAAGCGCTCGCGGCCGAAGGCGCGGGACTGCTGATCGCCGCCGACTGCGGCATCACCGCGGTGGACGCCGTCGGCCGGGCGCGCGCGCTCGGTCTCGAGGTCGTCGTCCTCGACCATCACGAACCGGCGCCGGAACGGCCGGCCGCGGCCGTTGTCGAACCGGGCGTGCGCGGAGACGAGGACGCGGCGCCGTGCGCGGCCGGCCTCGCGTTTCTCTTCGCGTGGGCACTGCGTCGTGAGCTCGGCTGCGCGCCGGCGATGCCGGCCGGGCTTGTGGCGCTCGCCGCGCTCGGAACGGTGGCCGACGTCGTGCCGCTCACCGGCGACAACCGCCGGCTCGTCGCCGCGGGACTTCACCAGATGCGGACGGAGCCTCCCCTCGGCGTACGGGCGCTGCTCGAGGAGGCGGCGATCGCGGGCCCGGTGGACGCCTGGCACATCGGATGGCAGCTCGCCCCGCGCCTCAACGCGCCGGGCCGCCTCGGGGACCCCACCCCGTCGCTCGAGCTTCTGCTGACGGACGATCCCGCGGAGGCGCGTGCGCTGGCACACGCGCTCGACGACGCGAATCGCGAGCGGCAGATGATCCTCGACCAGGTGCTGACGGACGCGGTCGCCCAGGTCGAGAGCGCGGCCCGGTCGGAGGGTGTGCCGGCGGGCATCGTCGTCGGGGGCGAGGGATGGCATCCCGGCGTCGTCGGATTGGTCGCGGGACGCCTCGTCGAAGCGTACCGGCGCCCCGCGGTGGCGATCGCCCTGTCAGGAACGGGCGGCCGCGGGTCTGCGCGCAGCGTGGCCGGCTTCGATCTCGTGCGCGCCATGGCCGCCTGCGGCGAGCACCTTGTGGCCTTCGGCGGACACGCCATGGCCGCCGGGCTGTCGATCGAGGCCGGCGCGATCCCCGCGTTCCGCGTCTGCTTCGCGGAGCGCGCCGCCGGGGCGCTGGCCGGCCGGCCCGCGGAGCGCGTGCAGGTCGACGCGGAGGTGACGCTCGGTGACGTGACGCCGGCGCTCGTCGCCGAGCTCGGCCGGCTGGCGCCGTTTGGTCTCGGCAATCCGAGCCCGGTGCTCGGTGTGCGTGACGTCCGCCCCCTCACACGCCGGCTCGTCGGCGACGGGGCGCACCTCGGAATCGGCGTGACGGACGGGACGACGTTTGTCGATGCGATCGGGTTCTCCATGGCGGGATGGATCGACGTGCTTACCCTGACCGGCGCGGCCGTCGACCTTGCGTTCACGCCGGAAATCGACCGGGGGGCCCCCTCAGGCGAGCGCGTGCGTCTCCGCCTGCGCGCGCTCGACGTCCCCGGGATCGACTTGGACGCCGTGCTGCGCGATACCGGTCTCGTCGTGGACCGCCTGTTCCGGCGCGCGGACGACTTTCTCGGTGAAGCCGGGTACGAGGCGGTGGAAGACGCGGCCGCGTTCTACACCAAGGCCGTCGGCGTCACGTTCGGCGACCGGCCGGCCGTGGTGGCGGCGCTGCGGGCGGGCGACCGCGTGCGGCTGCGCCGGGAACCCGCGAACCCCCACGATCCGCACGCGGTGCAGGTCTGCACCGAGGACGGCGGCGCGGTCGGATACCTCAACGCGCGGCTTGCCGGACGTCTCGCGCCGCTCATGGATGCCGGGGTGCGCTACGTCGCGTCCGTCGCCGGCGTGACCGGCGGCGGCGAGCGCGCGGCCGGCGTCAACCTGTTCGTCGAGCGCGCGCCGGAGGAGCTCGCCCCGCCGGCGCCGGCCGGGGCGGCCGATTCGCGCCCGGGAGCGGCGGTCCGCGGATGGCGGGCGGGAGGCGTACGGGACGCACTCGCGCGGCTTCCTATTTACTTGAACGGCGGCCGGCCGTTTCGGACCGGGCTGGCCGAAGCGCTCGATCTGCTCGCCGGCGGAGGACGGGTGGCGCTCATGGTGCCGCCGGGACGCGGCCGGGCCACCGCGATCGCCGGGGCCGCCGCGCTGACCGCCGCGGGCGGCCGCGGCGCGCTCGTGGTCGTCCCCACCAAGAGCCACGCCGTGCATCGGGCCGGGCAGCTGGCCTCGCGCCTTCGGCCGCTCGGCGTCTGCGTCGAGACCGCGCACGGGCTTCTGCCGCTGACGGCGCGGGACCGGCTCGACGAGATGCTGCGGCGCGGCGCGGTCGACGTGCTCGTCGCCACCACGGAGGTGCTGCGAGAACCCGGCCGCGTGTCGGCGTTTGCCCCTCGCGTCGGGACGGTCGTGGTGGACGGCGGCACCGCCCCGGACTGGCGGGCGGCCGTGTCGGACTTCGCCGGCGCGGCCGTGTTTGCCGTGGGCAGCGGCACGCTCTGCCGCGGCATCGCACGCGTGTGCCCGGCAACGGCGATCGTGCACGAGCAGGCGCCCCGGGCGCCGCTGACGATTGTCGACCGTCGCGGAGACGGGGGGCCCGGGGCGCTGTGGCCGATTCTGGAGCAGGCGCTCGCCCGCGGGGAGAAGACGGTGGCGATCGTCGCGCCGCGCGCGGCCGCGGTCGGGCTGGCCGCCCTCGCGCGCGACCATCAGGCGGCCGCCGCGCCGGCTTCCGGAGGCATCGCATATCTGCACGGCGGCCTGCCGTTCCGGCTGCGCGAGATCGTCACGCAGGCCTTCCGCGAGGGACGGCTCGACGTGCTGGTGACCACGGTGGCCCTCGACGAAGAAGCGCTCCCGCCGGACGTGCAGCATCTCATCGTGGGCGCCCTCGCGCCCGATCTCGATTGGTGTCTGGCCGCCTGCGGCGCCGCGCTCGCCGGCCGCCGGCCGGTGACGATCACGCTCGCCGCCGGCGCGGACGACCGGGACCGCTACCGCCGCGCGCTCGACGTCCAGGCGCCCGGGCGCGAGACGCTCGTCGCCGTCTACCGCGCCCTGCGCGAGTGGCGCGGGGAGCGGCCGTTTTTGTGGCCGGCCGACGACGCGTGGGCGCGCCTCAGCGCGGCCGTGCCCGGGCTCAACCGCGCCACCGTGGAGGCGGCGTGCGACGTCTTCGTCGAGGCCGGACTCGCCACGCGCGAGACCGTGCCGGACGGATCGCAGATCCAGTTGAGCGCCGGCGCAGGGCGCCGGGACCTCGCGGCCTCGCTGCGCCACCGCGAGGGCCGCCGCGCCCGCGAAGCGTTCGAGGCCGGCGCGGCGTGGATGCTCGGCGTCCTGCCGTCGGAGGTCGAGCGCAGCCTATGAGCGGAGTCCCGGTCCGGCCGGACACCCGCGAGAGCCCGCTGCCGGCGGACGTCGCGGATCTGCTGCGCCGCGTGCGCGAGACGATTCCGCGCGGCGACCAGGACCTCATCCTGCGCGCGTACCACTACGCCCAGGACGCCCACGCCGGCCAGACCCGCGCCTCCGGCGAGCCGTTCGTCAGCCACAGCGTCGCGGTCGCCTCCATACTCGTGGGCCTCAGGCTCGACACGGCCACGATCGCCGCGGCGCTGCTGCACGATGTTCCCGAGGACACGGCGCGATCGATCGACGACGTCCGGGAGGCGTTCGGTCCGGAGATCGCGAGCCTCGTCGACGGCGTCACCAAGCTCGGCCGGATCGAGTGGAAGAGCCGCGAGGAGCGCCAGGCGGAGAACCTCCGCAAGATGTTTCTGGCGATGGCGAGCGATATCCGGATCATCCTCATCAAGCTCGCCGACCGGGTGCACAACATGCGCACGCTCGAGCACCTCCCGGAGTGGAAGCAGAAGCGCACGGCGCGGGAGACGCTCGACATCTACGCGCCGCTCACCGAGCGTCTCGGCATCGGCACGATCCAGCGCGAGCTCGAGGACCTCTCGTTCCGCATCCTCGAGCCGGAGGCCTACGGGTCGATCAGCGGGGACATCGACCGGACCAGCCACGCGCAGGAGGCGATGCTCGCGCGCGTCCTCGACACGCTGTACCAGGAGCTGACCCGCGCGGGGATCCGGCTCGACCGCGCCAGCCTGAGCGCGCGCCCGAAGCACGTCTACAGCATCTACCAGAAGATGCAGCGTCCGAAGTATCAGGGGCAGGGCGTCGGACGCATCTACGACCGCATCGGCGTGCGCGTAGTGGTCAACGACATCCGCGAGTGCTACGAGACCCTTGGGATCGTGCACTCGATGTGGAAGCCGATTCCCGGCGAGGTGGACGACTACATCGCCAACCCCAAGACGAGCGGCTATCAGTCCCTGCACACCGCGGTGATCTGCGAGGGCCAGCCGCTCGAGATCCAGATCCGCACCCCGCAGATGCATCGCGACGCCGAGCACGGCATCGCCGCCCACTGGCGGTACAAGGAAGGCGGCGGGCGCGCGGAGGGGGCGTTCGCGCAGAAGCTCTCCTGGCTTCGCCAGCTGCTGGAGTGGCACCAGGAGATGCAGGACGCCCGCGAGTTCATGCACTCGGTGAAGATCGACCTGTTCCAGAACGAGGTCTTCGTGTTCACGCCGATGGGCGACGTGATCGACCTGCCGGCCGGCGCGACGCCCGTGGACTTCGCCTTCCGCATCCACACCGACATCGGCTACCGGACGACCGGGGCCAAGGTCAACGGCCGGCTCGTGCCCCTCAGCCAGCGCCTCCAGTCCGGCGACATCGTGGAGGTGGTCACGAGCAAGACCGCCGCGGGACCGAGCCGCGACTGGCTCGCTTTCGTCCAGACGACGAACGCGCGCACGAAGATCCGCCAGTGGTTCAAGCGCGAGCGCCGCGATGAGAACATCGTCCGCGGACGGGAGCTGCTCGAGAAAGAACTGCGCCGGGGCGGGGGCGGCGTCGGCCTGGCCAAGCCGGACGCGCTGCGAGACGTGGCGGGACGCTTCGGGCTTCCCGACGACCAGGAACTGCTCGCCGCGGTCGGCAACGGCGACGTGTCGCTCCTTCAAGTGGTCCAGGCGCTGCGGGGCGCGCCGGCGGAGGAGGAGGCGCCCGAGGCGCCGCCGGTGCCCGCGCCGCCGCCGCCGGCGGGGGCGGCCACCGGCATCCGCGTGATCGGCGTCGACAACGTGCTGATGCGTTTTGCGCGGTGCTGCAGCCCGCTGCCGGGCGACCGCGTCGTCGGGTACACGACGCAGGGCCGCGGCGTGACGATCCACCGCGCCGACTGCCCGAACCTGCCGTTCCTCCGCGCCCACCCCGAGCGGATCCTCGACGTGGAGTGGGAGCCGACGTCCGACGGGACGTACCACGTCGCGATCGAGGTCGAAGCCGCGGACCGCGTGGGGCTGCTCAAGGACATCCTCACCGCGATCGCCGAGCACAAGACGAACGTCGTGTCGATCAACTCGCGCGTGCGCAAGGACAAGGTGGCCATCACCGGCATCGTAATGGACATCCGCAACGTCAGCCAGCTGACCGCGGTGATGCAGCGGATCGGCCAGGTCAAGGACGTGCTGAGCGTCGAGCGCGTGGTGCCGCACTAGGCATCCCCGGAGCGGGCGGGAAGGGGGGATGCGCACAGCGTGGAACCGTAGCCAAAGCGCTGGACGGGGATCCGAGAGGGGGACGAAATGATCTTAACCGCCGCACGCGTCGGGGTCTTCACCGAATCCGTGATCCGTGAGATGACGCGGCTCGCGATGGAGCACGGCGCGATCAACCTGGCCCAGGGCTTCCCGGACTTCCCGGCGCCGGCGGATCTGCTGGCCGCGGGCGCGCAGGCGCTCGCGGACGGGCACAACCAGTACGCCGTCACCTGGGGGGCCCCGCGCCTCCGGCAGGCGATCGCGGAGAAGGTGCGGTGGTTCAACGGGCTCGAGGTCGAGCCCGACCGCCACATCACGGTGACGTGCGGCGCCACGGAGGCAATGATGGCGACCATGCTCGCCACCATCAATCCCGGCGACGAGGTGATCGTGTTCGAGCCGTTCTACGAAAACTACGGCCCGGATGCGAAGCTGTCCGGCGCGGTCCCGAAGTTCGTGCCGATCCGCCTCGCCCCCGGCTTCCCGATCGATCTCGACGACGTCAAGGCGGCGATCACCCCCTACACCAAGGCGATCATCCTGAACACGCCCCACAACCCGACCGGCAAGGTGTTCACGCGCGAGGAGCTGGAGGGCGTCGCGGACCTCTGCCAGCGGCACAATCTGCTGGCGTTCACCGACGAGGTGTACGAGCACATCATCTACGACGGCGGGCGGCACGTCAGCCTGGCGGCGCTGCCCGGGATGCGCGAGCGCACCGTGGTCGTGAACAGCATCTCCAAGAGCTACAGCGTGACCGGCTGGCGCATCGGCTGGACGATCGCGCCGCCGAACATTACGGACGGGATCCGCAAGGTCCACGATTTCCTGACGGTCGGCGCGGCCGCGCCGCTGCAGGAGGCGGCGGTGACGGCTCTCGGATTCCCGCGCACGTACTACGCGGAGCTCGCGGCGATGTACCAGCGCAAACGGGACGCGCTGCTGGAGATTCTGCGGGAGGCCGGGTTCGAGTGCCTGGTTCCGGGCGGCGCGTATTACATCATGTGCGACATCACGGCGTTCGGCTTCGAGAGCGACGAGGCGTTCACCAAATACCTGATCGAGCAGGTCGGCGTGGCGCCGGTCCCCGGGTACTCGTTCTTCCACGACCCGGCGGCGGGGCGGCGCTACGTGCGGTTCGCCTTCCCGAAGCGCGACGAGACGTTCGCGGAGGTCCGGCGCCGCCTCGGCGCGCTCCGTCCGCGCGCCGCCGTGCCGGCCGACGGCGGGGGCGGAGCCGGAGCGTGAGCGACGGCGCCTCGCCGCGCCAGATGTCCCGGGCGCCGGCCCCGGCGGCTCCGCCGCCCGGGCCGGCCGCCTCCTGGGCGGCGTACCGCGCGGAGTTTCCGATCTTCGAGCGCGCGACGTACCTCAACACCTGCTCGCTCGGCGCACTCGGCGCGCGGGTCCGGGCCGCGGTCGGCCGGTTTCTGGACCTGTGGGACGCGTGGGGCGCCTCGGCCTGGTACGGTCCGTGGTGGGAGGAGCTCGACGCGCTGCGGGCGTCGTTCGCCGGCGTGATCGGCGCGGAGGCGGCGGAGGTGGCGCTCGCGCCTTCGATCACCGGGGCCATCACCGCGGTGGCGAGCTGCTTCGACTACGGCGCGCGACCGCGGGTGATCGTTTCCGACATCGACTTTCCGACGGTGCCGTATCAGTGGCTCGCGCGCCGCGGCGTCGAGGTCGTCTACGCATCGAGCCCCGACGGACTGTCCGTGCCCGTGGAAACCTTCGAGCGGCTGATCGACGAGCGAACGCAGCTCGTCGTCGCCTCGCACGTCTATTTCCAGAGCGGCGAGATCCAGGACGTGGCCGCGCTCGCCCGGCTCGCGCATGCGCGCGGCGCGCGGCTCCTCGTCGACGCGTACCAGTCGGTGGGCCAGCTGCCGGTCGACGTGCGCGCGCTCGGCGTGGACTTTCTCGTCAGCGGCGGCCTCAAGTGGCTGCTCGGCGGACCGGGCATCGCGTACCTGTACGTGCGGCAGGATTTGATCAAGGCGCTGGCGCCGTCGGTCGTCGGATGGTTTGCGCACGGCCGGCAGTTCGCGTTCGACACGCGGCGGTTCGAATACGCGGACGACGCGCGGCGATTCCAGGCCGGCACGCCGTCCGTCGCCGCGATCTACGCGGCGCGGGCCGGCCTCGAGTACGTGCATGAGATCGGCCCGGGGCGCCTCCGGGCGCGGCAGGTGGAGCTGCTGGCCGATCTGGCCGGCGGTCTCCGCGAGATCGGCGCGGCCCCCCGAATGCGCGGCACCGTGCAGGACCTGGCCGGGATCCTCACCGTGCCGGTGGCCGATCCTCCCGCCGCGGTCTCCGCCCTGCGCGGCGACCGGGTGATCGTGGACGCGCGTCCGGGCGTGATCCGGCTCTCTCCCTACTTCTATAATAGCGCCGAGGATCTGGAACGCGCCCTCGCGGCGCTGCGGCGACATCTCACGTAGGTCACCGGCATGCGGGCACTGGTCCAACGTGTGCGGCGGGCCGCCGTGTACGTGGTCGACGGCGGCGGGTCCGGGGCCCCCGGAGAACCGGTGGGGCGGATCGCGCAGGGGTTTGCCGTCCTCCTCGGCGTGAGCCGGACCGACACTCCGGAGGAGGCGCGGGCGCTCGCGGGGCGCGTCGCGACGCTGCGCGTGTTCGATGACGAGGCCGGCCGGCTCAACCGCTCGGTGACGGACGTCGGCGGCGAGGTGCTGAGCATTCCGCAGTTCACGCTGTACGGCGATACGACCGGCGGCCGGCGGCCGAGCTTCGTCGAGGCGGCGCCGCCCGACCAGGCCGAGCCCCTGTACCGGCTGTTCAACGAAACATTGGAAGCGGCCGGCGTCCGGGTCGTGCCGGGCCGCTTTCGGACGCGCATGCTGGTCGAGATCCACAACGACGGCCCGGTGACGTTGATGCTGGAGACGGGGAACCGGTCGCGGTGAAGGACGCTCCGACGGTGTGGGAACTGATAGGCGCGGGCCTCGCGATCGGCGGGACCGCCGTGTGGGCGCTCGCCGCGGCCGCCCGCGTGGGAGTGCTGCGCGTCCTCCTCGAGCTGTTCCCGCGCGCCTCATGGGATGCCGTCACCTGGGTGTTGATCCCGGCGCTGCTGCTCGCGCCGATCGTGATCCAGGGCATCGCCGTCGCCGCGTTCGGCAGGCGCGCGCCGGCGGCCTGGGCGTGGACCGCGGCCGGCGCCGCGGCCGGATCCGTGCTCGCCCTCGCGGTCTTCGGCACGGCGCTCCTGGTCGGGGTCCGGCAGCTGCCGCGAGACCCCCAGGTCTGGCTGGGACGCACGGCGCCCGAAGCCCTCATCATCGCGTTCAGCGGCGCGGTGGCGGCCGGATGGCTGATCGTCGCCGCGCGTCTTGCCGGGGCGGCCTGGCTCCGCCGGGCGGCGGTGCCGATCGCCGCGGCGGTGGTGGCCGTCGCGTGGATGCGCGCGCATCACACGATCGTCGCCCTCAGCTATGTGCTGGACCGGCCCGAGGCCAACGGATTCTTTGCCGCGGTCGCGGTCGGCGGCGCCGTGGGCTCGGCATGGGCGGCGCGCCGGGGAGCGGGACATGGAGATTAGAGCCCCGCGCGGCATGCAGGACATTCTGCCCGACGCCACCGGCCGGTGGCAGTGGGTGGAAGCCCGGATGCGGGATCTGGCCCGGCGGTACGGCTGCCGCGAGATTCGAACGCCGGTCGTCGAGCACACGGAGGTTTTTCAGCGCGGGGTCGGCGCCGGCACGGACATCGTCGACAAGGAGATGTACACGTTTGCAGACCGCGGGGGCCGCAGCGTGACGCTGCGCGCCGAAGGCACAGCGCCGGTCGTCCGGGCCGTGCTCGAACACAACCTGGCCGCGACCCCGCCCGTGCGCGTCTACTACATCTGCCCGATCTTCCGCTACGACCGTCCGCAGGCCGGCCGGTACCGCCAGCACACGCAGTTCGGCGCGGAGGTGATCGGCAGCGCCGAACCCGGGGCGGACGCGGAGGTGCTGAGCCTGGCCGTGCGGCTTGTTGAGACCCTCGGTCTTCGCGACGTGGACGTCCGCCTCTCCAGCGTGGGCGACGCCGTCTGCCGGCCCCATTACGAAGAGGTGCTGCGGGCCTATTACGCGCCGCGGCTTCCGGAATTGTGCGACGATTGCCGCCGGCGGTTCGAGACCGCGCCGATGCGCCTGCTGGACTGCAAGCGGGAGCACGACCGCGAGGTGGCGGCGGGCGCGCCGCGGATCCTCGACTACCTGTGCGACCCGTGCCGGCAGCACTTCGCGGGCGTGCGCGCGCACCTCGACGCGATGGGGATCGCGTACACCGTCGACCCGCTCATCGTCCGCGGGCTCAACTACTACGCGCGAACCGCGTTCGAAGCCGTCTCCGGGGGGCTCGGCGCGCAGAACGCCGTGTTCGGCGGCGGCCGGTACGACGGTCTCGCGGAGCAGATGGGGGGACCGCCGACGCCGGGCGTGGGATTCGGCATGGGCATCGAGCGCCTGCTGATCGTGTTGGAGGCGGGCGGCGCCGCGGTGCCCGCGGAGCGGGGGATCGACGTGTTCGTCGCCACCGCGGGGACCGGCTCCCCGCATGCGCTGGCGATCGCCGACCGCCTGCGCACGCGGGGCCTCAGCGTCATGACGGACGTCATGGGGCGCGCGCTGCGGAGCCAGATGCGCCAGGCCGACCGCGCCGGCGCCGCCTGGGTGCTGCTGCTCGGCGAGGATGAGGTCAACCGCGGCGTGGCCATCCTGCGCGAGATGGCGACCGGCGCGCAGGTGGAGGTGCCGCTCGAACGCGTCACCGACGACGTCCCGGCGCGGATCCGCTCCGCGGGCGGTCCCAGACCGGACGGGGCGGGTGTGGCGAGATGATCGACGAGCGAGACCGCACGCCGTCCGCCGGCAGCAGCGAACTCGGCGACTGGCGCCGCACCCACACCAACGGCAGCCTTCGGACCGGCGACATCGGCCGCGACGTCACGTTGATGGGCTGGGTGCAGGGCCGGCGCGACCTCGGCGGGCTGATCTTCATCGACCTGCGGGACCGCACCGGCGTGACGCAGATCGTCTGCAACCCACAGGAGGCCGCCGGCGCCGCGGCCGTGGCCGGGGCGGTGCGCAGCGAGTACGTGCTGGCGGTGCGCGGCGTGGTCGCATCACGCCCCGCCGGGACCGAGAACCCGCGCGTCGCGACCGGCGCCGTCGAGGTGCGCGCCCGCGAGGTGCGGGTGCTGAACCCCGCCGACACGCCGCCGTTTCCGATCGACGCGGACGTCGAGGTCGACGAGACGGTGCGTCTCAGGTCCCGCTACCTCGACCTGCGCCGTCCGAAGATGCAGGCGAACCTGGCGCTCCGCCACCGGCTGGCGAAGGCCGTCCGCGATCATCTGAGCGGCCGGGATTTTCTCGAGATCGAGACGCCGATGCTCATCAAGAGCACGCCGGAAGGCGCGCGCGACTTTCTCGTGCCGAGCCGCGTGCATCCCGGCAAATTCTACGTGCTGCCGCAGTCGCCACAGCTGTTCAAGCAGCTGCTGATGGTCGCGGGGACGGACCGGTACTTCCAGATCGTCCGCTGCTTCCGGGATGAGGATCTGCGGGCCGACCGGGCGCCCGAGTTCACGCAGATCGACATCGAGATGTCGTTTGTCGGCCCCGACGACGTGCAGGCGCTCGCGGAGGAGATGGTGGCGTACGCCGTGCACGAGGCGCTCGGCGTCGAGGTCGGGCGGCCGTTTCCCCGCCTCACCTACGCGGACGCGATGCGGCGCTACGGCAGCGACAAACCCGACCTGCGTTTCGACCTCGAGATCGCGGACTGCGGCGACCTGTTCGCGGACAGCGCGTTCCGGGTCTTCAGCGGGGCGGTCGCCTCGGGCGGCGTCGTACGCGCCCTCTGCGCGCCCATGGCCGGCGGCTACAGCCGGCGTGAGGTCGCCGAACTCGAGGAGATCGCCAAGGCCGCGGGGGCCGCGGGCCTCGTCCCCGTGCACCTCGACGCCGGCGGCGCGCGGGGGCCGCTCGCGCGGCATTTGTCGGCGGAGACCCTGGCCGCGCTGCGCACGCGCTGCGGCGCCGGCAGCGGCGATCTGCTGCTGGTGGCCGCGGGGCCCGCGGAAACCGTCGCGCCGGCGATGGGCCGGGTGCGCCTCGAACTGGGGCGCCGGCTCAACCTCGTCCGCGACGGATTCGTCTTCGAGTGGGTGGTCGATTTCCCGCTGCTGGAGCGGTCGGCCGAGGGCGGATTCGCGGCCGTGCACCATCCGTTCACGTCACCGCTGGACGAAGATCTGCCGCTGCTCGAGCGCGAGCCGCTGCGCGTCCGCGCGAAGGCCTACGATCTCGTCCTCAACGGCGTGGAGCTCGGCGGCGGCAGCATCCGGATCCACCGGCGGGAGCTGCAGCAGCGGATGTTCGCGCTGCTCGGCATCTCGCCGGAGGCCGCGCGCGAGCGCTTCGGCTTCCTCCTCGACGCGTTCCGCTATGGGGCGCCCCCGCACGGCGGCATCGCCTTCGGATTCGACCGCTTCGTCATGGTGCTCGCCGGCGAGAGTTCGATCCGCGAGGTCATCGCGTTCCCAAAGACGCAGAGCGCGACCGACCTGATGACCGGCGCGCCCTCCGAGGTGGATCCGGCGGCTCTCGCCGAGGCGCATATCGAAATCCGCCGGTGATCATCCCGCGAAACCGGCGGCGGGTGCGCCGGACGCCGGCGGAAGGCCCGTGTGTTGAGCGCGGTGGGCGTTGGTGGTATCATCATAACGGCTCCTGTGATACGCGCTAGGTATACGTGGTCCCGACCAACAGCAAGACGTAGGGAGCCCGGCTCCGGACGGTGACGGCACGGCCCCGTAGGGCCGGCTCGTGGGGCTAGTCGGATCCGCTCGGGAGGGCACCCACCTGTGAGCGACAGGTTCGGGGACCGCGGCCGGCGGTATCGCAGGAGCCGCTTGCCTCTCGGTACTCCTTTCATCAACCGATGCACAGCCGGACCCGTCAACCGATGAACGGCGCCCAGACCCCGTCTCCGCGGGACGAGGCCGCCGTGCCGCCTTCTTTGGGGACCGGCCCGCGGGATGCACAGGCGGCGCCGGCCGTTCACGACGACCCCTGGGAGATGGCGCTGCGGCAGTTCCGCGTCGCGGCCGACCGGACCACGCTCACGCCGGCGGTGCGGGACGTGCTCGAACATCCGGAGCGCGAGTTCACCGTCAATTTTCCGGTGGCGATGGACGACGGGAGCACGCGCGTGTACACCGGCTACCGCGTCCTGCACAGCACCGCCCTCGGTCCAACCAAGGGCGGCCTCCGCTTCAGCCCGCAGGTCTGGATCAACGAGGTGCGCGCGCTCGGGATGTGGATGACCTGGAAGTGCGCGCTCGCGCACTTGCCGTACGGCGGCGCAAAGGGCGGGGTGGCGTGCGATCCCGGGGCGCTCTCCGTGCCGGAGCTGGAGCGGCTGACCCGACGGTTCGCGACGGAGCTGCGCCCGATGATCGGAGCGCGCATCGACATCCCGGCGCCGGACGTCGGCACCAACAGCCAGGTCATGGCGTGGTTCATGGACACCTACAGCATGCACGAGGGGTATTCGGTCCCGTCCGTCGTCACGGGGAAGCCGCTCACGATCGGCGGGTCGGCCGGCCGGCAGGACGCGACGGGCCGCGGCGTCATGATCGCGGCACGGGAGGCGGCGCGGATGCGCGGCGTCCCCTTCGCCGGCGCCCGCGTGGTGGTGCAGGGCTTCGGCAACGTCGGGGCGACCGCCGCGGTCCTCATGGCGGCCGAAGGCTGCCGGATCGTGGGCGTGAGCGACGCGTTCGGGGGTCTCTACAATTCCCGCGGCCTTGACCTCGACGCGCTGCGGCGCCACGTGGCCGCGACCCGGCGCGTCGAAGGGTTCGCGGGCGGTGAGGCGGTGACCAACGCCGAACTGCTCGAGCTGCCCTGCGACTTTCTGGTCCCCGCCGCGATCGAAGGTCAGATCACCGCGCGCAACGCCGCGCGTGTCAACGCGCAGATCGTCGTCGAGGGGGCGAACGGTCCGACCACGCCCGACGCCGACGCGATTCTCGAGGAGCGCGGCATCCTGGTCGTGCCGGACATCCTCGCCAACGCCGGCGGCGTGGTGGTCTCGTACTTCGAGTGGGTGCAGGATCTGCAGGCGTACTTTTGGAGCGAAGCGGAGATCAACGCGCACCTCACGCGGATCATGGTCGACGGCGTGGCGCGGGTCGCGTCGGTGGCCGCCGTCGAACGGGTGTCGCTGCGAACCGCGGCGCTGCTCGTCGCCGTGCGCCGGGTCGCGGCGGCCCTCGAGCAGCGCGGCATCTATCCGTAGCGCCGGCGGCCCTCCGACCCGGGAGCGGGGCCGCGGCCGGGCCGGCTTTCTTGACACCGTCGCCCGCCGGGCCCCATGATAATGTCATGGAGTTGTTCGAGCAGAGCCGGCGCGACGAGATCGCGCGCACAGCGCCGCTGGCCGCGCGCATGCGGCCGCGGGCGCTCGAGGAGCTCGTGGGGCAGGCCCATCTCCTCGGCCCCGGACATCTCCTGCGCCGCGCCATCGAGACCGACACCCTGACCTCGGCGATTCTCTATGGGCCGCCCGGGACGGGCAAGACATCGCTCGCGCGCGTCATCGCCGCGGCGACGCGGGCCCACTTCGAGCCGGTGAACGCGGTCACGGCCGGCGTCGCCGACATCCGTCGCCTCGTCGAGGAGGCGCGGGAGCGCCGCGCGCTGCACGGCGTCCGCACGATCCTCTTCGTCGACGAGATCCATCGGTTCAACAAGGCGCAGCAGGACGTGCTCCTGCCGCACGTCGAGGACGGCACCGTCATCTTGATCGGCGCGACGACCGGCAACCCGTTCATCGACGTGACCCCGACGCTCGTGTCGCGCTCGCGCGTCTTCGCCCTCGAGCCGCTCGCGCTCGCCGACCTCGAGACGATCATCCGCCGGGCGCTTGCGGACCCGCGCGGCCTCGCGCCTCAACACGTCGAGGCGGCGCCCGATGCCGTCGCGGACCTGGCGCGGGCGGCGAACGGGGATGCGCGGGCCGCGCTCAACATGCTGGAACTGGCCGCGATGGCGGCGACGCCGGACGCACACGGGGTGCGGCGCGTCACGGCGGCGGAGGTCCAGGAGGCGGTGCAGCGCCGCCTGGTGCCGTACGACCGCGGCGGCGACCAGCACTACGACGTGATTTCGGCGTTCATCAAGAGCATGCGCGGCGGCGATCCCGACGCGGCGGTGTACTGGCTCGCGCGGATGCTTGCCGGCGGCGAGGATCCGCGGTTCATCGCCCGCCGCATGGTCGTGCACGCGGCCGAAGACGTCGGGCTCGCGGACCCGCAGGCGCTGCTGGTGGCGGTCGCGGCGGCGCAGGCCGTCGACCTGGTCGGCCTGCCGGAAGCCCGCATCCCGATGACCGAGGCGGCGGTCTATATCGCGACGGCTCCGAAAAGCAACGCGGTGATCCGGGCGATCTCCGCGGCCGCGCAGGACGTCGAGCGCGAGGAGGCGCAGCCGGTGCCCCAGGCGCTGCGGGACGCCTCGACCCGCGGGGCGCGCGGGCTCGGGCGCGGCCGGGGATACGTCTACCCCCACGATCAACCGGGGGCGTTCGCGGCGCAGCAGTACGCGCCCGACAATGTCAAGGACCGCGTTTACTACGAGCCGACCGACGCCGGATCCGAGCACGAGATCCGCCGCCGCCTTCGGGCGTGGTGGGCCGGCGTGAAGCGGTACGCCGGAGAGTAGGCGATGGCGCGCGTCGCGGTCGCGATGAGCGGCGGGGTGGACAGTTCCGTGGCTGCGGCCCTCATGGCCGAGGCGGGGCACGACGTCGTCGGCTTCACGATGAACCTGTGGCCGGACTGGGTGCCGCCGGCCGACGACGGGCCGGGGTGCTGCGGTCTCGGCGCGATCGACGACGCGCGGGCCGTCGCGCGCACGCTCGGGATCCGGCACTACGTCCTCAACCTCCGCGACGTGTTCGAGCGCGCGGTGATCCGGGAGTTCGCCGGCGAGTACGCGCGCGGCCGCACGCCGAACCCTTGCATCGCCTGCAACCGCGCGATCAAATTCGCGCTGCTGCTGGACAAAATCCGCGCGCTCGGCATGGAGCGGCTCGCCACGGGCCACTACGCGCGCGTGGAACCCGCCCCCGGCGGCGGGGTGCGCCTCCTGCGGGCCGTGGACCGCCGGAAGGATCAGTCGTACGTGCTCGCGGGCGTCCCGCCCGCGCAGCTGGCGCAGGTCGTCTTTCCGGTCGGCGCCTACACCAAGCCGGAGATCCGGGCGATCGCGCGCCGGTACGGGCTGGGGGTGGCGGAGAAGCCGGACAGCCAGGAGATCTGCTTTGTGCCGGGCGGCGACCACGGCGCGGTCGTGGCGCGGTACGCGCCGCAGGCGGTCCGGCCCGGCCCGATCTACGACGGCGAGGGGCGGCAGGTCGGCGCACACCACGGCGTCGCGCGGTATACTGTGGGGCAGCGCCGCGGACTGGGCGCCGCCGGGGGCCGCCCGCGCTATGTCGTCGCCATCGACACGGAGCGCAACGCGCTGCGGGTCGGCGACGGGGCCGCGCTGCGGTGCCAGGAACTGATCGCGGCCGACGCCAATTGGATCGCCGTCACCGGCCTTCGCGAGGAGCTCGCCGTCACGGCGCGAATCCGCCACGGCGGGACCGACGTCCCGGCCGTGATCGAGCCGGCCGCGGGGAACCGGGTGCGGGTCCGGTTTCTCGAGCCGCCCCGCGCGGCGGCGCCGGGGCAGGCGATCGCCTTCTACCAGGGGGACGTCGTCGTCGGCGGGGCGGTGATCGACGAGGTGCGCAGCGGAGACGCTCATGCCGTCGATCGCTGACCTGAGCCTCGCGGTCATCGCCGTCGCGTCCGTCGTCGCGCTGCTGGCGGCCGTGCCGGTGCTCGTTCAGCTCCGCCGGACCGCCGCGCGGGCGGAGTCGGTGCTGAGCCGGGTGGAGGGCACGCTGCCGGCGCTGATCACGGAGCTGCGCGAGGCGACGGCCAAGGCGGAGCGGACGATGGACGCGATCGGCGGCCTTGCGGAGGCGGTCGAACGCATGGATCGTCTGACCGCGGCGACCGCGCGGACCGTGGAACTTGCCGGCGCCGCGATGCGCTACATGGCGGCGGATGTGGTGGGCCCGTCCGTGGCCAGCGCGGCGGGGTTACTTACCGCGCTGCGCGAGGGTATACAGTTCTTATGGCCTCGACGCGAGAGGAGGAGGGCTACGCATGACCGAACGCCGTGACTTTGCCGTCGGGATCTTCATTGGCGGGATGATCGGACTGGCGCTCGGACTGCTGTTCGCGCCTCAGACCGGCAGCGAGACGCGGGACCGCATCCGGCGCGAGGGCGAGCGGCTCCGCGATCGGGCGAGGACAACGGCCGACGACGTCGCGGAACAGGCCCGGCAGGCCGCCGGAGATTTCGCCGACCGCGTGCGCACCGGCGCCGACGATTTCGTGTCCCGTGCGCGGGACGCGGCCGGGGAGGCGGTGTCGCGCGGGCGGTCCGCGTTTGAGGAACGGACCGACCGTCTGCGCCGCGCGTTCGACGCGGGGCGCGGCGCCGCGGGGGGCATGGAGGAGCCAACACACTTTGGCGAACCGGAGAACTGACGTGGCGCCCAAAGGGCAGACGCGCGAGGGGCACGAACGCGTCGAGATCTCGATTCCCGTCCGCCCGGAGTTCGTCAGCGTGGCGCGGCTGACCGCCGCGACCGTGGCGGCGCGGCAGGGGTTCACCTACGACGAGATCGAGGATCTCAAGATCGCCGTGGGCGAGGCCTGCACCGCGTTGATCGTCGCGGGGCCCGACGGGACGCAGCCGCTCACGACGGCCTTCGTCCTGGCGCCGGGCGCTATCGAGGTGCTCGTCTCGGCGAGGGTGCCGGCGCCGGCTTGGGCGAGAGACGGAGCGGGCGCGGCCCACGGCGGTGACACGCCGATCGATGAGAGCCGGCTCGGGCTGTTCCTCATGCAGTGCCTCGTCGACGAGGTCGACGCGCATCACGACGCGGCGTCGGGCGTAACCGAGCTTCGGCTCCTCAAACGCCGCCAGGCTTAGCCGGATGGCGACGCGGCGGCGGGGCCGTCGGCTCCTGGACAAGGACCAAGTCCGGGCCCTCTTCCAAAAGTTTCAAGAGGACCGCAGTCCCGACGTCCGGGAGGAGCTGACCCTCGCCCACGAGAGTCTCGCCATCTATCTCGCCCGCAAGTTCGCGGACCGCGGCGAGCCGCTCGAGGACATCATTCAGGTCGCGCAGATCGGCCTGCTGAAGGCGATCGACCGGTACGATCCCACCCGCGGCATCGAGTTCACCACATACGCCACGCCGACGATCGTCGGCGAAATCAAGCGGCACTTCCGGGACAAGCTGTGGGCGATCCGCGTCCCCCGCCGGCTGCGCGAACTCAACTACACGCTGATGCGGGCGATCGAAGAGCTGTCTCAACGCCTCGGCCGGTCGCCGACGATCCCCGAGATCGCGCAGTTCACCGGAGTTGACTTCGAAGACGTGATCTCGGCGCTGGAGGTCGGGCGCGCCTACAGCCTCGTCTCGCTCGACGCGGAAACCAGCGACGGCGACGAGGAACACAGCGTCTCGCTCCTCGAGTCCGTGGGGGACGAGGACGTGGCGCTCGAGCGGCTCGAAGACCGCGCCACGCTCGACTGGGCGCTCGCCCGGCTGCCCGAGCGCGCGCAGCAGATCATCCGCATGCGGTTCTTCGACGATCTGTCACAGGCCGAGATCGCGCGGCGGCTCGGCATCTCCCAGATGCACGTCTCACGCATCCTCCGCGAAGCCCTCGCGCGCCTGCGTGCCCTCGTCAGCGACCGCCGCTCCGCTCCCGAAGAACCGTGATCGCGACCGCGCAGGAGGCCGCCGGAGGACGGCCGGAGGTCCTCCGCCGGAGAGGGTAGCCGCGGTGCCCACGTTCGCGTCGGCGGCGGCGATCGTGGCGCGGCTTCGGGACGCCGGGTTCGAGACCTACCTTGCCGGCGGATGCGTCCGCGACCGGCTGCGGGGGCGGCCCGCCGCGGACTACGACATCGCCACCGCGGCCCGCCCCGAGCAGGTCGTTGCGCTGTTCCCGCGCACGGTCGACGTCGGCGCGGCGTTCGGCGTGATCCGCGTGGTCGCGGACGACGGGGACTACGAGGTCGCGACGTTTCGGACGGAAGGTCCGTACCTCGACGGCCGGCATCCGTCGTCGGTGCGGTACGCGGGCCCGCGCGAGGACGCGCTGCGCCGCGACTTCACGATCAACGGCCTGTTCTACGACCCGGCGGCCGGCGCGGTGCTCGACTTCGTGGGCGGCCGCGCCGATCTCGCCTCACGCCTCGTGCGTGCGATCGGCGACGCCGCGGCGCGCTTCGCGGACGACCGGCTGCGCATGCTGCGCGCGGTGCGCCTGGCCGCCGAGCTCGACTTCACGATCGACCCCGACACCGTCGAGGCGATTCGCGGCCACGCCGCGGACGTGCGTACCGTGAGCCCGGAGCGCATCCGCGACGAGCTCGTCCGCATGCTGACCGGACCCGACCCCGGGCGGGCGCTCGCGCTGCTGCGGGACGCGAGACTGCTCGCCGTCGTGCTGCCGGAGGTCGCGGCCGAGATCGGCGTGCCGCAGCCGCCGAACTTTCATCCGGAAGGCGACGTGTTCGAGCACACGCGGCAGGCGGTCGCGGCGCTGCGCCATCCATCGCCGGCGCTCGCGATGGCGGCGCTCCTGCACGACGTCGGCAAGCCGGAGACACTCGAGTACGCCCCGGACCGGATCCGCTTCAGCCGCCACGACGAGCGGGGCGCCGCGATCGCGGAGAGCGTGATGGAGCGCCTCCGGTTCCCGCGGCGCGACACCGACCGCGTGACGGCGCTCGTCGGGCGCCACATGATCTTCAAGGATCTTCCGCAGATGCGCGAGGCGAAGCGGCGCCGGCTGTTCGCCGATGAGATCTTTCCGGAGCTCCTCGAGCTGCACCGCGCCGACTGCGCGGCGAGCCACGAAGACTTCACGCTCTACGAGTGGGCGCGCGCCGAGGCGGAGCGGGCCGCCGCGGCCCCGCCGCCGCCGGCCCGCCTGGTCTCTGGCCACGACGTGCTGGCCCGCGGGGTCCCGGCCGGGCCCCGGGTCGCGGCGATCCTCGAGGCCGTCGAAGACGCGCGGCTCGAGGGACGGCTCCGCACCCGGGACGAGGCGCTGGCCTTCATCGACGGCCTGCTGGCGCGGGGAAGCGGGGGCGCCGAGACCGCCGGGAACGCCGGCCCGGGTTCCGGCGGAGGAGAACGCTGAGCCGCGGCGAACATGCGTGCGACCGGCAGGGAGCAACGGCACGGAGGACGGGGACCTGGGCGCAGACGGCACGACCACGGCCCGCGTCATCGCCCTCGTCAATCAAAAGGGCGGATGCGGCAAGACGACCACCGCGGTAAACCTCGCGGCGTGCCTTGCCGTCAGTAAACGCCGGGTCCTGCTGATCGATCTCGATCCGCAGGCCAACGCCACCGTCAGCCTCGGCACCGATCCCGCGGCGCTCACGCGCACGATGTACAACATCCTGGTCGAGGACGCGCCCGCGAACGGCCAGTCCGCGGACCTCGCGAGCATCATCGCGCCGTCGAACGTCCCGAACCTGGACCTCGCGCCGTCCTCGATCGACCTCGCCGCCGCGGAACTGGAGCTGTCCTCGCGGATCGGCCGGGAGAACACGCTGCGCAAGAAAGTGGCGCCGCTGCGGGAGCGGTACGATTACATCATCATCGACACGCCGCCGTCCCTCGGCCTGCTCACGCTCAACGCGCTCGTCGCCTGCAACGAGGTGATCATCCCGATTCAGACCCACTACTACGCGCTGCTCGGGATGCGGCAGTTGCTGCGGACGCTCAAGGCGGTCCGGGAAGAGGCGGGCCACGAGGTGGAGATCGCCGGTGTGGTGCCGACGATGTACGATGCCCGCACCAGCATCGGCAAGGAAATCTTAAACGGCATCCGCGACTATTTCGGCGAGAAGGTGTTCGCGAGCGCGATCCATTTCAACATCAAACTGGTCGAGTCGAGCATGATCGGCGTGCCGGTCTTCGTCCATCTGCCCTCCTCGCGCGGGGCGGCCGAGTACATGAGCCTCGCGAAGGAAGTGATGGCCCTTGAACAAAAAGCGGGACGCGCTCCGGCGCGGAATTAGAGACCTCATCGAGGACACGTCGCGCGATCTCGTGGCCTTCGAGGGCCGCGAGCCGGCGCCGCGCGGTGCGGCGCCCGCCGGCGCCGGGACGACCAAGCCCGAGGCCGTCGACGCGGAGATCCGCGAAGCCGCCGACCCGGCCATCACGCCCGCCGGCACGCCGGCGTTGAACGGTGGACCGGTCGAGGTCGCCGGCGACCGCCCGTCGCCGGCCGCCACGACATCAAAGCCGGCCGCGCATGATCCAGGCGAAGACTCATCACCGCCCGTGCAGGCCGGCGCACCGGGCACCGCCTTGCCGCGCGAGGCCGCGCCCGCAGACGCACCGGCGCCGTTTGAACTGACCTCGGGGACGGCGTTTCTCCGGCCGGCCGACAGGGCGAGGGACGCGTCGGGCACGGGACGGCCCGCGTCACGCCCGGCGCCGCCGCGAGAGGCGGCGAAGCGGCCTGAGGTCCCCGGCCCCGCGGCGAGGGCCAAAGATGCTCAGACGGCGAAAAAGGCCAAGCCCGCACAGCGCCCCGGCGGCCGGGCCGCCGGAGGTCACGCGCGAGACGCGGCCGCACCGGCCGCGGACGATCTCGAGGCGGACGATCCGGGTCCCGCGACCGCCGAACCGCGCACCGGCGTCTGCCGATCCTATTTCGTCAACCACGACTGCTGGCGCGTGCCGAACGCCTACTGCAACACCGCCTTGCAGGTCTGCGTCATCAGGAACTGCCCCGTCTACCACCTGCACAAGGACGCCCTCGAGCGCCGCTTCGCGAAGAAGTTCAAGCACCTCTGGTAGGCCCGCCCCGCGATCCGTTATAAGGAGGACCCCCGTGGCACACGTCGGGCTCATGATCGAAGGGCAGGAGGGTCTCACGTGGGATCGCTGGCGCCGGCTGGCCGAGGCGGCCGACCAATCGGGCTTCGAGTCGCTCTGGCGGTCCGATCACCTCTTTTCACTCTTCGGCGTCGCCGACCGCCCGGGGCTCGACTGCTGGCCCTCGCTGACCTACCTCGCGAGCGCGACGCGGCGGATTCGCTTCGGACCGCTCGTTTGTCCGATCACGTTTCGGCACCCCGCCATGACGGCCCGCGAGGCCGCGGCCGTGGACGCGCTGTCCGGCGGACGCCTCGAGCTCGGTCTCGGGGCCGGGTGGCACGACGGCGAGCACAAGGCGTTCGGCATCCCGTATCCGCGCGTCGGCGAACGGATCCGCCGGCTCGACGAAGCCGTTCAGGTGATTCGCGCGTTGTGGGCCGGCGGGCCGGCGCGCTTCGAAGGCAGGTACTATCAGCTCGACGGCGGGACCGCGTGGCCGAAGCCGGCGCAGCGGCGGATTCCGCTCGTCATCGGCGGCAAAGGGCCAAAAGTCCTCGAGGTGGCCGCGCGCTACGCGGACGAGTGGAACTGCGGCGGCGCGCAGAAGCCGGCCGGGGTGCGCGAGCGTACCGCGACGCTGGAAGCCGCCTGCCGGAAGGTGGGGCGCGACCCGAAGACGATCCGGCGGTCCTGGATGGGCGGAATCCTGATCGGTGAAACCGGCGCCGCGCTCGAGCGGCGGGCGCGGAGCGTTCAAGAGTACGCTATCACCCGGGCCGCGACCCCGCCGGCGGAGCTGCCGCGGGAGCTGCGAAACGCCGGGTGGCTGGTCGGCGCGCCGGAGGAGATCGCGGAGCAGATGCGCGGCCTGACCGCGGAGGGCATCAGCCGGTTCAACCTGCAGTTCTTCACGCTGGACGATCTCGACGCGGTCCACCTGATCGGCGAGCGGTTGATCCCCGCCGTCGCTTCGCTCTAGGACCGGCGTCTACGGCTCGACCGCGCCGAAGTCGATCGCGAGCAGCTCCACGAGGTGGTTGATCACGCGCCACGGGCGGACGCCGTGCGACTGGAGGTCGTCGGCCGTGCGGCGGTAGGCGACGAAGCGCGCGCCCGCGCCGCCGGCTGCGGCGCCGTCGATCCATGAATCGCCGATCACGTAGGCGCCGCCCGCGGCGCCGAGGCGGCGGAGGGCCTCCACGACGCCGTCGGGGGCCGGCTTCATCGACCGGACGTCGTCGCGCGTGATGACGGTCTCCGCGGCGTGCGCCAGCCCGGCGGCTTCGAGCGCGACGGACGCGCCGGCGCGGCTGTTGTTGGTAAGGATCGCCACGCGATAGCCGCGCGACCGCAGCGTTCCGAGCACGCCGGCCGCGCCGTCGAGGGCCGCGGCGTCCCGCAGGCCTTGCGTCTCGTGCGCGGTGATGATCTCCCACATCCGGGGCGCCATCGCGGTGCCGCGCGCGGCGTCGTGCGCGGCGGCGTGGGCCACCAGCTCCCCGATCGCAAGACGCCGCAGCGCCTCGTCGGACTCGTCGGTCGCGCCGGTCTCGCGCAGCATCGCGCCGAGGGTGCGGCGGATCGCGGCGAAGTCGATGTGCGACCCCAGCACGGTGTTGTCCATATCGAAGACGAGCGCGATCTCGCGCGGCGGAATCACAGCCGCATTGTAGGACGGGACACCGGTGCGCCGCAACCGCGGGCCGGCCGGCGGAGGACTCGCGCGGCGATGCGCCGTAGGCAGGGGCGTGATGCGACGGAGGACGGCGCTGCAGCTCCTGGCCGCCGCGG
>Ga0070731_10000661_pt1 | contig 42659 bp, 58 predicted proteins | sample Coa_R1_2_FD_66448 | JGI IMG/M metagenome (GOLD analysis project Ga0070731, IMG submission 66448) | Surface soil microbial communities from Centralia Pennsylvania, which are recovering from an underground coalmine fire - Coalmine... | ecosystem: Environmental > Terrestrial > Soil > Unclassified ...
GTGTGGGCTGATTCTGCCGTATTACACGGCGACATCGACGACGCGTGCGCTGGCAGATGTGCGCGCCGCGACGCTGATGCTGGTCACCATTGGGCTTTATTGTGTGTTCCTCGCAGTGCAGACGCGGCGGCATCCGCATTATTTTCAGGAGAAGGGCGGCGCGGTGGAGGGCGCCATTGAGGTGCATCACAACGTCCGCTCGATTCCATATCATGCCATCCTGTTGATCGCGTGGTTGCTGCCGGTGGTGATTCTGGCGAAGAGAATCTCCGTAGTGCTGGACTTTGAGGCGCGGCAACTCGGTGCGCCGGCAGCCGTGAGCGGTGTGGTGGTGGCGATTCTCATTCTTGCGCCGGAAGGAATGGCGGGCGTCCGGGCCGCGTGGGAAAACAAGATTCAGCGGGCGGTGAATCTTTTGTTCGGGGCGGCGCTCTCGACGATTGCGCTCACGGTGCCCGCCGTGATTCTCATCAGCTTGATTACGGGGAAGACGGTGCAACTGGGGCTGGACCCGGTGAATCAAATTCTACTGGTGACCACACTGGCGGTGGCGTCGCTGACGTGCCTGACCGGGCACACGAACGTGTTGAATGGCTTCGTTCATCTGGTGCTGTTTGTGGTGTATTTTATTCTGATCTTTGCGCCGTGAGGGACTGGGACCTGAGGACACCCCATGTCCTACTTCTTAAGGGTTATTGTGGCGTCGTTCGACCGGGCTGAGCGTCGATTAAGGACATTCGGGTTTCGGCAACGCTGCGGCAACGCGGCAGCGGGCGGGCGCCTCCGCCGACTGCTGTGCTGCGCGGCTTTTATGATCCCGGCTTCCGACCAAATGAGGCGCTTAAACTATGAATTGAAACATGAAAATCAAACTTTCGTTACTAATGGCCGTCCTTTGTGGCGGCGTCTCAGCCGGACCTGCGCTGGCCGCGGAGAATCCAATACATCCCGAGGCCGACCGCCTGCTCCGTGAGTGCAGTTCCAAACTGACCGAGGCCAAAGCGCTTTCGTTCAAAGCTGAGGTTTGGGAAGACAACGTGGTCGCGGGCCACAAAGTCTCCACCTCCAAGACTGTCGATATTCGACTCCGGCGGCCCGACCGTGTGCAGATTGAAGTTCGCTCTCCGACGCGCAGCCGCGGTTTCTGGTATGATGGCAAATCCCTCACCTTGCTCGATCGGATGAACAACCTTTACGGAACCATTCAAGTTCCTGATAACATTGACAAGGTATTGGACGCCGCCAGCGACAAGTATGGCGTCCACTTTCCTTTGGAAGACCTCCTGGTGAGCGATCCTTACAAGAGCGCCATGCAGGGAACCAAGGGCGGCGCTTATTTTGGCAAAGTTGACGTGCTCGGAACGCCATGCCGGCACATCGCCTTCAGCACGGACGCCGTGGATTGGCAGCTCTGGATTGCTGACAGTACTTCCCTGCCGCGAAAGCTGGTCATCACCTACAAAAAAGAGCCGGCGCAACCACAAGTCACGGCCATCTTCACCGACTGGGAGCTTAACAGCCGGCTTCCGGACGACACCTTTGTGTTCTCGGCACCTCACGGAGCCAACAGGATTGAAATGCTGCCGGGCAAGCCAATAGACCCGAATGCCGAATAGCTCCAACGATTCCAACAACCTTTGAAAGAAAGGAAATAACATCATGAAACATCAAATCTTTTCCATGCAACAGACACTTCGTTTGCTCGTCGCCACAGTGCTGGCGGGCGCGCTGTGGGTACCAGTCACATCAGCCGGCCGGGGCGGGGGTGGCATTCATGCCGGCGGTGGCGGATTCGCCAGTGAGAGCCATAGTTTTAGCGGTGGAGATGGCTCTTTCCACGGTGACGCCAACCGGAGCTTCAGTGGCGCCGACGGCAATTCATACAACGCCAACCGCAGTGTCAGTGGCAGCCCCGGCAACTACCACGAAAATGTCGATCGTAGCGCCAACGTCAACGGCAACACTTACAATTCCGACGTCAACCGGAATGTCAGTGGCAGCCCCGGCAATTACAATGCCAATGTCAACCGTAGCGGCAGCGGCCCGAACGGCTCTTACAATTCTGACGTGAACCGGAACCTCAGCACCACCGGTTACGGCAACGGCAGTTATAACGTCAACCGGAGTTACAGCGGTACGGGGTACGGCACTGCGAATTACAACCACGTGGATGTGAATGTTCACAACAATGGCTACTACGGCTATCACGGTTATAATGACAACGGCAACTTCTGGGGCGGATTTGCCGCAGGCGCAGTGACGGCGGCGGCGGTTGGAACTGTCGTCAACACCCTGCCTGCCTTCAGCGAGCCCGTGGTGGTGGGAGGTGTCAATTACGAGGTCGCCGACGGAGTCTATTACCAGCAAGGCGCCGGTGGTTACACCGTCGTGAATCCCCCGCTCGGAGTCACGGTGAGTGTGTTGCCGCCCGGAGCGCAACAAACCACGGTGAACGGTGTGGTTTACTACCAGGCGAACGGCATGTATTACCAGCCCGTGATGCAAAACGGCGTGACGCTTTATAAGACAGTGACGCTGTAGGAAAAAGCATGTGGCGATTGCGTTTCACGAGCCGCTCATTAACACCCTGCTAAAGCGGCGCTTTAGCGGGGTGTTGAGTGAATGTTATTTTTGACCGGCTCCGCGGCGGTTTGCACCCGTTTCAGATAGAAGTCGCACGAAGGCGGATTCCTCAGAATTTTATTCCGAGGTTGAGGCTTATCGACGCGCCTTGAAAACGGGCCTCGGAAGCATATTCGTAGTAGCCGTGGGCCGTGATGAACGCATTCCACGGTACATAAGTCAGGCCAACCTGTCCGCCAACACCATGGACCTGGCTGCGTGAGCTGCTGGCACCGCTGCCAGTGGAATCGGTGATCTGCCAGGAATCGTAACCGGCCGGGCCAACCTCCAGCAGGAGGCACTTACATTTGTTCAGCGGCAGATACTGGCTGATGCCCCAATTGAGTGTGAGCATTTGCCCCGGTCTCACATCGGTGTCCCTTTGCTCGCTGTTGTACTCGTAGGTCCCTGTTGCCATGACGGCCGTTGCCTTGTTGGTCCACGGATACCAGGCCATCGCGCCCTGAGCCTGCTGCGTCCAATATCCTAATCCGATATTATTCGCGGAGCCAACCGTCACACTCGCGTTGTTAGGTAGAGTAACCGTCCGCGTGTTATACCTGCCCACCGGCGCATAAAAGGCATACGCGAGCGAGAGGTCCAAATGATTCATCTTCCAGTCCAGCCAGACCGGTTGCACGACAAGGTCGCCCACGCCAAAGCTGGAATTGTTGTTCAAACTGCCGCCCACCCTGTTCGCGACGGACAATTCCGCTCCCAGGGTATTGTTCGCGAATGTAGGCGCGATCCAGGCACCGTAATTGGCGCCCAATATTTTGCAGGATGAAGCATACATGAGCACCGGCGCGAACACGTAGGAATGCAGATGCACATTGACGTTCACATCGACCGGTCCGGCCGGCGAATTAACGGTTACGGAGCTGACCTGGTTGCCGTTGCGGTCGTTCAAGCGGTCGGTGGAGTAATAGTAGTTGTACAACGCGCCATAAATGCCGGGGGTTGGCGGGACAAATAATCACGGATGTCAAAAAACCCGCCACTGTAGTGTCCGATCTCTCCGGCACGCGCGATACCCAAGTTTGCGGCTGAAGCAACTGCGATTAACAATATGATATTCCTTTTCATAGTTTTCACCCGAGAAGGGCCTGTTTCCCCAGGCCCGATTGTTCAAACGGGCTCTCTTTTAGACCTGCGCGAGAAAGTTGTGTATTGGGTGAGTCGAGTAAACCCAAAGGGCAATAGGCGACCACATTTCCATCCGTAGGTTTTGGACCAAATCGCATCGATCATAGGACACGATTCTGAAACAGTTGGAAGAATGCAGGGGTCGGAAGATGACTTACAAAACCGAACACTCGGGCTCGAACCAAAGAGACACAAATGACAGGAGAGAGAATTCGATTATGAAAATCAAACTCCGCGAAATCGAAGAAAGGGTAGCATCCTGCGTGCCTTTTTAGCGCACACAACGCCATCAACGCATTACTTATTCGCGGAGGGATGGTAGTGGTTGGGCAATGCAAGATAGATATATAGATTGCAGGGAACGACGGGCGGGCGGCGGGAAATGGCCGATAGCAAATGGCCAATGGTCAACGTCGTTGGAGGGCGGCGGCTCATTTGCCTTCGTCCGACTACGGCGCGACAAAGAGGCCATCCGCCATCGGTTTGCTTCCGCTTTCATTAGAATTCCGTCTTCTCCCGGCGTGGCGGACTTCGATGCAGCGAGTGGGTGTGAAAAGGAGGGTGGACTGTACGAAAGTTTGACTCACTCGCTCTCGCTCGCTCGGCCCTCGCGGGCCTCCGGCTTCGCCCGGATTCCTTTCGCCGCTTCCCAAGCGGCTCAAGTCGATAGTTCCCGTAATCTCACTAATCTCCAAAGAGATTTCGAGGACAAGCCTTCGAGGCTGGGGCTGCGGAGGACCGGAAAAAGAGTGGCGGGAGCGGCGGGGCTCGAACCCGCCGCTCCCGCCAGTCTCTAAAACTCGCTGTACGCCCCGCCAGCGCTTCACCATTGGCCTTTCCCTAGTTCCACGCGGAACAATTGCTCCGCTCAAGTTGTCCGCCAGAGACCGTCCCAGACCCCCATCGGTGTCAGAATTTGTCATAAGCTTTGGGTCTGTGCTATAAGTGCGGTCGCCATGAAAGAAGTCATCAACGCCCAACGGGCCGGCATCCTGGAGATCGAGAAAAACGTATTGGCGCTAAGATCCAATATCGTCATTGCTGACCTCACCACCCGTCCAGACGTCCCGGGGGACGCTCCGCCGGCCGATCGAATCGAGATGGTGGCCAACGTCGTGCTGGCCTATCGCCACCTGGAAGACGCCCGCATGCGGTTGGGCAAGGTCATCCAGGCGTATGATGGTGGCATATCGGTCTACGACAAGCCCGCCCCGGCGCCCTCACCTCCATGACCCGCGAGGACGTAAAATCCTCCAACCTCAAATCGGTTGGCTACGACAAAGAGAAAAAGGTTCTCGAGGTCGAGTTCCATTCCGGCGCCGTGCATCAATACTCGGGCGTGCCGGCCAACCTGCATCAGCGAATGATGAAAGCCAGCAGCATCGGTGGCTTCTTCCATACGCACATCCGAAATTTCTTCGATTCGAAGCCTGTGTGAAAGCCAACGGCCAGGTCCGGTGGATCACCATTGGCACTGTTTCACAGCGTTACATTTTCGACCGGGGCCGCGGCGGCAAAGGACTGGAAATAGATTGGCGCGGCCGTTGCGATTGGTGCCAGCCCTTCAGTTTTTTCCGCTGGGACGATCTGTTTTGGGCCGTGCGCCGACGGCTGGAACTCGCCGGGCTGGGAATGGTGGCCATCGCCTCGTCCACCAAACGCGATTGCGGCCAGGTTATTCTGCTGGCGCTGGTGTGCCGGCATCCGGTTGCGAAACAGCGTTGGAAGCGCGGACCATCTTCCCGAAATTTTCGCGCCGCGTCTGCCGTGTTTGAAGAGCCGCTTGATATTGCTGCTGCTCCGCCGGAGACAGCGACTGCTTGAACTGCAGCTCGCGCGCCGCGTTGCCGGTGAACGGCCGGTCCGCAAAGTGCCGCAAAAATCCCTCGTCCGTGTGCCCTTCGGCCCGGAGTGCGTTGTACTCTTTGCGCGCGCCGGCCACGTCGCCGGCATCGAGCAGATCATCCAGTTTGCGGTACTGCCCTTCCACGCGTGCCTCAGCGTCTCGGGCCTTCTGGTAGGATTGACCCGCGGGTCCGGAGTTGCGGTTGAACTTTGCCGCCGCGTCGTATAGCTGCGTCTCGGCCGAATATTTGCGGCTGCCAATTCCCGCCAGCGCCTGCGCGGCCTGTGAAACTTTTGTTTGCTCTCGCGCCGGCGCGCCCGGCGCAAACCCCTCAGCGCCCATCGGCAACAGCCATGATCCAAAATCTTTGGCCATAATTTCAGCCGCGCGCACGGCCCGGTTGTCGGTCTCGATCGGAACGCTTAGTCTCGATCCGGTCCGCCAGTCCCGTTGCACCAGTGCGTCGATCGCCATTTTTGGATACGGCCCCACACGCCCGGCCGCAAAGTCCACCGGGTCCTGAATCAAGTGCCCGTAATCACTCACCAGGAAACGCGCGCTGTAAGCCCGGTCGCCCAACACGACCTTGTCCCACAACCGAGGGTCCCACATTGGGTCGTGGTCCTTGCGAAAGATGGCATTGATCACCCGTGCACCCGTATAGACCAGCGCGGCCTGCGCCAGGATAAAATATCGCTGCTCCGCGTTGTAAGGTTTCAAGGCCTGCCCGAGCACCTTTAATCGCGACACCAGGAAATCCGGAGCCGTAAACAGCAGCCGGTTCACATCCATCAACGTTTTATTCCGCCCCAGCGCCGTCCACGCGAGTTTGTTTTGCTGTGCGCCAAAGGCTGCATTGGCCTGCTGCGCCGTCTGCTCATATACCTGCTCCTGCGAAATTTTGCCGCTGGCGATATCTCCGGCGTAACGCTCCAGGTTGGCGTGCAAAAACACTTTGGCGGTCTTCGCCTTCAGTGCTGGCATGTAGCTCTTGAAAAGAAAATCGCTCAACCTGGTCATGACGTCGCCCAGCCCCGGCACCTTCGACCACAGGCCTCCGTGGCCCGCGAGTCCTTCCTCAAAGAGTTCCCGGCTGCCATCGAATCCGAGATTCGTTCCGGCTCGCATCAGCCGCGCCAGTTCAGGATCTCGAGCGGGATCTAATTCAACTCCGCGCGTCGACGGCGAGAGTAATGCCAGACGTTCTCTTGACGGCAGCCCGGCAAAAGCGTGAAACATGGAGTGCTCGGCCAGAGTGGCCATGTGAAACGTTGCGCTGGCAAATTTCGATCCCTTCAAAAACACCGTGCTGTTCAATAGCGCATTGGTCACCTTGGCAAAATCACCTAGCGGACCGTCCGGATCACGCAGGATGGATTTGCCCAATTCGTTTTTCAAAAAGCTATAGTGGTCTGGGTGCACAAGGAAATCCCCGTTCACCAGGATCGGGTTTCCCTCCTCGCTCATGCCCGCAAATTTCCAGCCGCGCAATGCCCAATGGTCGATCGTGCGATATGGACGCCCGTCCGCCGTCAGCGCGTCTTTGGGTCTCCAGTTCGAATCCACGAAATAAGTCCGCTGTCCCACGTCGCGCGGCTCGATGCGCGCGCCGCCCGAGATCTGCACAATCGGCTTGCCGTCGGCCGCCTTGGCGTCCTTTAAATTTTTGATCACGCCGCGGTCCGCCAGGGCGTCGTGAAATTCCGCGTTGTAATGTCCGACCAGGTCGCCCACGTCGAGCGACACCGGGCTGCCGCCGGCCATAATGCCATCGAAATAACTCGGCACCGTCCGTTGCAGTGCGAAAAATGGATCCCGCGGGTCAAGCTTCGCGCCAGGGTTGCGTGGTGTCTGTGGACGCTTCCATTGTGGATCTTCAGGATCAAACTCCCCTTCGTATTTCGGCTTCACTTTCCACAACTGCGGCAGTCCGTATTCGGCCCGACCACGGTCGATCAGCCCCAGGCCTTGTCCGTCGGAAAGTTTTTGTTCGAAATCCAATTGCACGCGCCGCGCCAGCACTTTTTCTTTTTCAGTCAACCGCAGTGCGGTTTCCCAAATTTGCCGGTACCGCTCGGGCACCATGTCAGCCTGGCTGCGCAGCAACTGTTCGTCCCCGTGGGCGTCCAACCAGGCGCCGATCGCTTCACGCCGCATGCGTTGCGGCACCGCGTCGCGAATTTCCTGCACCCATTTGTGGGTCTCGAGCCCCGTCCACTGTTTTTCAAAAAACCAGTCCTTCATGAGTGAACGAAAATTGTCGTCCACCGGTGGCGATTTATATTGTGCCTTGAACGCCTCCCAGCCGGCGCGCAGTCGACCCCACGCATTGGCCAACTTATCCTTGCCGCGGTTGTAATCGTCGGCCAGCCGTTTAAACAGGTTAAGCCGGTCCTTGATCGGCACGCCTGGTGAATCCGCGCCATTAGCTTTTAACCAGGAAGTTAAATCGTCGAGCGTCCGGCCGCCCGGCAGCTCCTTCATCTGGCTTTTGAGGATTTCGCCCTTGGCCACCATTTCATCGTAGACCCGTTTTTTCAGGTCCTCCGGGATGCGTGGCAGTTCGCTGTCCATGATGGACTGCAGTTCGTCCACCAACTGGCGCGCGTGCAAGCCGTTCCCGGCCTGGTTGGCAATCTGCAAATCGTTCGTCAGCTTTTCCATCCGGCTGAAGACGTCGCGCACATAATCCGGATTCGTCACGCGCTCGCGCTCGAGGCCACGCGCCTCTTTCACCAGGCGATAGCGTTCGCTCCGCAGTTCCGGGGGCAATTTGTTACCCGGCCGTTTCTGTGTGGCGTTGATTTCGTCCAGCCGTTTGCCGATCGCTTCGCGCCGGGCTTCGATCTCGCTCAATGGCGTCTGGCCCTCTCCAGAGTGCATCGCTTTCAACAAAGTCACGTGCGCCTCGTCCGCGTCGAATCCCGGCAAATTCTGCTTCCTTAAAAACTCAACGCCTTCCTGGACCGCGGCCGCCAGGCGCCTGCCGCCCGCGTACGCCGCGCGCACAACCTTCAGTGCCGAGTGGATCAATGTCTGTGTGGCCCACTTCGGAAACGCCATCCCGACTTCGCCCTCGCGCAACGGTTTTAGCGGATCTGTTTTCTCGATCGCGTTGTTCAGCCAGTCCATCACCGGATCTTTCGTCCGCGGCGTTCCACTTTCCCCTTCCTGCGCCACCCGGTTTTTGAAAGTTCCTTTGGCGGTTGGCTGGGTGACGACGTCCTCTTTGCCGCGCTTGAATGTGCGGTTGTCGTACATGATTTCGGTGCCGCCCTCGACGCGCTGCGTGCCGTACTTGGCGCCGTCGTCCATGGTCACGCTCACAACATTCCCATCTTGATCAAATTCAAACTCGCGCACTTTGAACGGTGCGCCGCGGATCCTCAGCGTGTCGCCCGGTTGCAGATCGTCGGCCACGATCGTGCGCTGGTTCACGCCCGGCCGGGAAACGTCACGCGCAAAAGCTGCGTCCCGTGTGGTTTGTTTTTTCTCGAGAGATTGTTGGGCTCGAAAACCCTTGCGCGCATTTGCGGCATCGTTGATGGCGTCCCCGAGTTGGTCGACCTGGCCCGGGTCGCCCTTGAATATTCCAGATTGGAATAATGCATCGGCCGCCGTATCGGCTGGCTGGCCTCCGGTTTTGAAAATCTTGCGCGCCGCGCCGATCGGTTTCCAGTCGGGATTGGCTTCCTTGATCAGGGTCGGGTCGATGTGCCCGATGGTGCCCTCAACTTCGTCGATAATGTCGTGAGGGCGATAGTTCGTGTATGTCCCCGTACGCGAACCAGCCGCGCTGCGAGATGGAATCTCACCACCTTCCACCGGGATTGTCTCGCTGACCTGTGTGGTCGCAAGAGGAGCGGCTTTTTCCGCTGGGGTGGATGTTGTCGGCGTTACCGACTCACCAGTGCCCCCGGTTTCAGTTTCGGGCGCGGCCGGGACTGTTTTCTCACCTTCAGCCGGCTCTGTCAATGTTGGTCCGAGCACCCGCTGTTTCAGGTCGAAAGCTTGCCGTTGGGTCAGATCCGGAAACGCCTGCACGATATCCAGGCTGCCGGCGTCCGGGTTCAGACGGATCCAGGATTCGGGGTCCAATGGGGGCGCCTCTTCCGGCATACTGTCTTTTTGAGCAGTACCTGCATCGTTTTGCTTCAAATTGGCTTCGGCCGGAGCAATTGTTCCGCTCTGCCCCTCTTCTGCCGCAGGCGCTTGCGCCTGTTTCCGTCTGAATTCGGCCAACATGTCCCGCCCAGGCATTCGCATCTGGTTGCCCTGTAACGCCGCCTGCAGGTCGGCCAAGGCACCTGGTGACGTGTCCGCCGCTGGCGCCTCATTGGCCGGTGCCGCTGGCACTGCGGCAGGTGCAGCACGGACTTCCGGGGTTTGTTCACTTGAGGGTCCCATTTCCCCAGGAGCGAGCGCGTGGGATGCTGAAAGCGTTCCGAAGCCCAGGTTCGCGATCCCCGCCGTGATCAGCCGTCCGATCTTTCCTTCATCGCGTTGTGCCGCCGGCTTGCTCAATTCGTCATGCAGCTGCTGGGCCTGCTCCGGCAGCTGGCTGAACATCTGTCCTGCAAACGTCGCCGAGACCGCCCTTTGTGCCGTTTCTGAAAGCGCCCCGGTGCCCAGTGTGGCGATGCCTAAAGGCGAAGTCAGCCCGCGCGCCAGGTCCCCGATTTCGTCGAGCGCTCCCGCGGCAGCCGTCTCGTGAAATTTCGGCGGCTGGAAATCCTGCTGGTCTTCCGTGTCAGGCGCCACCGTCATCGGCACGCCGCCGACCATCTCGACCGGGTGTGCCGTTTCCCGATTGATCTCAGCCTGCGCTTCCTCAGGCGTGCGCTTCGGCGCTTCCGGCCAAAGGCCGCGATTCACAAAATCCCAGGCTGCACCCGCTTTGTCGGCCACTGCACTCATCTCGTCCGGATGAGTGAGCTGCTCAGACAGGTGTTGCTTGTCTTCCGGACTGACCTGCGCAAATCGGCTCTGCCATTGTGCAGTGGGAGATCCCGGAATGGGCTTTAGAAAATCAAGGTCGCTGCCCCCCACTCCAAACTCGTCATCGCTTAGCACTCTGGATTGTGCGGGAGCGGAGACGCCAAACTCCTCATCGCTTAAAAGTTTCGGCGTCGGCGTATTGGTCTGTGGCGCTGCCACAACACCAAAATCGTCATCTGACAAAAGTGGCATTGAAAGCCGCTATCCCTTCACTCGTTTCAACCTAGGGTTGCGCTTCTTCGCCGCGGGCGACGCATTGCGTGCCGCGCTGGCGAGGATCGCCCGGGCACGGTCGATCGGCATGTGTTTCTTCGCGCTCATGTGCTGGGCGATGTGCTCGAGTCCTGGATGTTGTTCGCTCATAAATTTGGCAAAAGAATGGCATTAGTATCCGAGCTTTGGCGGCTGCGCCGCGCCCAAGCCCTGTACGGCTTGCGTCGGCGGAGCATTTGTTCCGGTATCGAAGCCTTGGCCGGTCCAAGTCCCAACCAGGTTTGTGTTTGTCGCGCTGCGATATTTTGCACCCACCACGCGCTGGCCCGGGTCGGGCGGCGCAATAGGAATCTGCGGAGCCTGCACGCCGGAAGCAGCGCCACTTGATGCGTCTGGCCACGAATAAGTCGTATTTACGGTGTTGGTTGTGGGTGGTCCACCGAGCGGGTTCGGCTTAACGGTAATTTGCCTTTTGTCGGGAGGAAGTGTCTCGCCGGAACGCTTCTTGAGGAGGTCGCCAAGCTGTTGCGCATGCGCCTGCAGTTCTGCTTTTTTATTCGGGTCATTCTCAGCATCGGCTGCTGCCTGAGCCGCATCAGCCGAGTCAGCCAAGTGCTCATCTGCTCCCGTCACGCTTTTATTCTTTGACTGCGCCGCCATCTGGTTCGCGATCGTAGCCCAGTCCATTTTGCCGTCGTACAGTGCACGGAAATCCGGCTGCTGCAGCATCTGCTCGTAAAGCTGGGGGTTGCTCGACATTCCCTTGTCTACTGAATCACGAACATATTGGTTGGCGTCCTGGGGGCTCATCTTTCCAGCTACCACTTGTTGGGCGAGCGAGCCCATGGAATCGCGCCACGACGCATGGCCATTAGCCAGGTCCTGCGCCGCCTGCTGGACCCCGTAACGCTTTTCCAAAATATCGTTTTTATCAGCCTCCGATTTTTGCAGGATGTCGTTCCTCCGGTCCTGCTCGGCAGCCCGGTCCTCCTGGCCCTGCTCCATGTTCGCGAAGTGTTGCATCTGCGCATTGCGGAACGACAGGTCCGCGTCGGCGCGTTTGTTTTCCACCTGCAATTGCCGGTTGCGCAAAAAACTGTTCCCCAGTTCGTCCAACTGGTTGTCGAGAAGTGCTACGTCTGCTCTGTTCATAAAATTTATGGGGCGCCCGGCCGGTAACCGAGGTTGGCCGCCGCGTTGCCGCCGGCGAGTAGAGTTGAAAGCCCTGCCATCCACGGATTGACCTGGTTTTCGGCGCTTTGCATTTGGGTCTGCCAGCTTTGGAGCGCTGCGCTCTGGGCGCCGTTGCCGGTATTGGGCAGCTGGCTCAATTGTTGTCCCTGGTAGAACGGCGTCGCGCCGCCCTGTGCTCCGGACAGGCTGGAAAATTCGCTCTCGGGCGTTTGCCCGGTGACCAGCGAACTGAGGTTGCCGATGTTCTGTTGCTCGCGGCGGAACTCGATATCCTGCGGGGTCATGCCGCCCTCGAGCTCGCTCATGCCGGCGCCCAGTTCCTGCAAAGTATTCTGTTGTCCGGCAAAGCCGGTCGTGAGTGGCTGCGCGAAGTTCGGCGTATTCTGGCCCGTGCCGGTGCCTCCGCGGGCGGAGCTCGCGGCCGTGCCGCCCTGCATGAGCATGTTTTGCATTTCCGGCGTGAGCGTGCCGGAGTTGGCTGCCTGCAATTCCTGTTCGACCTGGTTGTTGAGGGTCTGCGCCACTGGCTCGTTGAGTGGCTGGCTGATCTGCTGTTGGACGAGTTGGTTTTCCAGCTGCCGGGCCTGCACGCCCTGTGGGTTGGCTTGTTGTTCCTCCTGGAGCGACTGCTGGATGAACTGCGGGTCGTATTTCTGTTGCAGCGCCAGTTTCACCTGCGCCATGGCGTTGGCGAGTTGTCCCTGCACGTCGGCCGTGCCGTAACCGGAAAAGTTAAATGTCTGCGGCCCGGCTGGCACCCTCACGTTTTGGCTCTTCAGTTTGGGTTGGCCCAGGCTGGCGTATTTTCCGCCGGGCTGCCAATCGGACGGGTTATAGGCCACCCACTGCCCTTGCCCCTGCACAGCCTTGCCGAACCCGTTCGTGGTCGTCGCGCCTGGCACATAAGCCATTTGCTGCGTGGTGAAATGCTTGGGCATATTCACTGTCACGCTTCTGCCCTGCTGGGCGGCCGCCTCCAGCTGGTCCTGGATGGGCAACAACTCCGCTTCGACGTTGGAAAGCTGTGCGCTCGCCGCGCCTAAATTCGGCTGCGAAGGCGTCAAGGCGCCACTCATGGAAAGCCCTGTGGTCGTCGCCGTCAGCGCGAGGCCGATCGCTGGAATTATGTAGGGCATAACTTTATTTTTTCCGGCCGCACATTCGTTTCCAGTTCCTGCAGCAGCTCGCACCGCAGTGCGTCCCAGGGATTGCCGGGCGTGAGAAACCGCCACGCTTCCTCCAACACAAGTTTGGAATCCAGGTCGTCAAAGTCGCATTCGATGAACGTACCGGCTTTCAGTCCGCTCCTCAGGTCCTCGAGCTTTTGCGCGGCGATATCGAAAATGTGTTTCAGTTCGGCCGGCTCGAAGGAAATGCCGGCATAGGGGCGCTCGCGAAAATATTTTTCATAAGACTCGCGCGCGTGTGCCAGGTCACGCCGCACAATCAGCCAGCGCGCCTCCGGCAGCAGTTGTTGAAGTTCCTTACCGAACAATAACAGGCCGCTGTCCGCGTCGCCGGCGTAGTCGCAGGACGCGCGTCGCAACTCCTCGATCACACCGTGCGCGTTGGGTCCGCGTTTGCTGGCGTCGTGCCAGCAGAAGCTTTTGCCGCAGGTAAAAAAGTTCGCCAGCCACGCGGTCCGGCTGCGTGGCAATCCGGTGATGAAAAAGTGGTTTCGCTTCATGGCATTTGTGAAAGCCCCGACGTCCCCTCGAGCCCCAGACCTGACGGGAATAAAGAAGCTAACTCGCCAGAAGATTCGGAGGGTCCGCCAAGGTCGGTCGTTCCCAGGGCCAGCGAGCCACCCACATTCGGAGTCCCTGTATAGGTCGTGGTTGGCGAGCTAAACGGTGAGTATCCCAACCCCGCGAACAGATTGCTGCTTGCCCCCAGTGTCGACAGTCCGGCGGTCCATGGATTGATCTGGCTTTGCGCCCAGTTCACTTGTCCGCTGTAAAGCTGGTTGGCGTTTAAAATTCCCTGGAGCGCCGATTCCGTGTTGATGCCGGCCTGGTTGCTGTAGCCTCCGGTGTTGAAAGGTGCGGCGCCGCCCTGCGCTCCGGACAGGCTGGAAAATTCCGCTTCCGGCGTCTGGTTGTTTTGGAATGCGCCCAGGTTGCCCAACGCCTGTTGGATCTGCCGGTACTGAATGTCTTCAGGCGATATTCCAGCCGATTCATACTGGTTGGCGATGCTCTGGACCTGTTGCTGTTGCTGTTGCCCGGCTTGTTCCACCGCGTCGGCTTCCTGTGTTGCGGCCGCGTTGCCCAAAGTGATTCCGTTGGCCGCTTGTTGTCCGCGCACGCCTTGCTGCACCTGCTCGAGCTCGCCGCCGGGCCCGGTCGTCAGCTGCCCGGCCTGTGACAGTTGGTTGTTCACCAGCGTCTGCAGGTCCTGCGACATTTGCCCGTTGGGTGGCGCCTGCTGGGCCTCCTGTTGGATCTGGTCAAAAAGCTGTTGGCGCGCGGCGTAACCCACCGGATCGCTCTGCTGCAGGTCCTGCAGAGACTGCTGGACATATTGCGGCCCGAAATTTTGTTGAATGCCCAGGAGCGTTTGCGCCATCTCGTTGGACATCACGCTGGCGTTTTGGGCCGCGCCCAACCCGCTGAAATCGTAATTCTGCCCGTTGACCGTTGCGCTGCCGCCCAGTTGAGACAGGGCGTTGATCACGTCCTGAAACGGGAAGTTTTCGATGTTCTGCGTCGCGCCCTGGATGGCCGCAGTGTTGGGATTAGGTACTGACGGGCTGCTCATGGAAAAGACGCGCAACCGTCGCGTGGCTCAACTCCGTGAGCCGGCAGCGCCGGTGTGTAAACAATCTGCGCATCTTCCAGTCAGGCCATCTTGCCGATGCTGCTTGCAATAGCCTGTCCCTCGTTTCTCGGGCGTCCCGCCCGTGAGCATCGATGATCACATCCGCAATCATCAAGGCGTCTCCGCCGGCACCAATGCCGGCACGCCAGTTAAAATGAAAATCTCCGCTCTGCTCGCGCCGCAAAATCTCACTCGCAAAATCCGGCCAGGCGATGAACACGCCATCGATCTCCCCGTCCACGTCGCGCGTCCAAAGCAGCTGGCCGCTGAACCAGTGAAACGCCAGGTATTTGAAAAGCTTCTCTCCGGACCAGTTCCGGAAAAGGTGCCCGCCGTGGAGCAAACAAAACACCGCAAGCTGGCGAACTTTATTCGCTTCGGCTTTGGCATCGATGTAGGCGAGGTTCATAGGCAGGTCGCGCTGCGACTCATTTGCGTTTCAGCGGCCGCACGCGCGCGCCGGCCGTTAAATTCCTCAACTCCCACCATCCACTGTCGCTTTGGATCTGGAGGTAAAGTTCGTTGAAGCTCGGCAGGCCGCGCAATGAAAACGGCAGCAGCGCCGGCTTCTGGCTCTGGAGCAAAAAGGGCAGCGTTCCCTGTCCGAGGATATCGCCGGTCGGCTGGATCGCCTGGCTGAAGCTGTTCAACTCCGCGTCGTCCCCGATTGCCGTGAAAATCAGGTTAGCGTTCCCCATGTTAAACCGCATCTTTGCGTTGTAGGCGGATTTTGGTGATTCCAAATCGCCGAAGGTGAAAGACCGCGTGGCGTAGACCGTCTGGTAGGGCGCGCCGTTGTCTTCATAGGTGGCGTCGGCCGTCGGGTCGTTCAGTTCCTTCCAGAAGTTCACCAAACCGGCGTTGTCGCCAAAATTCAACTGCTGGATTCCGTTGAAACGTGAGATCTCCCAGCATAACGGCGTCCAGTTCATCCAATAGCCGGACCAGCAGCCCAGGCGCCCGTTCCAAACCAGCACCGCATTGTTGTAAGTGACGTTGCCGAGCGGCACGGCAAAAAAAGCGAACTCCTTGAACTTGGCCGCCACGATTCCACTCATGGCGTTTACGTTGATCTGGTCAATGATCGGCTGAATGGGGACCGAGATCGGCGCGGCCAGTTGAAATTGCGTGGAGCCGGTCACCAGCGTGCCGTTGTTCGACGCCGCAATCATGCGCTGCACACTGCGGATCCCGTCCTGGCTGAAGAAAAGCAAATCGTTGCCGTAACGGCACCAGGCGTATTTGCCGACACACCCCAGTCCGTCGGCCAGAATGTCGGAGGCCTGGCTCGCGCTCCAATTAGCCGGCTCTTGTGTGGGATCGGTGTAAGTGAGCCAAACGCTGTTCTGTTTCAGCACCACGAGCATGAACTGCGGCATGTCGGCCATGCCCACAATCGGGTCACCCTGGCCGCCGCCCACGCGAAAACTGCGCGTGTTGTTGTTCCAATCGCCGTTGCCGAAGGAAAGCAGGTTGGAAACATAAATCGTGTCGTTGTTCTGGCCCTGGCCGCTGGCAAACATGCGCGAGGTATGCCAGCACAGTATGGTCACACCAACCGGCGGGCTGTTCGGTCCGTTGCCGAGGTCGGTAAAATTGGCTCCGTCGTAACTCTGCAGGTTCCCCACCCCATCGCTCAGCAGCACTTTGTCCACACCCTGCGCCATGGCCACTGCCACGTTCGGGTTGTTGGGCGACCAGCCGTTGTTCTGGTTCCAATTGATGCCGTTCCAGGTGAAAAAATGGCCGCCACTCACTGCCAGCAGTTGCGAGGTCGCCGGCGTGCTGAAAAACCGCAGGCCTCGGATCGGCTGTCCGGGATTCACCAGCGGCGCGCCACCCAACGGGTCAGCGCCCGGCCGGGTGCGGGCCTTCAACTTATCGCGGATGATAATATTGATGAGGCTCTGCCCCTGGTTTTGTGCCAGGTCAATCGGATCGTCAAACGCGTCCACGCCACCCGCGAAATTGCGCATGGTCTCGAACGCCAGCGGCAAATCTTTGCCGCTATACGCGATAGCTAACGGTGTATTGGCGACGGAGGGCATCAGAAGTAAGGGCGAATGTAGGGGCCAAGCCCCCATTCCGGTCCGTAACCCTGGTCAGGGATGATCCTGGTGTTGGTTGCCTCCTGCACGGCTTCTTCGTCTTTGAGCGTTTGCAGCAGGGCCGCCGCCTCCTGCAATGTGTCGTTGGCGGCTGCGTTCTCTCCGCCGCGCCGCAGCAGGTCCGCGCGAGCAAAGGCGATCAGTGCGTTCTCCGAATTGCGCACCGTCGGCTCCTGTTCTGGAAAATCGAAGCCCTGATATTTCAACTTGCCTAAGACGCGCAGCGTGGTGGCAACACTTGGGATCCCGAACAGTCGCAAGCGCACGTAGCTTGGGCTCTTGGTGGCCGCGGCCGCCAGCTGTGGCAGGTTGGGCTGAAAATTTGCGTTCGGAAAAATCACCGAGTTGTTAAACGCGAGCACCAGAATCGGCGCGTTCGTCGCTCCCTTGTAAGCGGCAAGGACCTCGATGGTTGTGTCAGTCGGGTAAACCACGGTCGGGGCCGGAGCCGCTCCGTTGACGGCCGTCCAGGCGTTCGTTCCCACCGCCGTCTGGTAAAGAATATTGGATTGGGTCGCGTCCGCGTAAATCTTCAGTCCGGTCCCGTCGCTGGTGATAATCCGGTTATTCGCGTTCACCCAGGCCCCTAAGCCTTCTTCGATACCGTTGGGGCTGTAGGTATAGACTCCGTTGCTGTTCGCGTCGCCGGCGTTGCTCACCACAAACTGCGGCGCGGCCTGGCTCTGGATGTTATCCGTATTCGCGAGATTTAAATCGTCAGTGGTACGGACATTGTTCTCTTTCCAAACGACTCGCAGGGCAACCTCGTTATCACCAAAAGCCCGTTGTGCCTGAAACTGCAGGCCCACCAATCCCCGGAAGACAAACCACAACGCCGGCAAAACGCTGAACTCAAAGGGCGTGCCGATTTCCTGGAACTTATCCAGGTCGTAACGCAGGTAGAGTTCGAGGTTGTTCACGCGCACAGCGTTTTCAGTTGTGCGCGCGGCTATGACCCGTCCGAATTCCTCCGGCAACAACACCATGCCTTCCGCGTTGTCCGGATTGTTCGCCGGGTCGATCGGGATCTGCGCCATGACCAGCGAATCGCGCCAGAGCGCTGAATCGTAAATGAGCCGGTCGCGTGCCTGCACAAACTCCTGGCACGCGCTCACATCGTCCGGATCGAGATATCCGGTGCTCGTGCAGATGTAGTTGACGATGTCGTCCCTGTTCATGGCCCAATTGGGAAATAGGTCACATAGACCCGCACGTTGAAGTTGGTGAGGTTCACAAACTGACTGCCCGTGACGGGGCCGCCTGCCCTTGGCCAGATAGCTATTGTTCCGCTCGAATCATTATTGCCGCTCACCCAGACATTGCTCGCACTCGCACCCCAGGTGAGATAAGGCTCGGTCTGCTGGTGATTGTTGACGCGCGTGGCGTCAATTTCGTCCCCGACCAGGTGCCCAGTGATGGCCGTCACGGAACTATTGGTCACCACCAATGTCACGTGCACCATTGGGGTCGACGGATAGGTGATATTTGTGTTTAACAAATAATTGGTCGCAGTCGGCAGGTTCGTGAAAACAATCGTGCGAGGCCCGATGTCCTGGATTGGCACGCTGGCAAGAAAGGGATTTGTGCCGCTGCTATCCCAGAGGTTTGTCCCTGTGCTCCAGACCAGCACGCGGTCGTTGTTCGTAGGTGTCGCCAACGCCGGCGGATTGGTGAACAGCTGCCCAATTTTGATTTGCCCGGTGCCGTAGTTCGTTCCGTCCGGCGACGTGGACAGAAAAAGCTCGTCGTTATTCGTCGGCACAGTCCGCACCGGGAGGTTGGTAAAAGGCGTCGTGTACGGGAAAATGAGAAACAGGTTGGATATCGCGGTGGTAGCGTTTGTGCCATTGACGTTGATTTGAAAAGTGCCGCCCAGGTTCAGGTTGCTGGCAAAGACCGTCGGCAGGGAGGCGATTTGGTTGCTCCACAGGTTCACCAGTTGGATCTTCACCAGCTGCTGCCCGGTCGAATCGTAGCCCAGTATGTAATCGTTGGTGAGCGGCTGCCCCTTCTCGAGTTGCGTGGTGATAATGGTCGTGTTGCCGTACAACAGTGTCTGCCCTGAAATTTTATAGAGCGCGTTGGCCGCGGCGTTGAAGAGGATAAAATCGTCCGCCGGCGACAACGTGGTGTCGTTCGGTTTGTCGGTGATGAAGCCGCCTTGTATCTGCGCCTGGCTGACCAATTGCTCGAGCTCGGCCGCCGTCAACCGTTGGCCGTCGGAAAATGTAATGCCTGGTGAAATATCCTGGCCGTGGCACAAGAGCGTGGTGAGTAACGCCAGTAACAACAGCAGCCAGATGACCGGGCTGCGCTCAAATTGGTAACGGTTCATAGCTTTTGTTTGAAGTCCCACGCCTGTTTGATCTTTTTCGCGGTGAACCCGCTTTGCCGCTCGATCTCGGCCGACGGCAGCGTTTGTTCCAACTGTCGGAAGGCGCGCGGGACCGCCACCTCGGCCGACTGCGGGTCTTTCGCTCCCGAGCGAAACCCCGGCGCGCGGCCGCTCTTCAAAATATCGGAAATGCCATTCATCACTCGCGCTCGTAGGCCAGTTCGCGTTTCGTTTCCTGGTGGCGCCCGTTCAGCGCTGCGGCGATGCGTTGCGCTGCGCCCAGCACCATGCCGCGGCACATCAGCTGCAGGCATCCATTGACGCGCGCTGCGAGGCCGTATTTCTCCGTCTCGCTAACGAAAACGATTTCCCAATGCTCCTCGTGAATATTCATAGTTTTATTTTCCGGTCGCGACCACTCTCCGCATGCAGCCGACCAGCAACTCGAAATCGGCCGCTGAAATCACCACGTTCCGGCGCCGGCTCTTGTCAGTGTAATAATAGGCGCCGGTCCGGATCCGATTGAGCCTGGCTGGAGTGACCTCACTCGCCGGAGGCGTTCCGGGATCGCGCTCCGACTTCACGCCTGCGCCAGCGCCAGCAGCTGCACTGCCTTCGGGTCATCCAATGGAATGCCCGCGGCCGCGAGTTGCGCCTTCATGCGGTCCTGTCCGGATCGCTGTGCCAGGCTCCGCAGTTGGTCGAAGTCGGCTTGCGTCGGTGGCGTGCCGCTTGTCCACTTCTGGAAAAGGGATTCCGCCAGCGGCAGCCCGTACTGGGCAATGATGGGAATAAGAATGGTCCAGTTCATATTTATCGGTTTGTCTCGATCGTGTTGATCAGGTTCACCAGGTCCTGCGCTTCAACTGTCAGCGCCGGCGGCGCCACTGCGTTCGTGTTGTATTGCACTCCATCGAGCGCAAGCATCAGCGCCGCCTGAAAATCGTTGTAGGCCTTCGTGACGGTCGGCACGCCGTTCGTCGGAAGATTCCCCTGGATCACCAGTGTGTCATAACCGTCGACGGCAGCCGTCGCAGACTGTTCGAGGGTGGACAATGTGTTCGCCGCCAGGGTTTGCTGATTCGTGGTGCAGGCAGTCGCCAGGGCGGACAACAGCACGCACACAATCAACAGCTTCAGCATTGATGACACTCCCACGCTTGGCGCCGCGGACGGCGTCGCATGCCATTTGTGGGAGAGATACCAGGTAACAGCCGCAACGACTGCGCCCCCGATCGCCTCCCACACGGAACTGTCACCAATGCCCTTGGCCGCAAGCGCGCCGCCACCGACTTTGAAAAGCGTTTGAATGAGATTTAGAATTTGGTCTTGGTTCATAGTTTTAGTCTTCTTCCTTGGGCAGCCGCTTTTTTAGCGCGCGCCGCCACACGTAGATTGCTGAGCCGATCAGGATCAACACCCGCAGGCCATGTTCGATGGCGGTGAAACTCACCGCCGCGCCTAGCACAGCTGTCCCCAACACGGCGATATGTTCATGCATCGGCTTCATTTCACGTAGCCGGTCGCCGTCCCAAAATTCGCGTGCGAGCCGTTGCCGGAGGTGCTGGACTGAAATTGGATAAAATCGCCGGGACCGAGATCGCATTGCCAGGTTTGTCCGCCGCCGTTGGTCGTCACGCCCAGGCTATAAACGAAAGGACTGTCCGAATACGCCAGGCCTCCGTTCGTATTCACGTTGAAGGCGCAGGTTGCAAAATTGGATCCTGTACCGCTGCTCGCTCCGGCAGAAAATGCTATTGGACAACGTAAGGTTATCTTCCCCGCGGTGATGTTTGTGAAGGAGGTAGCAGCCGCCGGCGTGAAATTCGTAAAATAGACCAGTTGCGCCGTGTTCGTCGGAATCGCGGCCAGGTAAGTGGTCAGGTTGGGAATGGTCTCAGTTCCCTTCCAAACGCCATCCAGCAGCACGTTGGTGCTGATACCGTAACTATTCAGGCAGACGATCCGGTTGCTGAAGCCGGTGAACAAGGTCTTGCTTGGGTTCCAGATGTCGGTTGGGTCGACGTAGACCGTCACATTGGTCACCGTGCGGAACGCGATGTCGTACGGAGTAACTCCATTGGTGGCGCTGGTCGTGATTGTAGTCGCATGCAGGTATATCTGGTTGCCGGATTGCGGAGTGCCCGCAACGGATGACCCCAGGGATATGCCGTCGCAAACGACCGGACTCGCGCCATTGGTGAGCGTGAATGCCACTGCATTGATCCTGCTGTCGTTGATCCGGAAAATACTGTTGCTTCCCGAAGTGACGGCAAAACCTCGGATCGTGACTCCGCCGCTGACTGTGTCGATCGAATTGGTGGTGGCCACCGCGTCGAACCAAACGTTCTGGAAGGTGAGGTCCACCTGCGCGTTGAACGTGCCGGCGGAATTGTCGTTCAGGTTAAACGAGTCAAACCCGCTGTGCAGACCTAGGTTCACAAAGTCATTGGTCATGAGTTTGACCGTCGACATGAAAATGCAGTCGATGCCTCCGCCCGGTCCGTTGGCGTAGAAGTCCATATCGTGGACCCAGCATTTGCCAGGCACGGCCAGGTTGTTCGGGCCCGGACTGATGTATAGCCCGTTCGAACAGGAAAAATTCCCCATCTCCTGCAAGCCTCCACGCAGCAAAAACGGTATATCGTGGAAGCCCGTAGTGTTGGTGTCGGCCGAGTCAAAAAACCAGGTCACCCCGCGACCCGCGCCCAACAAGGAAAAGCTGACCGTGGAGCTCACGAGATTTTGGTTCAACAAGTCATAAACTCCGGCCGACGCGTAGATAACCGGGCTACGCCCGGTCTGCAAAATGGCATACTGCACGGCATTGCTGACCGCGGCCTCGTTTGCGATCGGTGAACCCGGGTTTGAACTCTGGAAGGTCACATTGCTTGACCCGAGCCAAACCGAGGCCGTGACCATATTGGTCGGCGCTTCCAAGGTCTGGCCCCAACTCGTCCCGTTATTCGTCGCAATGGCGTTCGAATTGACGTTGAAAATGTTGGTGCCTCCTCCGCCACCGCCCGGGCTGGTGGTGATCGTCGCCCGCAGTGGTGAAATCGAGAACACCGCCGCGAGCAACGCCAGTAGGATGAATGGTGCGCGACTCTTCACCCTAAAATTGTGGCCGCGATCGCGCAGTCGGCCGCTCCGATGGTTTTAGTGTCCGGCGTGCTCGAGTTGCACACCGTCAACGCGTCCAGGTCGATCCCGTTCACGCCTAAATCGATATTCGTGATGCTTTTCCCACCCACGGGGATCGCCGGCAATTTTGGTATCGATCCGTCCGCCGGCAGCGCGTTGGTCTCGTGCACCTGTATGAATTGCTGCGCGGCGTTGTTGTTATAGACAAGCAACGAAAGCAGCTTGCAGCCTTTGGTGCTCAACACGCGGCTGGCGACCAGAGAGCCGCCGCCGGCGTTGGGAACTGTTTGGGTCGGGACGCGCTGGCTCAAGACATGCCTCCCATCTGCCCGGCCATATCGCCGAGCTGCTCGCGTTCGTCCTGGTCAGCCTGGTCCTGGTCGCCAGGCGCACCCGAATCGTCGGGGGAAGGCTCCACAGGCTGCCCGTTGATTGTCTCGCGTTTCACGTACGCTTCCTCCCCGTCCACTCGGGTGACTGTTCCCTCAACGGTATAAGTCACGCGGTCGCCCACCTGCGGCGGTGCCATCTGGTCCCCGTTATCCGGGTCCGGCATCGCGAGCGCAGAAAGCGAAACGCAATCCTCGTTTCCGCCGTCGGATTGGTCCTGCGGTTCCTGTGCGTCGTTGCCGTCAGAGCTGTCCGGCGTGCCGGCGCCGGCGTCAGAACCGGCGCCCCCTTTCGGCACGCCAATGGCCACCATGAGGCCGCCTGGTTTACCTGGTGTCTTCATGGCTATTGGTAGGCCCCGGCCACGCAGTTCAGTCCGACCTTGGCAGTACCGGTTACCGTGATGAGCAACGGCGTTTTGTACTGCCCTGCGTAGAGGAATTCCCCGGATTGGGTAATTGTCAGGTTTGTGCCCACGGCGCTGATGGATCCGGTCGCCCCAGCCACCCAAATTTGATCTCCGGTGGCGCACTGCGAAAGCGGTGCGTTCCCAAGCGTCAGTTGGTTCGTGTTGGCCACCGTTTGCAGCGGCAGACATTCGTAGGTGTCCGTGGCAATGTGTTTAATCACCACCACCTGCCCGGCCGAGTAGTTATTGGTGGAAACGACTATCAAGTTCGTTGTCCCCGAGTTCGTCGGGTTGACGATCGATGTCATGTTGGTCAGCGAATAGAACTGCAGCACGCCCGTGTCGCTGGTCACATTGGCGTAGCGCAGGATCGGCGTGGAGTTGCTCAGCGTGTAATTGCCGGCCACGTAGAAGCTGTTCGTATTTCCCTGGTTCTTGCCGACTCCGGCAAAAAAGTTGTAACCGTTGGGATTTTCCAGCGTGCTCGCGCCGGCCGGGAGCACCATCGCCACAGCGAGGGCGGCTCCCAGTAAAATGGTTTTGATCGTGTTCATGAGTTTTAAAATTTGTTGGTTTTTGTTTGAGTGGGCTGCCCGGCGTGCATCCAGCCGCCGGGCTCGCCCGTTCCTCAGGACCTCACGTCATGAGAAAGTTGCCTTGCACCGCAGCTGCACAAGGTGCGGCACGTCGTTTTCGTTGGTTAAGAGCAGGCCGGCCTGGTAGAAGGCCTTCCAGCCAAGCGTTACCACCTGGTTGAGCGGGTCGGCTTTGTCCGGCTGGCTCAGCACGATCATGCTGGGCTGCCGGGGATCGCTGCCGGCCGTGTTGCTGCTGAGCTTCGGCACGCCAAAGGCGCCTTCGCCCAGATAAAGCACCGAGAAAATGGCGCCTGTCGAATCGTAGGTGCCGTAGGTGTTCTTTTCGGTGAACGGATTGTTCTGCTCCACGAAGATGCCTCCATCGAGCTCGAACTCCGCCCAATTCCACAAATCGCGTTGTTTGATCGCGTCGAACACCGCGGCCGAGATCCAGGTGCCATCCTGGCGCATGTCGAACAACACCTGCGGCGGTACCACCACCGGGTATTTGCCGTTGACCATCGGCACGTAATTGACGCGCAACTGCGTCATGCAGCCCAGGTGCACCGCACGGGTGATCTTGCCTTGCGCCATCGTGTTGCCGGCCAAGGTTGCCCAATCGTTGGCGCTCACTCCGGTGTTCACCACGCCCGCAAAACGCTCAAACGACGTGTTGCTGCCGTACATCGTGGTTTGCCCGACGGGGATCGGGTTGGCCGTGCCGTCGGCATCGGCCGTGCCGGCCTGCGAACAAATCGCGTGCGAACAGACCGCGTCGAAGTCCAGGGCCGCGTCTGCGCCCATGGTCTTGGTGTAGACATCGAGTGTGTCGAGCAAGTCGATCGCGCGGACGATGTCGGAGATTTTTGCCAGCGCACCGCGTTGCTGCAGCTGGATGTCCACGAAGCCGATGGCCACCTCGGTGAGGTTGGCCGGCGCCGCGCCTTCGGCCAGGGCGACCACGCTCGTCCGGCTCGCTTTGCGCGGACGGAAGAAGCGGATGGTGTTGGCCGCGGAGTTGGCGGGCAGTTCCTTGGCTACGCCGTAGCTGCCCAGTTTCAGGTTGAATTGCAGCGCTTTTAAAAGCTGCCGCGAAAAGTATTTTTGTAACCGATTGGCGAAATCCGCCGGATTCGTCGTTGAGATTGCTGCGCCCATGTGTACACGGGCAAAGGTTTAACCGGTCAACGAATGGTCCCCACCTGCTCCGCCATTTGGCCAAGCTCGGCGCGTTCTTCCGCGTCGGTCCTGGCCTGGTCTCCGGCCGCCGGCCTTTGGGCCGCGCCTTCGCCTCCGGGAGCTGTGAGGGCTTCGTATTCCTTCACCTTTGCCTTCAGTTCTCCCAGTTCCTTCTCCATCGCCGGCACACGAGCGGCCGCAGTCTGCGCCGCCTCCAGTTTCGTCACGTAATAGATAATCTGAGGATGGCTCGCCAATACCCGGTCAGTGTTCCAAAGCTCATTCAAGCTTTTGGCCACGCGCGTTTGCAACTCGCTCCCCTTCTTCGCCAGGTCGGGGAACTCGGCCGCCGCCTTGGTGGTCCATTCCTTGCGCTGCGTCTCGAGTTGCTGATCCCGTTGCGCCTGGGTAGGCGGCGGATTTTTCCGCAGCTCACCCGCGTGCGCTTTCAGGTCCTCGGCGTTGCCTTCCTCCTGGTACGCCTTTTTGCGGATACCCTTGGCTTCCTCCTGCGCCTTGGCGGCTTCAGTGTATTTGCCGTCGTCCTCAAGCTTTTTGGCCCGGGCCTCGATTCCGTCGGCCTGCTGGTGCAACGATTGCGCCCGCTGCAGTTTCAATTGCGCTGCGCGTTCGAAGTCCTCCGGCTTGTGTTGCGGCTGTTGCGCCCGTTCGGCCTGGTCCTTGAATTGCGCCTCGCGTTGCTGCAACTGCTGTTCGCGTTGCGTCAGCTGTTGCTCGCGCGTGTCCAGGTCACCTTTGCGCTTATTGACGTTGTCCCAGGTCCGCTCCAGCCGTTCCTGGCTTTTGGTATAGTTGCTCTTGGCGTCCGTTTTGCCGGCCTCCGGTTTGGCTGCCGGCGTATTATCTTTCGTGTCGCTATTGGGGGCAGATTTGCCATCCGCCGCCGCTGGTGTGTCGGTAGAAGATTTCGCTGGGGTCTGAGCCTCCTGCTTGCCTGGTGCAGCCGCCGGATCCGCTGCCGCGGGTTTGCCCGCGTCCGGCTTTGCCTGGTCAGTCGGCACCGCACCCGCTCCGCTCGCTTTTTGGGCCGTCAGCTCTGCTGACTCCAAAGCGGCGAGACGTGCATCGGCGTCCGCCAAACCGGACATATTCTCGTCAAGCGCTACGCTCATGTTGCTTCATTCCCGCTCGCGCGGGATCAGGACGAAAACCGTTCGACCAACGCCGCTTCGTCCACGTCCTCGGGTTGATCGGATTGTGTGACCTGCTCGCCGGTCACCCGCGAAAGTTTTAAAAACCACTGGAGGGCCTCGTTCCAGCCGTGCCCAATGCCCGCGCTATGGGCCGAGTGCATCGCATCAGCACAGCCGGCCACGCAAACGTTTCCGGCCACCACTTCAAAACGTTGCCGCAACGCCTGCCCGGCTGGTGTTTTGAGAAAAGCATCGAGCGCCAGCGCGTCGTCCGGAGTCCAATCCGGCGCGCGGTCAAATCGCGGTCCGGTCTCCTCGTTGAAATATTTCAGCACCACTTCAGCGTGCTGCTTTTTCAGCCGCTCGTAGTCGGCCTCACGCGTGTCCAGTTCGCCCTGCAGATCGGCGAGGTCCTGCTTCGCCCAGTACAAGCAGGCGGCGAACACGACGCAGAGAGCTAATAAGATCAAATTCACTTGGCTTTGGGGGTTGGCGTCTTGGGCTTCATGGCGGCAGTAGCTTGCACGCCCGCATCTTTGGTCCCTTTTGCCACCGGTGTCGCCGTCGAACCCGGTTGCTGTCGGGACAGATTGCGCTGCGCGCCGCCTTTGTTTACCGGTTTAGTCGGCGAAACCGGCGCCCTGGCTCCCTTGGTGACATGCTGCGGCAACTCCCCCTGCTTTGGATCCCATTCCAAAGGAAACGTATAGGGCGTCGTGTAATCGTCATTTTCCCAGTGGACGATCACGTTCTCGCCGTCGAACAAAATGCCGTTCACAAAACTGCGCTCCGGCAGCTGGTCGAGCACGGCCTTAAGATCGACGGGGATGGTTGTTTGGAATTTGCTCATAATTACCGCCAGTGGCACTGCCACTAATGAATTTGATTTTGTCCACGCGCACTGTCTGCACGGCCACCCAAACCTTGCGCGGGTTCACAATCAGCGGGCTTTCGGACCACTGCTGGACCAGCACGCAGGCGCTCGGGTCTGAGATCGGCGCGAACATCTTCACTTCTCCCTCCGGGTGAAACCCGGCCGGTGGCGCAATGTGAACCTCGACTTTCATAAGCTGGGATTAAACGGTTGCCCGGTCGGCGCGCCCGGCGTCCCTTGTGGTGGAGCATTCTGTATGGAGTTCGTATTCCCTGGCGCGGGCGCGCCGGCCGTGCGTGGCGTTTGTTCGAGCGCCTTGATCTTCAATAAAATCTGTTTGGCCACCTGCGGCTGTTGCTGTTTGAGATATTGGAAGTGCATCATCAGATGCTGGAAGACCCGTTGCTTGGCCACGGGATCCATTGGCGAACCGGTCATGCCCTGTTTTGCCAGCCAACCCACGTCCACCATGATCCGGCTCACGTGATCTTCGCCGGGCAACACCGCGGCCGGGAAACCCTGCTCCAGGATCACGATCTCCATCGCTTCATCTTCCGATTCACTCGCCGCTTTGAGGTTGGATGGAATGAAGGCCTTTTGCGCAAACTGCGCGTCGTCGGCAGCCATCACATCGCGCTTCAACTTGTCCTGGTCGCAATTGGGATCGCCCTTCCACAGCTGCAGCCGGGCCACGGACTTCTGAAACCTGGCCATGCGGTTCCAACCGTCCGGAGATCCGTCCGGAGCGATCAAATATTTGTCGTGCAAGGCTTCCGCCGGCAGCACGCCCAGTTTGCCCGCGGCGTAATACGCAAAATCCCGGTCACGATACTGGCAGATTAATCCCCAGGCGTGCTTATAGAGCCGTCCCAGGTCTTCCCGGAAGAAGTTGCCATTGTCGTTCGTCCCGGCCTGTTGCAAGGCGCTGATGCGTTGGTTTTCTGTCGCGGTCCGCGGCTTGGTGCCCTGCTGTTGTTGCGCGGAATTGGTGATGCCGAAGTCCGGTGATTGCGACTGCTCCTCGCCGATCGAGCGCGCGAACATCAATTCCTGGTCGAACGAAAACGGGAGCGGACTCATCTGCACGGCCTTGATATTCCGCGGTATAAACTCGCCCGGCTGCCAGCGGATATTCGCCGTGTTGCCGATCTCGCCCTCGGCCGTGAACACCGGCCGGTTGCCAAAAGTCATGGCGTCGGCTTTCTCGTTCCACAACTTCGTCAGGTACTGCTCCACCGGCGCGAGCAGTTCGCCCAGGCCGCGCGGTGCGTACCACCCTTCGTCCTTCACCTCCATGGCAAAAGAGAAGAAAGGCAGGCTCACCTTGCCGTCCACTTTGTACGGTACCCCAAAGGGTTGGCGGACCTCCACGTCGGGGTTGTACGGACAATAGGTGTTCACCGTCCAACCGCCCATGGTTTTGGTGTAATGCTCCCACAGCAGTATGGCGTTGGGGTTGCGGTTGTGCGTGATGCCTTCGCGAATGCGTTTGTCCTGCAGGAGCGTCGAATAATTCTCGAAGTTGACGGAGCCCACAATCCGGCGCAGCGCCGCCTGGTCCTGGTTATATCGCCGGTTCCGCTTGTATTGTGGCACCGTCATCTGCCGGCAGTGAACAAAGCCGTCCGCGTCGTCAAAATCAATGGCGGAATCCGGCATGATGATGAACAGCGGGTCGACTGCTTCGAACACCAGCTGGTAGCCGTTGAAAGGGTCGACGGTGCATTTGATCACGCCGCGGCCGCGCAGCAGCATGTGGTCGACGCCCACGCGCAGTTTGCGCAAAAACTTCGTGCGATGCGTCAGGTAAAAATCAAAATAATCGGCTGCGCAATCGGTCAGCGTCGCAAGCTGGTCCTGCATCGAGATAAATTGAACCAACCGGTCCCCGCTCTGCACCTGGCCCATCCAGAACGGCTTCAGCCTCCGGATCGCCATGTCAATCTCCGGGTAATGCATGTCCGCCGCGGTGGGAAACGGCTTCTGCCGGCGCCGCAACCCGTCATGGCGCATTTGGTAAAAGAGCCGCTGTTTATTTTCCCACACCAGCCGCGACAGCAGCATGTTGTGAGCGTTGCTGAAAAGTGAGGCGCTCAAAGCTTTTCCTTTCGATACCAGCCGGCGCGCGCCATCGTCGCCTCGTCGACCAGCTCCAGTTGAGCGTCCCGGGGTAAAACCATGATTGGGATTGCTGGAAGTTTTTTGCCTTCCGGCAGCGGAATGTTTCGCGCCGATTGAGAAAAGCGGTGGGCCGCGGCCGGGTTATCGGACCGCAGCACAATCAAACAGGCCTTCTCCAGGTCCTCAAAAGTGACAAACCGCGCCTCGGCTTGAATTGGGATGGCGTCTGTCACGGGCAAAACCCCCCCGGAATTTCTCCCGCGTCCTGTCCCTGGTTGTAGTCCTCGAGCTGCTGGACCCAGTCCCGTTCCGACCGCGCGCTGAAACTCTGGAGCATCATCGGCGGCATGCAGGCGCAACAAAGCGCGTCGGCTTCATCGGGCGACGGCAGTCCCCGCCGGCGCATGTCTTCCTTGGTCTCCAGTTTCATGCGCCCGTTGCTGATGGGCTTTATCTTCCGGCCTAAAATCTGGCTCTGAAATTCACCGTCGCGCGGGAGAATGATTTCACTGCCCTTGATCTTTCCGGCCGTCTCGCCCCAGGCCTCGCTCCACGCGTCGGCATAAGTGTCTATGAAGCGCGGCGCCGCGCCTCCGTGAAAATCGTTGATGTTAACCCCAAGCTCCTGAATGCGACGCACCATCGGGCCGCCGAGCCCGTCGCCGTCGCCGTCGACCTCTTCCGGCCGCAAGCCGATCTCTCGCTGCAGCTTCTTAAACAGCCGGATGAACTCGCCCACGGCCGCCATTTCGTTGGGTTCAATCCATTTGTGCTCGATCCAAACCTTGTTGCCGTTGCGCACGGCCAGCACGTTCTTAGCCCGGCCGCCGGCAAAGTCACAAAACGCATGCCGGCTACCAGATTGCACCGGCGGCGGATTGTCCGCGCACTTCTGGTACTCGCTCAAAGTCAGCAGCGCATATTCAACAAAGGTCGAGAACTCGCCGAACACACTCGAAAGCGTGAGTGGGTCTTTTACCAGACCGTTGTGCTTTCCTGACCGAACAATCTGGAGCGAGCTTTCTAAATCCAACCCGTTGTTCTTCGCGATCGTGCGAGCGATGTCTTCGGCGTCGTGCCAGCCACCTTTCTGTTTTGTGCACTCCAGCTTGTTCAACCGGTGGCACGAATAAAACCCGCTGCGCTCCCGGCTCATCTGGTAAAACAGGCCCGAGGGATCCAACGGTGAACCCATGAACAACAGCCAGGTCGGGTTGCAGCGGTCCTCAGCTGCACCCAGGATGTCGTCGCGGACCGCCGCACTTTCGTCAACGATGATCAACTGCGGCTTGCTCTGGCCGTCTTCCGTCTCTTCGTGAAACCCCTGAAATGTCCCCTGGTCGCGGCCCGTGTAAAACAGCGCATCGTTGATACCGTCGATTTTGATCGAACGGTCGAGGAACTCCCACCGGGGAAAGAGATGCTCCTGCCGCTTCAGGTTCGGCACGAGTTGCTCTTTCAGTTGTCGGTCGCTGGCACTTGTCACCTGCACGCGCGCCCGTTTGATTTCGAGCGCAAACAGAACGGCCGCGGTGGCCACGCGCGAGGTCTTGCCCACTTCGTTGGAACAGAAAAATGCCAGCCGGCTCTTCGCCTTGTGAAAAAGATCATCCAACACGGCCGCCTGTTTGGGGTGCAAGGCCATGCCCAGCCTGACCCGCGCATAAGAGCTGGGTTTAGCCAGGGCCCGCGCCACCAGTTCGGCATCAGTGGCCATGTTTTGAAAGTTCGCGGGCCCGCTCGACCACGTCGGCCGGCAGCTCGAACACGTTTGTATTATTGACCTGCACCGGGGCGGGATCGGGCTTGGCAAACAAATCAGGAAAGCGACGCTCCAGCAGCCACTTGAGATTGCCCAATTCCTTGGAGGCAGCCAGCCGCTGAGTCGCCCGGTCCAGGAACTTTCCCTTGCCGGCCTCATAATGGGGGGAAAATTCGGGGTGCGCTTGGAGTGCCTTCTTCCACGTCTCCTCGTTGATGGTGGCCTTGTTTTCGGCCGCCAAAGCCAGTTTGAGAGTGAGTCCCCGCCCCACGCGCACAGCCACACGCTTAACCACCGCCAGAGTAATCGAGGGTTTCGGACCGGGAGTCTTTCGCGTTCGCTTGCGTCGCACGTGTGCAATGGTTCAACGCCTATCCCTTTTTGCCCTTGTTAGTCCACGGGCCAGGTGGTTGCTGTCGGGACAGGATGCGCTCCACCGTGCGGTCCGCGCAGCTCAACGCGCGTGCAATTCTTGTGTTGTTCCATCCCTCCGCATGCAGGCGGCGCACGATCTCCGAACGCTTGCGCGCATAGACTCCCTTCCTCGGGCGAGCCGAAGCCGGCAAATAAATCACCTCGAGTTCGAAACCCAGCGTCTCCGCCAGGGCCTCCGCCTGGCGCGCGTCGTCACTCAGCACTCCACGGGATTGAAAAATGATCTCCAGCCGCGCAATACGTTTGCTCATCGCCACAATTTCTCCCTGCAGCCGCTCGATCTCATTCACGGCCGTTCCACTAAAGCGCGCCGGCACATCGGGCATTTGTCCGCCACGGCAAACTTTTTCTGGAAGGCCTCCGCGGGCGCATATTGTTCGTCGACCGCGATCCCGTTGCTCTGCGGCAAAAACCCTCCGATCGGCCGCTCGTTGGCCAGCACGATCACCCGCGAACCAGTCATCCGCAGCGGCAGCTTCGTTTTTAAAAACGGGTAGACCGTCTTGATCGCTATCTCGTGAGTCTGTAACTGGACCGGAAACCGCCGCGTCAGCCAGTGTGGAAAAAATCGCTGTTTGAAATGGTCCCACCAGGTCGCCGGCGTCGCGATGGTAAACGGCTTCTGCTGTTCGCAGGCGACGAAGGTGCGAAACTCAGAGAACATCTCCTGCAGCCCCTTATTGCCGGCGCGCAGGCCGTAGCAAAAACTCGAGTTTGTCACGGTCAACCCGAACTGCTGCAGATCAAGCTCGACGCGTTCAATCATGGCTGCACCCAGGGACAAACAAAATTGATCGTCAGCGGATTGCCCAGGGAATCTGTGGCGCGGAAGAAACAGCTGCGCCGCGGGTCAATCGATAAAACAATGTTCGACCCGGTGACGTTCGTCGCGAACGGCCAGTTCACCAGGTCGGGCGAGGCCTGCACAACCACGTTGGCCAGGTTGGCTCCCCACGAAATCAAAATGTTGGTCCGCGGCACGCCCGGCGTGATCAGGGGAATGATGTTGGAGGGATCACTCACACTCCCAGCGCGGTCAAACGCCACCACCGCCACATACAGCGGCTCCATATTCGTCGTGAACAAAATTCCGTTTGTCCCGTTGCCCAACGATTGTGACCTGGTGAAGTTGTTCGAGGCCGTCCCGTAAAGTGCAACATATCCGGTTACATTCGTGTCCGGCGACGGAGTCCAGGTGAGTTCAAAGAAGTTCGTGTCCGGGCAGTTCGTCGAGTAATCCGCCGGATTCAACGAAGCGGCAGCGGCCGCCAACGGCAGTATGAGAAATAAAAGAATCCGTTTCACGGTATCAGGTCGCAATCCCTGGCCACGGCTTCCGGCTTGGTCTCGATATCAAACCCCTCTTCACGCACGATCTTGACCCCTATCTCGCTCAGCCGGGCGACCGGGAGTTTGCCGCCATCCTTGGTTTGCTTCAGCAGTTCCTGGCGATCGATCTCGAACTTCGTTCGCAGGTACTCGCGCCATTGGCTGGTCACGGCAAAGGACCGCAATTTTTTGAGCACCTTCTCTTCGTTCCAACGCGCCAGAAAACCAATCTTCCGGCTGCCCTGGCGGAACTGCAAAACCCCGTGGCTGAACTCCAGCGACTGCTGCTCGCCAAACTCTCCGCGGTTCCCGCGCGCCCACTCCTCCAGCTGCACTTTCAGCCGGCTCACCTTGGCGGAAACGGCCGTGATGCCCTCCAACCCGTTCAATCCGTTGTCGTGTTTGGTCTCCAGTTCGGTGATGGCCTTCTGCCGGGCCGCCGTCAGCAGCACCAGCGAAGCCAGCGCGTGGGCGTAATCCCTCACGGCCGCGGCGGCCTCTTCTTTGGATTGCAGGGACGGCAAAGCCGGAGCTTGATTGGGCTCCGGCAGGTTGCCGGATTGTTTCTTCGCCTCCATTGGCGCCGTGCATCCTACCGTCAATGCGGATCCTGCCCAGTCACCCTTTTGGTGACATGGCTTTAGCCTCGACCCGCGCTCATCCTCCCTATACCTTTTCCCTGGGCCGGCCTGAGAGAAGCGTATGTTGCCACTCAGTCCTACGGAACGCCTGGTCCTCGAACTCTACGACCGCGGGGAACAATGGAAGGGAATCGCCTCCCGCCTGAAGATCTCCATCAACACCGCCAAAACCCACGGCCACCGCATCATCGTCAAATACATGGCCGTCAACCTGCGCCAGGCGGCCCACCTCCGCCGGACTACAACTTATCGATCGCCGTTACCGCCTGCTCAATATGGTGGTCGATCATTGAAACGGTCAAAACCTCGGCGTTGACCAGTTTGGAGAAATTTCGGTGCGCCGTCCGCATCAGGTTGTAAGTCCGGCGCTGTCTTCTCAGAACCAGGCAGTTCAAGATCAAACAGAAGCAATCGACCCCGGCGTCCACCGCGTCCACCCACCGGACCGGCCGCTGAAAATCACCCCACCAGCTGAGGCAATTTTCAACCATCAACACCCCCATACAGAGCACTGCCAGCTGCGATATAAAACACGCTCGGCGCGCCGGTTTTAAATTTGTCTCCAACACCGAAACCATGACGCGGGTGCGATTGATCAGATGATCGATCATCCCGGCCCCCGAAAAATTCGTTTCATTTTCACAAACAACGCCATCCCGTCGAACTTGTTCGCCAGCATGGCCAAAGCCGCTTCGTGCCCCGGATGCGTGTTGGCACTCTCCGCCAGCGCCATCATGAGGATTTCCTTTTCGCTTTCGTCGATCTCCGCCTGCGTCGTCAGCAACCGCTGCAGCTCGTGCTGGCCAAAATGTTCGGCCGATTTCTGGACGAACTCCAGCATCGCCCTGCAAATGTCCTCGCGCTTCGCATTGCTCGCGTACTCCAGCGCCCCGCGCGGGCCTTCACCTGGCCGGTCGCTGTCGAAGCACAACACGGCAAAGCCGGTCCCCGGCGGAATAATCGCCTCGATCGCCCGCGCGAGCTCCTGCATCCGGTCTCGTGTGTCGTTGCTCATAACTGCCTCGCCATCGCCTTTGAACTTTGAACACTGGGGCCCGCGTTTGTTTGCACCTGCACCGCTGCGTTCGTAATGCCGAATGCATTGGTGATCGTCGCAAAAAACTGGTCCATCGGCATCCCGTTCCGGGCCGCCGCGTAACCGCCCACGCCGCAGGTCAACGCAGTCATCTGCACGTCATGCTCCGCTTCCGACACCTGGTGGATGAGCCGGGCAATCTGGTCCTTCTGCTGTTTCTCCAGCGCCAGCAAATCCCTGTTCTCATTCAAAAGGCGCAGGCAGTTCAAACTAAGCAGCAGCGCGCCAAGAGCCATTAAGAACAACCTTAACGCGTCCTGTCTCATCGCCACCTCCTGCGCGTTTCGCGCATGATTTTGTCCAGGTCAAACGATCCGGCGCCTGCCGCCGTTTGCCCCAGGCTGTCCAGCAAACGCCGGCTGTCGATGCAGCGCTGTTCGTTGGCCATCAGGTGCGGCAACGCCTCCGCCATCGTCTGATAGCTTGTCGTGCCCTCCTCAAACCGAAGATCCCGCGAACCGCAAATCGCGCACCAGCGGTTCATGCCGGCATCGCGAATGATCCCCTCCAGCTGCTCGCAGGCCTCGAGAAAGTTGCCGGCGCCTTCGGCGTAAGCGCTGGCCAGGAGGCAGTGCCGCTGTGGGCACAACATTTGCACGAGCTTAACCACGCGCTTCCTCCCTCTCAAATTTCCAGCGCTTCAGGCCCGTTTCCTTTTCGGTCTGTTTGCCGTAGTAGTACCACAAGCAGGCCCCGGGCGTTTTCTCCACCTTGATGCTTTTATCCTGGAGCCCAGCCAGCACATAGTTCAATACGCGCTCGACGCGATCAATGGCTTCGCCACTGTTCCAAACGTAGTAGGCGCTGCCCCACGACCCTTTCCTGGCCCAGTCCTCCAGTCCTACAAACGAGCGAACCCTTTCCTGCACCCGGTGCCGCCTGCGCGGGTCCGGTTCGTCGGATTTTTCCGACGAAGCGCTACGTTTAAACGTTTTTTGTACCTCTTCTAAACGTGTACACGTTAAACGTTCGCGCGCGCGCGTACCGCCACTGTCGTCGGATTTTTCCGACGACGCAGTTTTCGCCGCAAAATCAGGGCTTTGCTGTGTCGTCGGATTTATCCGACGAAGTTCGGACGGGCTGCCCTGTGTTTCGTCGGATTTATCCGACGAAACCGCCGGCGTCGCGCCGGTTGAGGTTTGACCCGTCGCCGCCTCCCTGCTTAATTCGGAGAGGGCCTCGGAGAGCGGCCGCTCGGCTCGCAGTTGCAGCTCCGGCGCGTGGGATGAAACCGCGCCGGTAAATTCGCGGGCCCGCATCGCGCGGGCCCGGAGCCACACCTGGGGGTGCGGCCTTGGTTCAAAGGTGCCCTGGCCCGGGTTGATGTCCACGATACCAAGGTCCTTCAAAGTGTTCAGTATACTCGCCACCTTGTCCCCACGAAAGCCCTTCGAATCTTTTAAATTCAACAGTCTCGCCCAGCGGTCCAGGTCTTCGTCCGTGCAGCGCCCACTCTCCAGTCCCGCATCAAACGTCTCCAGGCAGATCTGGTAACCAAGCCGCAGTTCGTTGGGCCGCAATTTAATTCCCTCCCGTCCCGAGGCGAGCTCGCCCAGCCCGGTGCGAAAGGAGCAGGACATGGCGGCGCATTTTAAATCCTGCATTTTAGGGCCCCCCGGTCGACCGGCGCTATTGCCTTGATAACATGAGTGTTCAGTCATATTTTATTGGCCAATATCATCAGGGTCCGGCTTCATGCCCGGGGCGCCGATCGGCGCCCTGGGGCTTTTTTTTGGCTGCCTTCCATTCGGCAAGGCAGCCGCACTAACACCCGCTTCTCCACCAGCCGCTTGAGCGCTTCGTGCGCGTGCGAGGTCGTCTCTGTCGCCGCGCCCAGTTCGCGGAACACGCGGAAATAAGCCGCCGTGCGCCCCTTGCGGAAAGACCGCTCGACGAAATAATCCAGGATGCGCATTTCCTCCGGGTCAAAGCACGTCGCCACTCTCCGGCGCACGTTCAACTCGATCTGTTCAAATTGCGCCTGGCTCAAGTTCAAAGCTCGTCCTTTCTCGCATAACGCGCCTGCTTTTATTCCTGGTCGAACACCCATTTGACCAGCTTGCCGTTTTCCAGAAGGAACCAATCGCCGCGCTCTTTGATGCCCTTGGCTGCGTATTCGAAAACCCTCCAGTGATAGCAGCAATAGCAGTAGCCAATGTCCGCTCTGCCATTTTTGTTTAGGTGGGCAAACCAGATTGGGTTACCGCACATTACACTCCAGCACTTCCCTTTTTTCCACGACGTAACAGAGCCCGCGGCCGGAAAAATCGCGACACTCTTACCCTGAACTGCTCGAACGAAAATGGGCTTGCCGGGAATCACGCCACGGCCTCCCCGCTACATTCCAGTTGAAACACCCTCCAAGCTTCTTGCACGCGATGAAACATCTCCACGTCGCCGCCCTTGTCGGGATGATGTTTGGCAACCAGCACTCGATGCGCTTCCTTCACCTGGCTGGCGCTCGCATTGATCGGCACCCCCAAAACCTTCCACCATTGCAGCGCGCTGCTTTGACCCGGTGCCGGCAACGCCATGTAACCTCGAAACGCCTGTTCCACGGAACCCACACCCCAGCGTTCCTGGCCGCGGATGGATTCAACGTGTTTGACGATCGCCCAAATGTTGTCCTCCACGCGATCCCATTTGTCGCACGCGAGCGAAACCGGTTTGCCCTTCAACTCAAAATAAACCGCCGCACCCGGATCGGCCGGCTGGGCCTGTCCGCTGTATGGCATCCCATCGATGCGCAACCCGACGTTGGTTGAAAGCACTTCCTTGCGCGCGCCCAGGCGCGAAAGTTCGGTCGCTAATCCACGGCGCGCCTCATCCATCGAACGTTTGCGCGCCCCGTAAGAGATCGAACGCGTAAACGGGCTGCTCTTGCGGAACTTCGTCCGCGGCCAGCCTTCCGGCCAGGAAAGTGGAAAAGCGGTCTGTTCGCTCATTCGGGTAATGGTGTGCCGATCTGCGTCAAAGCCTCCACCAATCGCACTGCCTCAAAACGCCTGCGCCCGTTGGGCAGCTTGCGCAAGGCTCCCGTCACCAGCACCAGCGCAAACAACTCCACGTCCTTGAGCGAGGCCTCAAGGAGCTCAGCCTCGAATTCGTCGCTGGCCGTGATGATCACCTGCGCTCCCTTGCGCTCGATGCTCACGCCTGACGCCATCAATTTTTTTGGTGCGCTTTTGTTCATCGAATCATCCAGGCATCGGCTTGCGCCATTGACATGATTTCGATTGGCTCAAAATCCAGATCGCAAGCGCGGAATGTTGCTACCAGTTCCGCTGCGGTTAATCTTCCAGCCTTGAACAAAGCAGGTGCGATTCTAAACGGTATTGGCTCTGTTCCATCATTCCACTCACCAAGTGGGGAAAGACGGTCCAATTTTACGCGCCCCGACAAGATCTCTTGAAAGAACAGCTTGATGGCCGCTTGCCCGTTTTCGGCTTCATAATCCGCACCAAAATCTCCAGCGGTAATTTTTATTTTCATAAATTTTAAAAGCTGCCCACTGCCTCATGCTCGTATCTCGCTCACCAGCCGCTCAAACTCCTCGAGCGTCCCTTCTTTTGGTTGCGTCTCGTTCACCGTCGCCACCAGCCACGCCGCCAGGTTCAACGCCTGGCCGCGCGAAATCATCTCACCCGGCTCCGGAGCGAGCATGATCCGCAGCGACCCGTTCCCTGCCGGTACCACCGAAAAATGATTGGCCGAATCCATGCGCGCGCTCATGCCTCCTCCGGCTCCTTTGCCTGCGCCCTGGCTTCCAGCACCCGCGGCAAGTGTTCACGCAACCCTTCCTCAGCCCTGGCCTCGGCCGCCCTGGCCTTTTCAGCCTTGGCTTTTTCCAGCTCATCGGCGTGCTTCACCAGTTTCTCCAGAAACTTGATCGAGACCACCACCCCTGTCTGCGCCGACGCATCAAACTCTCCGATCACAGCCGCCAGCTTGCGCATTTCTGCCAGCGCCGGCGCCGCCTGCTCCCGGATCCGCTTCTCCCGCGTGGATAAATCCGGCAGGTCGATGGCCACCGGCTCAGGGGCCTGCGGCGCGGCCGCTTCGCCGTTCAAGTTTGCCGGAGCTTTGGCTGCTTCCGCGGTGCTGGACTTTGGACTGGTCTTGGCCACCCGCCGTTTCACCACTTCGCGCACATGCGCCGCCGTGATCCTGCCCTCCGGCGCCGTCCCCACCACTTCCTCCCAGGCATCGCGCCATTCCGCCTCGGGCAACTCCGCCAGCGGCCGGGCCTGGCTCTCCGTTGCCGGCAACGCCGCAAAATCATGGTCGATCAAAAAACTCACCACCTCGGCCGCCGCCCGAAGGTGCCGGGCGTAACGGTCCGTGATGTCCCATTCGCGCCGGCAATACTCCGCGAAGGTCAGGTACTTCTCCCGGTAAAGCTCCTGTCGGAAAATCCGCCGCAAGGCGTTCCCCACCGCAAAAAACCCATTGATGTTTTCGCGAATCAACGACTCGCACTCCAACAGCGTCGCCCGTTCGGAGACAGTTAAAATCGTTGGCGGGGCCACGGTGTGTGAATCCGCACCGGAAGGTGCCGCGTGTCTGGCAAGAAACATAGTTGTGCTCATAAACTTAATCCGTCATGCCGAGAACCCTCTTGCTTGCGCTGTGGCCAGCAGTCGGCGGGAAGCCTCTTGAAAACTCTTGTCGTCACCCTCCGTGTAAAACTCTATGGCCGAAGCGATTTTTTTCACATGTTCCGGAATTGTCACGTTGTCAGGAGCGAGCAGGTAGAGCGGCTTATCCATCATCGAAGCCACTGCAAACTGCAGCAGCGAATCAATCGCGCGCTTGTAATCCTTCGTAAAAATGGAAAGGCAAATGACGCTGTCTCCCATTTTCTGCGCCGTGTCCTCAATCCATTTTTCCAATTCCGGACGGATTGGATCCAATTCGCTCAATCGATTCATGCCGCTTTCCTTTCGCCGATCACAGCCAGTCGCCTCTCCAGTATCCGGCCGGCAATTTCCTCTAGCCGCTTCTCGAACTCCGTTTGCACCGCCGCCGTCATCCACTCCGGCCGGCGCGGGTTCAAAGTGTTCAGGATCACAAATCGCGTCAGGTTCTCCAGGGACACGCGCCGGATTGATCCCTTGCGGAAACTCGCCAGGCACTCCTCCTGGTAGACCCACTCGCCGACGGTCGATTTCGCCACATGCACCTCGCCGGCCACTTCGGCCAGCGTCAGCAATTTTGTTGTGGGCGAAAAAATCATTTCTTTGGAGCGGCCGCCTGTGCGGCCCGGTCCCGGTGAAACACGTGGCAATTCCCGCAATACTCGTTGCGCACGTCCTCCGGGTGATAGCTCGTCCGGCCGCAGACATGGCACGTGATCGATTTGCGGTCCGGGGAAATAGAAAAAAACTTTCTGCTGGGCGCCGAGTCCGGTTCGCGCGTCAGATCTCCGTGCGCCGGCAGGTGCTTCACCAAATCGTACTTGAGCACCAGCACCTGCGCCGGCAGCAGCAACAGCTCCACATTTTCGGGATCAGCGTTAATGAAGGCCCGCGCGAAGTGCTTTAAAAAAGACCCGTGAACATCGTGGGAGATGACCTCCTTAAAAATATATTCCAGCTGCGCGCGGATCATGTTTTCAGGAGAGCCCATCAAATGCCTTTCCAGAAAAACATCTCTACGGCCTTGCAACCCGCCACGCGAATTTCAGCACGGGCCGACTCCTCGTCCATGAAATGCCACGCGCGCTGCGCGTTATTCGTCCATCCATAGCGGCGCGTTGCCCATGTCTTGCGTCCGCGAAAGTTGCGCTCAATCAGCCAGCGACCGACAAATCCCGGCACTTCCTCCTTTGGCTTCCTGGAAGAGCGCGAGCGGCCCTGCGACGGACCGCCCGCGCCCTGGGAGGCGCCGGCATGATGAGATCCCGCAGCCGGCGAAGTGTTGGCGCCCTTGGCCTGGCCGTGCGAAATAATTTCGTCCACCGCGGCCTGCGCCCGCAGTCCCCGAGAAGCAAATCGATCAATGGCGTTGTGATGGTTCATGCATTCCTCCGGCGGTGTTGATCCACCAACTTCAACTCTTCCGCAGTCATCTGGCGCACAAAAGAGCCACGCGCCTTGACGTGGTCCTGCACTGCGGCCTTCTCGGACAGAAAGAGCTTCGCTTGCACAATGTTGGGCGTCCAAAATTGATTGAAGTTTAGAAACCGGCATCCTTTTCTTCCCATTTTCACGATCACCCAGGGCTTCCAAGCAAGCTGCTCCAGGGTTGCGATTGCGGGCAGCCCTCCCCAACAAGCCGAGCAAACACCCGTCGGCGTCGAAGGATGCCTCTCCATCCAGGAGCAGGTGCCGGTGGGGCTCCCCTCTTGAGGACAACCCATCGAGTCCGAACACCCGCAATACACACAGACCCGCTCACAAGCCGCCACCACCGAAATAAACGCCAGCAAATCAAATTCCGGCGCCGGAAAAATCTGTGCCGTCCTGCGCGCCGCCTCCTTGCACTTTGCGCGGGGTGCTCTCATACGATGATCACTCCCTTGCGCCACTGGTCGAGCTGCTCAATCGCTCCAGCCAGCGAATCGCACCGCGCTGAATATTTCAGCACCGTCTGGTTCGGTTCGTCGCCGTGGCCCACGATGATCAACTTCCACGCATGGCCCCGGCGCTTGAGCGTGATCTTCACCACACCCTCGTCGTTGGGGAAAACATTCACGCCGCCACCTCCTCCGCCAGCTCGCGTTGCCTGGCCAAAAACTTCAGGCGATATTCTTCCGCTTCCGGCTTGGGCAGCATCGATCCCGCCGGGTGATACCGCGTAGCGAACGTCTGGATGACTTTCCAATCCGCCTTCGCGTTTGCACGACGGCACAGCTGCAAAACTTCGATTTCCCGCTCTTCCGCGTAATTATGGTTGGCACCCCACTCCCAGCCAAAACTCGTGTTCTCTTCATCACGAATCTTTGTGATCTCCAAGCTCGCCAACCGCATGTCCTCCCCGTGCTCGGAGTTTATCCGGTCCGCGCCCGGCAAAAATGAAAGGCAGGACTTCGGCATCCAAGGGCGACCCGTCGTCGCGTCCAGCCACACGGCGCCGCGTTTCTCGCCTCCGGGAAATCGATACACCAGCCGCACATCGTGCGCGGTGATCTTGCTCCCCGTTTCGAGCACCTGTTCACGGAAGAAGACAAACGCACAGCGCGCCTCAAAATCCCAGGGCGATGAACCGGTCCACAGACAACGCAAACTTCCCGAAAGCCTGGGATCATCCAACCATTCCAGGTCGTCCATCACCTCGTAGTGCGCCTGGAACTCCTCGAGCTTCGGGTTGATCGCCCGCGCGATGCGCAACATCTGCGAGGGTAAAAAAGTCTCAATCTTGCAAGCCACCTCACGAATCAGGTCGTAGCCCTGGCGCGCTTTGGTCCGTCGTTTTGCAGTTTCCATATCAGGGGTCCTTTCATTTGCGGCCGCGCCCGAGACTCTGACACAAGTTACAGGCGCGGCCGGGTTCACCTTCAGGCCAGGGCGGTTTACGGAACGAGCGGCGCACCAATAACGCGCCGCCCACCTCCCGGGCCCGAAAATCGTTCAGGCGGCTTCCTTCACCGCCGCACCCAGGCGCTTCTTAAGAACCGGCAAACCCGTGCGGGCAGCCATGCGAAGCACGTCCACCCAATCAAGTCCGCTCTGGTCAGCAATAGTCTGCAGGTCCTTTTCAATCTGGCTGGGAAAACGAACCTGGCGCGGTTTGCCCAATGGCTCTTTCGACGTTTTTGACTTCATACGTCGCTAATTGTAGTTAATTGTAGTCGTCTGTCAATATTTATTTTGACAGCGCATTTCTGTGCGTGTGTAATTGGGCCGATGAAAAAACCACCTCGCCAGATTCGGCTAGATCCGGACATTCTTGAGGAGGTTCAGAAAATATCGGAAGTCACAAATCTCCCGCAGGTGGAAGTGATCCGGCAAATGGTGGCTGCCGGCGTCCGGGTGATCAAGCAGAACGGCTACAAGATTACATTACCACTCCGCCTCGAACTTGCGAAAGACGTCGAACTAAAAACAGAGCCACCCTCTCGCCATCCCACGAGAGTTTCCGGGGAAAGCCCACCGTCCCAATTCAACGAACCGAAAAAGAAAACCGGATAATCAACCTTCGAGATTACCTGCCAGAGAGATGAATGCCCCCGCGAAAATAATACTGCTCGTTGGCCTTCTCGCCATCAGCATGGCGTGCGCGTTCCCGCCCTGGATCCTGACAGCCGATGCTGAGGGCGACGGG
>Ga0070731_10000663_pt1 | contig 42600 bp, 33 predicted proteins | sample Coa_R1_2_FD_66448 | JGI IMG/M metagenome (GOLD analysis project Ga0070731, IMG submission 66448) | Surface soil microbial communities from Centralia Pennsylvania, which are recovering from an underground coalmine fire - Coalmine... | ecosystem: Environmental > Terrestrial > Soil > Unclassified ...
CAGGGGGGCGATTTCGGAGTCGCCAAAATGGGAGCTCTCGCCTATAATCCGGGCATGAATCGACTCCTCGCGACCCTCCTGTGCCTCCCTCTGGGCGGCTGCCTCGCCGTCGACGTCAACCTGGGGTCCCATCGGGGGGACTACGCCGAGAAAGTGGTCGACGGAGCCGCGGACGCCAAAGCCAAGATCGCGATGATCGACGTCGAAGGCGTCCTCTCCAGCGAGCAGTCCGAATCGATCTTCGGCAGCAAGGAGTCCCAGGTCGTCTCCTTCGTGGAGAAACTCAAGCTGGCGGAAGCCGACCCGGACGTGAAGGCGGTCCTCGTCCGCATCGACAGCCCCGGCGGCGACGTGACGACGAGTGACATCCTCTACCACGAGCTCGCCGCCTTCAAGGCGCGGAAAAAAGTGCCCGTCGTCGCCGCCTTCATGGGCATCGCCGCCTCCGGGGGCTACTACCTGGCGAGCGCGGCCGATGCGATCGTCGCCCACCCGACGTCGATCACGGGGTCGATCGGCGTCATCTCGCTCCACATCTCGCTTGCCGGCCTGCTCGAGAAGATCGGCGTCAAGGTCGTGGCCCTGAAGAGCGGTCCCAACAAGGACATGGGGTCTCCCTTCCGGGAGATGACCGACGCGGACCGCAAGCTCCTGCAGTCGCTGATCGATCAGTTCTATGGCCGGTTCGTCTCGGTGGTCGCCGAGGGCCGGAAGGGACGCCTGAGCGAAGCCGACGTGCGGACCCTCGCCGACGGCCGCGTCTACACCGCGCAGGAGGCGTTACAGGCGAAGCTCGTCGACCGGGTCGGATACCTCGCCGACGCCGTCTCCGAGGTCAAGACGCGGGCGGGAATTGACCAGGCCAAACTGGTGCTCTACTCCCGGCGCCCGGGTCGGATCGACAACGCGTACTCCAGCGCTCCGAGCGCCGAAACGTTCGGCACGGGCGACCTCGAACAGGCGCGCAAACTCCTCGGCTTCCACTGCTACTACCTGTGGGAGCCCTACCTGCTCGGGAAATAGCTCAGGCGCACTTCTCGAGCCCCGCGGTCTGCGGGGTCGGGGCGGGGGGGAGGGCCGCCGGCTTGGGCGGCTCGCCGCGCATCCGCAGGAGCACCTGCCAGTCCCGGTCGGGCGTCGGGTAGGCCACGAGGCTCAGCAGGGTCAGCCCTTCGCTCCGGCGGCTGATCTCCGCCAGCAGGTCGCTTCCGCGCGGGGTGGTCAGGGTCATCACCATCGAGGCTTCCTGGCTGCGCGAGCCCATGATCTCGCAGAGCGCCCGGCAGATGTCGGCCGGGGTGATGATCCCCACCATGTCGTCCTTCTGCATCACCGGCACCGCGGGCAGGCCGCGCTCGCAGATGTAGCGCGCGGCGCGATCGATCGGATCGTCGGCGAAGACCGTCGTTGCCGACGGCGGGACGATCGACGCGAGGGTCTTTCGGCTCAGCAGCGTCATCGGGTCGCCCGACTCCAGCATTTCATAGATCTCGGAGCGGGTGACGGCGCCGGCCACATGGCCGTGGCGCAGCACGCCGACCAGGTTGATGCCTTTCGAGTTCAGGAAGCGAAGGGCGTCCGGCAGGGACGTTTCGATGGGCAGCAGGGCGAACTTCGGGGACATCCATTGACGCACGATCATGGGAACCTCCAACGACGGGGCCGCCTAGGCGGCTTCCATCCCGTTTTCAGGGTCTTGAGGGGCCAGGAGAGCCCGGGCCCGCTCCACATATTCGTCGGCCACCAGACTGGCACCGACCAGGTCGATCTTCCGATCCCACAGCAGATTGGACCGCTCCTCCGCCTCGCGCAGCGCGTCGAGATCCTCCTGCGGGGGGAGCGTGAGCGAGTCGTCCAGCGCGTCGCGCCGGCGGCAGCGCTCGCGGTCCGCCAGCGCCTGCTCGAGGGCCAGCCGCCCGAGAGCTTCCTCGATCGACTCCTTGGCCAGTTCGGGTTCGAGGAGCAGCATCTGGCCGGGCATGAGCTCGATTCCCGCCCCCGCGAAGAGCGACGCGAGGTGGGCGCCGTTGACGGGGACCGGCTGACCCCCTTGGAGGAGAAGGTGCTCGCCGGATGGCGAGACCAGGAGGAGGAACAAGTGGGTCGCATCCTTCCGGGGGTCCAGCCCGGTCGAAATCGCCAAGTACGTGGTCCTCAGGGAATGGAAGAAGGCCAGCGCGAGCTCCCCGCCGGCTTCGTCCCCGTCGGCCCGGCGGCGGACGATGTCGATCTGCTGGGCGAGCGTGGCGAGCTGTCGGGGGGCTTCCATCGAGGGGAGATATGGCAAACGGCGTGCCACGCCCATCGGGCGAGAATGGAGGGCAATTGAGGGGGAAGTGCTCCTCAAGCGCTAGAGCGGGCCTACCGCACGGTGTACAGGTTCTTCGGAACCTACCTCTGGGAATCTTTTATGCATCGGCTATGGCCTAGGTACCGCTACCTAGGGGAGCCGATCTGGGAGGAGGCACTTGCAGGCGGGAGACGGGGGCGGGGGGCCTAACGCGGCTGCCGACGAAAGCAGTCACGGCAGTAAACCGGACGGTCGCCGCGGGGCTTGAAGGGAAGATCGGTCTGCTTGCCGCAGGCCGCGCACTGGGCCATAAAGACCTCCCGGGGTCCGTCCCGGAATCCTCCGGGACCGGCCGGACGGGGCGGGCCGCCTTCGCCGGGAGGGCCGAAGCGGCGGGGAGGACGGGGTCCGCCGCGGCGGTCGTCGTTCCTCATCCGCGCGACCTGACGGCAGATCATGCAGCGTTTGGGCTCATTCCGGAGCCCGAGCTTGGCATGGTGTTCCTGCTGCTTGGACGTGAAGATGAAGTCTTCGTTGCAGTCCTTGCACTTCAACGGCTTGTCGGTGAAAGGCATCCTGGATCCACCCGGGTAACGTCCCTGCCGGTTCCCGCTATTCCCTGACGAGGAAGATTAGTAGGTTCGTCGCTCCGGCGCAACCAATATCTCTTCCCTGTGGAACGCCCGGGCGGTGCGGGGAACCTAAATAGGACCGCAAAAAACCGCACGTTTTCTGCGGGTGTATATAGGGGTGGGAGCGGCTTCCGGCGGCTAAGATATATCGTGAAGAAGGGCCAGGCGAGCCTGATGAGCCTCTTGAGATCCGCACGAGACTGGCGCTTCCTGGGGTGCAGTCTGCTCCTGGCCTGGGGGGCCCTGGCGGGCGCCCAGGAACCCAAGGCGGCTCCTCCCCGCGATCCCGAAGGCATCGAGTTCTTCGAGAAGAAAATCCGCCCTGTCCTGGCGGACAAGTGCTATAGCTGCCACAGTTCCGAGCTCCGAAAGGTCAAGGGCGGGCTCCGGCTGGACACCCGGGAAGGCCTCCTCAAGGGCGGCGAGTCCGGCGCGGCTGCCGTCGTCCCCGGCGACCCGGACCATAGCCTCCTCCTGAAAGCCATCCGCTACGGCAAGGACGACGAGCTCAAGATGCCCCCGAAGGGCCCCGCGCTCGCGCCGGAGATCCTTCGGGACTTCGAGGCCTGGATCCGCCGCGGCGCTCCCGATCCGCGGTCGGCTCCGGCCGCCAAGACGTTCGATTTCGCCAAGGCCCGCGAGCACTGGGCGTTCCGGCCCCCGGCCGAGCCGAAGATCCCTCCGGTGTCCGCCGCCGCCTGGGTGAAGAATCCCATCGACGCCTTCATCCTGGCGAAGCTGGACGCGAGCGGGATGAAGCCGTCCCCGGCCGCGGACCGGCGGACGCTGATCCGCCGCGCGACGGTGGACCTCCTGGGGCTGCCGCCGACCGCCGAGGAGATCGAGGCCTTCGTGGCGGATCCGGCCCCCGACGCGTGGGGCCGGGTGATCGACCGGCTGCTGGCCTCTCCCCGGTACGGCGAGCGGTGGGGACGTCACTGGCTCGACGTGGCGCGCTATTCGGATACGAAGGGATACGTCTTCCAGGAGGAGCGGCGCTACCCCTTCGCCTACACCTACCGCGACTGGGTGATCCGCGCGCTGAACGAGGATCTCCCATACGATCAGTTCCTGGTCCAGCAGATCGCCGCCGACCGGCTCCCGCTCGGGGAGGACAAGCGCCCGCTTGCCGCGATGGGGTTCCTGACCCTGGGCCGCCGCTTCCTCAACCGGCAGCCGGACATCATCGATGATCGCATCGATGTCCTCTGCCGCGGGACGATGGGCTTGACCGTCGCCTGTGCGCGCTGCCACGACCACAAGTTCGACCCGATCCCGTCGAAGGACTACTATTCGCTCTACGGCGTCTTCGCCAGCACCATCGAGCCCAAGGACCCTCCGCTGATCGGCATGGGGCAGAAGACCAAGGAGAACCTCGACTTCGAGGCCGAAAGCGCCAAGCTCCAGGCCGAGGTCACCAAGTACCGGGAAGGGCGCCAGGCGGACATCCAGGCCTCGATCCGCAAGGCCAAGGCCGTCTCGGACTACCTGCTGGCGGCGCAGGAAGCGCGGGCGATCAAGGGGGACGAGGAACTCCGGGCCTTCGCCCAGAAGAAGGACCTGATCGGCTTCGTCCTCGGCCGCTGGAAGGCCCTGCTCGACAAGACGTCGAAGGGTCACGACAAGGTGTTCGCGCCCTGGCACGCGATGCTGAAGGGCCCCGAGGCGATGAAGGATCTGGGCGAGCTCCACCCGCTCGTCGCCGACGCGTTTAAGGAGCCGCCCAAGACCCTGAAGGAGGCGGCCGACCGCTACGCGGCGATTCTGACGAAGCCGGAGGCTCCGGAGGAGATCCAGTCGATCCTGACCGGGCCCGACGCCCCGACCGCCCTGGCGCTGGCGGACGTCGAGAAGGCCTATAACCGCGCCGACCGCGACAAGCAGCGTCAGCTGGAGAACAAGGTCGACGCATTGAAAGCGACCCATCCGGGCGCCCCCCAGCGGGCGATGGCCTTCCAGGACGGCCCCCTTCAGGAGCCCCACGTCCTGATCCGCGGAAACCCCAATAATCCGGGCGAGCAGGTCCCCCGCCAATTCCTCGGAATCCTCTCGCCGGACCGTCGGGAGCCGTTCAAGGACGGCAGCGGCCGCCTGGAGCTGGCGCGAGCGATTGCGTCGAAGGACAATCCCCTGACGGCGAGGGTGATGGTCAACCGCGTCTGGGGCCTTCACTTCGGCGGCGCGATCGTGCGGACCCCGAGCGATTTCGGCCTTCGCAGCGACGCGCCCACCCACCCCGACCTGCTCGACTGGCTGGCCCTGCGCTTCGTCGACAACGGCTGGTCCCTCAAGAAGCTGCACAAGCTGATCCTGACATCGGCCGCCTGGCAGCAGCGCAGCGACGATGTCGCCGCGTACAAGGAGAAGGATCCGGACAACCGGCTCGTCTGGAAGTGCTCCCGGCAGCGCCTCGACTTCGAGGCCATGCGGGATTCGATCCTGGCCGTGTCGGGCCAGATCGACCTGACGATGGGCGGGCGCTCGGTCGAGCTCAGCGAGAACCCGACGTCGAAGAAGAAGATGCAAGCCGAGACGATCATCAACACGGTCGGCGATCCGACGCAAGAGACGTACACGAAGCGCCGCTCGATCTACCTCTTCATCGACCGGCAGAACCTTCCCGGCACCTTCCGCGCCTTCGACTTCGCCAGCCCGGACACCCACAGTCCCCAGCGGTACTCGACCACGGTGCCGCAGCAGGCCCTGTTCCTGATGAACAGCCCGTTCATCACGGAGCAGGTGGGCGGCCTGATGCGGCGTCCCGAGATCGACGCCGAGAAGGACCTGGACGGCCGCGTGAAAAAGCTCTACCGGATCCTCTTCGGACGCTCGCCGGCGCCCGACGAGCTGGCGCTCGGGAAGACCTACCTCGAGCGCGAACTCCAGCGCGAGAGGCCGGTCGCGTCCGCCCCGAGCGTCTGGCAGTACGGCTACGGCAAGTACGACGAGGCCGCCAAGAAGGTGCTGGACTTCAGGCCCCTGCCGCACTTCACCGGGACGGCGTGGCAGGGCGGCCCGACGCTGCCCGACCCGAAGCTCGGATGGGTGCTCCTGACCGCGGAGGGCGGCCATCCGGCCAACCGGGCGATCGGCGCCGCGGTGCGGCGCTGGACGGCGCCCCACGACGGGGCGATCTCCGTCGCCGGAGTCCTCGGCCATCACCAGAAGGAGGGCGACGGGGTCCGCGCGCGGATCGTGTCGAGCCAGGACGGCGAGCTGGCCTCCTGGACGGTGCACAATACCGAAGCCGAAACCAAGATGAGCCGCATCGAGGTGAAGAAAGCGGACACGATCGACTTCGTCGTGGACTGCCGGGGCGACGAGACCAGCGACTCCTTCGTCTGGGCGCCGGTGATCCGCCTGGTGGAAGCGCCCGGCAACGCGGCGGGCGGGACGCAGGAGTGGAGCGCGGCCGCGGAGTTCCGCGGCCCCGAGACCAAGCCCCGGAAGACGCTGACGGCTTGGGAACGCTACGCCCAGGTGCTGATGCAGTCGAATGAATTCATGTTCGTGGACTGAGAGATGACCCTATGAGCCAGTTCGACCACGCGCCCCGGATGGAAGACCTGCTCCTGACCCGGAGGGAACTGCTGTGCCGGGCGGGGATGGGCATGGGCGCCCTCGCGCTGTCGAACCTGATCGGCGGGGCGCTGGGGTCGCTCGGGACGGTCGCGGACGCCCTTGCCGGCGACGACGCCGCGTCGCTTAACCCGCTCCTGCCGCGGAAACCTCATTTTCCGGCGAAGGCCAAGCGCGTGATTCACCTCTTCCTCAACGGCGGTCCCTCGCACGTCGACACCTTCGATCCCAAACCCGCCCTGGCGAAGTATGCGGGAAAGCCGCTGCCGATCGACAACTACAAGACCGAGCGCAAGACGGGGAACGCGTTCCCCTCGATGTTCAAGTTCGCCAAGTACGGCCAGAGCGGCCTCGAAGTCAGCGAGCTGTTCAAGCGCACCGCGCAGTCCGCGGACGATCTGTGCGTCATCCGCTCGATGCACGCGGACGTGCCGAACCACGAGCCCTCGCTGCTCCTCATGAATTGCGGGGAGGCGCGGCTGGTGCGGCCGAGCATGGGCTCCTGGCTCACGTACGGCCTGGGAAGCGAGAACCAGAACATGCCGGGCTTCGTGGTCATGTGCCCGGGCGGCTACCCGATCCAGGAGTCGCAGAACTGGCAGTCGGGCTTCCTGCCGGGCGTCTACCAGGGGACGTACATCGACACGCAGCACACGGACATCCAGAAGCTGATCGACCATATCCGGAACAACGTCACCGCCCCGGATGAGCAGCGTCGGCAGCTCGACCTGCTCCTGGAACTCAACCGGAAGCACGAGAACGCGCGGCAGCGCGACCCGCAGCTCGAGGCGAGGATCCAGTCGTTCGAGCTCGCCTACCGGATGCAGATGGACGCGACGGACGCCTTCGACATCTCGAAGGAGCCCAAGTCGATCCGGGACCTGTATGGCACGGGAACGCAGGCGCGGCAGCTCCTGATCGCGCGGCGGCTCCTGGAGAAGGGGGTCCGCTTCGTCCAGGTCTGGACGGGGGCGGGCCAGCCCTGGGACAATCACGACGACCTGGAAGTCGGCCACCGACGCCTGGCGGGGGAGCTCGATCAGCCCCTCGGCGCGCTGCTCCAGGACCTGAAGCAGCGGGGGATGCTGGAGGACACGCTGGTGATCTGGGGCGGCGAATTCGGCCGGACGCCGGTCGTGGAGATGCCGACGCCGGGCTCGAACGCCGGCAAGATCAACGGCCGCGACCACAACCACTGGGGCTTCTCGATGTTCCTGGCCGGCGGAGGGGCGAAGGGCGGCTACGTGCACGGCGCGACGGACGAGTTCGGCTTCCGGGCGCAGGAGAAGCCCGTGCACATTCACGACCTGCACGCGACGCTCCTCCGGCTGATGGGCTTCGACCACGAGAAGTTCACCTACCGCTACGCCGGCCGCGATTTCCGCCTGACGGACGTCGAGGGCAAGGTGGTCCAGGACCTGATCGCCTAACGGGGGCTCCCCCGGGAGCCCGCGAGCGGCGTCCTCCTCCGCATCGGCTTCGTGTCAGCAGTCGCGCGGCCTCGAGAACCGTCCGCCGGCTGGGTCCTCCGCGCACGAATCCCTGGGTTCGGCGCAGGCAGGCGGAGCGCCCCAGGGGCATGTCAGAAGCCCGACAGGCTCCACTGGACTGCGGTGCCCGGGACGCCAAATTCGCCAGGACGCGTCCTTTGAGGCCGCCCGAATTGTGTTCACTTGAAGTCTCGGTCCACGCTTTGCGCCACGCCCCCCTCCGGACCGCCGTCGCCCTCTAAGGCGGCCCTCCGCATTCTGTCTACGGTTCTCCTCTAGCCTCGCTTTGCGCCCTCGCAAACCCGGCTCCGTCCCGATCGTCGAAATGCCCCCCAGAAGGCCCTCCGGGGCCACTTATCCCGCCCCCAGCGATCGCCCCAAAATGTGGACGCCGGCTTGCAGAGGTCTTTGTCGTGGGGCCGGCGAGTGGCGCAGGCCCGGGGGATCTCAAACACGGTGAAGGAGACATCCATGAAGCGCAGCGCAATGGGGGTGGTGGCAGGGTTGGCCGTCTGGTTCGGAAGCGCCTTTGCGGCGGAGGCCCAGCAGATCACTCCGACGGGGCCGTTGAAGATTCAGGTTACCGATACCACGGAAACGTACACCGCAACGATTACGGTGAACACCAGCTTCTGGTTCTACCTGACGGTATTCAAGAATGGGAGCGTCGTTTACGGCGGCCAGTGGTTCTGCATTACGGGCGGACCCTCCTTCAACTTCACGTCCCCCGCGTTGAACTCGGCGGCGTGGGGCATGAATGTGGGCGATACGATTGATTTTCACGCGATCGCTCAGGTGTCCGCGTTTCAGCGGACCACGTCGAACTATAACCTGACGGTTCAGTCCGGCGGGACCTCGATGGCTCCTCGACAGGACCTGGACTCCCTCCTCGCGGAAGCCGTGCCCACCCGGAAGGAAGACCTGGAAGAGGTGGCCGCCGCGATCGACGGGAGCAACGCGTGAAGACCTGGATCGCCTGGGGATCGCTCGTCATCGGGGTTGCCACCCTGGCCCTGCGCCCTTCGGCTCCCGACGCCCCGCTCCGGGAACGTCGCGTCGAGGTTCCGGTGAGGGTTGAGGTTCCGGTCGAAGTCCCCAAGATCGTCGAGAAGGTCCGGATCGAAACCCGCTCGATCGAAAAGGAGTCTTTGACGGCCGCCCCGGCCCCCGTGAAGGTAGGAAATACGTTCCTGGCCCATGAGAAGATGCTGTTCCTCTTCGAACGCCAGCTGGATCTGCGGACCGATCAGCGGCTGTTCATGGAACAGGTTCTGGCCGCCCGGGAAGCGGAGATCGGGGAGTATCAGCGCGCCATCATCACCTCCGGGATCTTCCGGGTCCGCGAGTACGAAAGTCGCATCCAGGCGATGCAAGCCGCCTCCTACGAGAAGATGGCCGGAGTCCTGGACGAATCCCAACGCCATCGCCTGACGGGATTGCTGGCGGAGGGACGGCTGGGGGATGCCGTGATGTTTGAAGTCCCCCCCACGCTCGTGGTGCTGCAGGATTAGCCGTGAACGTTCATGACGCCCGTTTTGTGTTGAGTTGAACTGTATGTCGACGAAAAGCGCGCCTTTCACCAAATGGCCTTCTAAGTGGCTTAAAACCCTCCCGAAACCGGCTCTAGGGGATCCAACGAAGGGCCTTTTGGACTTCGGAACCGGGTCCCTCCCTTCATCAGGCCAGACCGCCTCGGAGGGGCCGAAAGACGCTCCCGGAGCCATTATCCGCTTTCAGGATTTCGTGGAACGGCCCTTGCGAACACCCTCCCATCGGCCAGCGGCCAAAGACCGTGGGAGGTTGGACGGTGAAACGGACAGCGTGCGCGGTGGTGATGACGGGGGCGGCCCTCCTGGGGCTTAGTCTGGAAGCCCGGGCGCAATCCTGTGTCACGCCCTGCGGACCCCTGGCCGTCACCGTGGCCGCGGAAGAGTCGCTGGTCGGAGCGTCCTCGACGTCCTTGACGAAAGACTATTTTTACCCCGGTCGCACGATGGGCGGGGGGACCCGGATTCTCCGGTCAAGCCCCCCGCCCTCGTTCCTTAAGCGCCGGAAGGAGTAAGCGATGGTTCGCGAGACTCAGAGCGTCCTGAACGACCGGGTGACGGCGGTCCTGGGTTTTGCGGAATTGCTGCTGGAGGAGTCGTACGGCAGCCTGAATCCCCAGCAGAAGAAGGTGCTGTTCAACGTGGTGGTCGCCGCCCGGGAAGTGCGGGACATCCTGCGCGAACGGAACGAGAAGTTCGTCGAAGACTAGACCGGAGCCGACGCCCCCTCGTGGGATCCCGATTTACGGAATTCCGGATCCCCCCTGCCTCAGAACTGCAGCTGCCAGGTATCGGAGTAGGGGATTCCCGAAAAGAAATCCTGCCCCCCGAAAATAATCATCTTGGACCCTGCGTCGTCGAAGATCGCCGCGTGACTCCCGCGAGTCCCGGGAGGGGCCGTCCCGGAGGGGAACACGTCGACCAAGACCGGAGACCAGATCGGTGTTCCCGACAGGGTGAGAAGCCAGACATCGTTTTCGGATCCGCTCACGGCATTGCCCCCGAAGACGATCATCATCTGAGCCGCGCTGTTGTACACCGCCGTCATGTTGCTGCGTGCCGCCGGGGGGATTCCGGTCGGAGTGAGGAGGGACCAGAAGGGGGCCCCCGTCAGATTGAGAGCCCAGGTATCATTCCGGTAGTTGGCCCCGTCAAAGCCGCCGAAGACCACGATTTGATTGTTGACCGGATCGAACACGGCGGTGTGAAAGGCACGAGGATCCATGGGCGAGGTGACCAAAGGGTTGGTCCAGAAGGGAGTCGGACTCCCGAAATCGAGGATCCAGAGGTCATTCATGAACCCGGCGACGGTCTGACCCCCGATGACGAACAGCTTCGACCCGACCATCACCACCGCGGATCCCAGCCGACCCGCAGGAGCCGTTCCCGCGGTCACCACCGGCCCCGCCCAGGCCGATGGACTTGCGGGTTTCAGGGTCCACACATCGTTTCGAAGGACCGGAGTGCCATCGTATCCCCCGAACAGGATGACGGCATTGGATGCGCCGGTGAACGTCTGGCTGCCGGGACTGTACGAGACGCCCGGATTGAACCTCACTCCTGGGGACCCCCCGGTGCCCACTTGAGTCCACTTCGGCGACCCCGAGTAATCGAGGGCCCAGGTTTGGGTATTGGTGGGCGGGCTGCTGCTGCCATCGTCCCCCGCGCAGACCATCATCTGGTTGGTGTTGAACGCGTTCGTAAACCCCATGTTGAGCCGCGCCGTAGGGGCGGGAAGGCCGGGATTCACCTGCTGCCAGGTCGGGGTCGCCGTCGTCGCCGGGACGACCGGGGTGTAGGGGCTTGCCGAGCTGCCGTTCAAGGCCCGAATCCGGTAATAGTACGTGCTCGAAGGAAACAGGCCCTGGTCCTGGAACCCCGTGGCGCTGCCGCCGACAGTCGCCACCTGGACGAACGTGACGTCGTTGATGCTTCGCTCGATGGCGACCGCGGTTTGGGCCGTCGTGCTGTTGCTCCAGGCCAGAATGATCATGGTACTGGATCCGGGAGATGCCCCCAAACCCGTGGGAGCGGAAGGAGCTGGGAGTTGGGCCTGGGGAGTCGGGGTCGTCCTGGAACTGCACGCCGGAGCTAGAAAGGCAAAGGTGAGGACCCACCAGACCAAGCGCCTTCCTGGAGTCAGCATTCGCTCTTCGTTTAGGAGTTTAGCCTATAGTTCATCGAGTCTTAGCCGAATAACGACGGTCCCCCCCCCGCTCGGGAAGGGGCGGGGGAGCAGCTCGGTCCTGGGGTCCCCGAAACGACTCGTTTTCGGCCAATCCGACATTTTTGTCCTCATAAATCCGGTTCCTCCGCGTCCTAGAGAGTAGGTGGGGTACATGAAGTATGGGTGATGCGGAAAGGAGCCGGCCATGGAGAAACGGACCTACGGACTGACCGAGGCGGCTGACGTCGCCGACGTCCCCCTCGACGAGCTCCGCCGCGCCATCCAGGACGGGCTCCTCCCCGCCAAGCTGTTCCACAACACCGGCGAGTGGCATATCGACGCGGAGGACCTGGCCAAGTACGTCAAACGCACCCGCCATGCCGATCCCTTCGGCCGCATCCGCAAGCGCAAAGTCCTGGTGATCGGGGAGGACCTCCTCTTCGCCGGAACGATCAAGCTGGAGCTCCAGCGCGATTCCCGGATCGACGTCCGCTACGCCTCCTGGGGCAAGGACGCCATCCTGATGGTGAACCACTACGGGGCCGACCTCTTCGTCGTCGACCTGACCCCCTCCAAGGCCGTTCCGGACGAAGTCCTGGCCGCCGTCCAGATGCAGCGCTCCAAGGGGACGAAGGCGGCGGTCGCCTACTTCTCGTTTCCGGAAGAAGCCCTCGACGTTCATCCGTTGGTCCGGAGCCGGCTGACCTCTCTGGCGCCCGACGCCTCGTTGTCCAAGACCAGAGGCTTGCGGGCGCTGTCGCTCGCGTGCTATGGGGCGCTGGGTCTGAACGCGGCCACGAAAGACCTCCGGCTCCCCGGCTGATCATCCACGGGGGCCGCGTCGCGGAAGGGGAGGCGTCCGGATCGCTACGACTTCTTCCGTCCGCCCGCCGGCCTCGACGGAGTCAGGTAGCGGCGGATCCGGTCCAGGCCGTCGCCGGCCAGGACGTTGGCTTTCACGAGGAAGTCGTTCGCGCCCAGCAGGACGGTCTCCCGGACGTACTCCACGGTGCTGTTTCCGGTGATGACGACGATCGGGAGGGCCGCCAGGCGGGGCGTCGCCCGGATCCCGCGGATCACCTCCAGTCCGTTCATGCCGGGAAGATGGATGTCGACCAGGACCAGGTCCGGAGACTCGGTTCGCGCCAGCTCAAGACCGGTCATGCCGTCGTCCGCGAGAAGCACGCTCGCCTTCAAGCCCCGGATCAGGACTTCGAGCATTTTCGCGACATCCTCATCATCCTCGATGATGAGGACCCGCTTCGGGGCTGGAGCCGGCTTTTTGGGCATCCGGTGCATTCCGTCCTTAGGGTCGTTCGGGCCCGGGTTCAAGGAGTTGACGCAGAGGGTGCTATTTGAACGACTTGAAGGTGGCCTTGTTCTTGGCCCACCAGGCATTCCAGGTTTCGGAGGAGCCGTTGGATTCGCGGGTGATGTCCGTCAGAGCCTTGTTGATGATGGGGATCAATTCCGCCGCGCGTTTCGCCGGGCTGTCGTCGCTGCGCACCGTGAAATTTTGGCCGCCGACGCCCCCGGTTCCGGGCGTCGTGAAATCCACGCCGCCGCCGGCTCCCGCCTTCTGGATCTTCTCGAGCTTCGTCAGGAGGGCGATCAAGGGGTCGATCGAGGAGGCGCTGCCGACCTGGCCGGTGGCCTGGACGGCGGCCTTGGCGACGACGGTTTCCTTTTCGTCGAAGCCCCGGTGCAGGACGGGGATGGAACTCGGCTCTTCGAGCTTTCCGAGCGCTTCGTACAGGCCGGCATGGACGGTCGTCTCCCTGGCGTTGGCGCCCATCGCGCCGGAGAGGGCGGACGCCGCCGGCCGTTTCAGCTCGGAGAATCCGGCGATGCCCTTCGCGGCGGCGAGCCGGACGCTGGGGCCGTCGCCGGTCAGGAGCGCCGCGAGCCGGTTGAGCGTCTTGGCGTGATGCACCTTGGCGAGCTCGTTGACGGCGGCGACTCGGTCGGCCTCGGAGGTGGACTTGTACGCGGTCTTGAAGGCGTCGATGGCCTCCTCGGCCGCCTTGTCGTCCTGGACCGCAGGCGCGGACGCCAGAACCAGCAGGATCGCCGCCGTCATCATCACCGTGGGTCCCCTTAAGAGCTCTACGACGGATCGGGTCCGGGCGTGAGGGCTCTTCTACTAAATGTACCCCCGAGACCGGGTATTCCCGCGACCTTTTTTCTTTCCCGAATCCTCCCGGGATCGTATCTTCGGTCGTCGGGAGGTCGAGCATGAAGAGCACCCTGGCGGTCGTGCTGCTGGTGGCCCTGGGCTGGGGCTGCGGCGGCGGGGCGGAGTCGAAGCCCAATCCGAGGCCCGAGCCCAGAGCCGATCCCCAGACCGCGGCGCCCTCCGTCCCCGCGCCGAAAAAAATCGAGCCCGATCACATCCAGGTCGCCCACATCCTGATCTCGTTCGCGGGCCGGAGGACGGCCGCGACGCGCTCCCGGGCCGATGCCGAGAAGTTGGCCACGGACGTCCTCGCCCGCGTCAAGAAGGGGGAGGACTTCGACCGGCTGATGAGAGACTTCTCGGACGATACCGGGGCCGGGGTCTACCGGATGTCCAACCGCGGCGTTCGATCCGAGGAGGGCGAGATGCCCCGGCTCGACATGGTCCCGGCGTTCGGGGACGTCGGGTTCCAGCTGGACGTCGGGGAGATCGGCTTTTCGACGTTCAGCGCGGACAAGAGCCCGTTCGGATGGCATATCATCAAACGATTGAAATAGGCAGGACATGAGCCCCGAATCGAAAAGCCAGCGCCCCGAGCCCGCGCACATCCAGGTGGCCCACGTCCTCATCTCGTTTTCGGGCGCGGGGACCGAAGCGACCAGAACCCGGGCCGAGGCCGAGAAGCTCGCGGGCGACGTTCTGGAACGGGCCCGGAAGGGCGAGGACTTCACCGGGCTCATGAAGGCCCTCTCGGACGACTCCGGCGGGGGGATCTACCAGATGTCGAATACGGGGATTCGTCCGCAGCATGCCGACGAATATCCTCGGACCAGCATGGTCCCGGCCTTCGGCAACGTGGGTTTTGTGTTGGACGTGGGCGGCGTCGGCATGTCGACGTTCGACCCCAAGACCAGTCCGTACGGCTGGCACATCATCAAGCGGTTGAAATAAGGTGAAAGGACGGCGCCTATGAACTGGATGATCGCGGCGGTCGTGGCGGCGGCGGTGGCGGGAATCGCCGGATTCGCGGCGGGGGCGACGGTGAAGCCCGCGCTCGAGGACCGCGTCTTCGAGCTGCGCACCTATGTCACCCTGGCGGGGAGGATGCCGGCCCTGCACGCGCGGTTCCGGGACCACACCTGCAAGCTCTTCGAGAAACACGGCATGACGAACATCGGGTATTGGTCGCCGACGACCGGCGAGAATCCCGAGAACACGCTCATCTACATCATTGCCCACGCGAGCAAGGATGCCGCCGAGAAGTCCTGGAAGGAATTCCAGGCGGATCCGGACTGGGTCAAGGCGCGGACCGAGAGCGAGAAGGACGGCAAGATCGTCGCGAGCGTCAAGTCGGTGTTCATGACCCCGACGGAGTATTCGCAGATCAAGTAGCCGGCGAGCCCGCGACGTCGGGGCGCGGGGAGTGCGGGATCCCGGCCTCCGCCGCGGGGCGGGCGTGGCCGGACCGTCGGCTTAGGTGGGCGGCTCTTCCTCGTCGTTCATCGGGAGGTCCGGTTCTTCCGGCTCCAGGTGCTTCTCGATCCAGTCCGCCAGGATCCCTGCCGCTTCGGGGGCGTCCCGGTCCTCGACGTAGATCCCGAACACCACGGCGCCGGTGACGACGCTGCCTCCGGACTTCGTATCCACGGAGGAGTCGATGCCGACGCGCCGGAGCAGGGCCTGGAGCCGCTCGGCCTCGTCGACGGACCCCGTGGCGTAGAGGCGCTTCACGGGCCTCGTCTACTTCTCGCCGGCCGTTCTGGCTTCGGCCTGGAGGGCGCCTTTGGTCGTCGCCCAGTCGGGATGGGCGGTCGCCTCCCAGATGCGGAGGTTGCGGACGCTGCATTCCGTGCCCGACACGAACATGATGCTTTTCTTTTCCGACGCGAGCAGCGAATGCCGGCCCGTCAGGCTCTTCCCGTTCAGCGTCCCCACCATCTCGTCGCCGAGGATCTCCATCACGATGGTCTGCCATTCGCCCAGGGGGATCGGCGTCTTCAAGCGACCGAGCGGCACCGCGACGTCCGGGCCGTCGTGGTCGTTGTCGTCCTTCTGGATCCTCATCCCGCTCTCGGTGAGGATGATGCTGCAGACGTAGTCCTTCGAGTCCGTGGTGCGCAGGTTGAAATAGCGGTTCTTCCGTCCCTCGGGCGGGACGTCGTTCAGCCGCACGTCGCACTGGATGATCGCGTCCTTGAAGTCGAAGCCGTAGGACGCCGTGGCCGGATGATGGTGCTCGGCGTTCTCCGCGCCCTTGAAGGTCCCGTCGACCACGTCCCAGTGCCCGCCGCGCTTCTCGACGTTGAAGCGCCAGCCCGCAAAGCCGCTGGCGAAGCGCGCCGTGCTGCCCGTGCACGGCGGGAGGTCCTTGGCGAAGTCCTCGCCGTAGACCAGCTTGCCCCGCGTCGTCATCCGCGTGGCGGGGAGCTCGGGCGGAGCCGCGGCGGCCACGAGGAGCGCCAGCGAGGCGATCGCGGGGAGCCGGCTCACGAGAACAGTTCCCGGACCACGCGGCCGTGGACGTCCGTCAGCCGGAAGTCCCGGCCCGCGTAGCGGTACGTGAACTTCTCGTGGTTGAAGCCCATCAGGTGCAGGATGGTCGCGTGCAGGTCGTGGACATGGACCTTGTCGTCCCCGATCGCGTGCACGCCGAACTCGTCGGTGGCTCCGTGGACCCGGCCACCCTTGACGCCGCCGCCCGCCATCCACATCGAGAAGCCGCTCGACTGGTGGTCGCGGCCGGCCACCTTGCCCGGCCGCCCTTCGACGGTCGGAGTCCGGCCGAATTCGCCACCCCAGAGGACCAGGGTGTCGTCGAGCATCCCCCGCTGCTTGAGATCCCGGATCAGCGCGCCCAGCGCCTGGTCCGAGTCCTTCGCCAGCTTCGAGATGGACTCCTGGATGTTCTGGTGGTTGTCCCACGGCTGCTCGCGGCCGGTCCAGACCTGGACGAAGCGCACCCCGCGCTCGAGGAGTCGGCGGGCGATCAGGAGCTGCCGCGCCTGCGTGCCGGGGCCGTACTGGTCGCGGATGTACTGGGGTTCCCTCATCACGTCGAACGCGTCGGTCGCGTCCATCTGCATCCGGTAGGCCAGCTCGAACGACTGGATCCGCGCCTCGAGCTGCGGGTCGTCGGAGCGCGTTTCGCGGTGGCCTTGGTTGAGCCGGCGGAGCAGGTCGAGCTGCTCCTGCTGCTCCGGGTTGGTGATGCGGCCGTTGCGGACGTTTTCGACCAGCTTGTCGACCTCGGTGTACTGCGTGTCGATGTAGGTGCCCTGGAAGATGCCGGGCAGGAACCCGGACTGCCAGTTCTGGGACTGGTAGATCGGATAGCCTCCCGGGCACATCGCGATGAAGCCCGGAAGATTCTGGTTCTCGGTGCCCAGCCCGTACGTCAGCCAGGAGCCCATGCTCGGCCGCGACTGTCTGGGCTCGCCGCAATTCATGAGCAGGAGCGACGGCTCGTGGTTGGGGTCGTCGGCGTGCATGCCCCGGATGATGCACAGATCGTCGACCGACTGGGCGAGGTTCGGGAAAAGCTCGCTGACCTCGATGCCGCTCTGCCCGTACTTCCGGAACTTGAACGTCGAGGGAAACGCCACATTCCCCTTGGTGTTGCCGCCCTTCTGGAAGTCGGCGGGGAGGGGCTTGCCGGACTGGCGGTCCAGCCCGGGCTTCGGATCGAAGGTGTCGACGTGCGAAGGGCCTCCGTTGGCGAAGATGTGGATCACCCGCTTGGCTCGTCCCGGGAAGTGCCCCGCCTTCGGCACGAGGGGATTCAGGGTCGGGGCGTCATCCGCGATCGCCTGGCCCATCAGGTCGGCGAGCATCAGCGCTCCCATCCCCATGCCGCCCCGGCAGAGCAGTTCGCGTCGCGACATCGTCGGGTCCATCGGGCGCTCCTTAGTCGACAAAGAGGAATTCGTTGGATTCCAGCAGGACCTGGATGTACTTCTCCCAGGCCGACATCCCCGGCGGCGGCGTCGGGGCCGGGCCGCCGAAGCCCGACTGCGCGTTCCACTCCTGCTCGCCCATCCGGATCAACGGGGCCCAGCTGAAGGAGTCGCTGGTGACGTCGGCGCGGCAGTCGACGATGAAGTCGATCGTCTCGCCCGCTTCGACGGGGAGCCCGGTAATCTTCGTCTCGGCCTCGAGGCGCACGACCTGCCAGCCCGCGAGCTCGCCCTGCCGGCTCGAGACGATGCGGCCGTGGACCCCGTCCCCGGCCGTCGAATGGTGGCCGATCGTGCCGGAGATCGAGATCGTCCCGGCCTGCGGGGCGGTCCAGCGGCGGATGACGCCGTGGGCGACGTCGTTGCCCGCGTGGCCGCCGGTCGCGGTCAGGAGGCACCAGCCCGTGGTCGGATCGGGAAGCTGCTTGGCGCTTCCCATCCACCCCTGAGCGCCGAAATGGGGCAGCGGATGGAAGTCCGAGGCGCCGGTCCCGTAGCCGTACTGCCAGATCGGCGCCCGGGAGACGGAAGGAGCCGGGGTCGCGTGGGCGATGTACGAGACCCCCAGGGCGAGCTCCTTCGGCGAGGCCTCTCGGCCGTAGATCCGGCGGTAGATCGCCTGGATCCGGCGCTCGGGAAGCTCCTCGCGCTGGATCTCGGACAGGTCCGCCACCTTGCCGGCCTGCTCCATGATGAACGGGCTGTTCATCATGAAGAGCGCCTGCTGCGGGATCGTCGTCACGAAGCGGCCGGGGCTGTGCATGTCGGGAACCGCGAAGTCGAAGGTCTTGTAGAGATTCGCCAGGTTCAGGCGGTCGATATAGCCGTAGACCGTCCGCCGCGTGGAGAAGGGCGCGGTCGTGATCTCCACGGAACGGCCGCCCATCGCCGGGTCGAGGGTCCCGGCGACGGCGAGGATCGAGTCGCGCATCGACTCCAGGTCGAGCCGGCGGCGGTTCTGCCGCCAGAGGAGCAGGTTGAGCGGATCCTCCCGGCGGTTCTCGGGCTGGTCCGACGTCGACTGCCGGTAGACGCTGGAGAGCAGGATGAGGCGGTGCAGCTTCTTGACCGACCAGCCTTCGGTGACGAAGGCGCGGGCCAGCCAGTCCAGGAGCTCGGGATGGGTGGGCAGGTCGCCGCGGACGCCGAAGTTGCTGGGCGTGCGGACCAGTCCGGCGCCGAAGTGCTGGGCCCAGACGCGGTTGACGAAGACGCGGGCCGTCAGCGGATTCTGCGCGCTGGCGATCTCCCGGGCCAGCTCGAGGCGTCCGCCGTCCTTGTAGGCCTGCCGGTCGTCCGGCGAGAGGATCGCGAGGAATTGCCGGGGGACTTCATCGCCGGGCGTGCCCGGGTTGCCACGGATGAAGACCCGCGGATTGTGCGGCGTCGCCGATTCCTCCAGCGTCATCGCCCGGGCGGGCGCGCCGGGGTGATGGTGCAACTCCTCGATCTTCCGCCGGAGCTGTTTCAGCTTCCCCCGGTCGTCGCCGGTGAGGAAGGTGTCGATGTCGGCGATCGGGACGTTCGACGGGAACTCGGGGGAGGTGACGAGCGACTGGAAGGGTTCCTCGAGGAAGGCGCGGCCGTAGCGCTCGGCGGCTTCGCGGAGCGAGCCGGGGGCCTCGGCGAAGGCCTGGGCGATGGGGGCGGGCGCGCCGATCAGGGCGGTCCAGAGTTCCTCGATGGGGCGGGAGGCGACGACCCGCCAGGCGGCCAGCTCGGGAGGATTCGTCTTCAGCCACTCGACCCAGCGCCGGAAAATCGCCGCGTTCAGGCCCGCCGCCTTGGCCTCGTCGTCGGGCTTGCCCTTGCTCTCCTGCGCGGCCAGGAGATAGGCGGCGATCTGCGAGGCCGAGCGGAACGTCGCGCTGATCTCCACCCGGCGCGTCTCCTTGAATTTGGAGACTTCCGCCTCGCGGGCGCCCAGCTCCTTCAGGTACGCCGCGTACTCGGGAGACATCTTGGGCGCCGCCAGGAGGGGCATCTCCTTGGGCGCCGCGGAACTGGCCAGGATGCCGTAGAGCGAATAGTAGTCCTTCGTCGGGATCGGGTCGTATTTGTGGTCGTGGCAGCGGGCACAGGTCACGGTCAGGCCGAGAACGCCGCGCGAGATCACGTCGATGCGGTCGTCGATGATGTCGGGCTGCCGGTTGAGGAAGGAGCGGCCGACGGTGAGGAATCCGAGGGCCGCCAGATCCGTCCGGTCGTCGCCCGCCTGGAGCCGGTCGGCCGCGATCTGCAGCATCAGGAACCGGTCGTAGGGCAGGTCGCTGTTGAACGCCTTGATCACCCAGTCGCGGTAGGTGTAGGGATAGGGGAGGCGGCGCTCCTCGTCGACGACCCACTCCTTGGTGTCGGCATAGCGGGCGATGTCGAGCCAGTGCCGGCCCCAGCGCTCGCCGTAGCGCGGAGACGCGAGCAGCCGATCGACGACCTTCTCATAGGCGTCGGGGGAGGAGTCCGCGAGGAAGGCGGCGCTCTCCTCGGCGCTGGGCGGCAGGCCCGTGAGGTCGATCGTGACGCGCCGCAGGAGCGTCCGGGGATCGGCCTCCGGCGCGGGCTTCATCCTCTTCTCCTCGAGTTTCGCCAGGATGAAGTGGTCGATCGGGGTGCGGCACCAGGGCGAGCGCACGATCGGCGGCATCGTCTCGCGGGGCGGCCGGAAGGACCAGAACTTGCGGGCCTCGGCCAGGCTGGGGGCCGCGGAGGAGGCTTTCGTGGCGGCCGGGGCCAGGCGCGGGTCGGGGGCGCCCATCCGGATCCAGACGACGAAGTCGGCGATCTGATCGTCCGGGAGCTTCTCCTTCACCGGCATTCGAAGTTCGTCGGTCTGGCGGATCGCCTTGATCAGGATGCTCTTCTCGGGATCGCCGGGGACGATGGCCGGGCCGGAATCCCCGCCCTTCAGGAGTCCTTCGCGGGTGTCGAGGAGGAGGCCGCCCTTGACCTTATCCGCCTGGATGCTGTGGCACTTGTAGCAGCGCTCGACGAAGATGGGGCGGATCTTCTTCTCAAAGAAGTCGATCTGGTCCGCGGACAGGGGGGGGGCGGCCTGCTGCTGCGCCTGGGATGCCGTTCCGAGAAGGAGGACGGCGATGGCGGACAGAGTAAGACGCATCGGCCCGTGGCCCCTGGAACTACGACCCCGCTCTATATAGGAGTACGCGGCTGGGGATGAAAGAACTTCACCCTCCGGCGCTAAGCCCCCGACTCGGGATGGACCCGGAAGGGGACGATCTCGAAGCTGCGCCGGTCGCCGTCGTAGACCAGGCTGAGGAGCATGACGGTCTGGCACATCGCGCAGCGGGAGTGCTTGTCGTAGATGGCCGCGGTCGCGATGAGACGGGCGCCGCAGGCGCAACTGAACTCCATCCTCGGGGGCGGGGCGGGCTCCACCCGGAGCGCATCGGCGCTCCCGACCGGCGGGAGGGCGAGCTCCTCCCGGACCGAGACCATCTCCACGGTGGACTCCTGCGACCGCTGCTGGGGCGTCGACGGGGGGCGGAGGTCCTCCCGCACGGAGAGCATCTCGAGGTCCGTCGGGGTGTCGTGGCGGGGATGGGGGCCCGAGGGCGCCGGGTGAGGCGGCCGTCCCGGGCGGCGCAGGGGACGAAGGCGTCGACGAGGAAGCCGCATGCGATCCCTCCGAAGCCCGGTCGCGAGCGGCCCGGCCCCCGACGCCGCTCCTGTTCCATGTACTTGATGCTGCCCAAGGGGTGCGGGTGTCAGAAATCGTGAAAAATTGTTCTGCCGGGAGGCGATGTCGTGGCGACCTATCGGCGGGGGACCCGGATCAGCACCGGCGCCGACGTCGGATTCGGCCCCTCCCGCACCCGCGCGTAGCCGGGACGCTCCGCCGCGGGCGTCCACGCCGCGCAGAGCAGGAAGATCCGGCGCTCGCTCGCGCCTTCCGGGATGAGGATCCCGCTCAGGCCGATGTCGTCCACGATCACCCCGTACGGCAGGTTGTCCAGGTCGAACGTCACCCGCTCGTTGTGCCCCGTCCGCCGGATCTTCAGCAGGGCCGACACCCGGCCCCCCGGCTTCACCGTGATCGCCCGGTCGTTTCCGGTCGCCGAGCCCTCCGCCTTGGCCTTCCGCGGGTCCGCCGAGGCCGCGTCCCCCGAGGTCTCCAGATCGGGCTCCAGCCAGACGAGCGTCCTGGGAGGGGCCGCCGCCGCCAGCGCCCCGAAGCCCTTCACCTCGCGCTCGATCGGTCGCCCCTGAGGCGCCGCCCGCGCGACGATCTTCACCCGCTCGCGCTGTTCCGGCGTCGGCGTGGTGCAGTCCGCCGACGCGAAGAGCGTCCCTTTGGCTTCGAGATGCCCCGCTTCGATCACGAGCGGCGTCGACGCGGTGAAGCCCTCCGGAAGCCCCCCGATGTCGACCCTCACGGGTCCTTCGTAGCCGTCGATGCGGTCCACCTTCGCCGTGAAGCTCGTCCCGCTGCCGATCGGGACGGTCGGATTCGCGCCTTCGAGGGTCACCCGGAAATCCGGAACGGCGTCGCGGACGATCAGCCGGTAGACATGCCGCTCCCCGCCGGCGCCCCGGGTGTCCCGGACGCGCACGACGTAGTCGCCGTCCGCCGGCGCCGTGAAGATCAGCTTGGAGTCCGTACCGAGCTTGCGATCCGCGTCGTCGTCGTTGGAGTACGCGATCGGGAACACGGGAAGCCCGTTGGGCGGAAGCACCGTTCCCGGGGGATGGGCCTCGACGATGTAGGCCGGGGAGTCGAGCGGGTGCGCGGTGGCGCTCGTGTCGAAATAGCCCCGCCGCTTGCCTCCCTGGGTGAAGAATTTCCATTCGGAGTCCGGACCCTGCGGCGCGAGAAAAAGCTTCACGACCTCGCCCTGCATGTAGAGATACTGCCCCAGGTCCATCTCCTGCCAGTGCCAGAACCGGCCGCCGCCCTGGACGGCGTCGATGGGCCGGAAGGTGAGGTAGGAGTCCCGCACCGCGCGCAGGAGCACCCGCTCGACGGGGCGGCCGTCGGGGTGCAGCACGTCGATCCTCGTGTCGGCCGGCGAGCCGCGCTGCGCCGCCTGGGTCTCGATCACCCAGACCCTCCCGGCCTTCGAGCTGAACCGGTAGTGGTCGACGTCGCCCGGCACGCCGAAGCGGCCGTTCGCGCCGCCCGGGGCGGGCATCGTCTGCGCGGTCGCCGGAGTATCGTTGTCCTCCGCCTCCGTGATCTCCGGCAGGGAGGAGACCAGGACCTTGATCTCCCGTCGGACCCGGTAGCGAACGGGGTCGGCGGGCACCAGGACTTCCCCGTCCGGACCGGCCTTCACCTTCACCGTCGCCGTCGCCGGCAGATTCGCACCGATCAGGTGAAGCTCCGACTCCGCGTTCGCCGGGATGGCCAGCGGCCAGGCGCCCGTCACGACCGGCAGGTCTCCCACCGACAGGCGATAGTAATGGTCCGGGGATGCGCCGAGCTGGAGATCGGCGACACTCAAGAGATAGCGCCCGTCGGCAGGCAACGTGGCGATGATGAGCGGGTCGCTCTCGCCCTCGAAATCGATGTTGCTCGCCACCAGCCGTCCCGCCGCGTCCGTGAGGGTGAGCGTCAGGTCGGCCTTGGACCCGATCCGCTTCGCGGCGGCGTCGACGATGATCTTCTGCCCCTTCGTCCCGTCGAATCCGAAGGTGTCGGAGGCGCCCCGGGCATTCAGCACGCCCCAGAAGCTGGCGGGCAGGGCGGCCGTCGTGACCGTCCCGTCGGTTTTCGGGACTTGGGGGAGGGTGTCGACCTGCAGCTTCACCCGGGCCGATTCGCCGCCGGGACCGCTCAGCCAGAACTCCAGCTCGCCCGGGGCGCGGTCGGCGGGCACCCCGATCTCGACCCGGGCGTCGTCCAGGCGCCGGATGCGGACGGCCGCGTCGGTCGACTTCAGGTCGCCCGCCGTGTTCTTGCCGATCAGTCTGAAGACGTTCGTGCCGCCGCGCTGGATGCCGCGGGGCTCCAGGGCTGCGAGCTCGGGCTTGGGCACCGCCGCCGGCTGGCCCGTCGTCGCGTCATAAAGCTGGAAGCTGCCGTCGAGGCGGCCGACCGCCACCAGCTTGCCGTCCTGGGCGAAGGCGAGCGCGGTGGGCCAGTCGGGCTGCGTTTCCAGGACGCGCTTGGGGGACATGTCGGACGCGTTCCAGAGCTTGACGCTGCGGTCGTCCGCCGACGACACGATCGTCTTCCCGTCCGCCGACCAGGCGAGCTTCAGAATCGCGCCTTCGTGCGCGAACGACGAGCTGCGGAGGGGATTGGTGCCTTCCTTCGCGTCGGCGCTCACCGTCCAGAGCCGGATGCGGTTGTCGACTCCGCCGGCGGCGACCAGCGTGCCGTCGGGGCTGAAGACCACCGAGTTCAGAGCCTTCGTGGACTCTCCGAGAGTCTCGCGGCGCTCTCCGGTGGCGACCTCCCAGAGTTTCACGGTGCGGTCGGCGCTCGCGCTGGCGAGGATCTTCCCGTCGGGGCGGAACGCCAGGCTCATCACCGACTCGTTATGGCCCTGGAACTGGCGGACGGGACGGTCCTGATCCTTGTCCCAGAGCAGGATCCCGTGATCGTAGCTCCCCGTGGCGAAGAATCGGCCGTCCGGAGCGAGGGCGATCGCGTAGATCGCGTCCTCGTGGCCGCGGAACGTCTTGATCAGCGCGCCGTCGGCGACGTTCCAGAGTCGGACTTCCCCGGCGACGCCGGGCTCCCCGCCCGCGGCCGCGAGCAGGGCGCCGTCGGCGGAGAAGGCGACCCCGTTCACGGGGCCGGAGTGGCCCTTCAGGGTCCGCAGCACCGCCCGGGTCTCCACGGAGCGCAGCTCGACGTCTCCCAGCCGGGCCAGGGCCAGGAGTTTGGACTTCGGGTCGACCGCGATCGCCTGGATGGCCTGTCGGGGCGCGACCTTGGGAGCGATCTTGGGGACCGTTGCCCCCTTCGCCAGGACCTCGCCCGGCTGCGGTCCCCGGGCGCCCGCGGCGATCCAGGCCCGGAGCACCTCGATCTCCGCATCGCTCAGCTTTTTCCCCTTCTTCGGAGGGGGCATGAAGGGCTTGGTCTTCTGCTGGACGAGCCCCAGGAGCAGGCTGTCGGCCGGCTTTCCGGCCACGACCGCGGGACCCGTCTCGCCGCCCTTCTGGAGTCCCCCGTAGGACTCGAGGTTCAGCTCGCCCTTCAGGTCCTTCGGGTTGTGGCAGCCGGTACAGTTCTTGCCGAGGATCTCGGCGACCTGGGAATAGGTCGGCTCCGCGTTCCGGTCCTGCGCCGCGGCGTCCGGCCGCAGGCCCCAGCCCAGCAGGAGCAGGAGGCTCCAGGCGCCTAGGACGCGATTGGGTCCGATGGTCATCAGCGTCTTTCCGATGTTGTCCGTGCCTCGAGGGCCGCGTTCAGTGGTTGAAGAGGAATTCCTTGCTGCTCAGGATGCCCCAGTAGAGGTCCTCGACCGCCTCCCGGTGCGCCTCGCCCTTGGCCTCGGCCAGGATCGCGGTCAGCTTCGACTGCTCGTCCGCCGACGCCCGCCGGCAGAGCGCCGCGAGGGTCGCCTCGTCGACGATCGTCGCGTCGTCGGTCTTCGCGGCGAGCAGCGTCTCGATGCGGTTGCCCTTGGCCTTGAGCTTCTGGTTGAGCGTGTCGCCGTTGGCGATGTGCAGGGCCTGGGACATGCTCGGTGCCGCCGTCCGCTCGCATTCGCAGGTGATGATGCGGTCCGGGCGTCCGAACGACTTCAGGAAGTACGAGTCGATGTTGGTGTCGGGCAGCTGCAGGGCGCGCCAGCCCACGGGATAGGCGAAGTTGCCGGGGCCACGCTCCGCCGCCTGCTTGAATTCGGTGGGGGCGCCGGTGACCTGGCTAAGGGCGTCCAGCGCGACCTCGGCCATCATGCGGCGCGGATAGTAGTGCGAGTAGAAGCGCTTCTCGGCGGCGTTGCCGGGCAGCGCCTGGCTGCTTCGCTGATAGGTCTGGGATTGCAGGATCGTCCGCATCAGCGCCTTCAGATCGAATTTCTGCTGGGCGAGGTGGTCCGCCAGCGCCGTCAGGAGCTTCTCGTTCGACGCCGGGTTCGTCTTGCGCATGTCGTCGACGGCCTCGACGAGGCCTCGGCCGAGGAAATTGGCCCAGACGCGGTTGACGATCGCGCGGGAGAAGTAGGGGTTCTCCGGGCTCGTGAGCCAGTCCGCGAGGGCTTCGCGGCGGTCGCGCGGGTCGTCGAACGAGATCGGGGTCCCGTCCAGAGGCTGGGGCGGTCTGGGGCGGTTCGTCAGCGGCTGGATCAGTTCGCCGTCGGGGGCGGTGAAGATGATCGTGTCCCCCGCCCGGGTGCCGCTCTTGGCGCGGACCCGGGAAAAAAGGTTCGCGAACGCATAGTACTGGTCGTTCGTCCACTTCTCCATCGGATGGTTGTGGCAGCGGGCGCATTGGATCGACATCCCCAGGAAGGCCTGGCTGGCCGTCTGGGCCATCTCCGTCGGGTCCTCCTGGAGGATGAAGAAGCTGCCCGCGCCGTTCTCGATCGTGCCGCCCCGGGCGGTGACGACCTGCCGGGCGAACTGGTCCCAGGGGGTGTTGGCCGCGACCCGGTTGCGGATCCAGGCGTGGTACGCCCACATCGTCGGAGCGGGGAGGCGCTTGCTCGACACGAGCAGCAGGTCGCCCCAGCGGTGGGTCCAGTAATCGACGAACTCGGGCCGCGCCAGCAGCGCGTCGATCAGGCGGTCCCGCTTGTCCGGGGCCGGGTCGGCGAGAAACGCGCGGGTTTCCGCGATCGAGGGGAGGAGCCCGATCGTGTCCAGGAAAGCTCGGCGCAGGAACTCGGAATCCCCCGAGGGAGGCGACGGAGGAAGGCGCAGCTCCTGGAGCTTCTCCAGCGTCAGCTCATCGATGAAGTTGCGCCGCGGAGCCGCCCGGTACAGCCCGGCGGGGATCGGATCTCCGTACGGCACGGTCACGGTGGCGACCGCGATCTTGCTGAGAAACCAGGCGGTGATGGCCCCTTCGCCGTTGCCGGTGACCTTGACGCGGCCTTCGTCGTCGGGAACGGCCACCGTGCTGTCGGAGCCCGTGTACTTCGCCCAGGGGGTCGCGTCGCGGACCGTGCCGTCGCTGAAATGCGCCCGGACGAGGATCTGCTGCTCGGCCCCGGGCTTGAGAACCACATGGGGCGGGACGATCTCGATGTGGTCGATCCGCGGATCCTCCTTGCGGGGGCCGGGGGCGCCCGCGGCGATCCACTCGGAAAGCGCGGCGTATTCCCGCGAGGAGGGGTCGAAGCGGACGCCCCCCTTGTGGGCGACCGCGCCGGTGGGCTTGAGCAGGAGCAGGCTATGGCCCGGATCCTCCAGGTTGATGCGCCGTCCCAGGGCATGCCGGGTGATCGTGGCAAAGTCGCCGTCGTCGTCGTAGCCGCGGAGGGAGAGCTTGAAGCCGCTCTTGCCGGCGGCCGCGCCGTGGCAGGCGCCGCTGGAGCAGCCGAAGCGCGCCAGAATGGGCTGCACGTGATTCCGGAAACTGTGGTCGAAGGGCTTGTCCATGTCGACGACCACGACCTTCGCCGTGGACGTCCCGTCGGGGGACGTCGCCGAGATCACGGCGGACCCGTTCGCCACGGGGACGGCGAGCCCTCCTTCGATGCGGACGATCGCCGGATCGCTCGACGTGAAAGTGACGCCGTCGCGGAGCGCGCCCGACGGGAGGCCGCCCTGCCGAGACTCCACGAGCAGCGTCTGGCGGGACGCGGAGCCGTAGAGGGTGAACTCGGACGGGAGCAGCACGGGTCCGTCCGGAGACCCCTGACAGAGGAGCGCGACGGCCAGCGCGAGCATCTAAAACAGCTCCTTGATCGGCTGTGTGCCGAAGTCGACGACCGGGTACGGCCGCGCGGCCGGCCCCGGGAGATGCGTTTCGATGTCGACGCCGAGGGACTTGTAGATCGTCGCCACGATTTCGGCAGGGTTGACCGGGCGCTCGGCCGGATAGGCGCCGATGTCGTCGCTCCGGCCGACCACGCGACCGCCCTTCACGCCGCCCCCGGCGAAATAGACCGTCCAGCACTGGGGCCAGTGGTCGCGTCCCCCCGCGGGATTGATGCGCGGCGTGCGGCCGAATTCCGCGAGATTGCAGACCATCGTCTTGTCCAGAAGCCCGCGCTGGGAGAGGTCCTCGATCAGCGCGCTGTAGCCCTGGTCGTACATCGGGGCCACGATCTCCTTCATGCCCTGGATGGAGGTGAAGGGCTTGGAGCCGTGAATGTCCCAGGTGATTTCGTCGAAGACGGTGATGAAGGTGTTGATCGTGACGAAGCGGACGCCGGCCTCGATGAGGCGGCGGGCCAGCAGGCAGCACTGTCCGAAGCGGCTCATGCCGTAGCGGTCGCGGACGCTCTGGGGCTCCTTCGCCAGATCGAAGGCCTCCCGGGCCCGGGTCGACGTCATCAGCGTGAACGCGGTCTTGAAGTTCTGGTCCATAAGCGACGCGTTCTCGCTTCCCTCGAAGTCCTTGACGGTCTGATCGACCGCGTCGCGCATGCGGCGGCGCCGGTCCAGGCGCGCCTCACCGATGTCCTTGGGCGGAAGCAGGTCCGGGACCTTGAAATCCTTCTTCGACGGATCGGCGCGCAGCTCGAAGGGGTCGTAGGCCTTGCCGAGGAAGCCGGCGTCCTGGCCGTGGGGCATGTTGCCGCCGGTGGGGCCCATGGGCTCCGGCAGGATCACGTGGCCCGGCAGCTCGTTGCGCGACCCGCGGAGGAACTGGAGGGCGCTGCCGACGTGCGGCGTGTTGACGCCGCCGGTGAAGAGCCGGCCGGTCTGCATCATCTGGTGCCCGGTGTCGTGGACCGCCGCGGCCGTGTGATAACAGCTGCGGACGAGGGAGAACTTGTCCGCGATCTTGGCGTGGAGCGGAAGGAGCTCGGTGAGCTGGATGTCCGGGGAGGCGGTCTTGATCACCTGGAAGGGTCCCCGGATCTCGGCGGGCGCGTTGGGCTTGGGGTCGAAGAGATCGAGCTGGCTGGGCGCGCCGAGGTTAAAGATCAGGATGCAGTTCTTGTCGTCCTTGACCTTGGCGGTTTCCTGCGCGCGCAGGAGGCCCGGCAAGGTGAGCCCGAGGGCCCCGAGAGCGCCGACCTGCAGGAAGTCCCGGCGCGAGACCCCGTCGTCGCACCAATGGCAGGCGCCTTTGGAGGAGAAACTCAGCATGGCTTATCCCCGGTGAACGGACCCCACCTCATGGTGGCGGATACCCTGATTGTATTACCCTGCCGGGCCGCTGGGGGTAGGGGAAATCGGCCGCTCAGGAGCGCTTGGAGCCCGGGGGAGGGGGAGCCTTCCAGGCCATCGCCCGACCCTTGCCGGCCCGCTTCGCCTGATAGAGCGCCTCGTCGGCGCGGAGGATCAGTTCGGAGGTGTCGGGGGCGTCGACGGGGAAGACGGCCACCCCGACCGAGACCGACAGCTTGAGCCGCTTCCCCCCGCTTTCGAACTTCTGGCCCCGGAAGAGCGTCGCCAGCCGCTTCGCCGTCGACAAGGCCCCTTCGCGGGTGGCGCCGGGGAGGATGATCTCGAACTCGTCGCCCCCGTAGCGGGCGACCACCGGCGCGTTGGGCCGATCCTGGGCGCGCCCGACGATGTCGGCGCCGCGCACCGTCGAGGAGAGCGTGTACGCGACGTTGCGGAGCACGTCGTTGCCCACCTCATGGCCGTACAGGTCGTTGATCTCCTTGAAGTTGTCGACGTCGATCATCAGGAGCCCGCAGTTGAATCCGCCTTTCCGGGCGCGATCCACCTCGTCGTCCAGGAACTGCTCGAACGCGGAGTGGTTGTAGACGTCGGTCACGCGGTCCTGGGTGGATTTCCGGTGGAGGAGGGCGTTCTCGATCGCGATCGCGGCGTGTTCGGCCAGGATTTCGGCGAGCTCCCGCTCCCGGGCTCCAAAGGCCGCCAGCTGCTCGGTGTTGTCGAGGTAGACGGCGCCCATCAGGCGCGACTTGACGCAGAGGGGCAGACAAAGCATCGACAGGCCGGCTCTTCCCGGAGCCAGCGCCGAGGGGCGCAGGTCCGGATCGCCGCTGAGATCGTCCACGGCGACCATCTTCCCCGTCGTGCGGACGCGGTTCAGAAGGGGCGCGAGGGACGAGATCTCGCCGTGCTTGATGTCGCCGTGCCCCGCCTGCCGGGAGAGCTCGGCGTTGAAGCTCTCCTCCTTGAAGATCGCGAGTGTTCCCCGGGTCGCGTTGGAAAATTGGATCGCCGTGTCGAGGATCATGGTGACCAGGCGTCGCAGGTTGCGCTCGCTGTTGATCCTCTTGACGACGTCGAGGATGGGGCGGTAGTTGAGCGGTTCCGATCGATCGGCCGAAGCACCACGCCGGGCAACAGAAGGGGTCGACATGGATAGTTACCTCTGATAGAACGACGCTCGAAACCCCTTTATGCCGCAATTCCAAATAATTATGGGTAAAGCCCCGGGCCCCCGGGCCTGGGATCCCCCCGGTCCGGGCCGGGTCCGGCTCCAGGTCAATATCGTCTGAACCGACGCGGTTCAGGATCGGATTCCGCACCTCCTGGAGTCGTCGGAGTCAGCCCCGGTCCCTCTCGAGGTCGAAGCGCTTCGCTTCGTCGTAGAGGATACCCCAAACGGCGTTCTCCAGCTGCCGAAACTGGGGCGTCGGAGGGCCCTCGAGGCTCATCAGGGAGATTTGGGCGTCGCCGAAGTCGCAGACGGAGAGGATCGGAAACGCACGACGGGCGGCGCCCCGGTCGAACCGCATCTGGAGGAGGAGGCCGTGCTCTCCGAAGGAGCGGCGGATCGCCGGAGCGTCGTCGAGAGAGGCCGGGGAGGCGGCCGTCGTCGCTTGGGTCCGCCGCGGCCGGATCGCCTCCCGCTCCTCCCCGGGTTCCAGGGTCGGCGACTCCGTCAGGTCGCGCTCGTAGACGAGGAAGAGCGTGTCCGAACCGGGGGCGCCGCGCAGGCAGCGGCGGGAGACGTCGCGGAGCGGGGGAAAGTCCTTCTTAAGAGCGATCAGCCGGTCCATCAGTCTCGTCACGATCGGCCAGCGGTCCAGGGCATCGCAGAGGTCGTCCATCGGCTCGTCCCTCTTCCGGATTCAGAAGCGAAGAGCCGGGAAGGGTTACAGGACATCCGCACCGGGGCCTTCGTGCCCCGAAGCCGGGCGGGGACCCCGGGGGATCGGCGCCCGTCCGTCCCCTCCGGCCTCCCGGGGGCGCGGATCAGGCGAGAAGGTCGCGGATGACCTTGCCGTGGACGTCGGTGAGGCGGAAGTCCCTGCCCGCATAGCGGTAGGTGAACTTCTCATGATCGAAGCCGAAGAGATGCAGGATCGTCGCGTGCAGGTCGTGGACGTGGACGGGGTTCTCCTCGGCTTTGAACCCGAATTCGTCGGTCGCCCCGTAGGCCAGGCCGCCCTTGGCGCCGCCTCCGGCCATCCAGACCGTGAACCCGTAGGGGTTGTGGTCGCGGCCGGTCGCCGCGGGCAGTTCGGCGGTCGGCGTCCGGCCGAATTCCCCCGCCCAGAGGATCAAGGTGTCCTCCAGCATGCCGCGCTGCCGGAGGTCTCGGATCAGCGCCGCGATCGGCTGGTCGCTGGAGCCGGCGAGCTTCGTGACGTTCTCCTGGATCTTGTCGTGATTGTCCCAGGGCTGGCCGGCGCCGGCCCAAACCTGGACGAAGCGGACGCCGCGCTCGAGCAGGCGCCGCGCCATCAGCATCTGCCTCGCCTGGGTGCCCGGTCCGTACAGGTCCAGGACGGACTTCGGCTCCTTGCTGAGGTCGAACGCGTCCGCCGCCTCCATCTGCATCCGGAAGGCGAGCTCGAACGACTGGATGCGCGCCTCGAGAGCGGCTTCCTCCGGGCGCTTCTGCTGGTGCGTCCGGTTGAGCTCCATCAGGAGGTCGAGCTGCTCGCGCTGCTCGGTCGTCGAGGCGCCCTCGTTGCGGATGTGCTCGATCAGCCGCGGCAGCTCCGTGTGCTGGCTGTCGATGAAGGTGCCCTGGTAGGCGCCGGGAAGGAAGGCCGACTGCCAGTTCTGGGACTCCTGGATCGGATAGCCGCCGGGGCAGAGCGCGACGAAGCCCGGCAGGTTCTGGTTCTCGCTGCCCAGCCCGTAGGTCAGCCAGGCGCCCATGCTCGGCCGGGAGAAGCGGATGTCGCCGCAGTTCATCATGAGCAGCGACGGCTCGTGGTTCGGGACTTCGGTGTGAAGGGAGCGGATCACGCAGAGATCGTCCGCGAGCTGGCGGACCTTGGGGAAGGCGTCGCTGATCTCGAGGCCGCTTTGGCCGCAGCGGGCGAACGTGAAGGGCGACGGATACGCGGCGCCGGTCTTCCTCTCGGTCCTCAGGTTTCCCATTGGCAGCGGTTTGCCCGCGTACGTCCGGAGCGCGGGCTTGGGGTCGAAGGTGTCGACGTGCGAGGCGCCGCCGTTGGGGAAGATATGGATCATTCGCTTGGCGCGGGCGGGGAACGGAGGCCGCCGGGGCGCGAGCGGCGCGCTCTCATCCGCCAGGGCCCGGCCCATCAGGTCCTCGAGGGCGAAGGCGCCCACGCCGAGCGTGCAGCGGGTCAGGAGCTCGCGCCTCGTCCAGGAGACGCCGCCGCTCGGGCGCGGAGGTCCGGACCGCTCGGGGGTCGTCGTCATACTCAATCCAGAAATAGGAATTCGTTCGTCAGGAGGAGCGCCTGGGCGTAGCGCTCCAGCGGCGTGGCCGGGGCGGCCGGAGGTCCGCCGAACTGCGCCGCCGCGTTCCACTCGATCAGCTGGCCCGCGTTCGCCGCGGACGCGCTCTTCATCTGGAGGACCGGAGCCCAAACGAACTCGTCGTCGGTGATCTCGCCGTTGAAGTCGACGACGAAGTCCAGGGTGTCGTCCTTCTTCACCTCGACGCCCTTGAGCTTCATCTCCGCGTCGAGCTGCTTGAGCCGCCACATCGCCAGCTCGCCGGCGCGGCTCGAGATCAGCCTCGCGCGGACGCCGTTGCCGGTCTTCGTCCGGTGCGCCACCGTGCCGGACACCGTGACCGTGCCGTCGCTCGGAGCGGTCCAGCGGCGGATCGTCGCGTGCTGGAGGTCGTTGCCCGCGTGGCCGCCCTGGGCGGTGAGGAACGCCCAGCCGAAGACGGGGTCGGGAAGCCCCGGCCCGCCCTGCCAGGCCTGGCCGGTGAAGTGGGGCAGCGGGGTGAAGCTCGCCACCCTCTGGGTCGCCTCGTCCACCTCGCCGACCCCGTAGAGCCAGGGTCCGGGCTTGTACGCGACCGGAGGCGGCTCCGGCTTGTCGAGGAACGCCCGGCCGAGGCGCCTCTCGTCCTCCGTCGGCTCGCGGCCGAGAAGGAGCCGGTAGAGCGCGCGCACGCGGTCGGGTGCGCCGGCGGCGCGGCTGGCCGCGCCTCGGGCCTGATCGCGCAGGAAGGGGCTGTTCATCAGGAAGAGCGCCTGCTGCGGAACGGTCGTCTGGTGCCGCTGCGGGCTCGACTGGTCGACGCTCGCAAAGTCGAAGGCCCGCAGCACGCCGGGGATGTTCAGGCGGTCGACGTAGCCGTAGACCGTTCTGCGGGTGCTCGTGAAGGGGACGGCGCGGCCCCCGATCGCGGGATCCAGGAGCCCCGAGACCGCCAGGAACGAATCCCGCATGGACTCCCAGTCGAGGCGGCGGCGGTTCGCGCGCCAGAGGAGGCGGTTTTCGGGGTCGACGGCCCGGGAGGCGGGAACGTCGTCGCTCGACTGACGATAGGTCCCCGAGAGGAGGATCAGCCGGTGGACCTTCTTGGTCGACCAGCCCCCCGAGATCAGTTGCCGGGCGAGGAAGTCGAGCAGCTCGGGATGGCTGGGCGGCTCGCTGCGGAGGCCAAAGTCGCTGGGCGTGTTGACGAGGCCGCGGCCGAAATGGTTCAGCCACAGGCGGTTGACCCAGACGCGGGCGGTCAGCGGGTTCGAGGGGCTCGCGATCGCCCGGGCCAGCTCGAGGCGGCCGCTGCCGTCCTGGAAGGCCTTCCGGTCGGCGCCGGAGAGGAATCCGAGGAATTGCCGGGGGACCTCCTCGGCCTTGTTCGCGGGATTGCCGCGGCGGAAGACGCGGGGATTGTAGAGCTGGGGCTTGTCCTCGAGGATGTCGGCATAGGGAGGGGAGCCCTTCGAGTCGATGATCCACTGCTCGATCACCCGGAAGGCTTTGGCGACCTCGACGCGGCTGCCTTCCTCGAAGAACCATTCGAGCTCCGAAATGGATCCCTTGGGAAGGGCGATCGGGGAGTCGGGCCCCAGGAGCACGTCCCGGAGGGCGGCTTCGGCCTCGTCGGCGGGCGGCTCCTTCCGGCGGTCGTGGGCGTCCTTGAAGAGCGTGCCGTAGCGGGCCGCGACGTCCTTCATCGACGCCGGCGCGGGGCCGGCGAAGGCCCGGGCCACCCGGGGATTCAGCTTCTCTCGATTCGCCTCGAGCCACGCGGTCCAGGCCCCTGCGCGATCCTGTTCCGGCATCGACTGGAAGGTCGTCCAGGGCGCGAAGATCGGATGGAAGGTCTTGCGGGTCTCCAGCAGGTACAGATGCCAGCGGCGCGCGACGACCGGGTTCACGTCGTCGCCGTGGATGAACGAGTAGAACTCCTCGGTATGGAGCTTCTCGATGTCGGGGACCGCCGCCAGGTACATCGGGGTCTGCGAGCGGAGGCGCTCGAGGAGCTGGTCGCGCTTTTTCGCGAACAGCGTCTCGAGGGCTTCCTGGCGCTTCTTCAGCTCGGTCGCGAACGCCTCGCCCTCCGGGGTTCGGGCGACCTCTTGCGCCGGCACGAGGCGCTCGGTCGAACTCGCGAACACGCCGTAGAGGGAATAGTAGTCGCGCGTCGGGATCGGATCGAACTTGTGATCGTGACAGCGGGCGCAGCTGATCGTCAGGCCCATCATCCCGCGGCCCAGGGTATCGATGCGGTCGTCGATGATGTCGTGGATGTTCTGAAGGAAGCGGGGGCCCAGGGTCAGATAGCCCATCGCCGCCAGGTCGCGCCGGTCGTCGCCGGTCGACAGCCGGTCGGCCGCGACCTGGAGCATCAGGAAGCGGTCGTAGGGAAGGTCCTCGTTGAAGGCGCGGATGACCCAGTCCCGGTACGCCCACGCGTGGGCGAAGCGGCTTTCGTCGCGGTCCGCGTACACATAGCCCTTCGTGTCGGCGTAGCGGGCGACGTCCAGCCAGTGCCGGCCCCAGCGCTCTCCGTAGCGGGGAGAGGCGAGCAGGCGGTCGACGAGCCGCTCATAGGCGTCGGGCGCCGGGTCGGCCAGGAAGGCGTCGATTTCCTCCGCGGTCGGCGGAAGGCCCGTCAGGTCGTACGTGACGCGGCGGATCAGCGTGCGCCGGTCGGCGGGCGGGGAGGGGTGCAGGCCTTTCTTCGTCAGCTCGGCCTGGACGAACTCATCGACCGATCCCCGGGGGGACTCCTTCAGCGCTCGAAACGCCCAGTGCGCGTTTACCTTCGCGGGGTCGACGGCCGGCGTCGCCCCGCCCTTGGCGCGAGGATCGGGAGCGCCGCGCCGGACCCAGGCCTCGAGGTCGGCGATCTGGGCGGCCGCGAGCTTCTTTTTCGGCGGCATCTGAAGGTCGGCGTCGGTGAAGCGGACGGCCTTGATGAGGAGGCTGCGTTCCAGATCGCCGGGGACGACCGAGGGGCCCTGGTCGCCGCCCTTCCGGGTTCCCTCGCGGGTGTCGAGGTACAGGTTGCCTTTCAGCTTTTCCGCGCCCGCGCTGTGGCAGGAATAGCAGCGCTCCACCAGGAGCGGGCGGATCTTCTGCTCGAAGAACTCGAGGCCCGCCGGGTCGGCGGGCGGCGCCGCATCCTGCTGCGCCTCCGCGCCGGCGGCGAGCAGGACGAGCAGCGCGACCGTGTTCACGGAAGCAGCCCCACCCCGCGCAGTTCGTCCGTCATGCCCTCCATGTGGCGCGCCATGGCGCGGCGGGCCCCGTCGACGTCCTTCTTGCGGATGGCGGAGGCGACGCGGACGTGGAGGTCGTAGGACGCGTTCATGTCCGGCTGGCCCGGCCAGGCGACGTTCATCATCTCCGAGATCGCGTCGCGCAGGCAGTTCATGAGCCGCTCGAGGAGCCGGTTGTGCGAGGCGGCGGCGATGGCCTGGTGGAAGCGGAGGTCCGGCCCGGTGACGTCGGTGGGCCGCGGAAGCTTCTTCTTCATCTCTCGGAGCGCGGCGTCGAGGGCGGCGAGGTCGGCGTCGGTGCGCCGCTCGGCGGCGCGGCCGGCGAGGTGGATCTCGAGGAGGCTGCGGGTGTCGTGGAGGTCGGCGATCGACGGCTGGTCGAGCATGAAGAGGAACTCGAGGGGCTTCTTGAGCACGTCGGTTCCCGAGTCGGCGACATGGGTGCCCGAGCCGTGGCGGGTGTCGACGACGCCCATGAGCTCGAGGGTGCGGAGGGCCTCGCGCAGCGAGGGGCGGCTCACGCGGAGCTTGCGCGAGAGTTCGCGCTCGCTGGGCAGGCGCGTGCCCGCCGTGAGGATGGGCTTGAGCCGGCCCAGGACGCCCGTGACGACGCTCCCTTTTCGCTTCATAGTGGTCTGACCACTTTATGATACGCCGCCCGGAAGGTCAACGGTGGCTACTTCAGCGACAGGAGGTACGCCAGCAGGTCCCGCAGCTCGTCGCGCGCGATCTGGGCGTCGAGGCCCTGGGGCATGATCGACGTCTTCCCCATTTGCATCAAGTCGATCGACGCCCTTGGAACGCGCTTTTCCGTGCGGTCGGCGGTGAAGAGATAGACCGCGTCCGCCGTCTCGCGGGCGATCAGGCCGTCGAGGATCGCCCCGTCCTTGGTCCGGATCAGGTAGGGCTCGTAGCCCCGCGCGAAGCTGGCGCTGGGAAAGACGATCGACTCGAGGAGGTCGCGGCCCGTCCGGATCGACGCGATTTTGGACAGATCGGGTCCGACGCGCCCGCCCTGCGACTGGATCGTGTGGCAGGTGGAACAGGCGACCTTCTTGCCGAAGAACACGTCCTTGCCGCGCGAGGGATCGCCGCCGGTCAGCAGGGGACCCAGCTCTTCGAGGCGCGCCTTCTGCTTCTCGGTGTCGACCTCGAGGCGTTTGAGGATCGGCGCAGCCCGGGCGCGGATCTCGTCGGGGTAGCTCTGGAGCGCGCGCCGCAGCGCCTCGGCGGGCAGCGACTCGATCGCGGGCGACTTCTCGAGCCAGGCGATCAGCTCGTGGCCCACTTTCGCGCTGTCGGAGTGTTCATAGGCGCCGAGCAGCCGCGGCAGCTCGAGGGCGCCCACGGTGCCGAGCGTCGAGGCCAGGCGGAACAGCTGGTCGTTGCTGAGGGCGGCGGATCCGAGGGCTTGGGCCGCGGCGAGGCGGAGGAGGGCGGGCTTCTCCTGGTCCACGCACTCGCGGAGGAACCCGAAGAGACCCGACTCCAGCTTCGCCAGCCGCGGGGCGACCGCGACCAGCGCGTCGACGCGCAGGTCTTCCGGGCGCGCGGGGTCCTTCGCGATCGACAGCACGGACGGGTCGAAATCGGGGACGCTTCCCGCCCGGAGGGCGGCGACGGCCTGCCGGACGACGCGGTGGTCGGCATGGTCGAGGCTCCAGCGCAGCTCGGCGGTCCACGTCGCCGGCAGGTGATCCAGAGGCGCGCGGGCGACCGTTTCCAGGAGCACGAGGCGCGTGGCGGTGGAGGTCTTGGGCGATCTCAGGGCCTGGGCCAGCAGGTCCTGAATCCCCGGATCCTTGGCGAAGGTCGTCAGGATCGCCCCGGCCTCCGGGGGGGGCTGCTCGGCCGCGAGCCATTCCCTCAGCAAGCCCATCAGCTCGCCGGACCAGCCGCGGGCGGCGACGATCGAGAGCGCGGCCTGCTGGAGGGGCAGGTTCGCGGGGTCGAGCAGCGGCGTGACCTGGTCGCGCGTCAGCGCCCCGTGGTCCATCTGGTCGAGCGCGATCAGCGCCGCTCGGCGGACGTTCGGATTGGGATCGTTGAGGCCGTCCACGGTGCCGTCGCGGTCGTCGATCCGAATGAGCGCATAGATCAGGGCGTGCTCGAGGAAGCGGTCGGCGCCGGCGCGGAGGGCGTCCAGCAGCGCGGGGACGGCCGACCTCGCCCGCAGCCGGCCCAAGGCGGTCGCCGCTTCCCGCCGCACGGCGGGGACCGGATCGGCCAAGAGGGCGATCAGCCTCTTCTTCAGGGTGGGATTGGTCGTGGGCTTCTTCAGGCCGGCGACATGCACGGCGGCAATCCGCACGCTGGCGTCCGGATCGTCGATCCCGACGGCTGAGGAGTCCTCCGGCGGGCCCGAGGAGCGGGCCATGGCCCACACCATGTTCCGGCGGACGGTCACCGACGGGTTGGCGATGCCATCCTTCAGATGCGTGAGAAGCACCTCCCACTCGGATGCCCGGCGTTCCGCAGCCGCTGCAGCGGTGGCCTCGACGTAGGTCTCCACCATGCGATCGCGGACGGCGAAGCGGGGATCCTCGAACCGTTCGATGGGCGGCTTCCGCCAATCCAGGGTCTGACCCCACGGATCCTCGGTCCGGGGCGCCCCCTTCCGGCGCACCCGGTAGATGCCCCCCTTGATCTGCGGCTTGTCGATCCGGGAGGTCGGGCAGCCGATGCGGAACCAGCCGCCGGTGTCGATCACGATCAGGCTTCCATCCGCGTCCTCCAGGACGTCCGTCGGATGGAAATCGGGGTTGGCCGAGACCAGAAACTCCTCGGTGCGCCCACGAAACGTTGCCCCGTCCCGTTCGATGAGGTGCCGCTGGACCTTATGCGTGTTGAACTGGGCGCTGAAGAAGGTGTTGGTGTACTCCTTCCCGAACGCCTCCCCGCGGTAGCGCATCAGTCCCGACGGCGCGACCCAGCCCAGGTCGACCACCGACGGGAGCAGGTCCCCGGTCCTCTTGAACTCGCGCAGCGACTCGTGGTACGGGAAGACGCCGCCCTCGATCGCATGAAAGAGGACGTCGACCCGTTTCGGCGACGCCTGGAACAGCGCGCAGGTGACCAGGGGCTCGCCCTCCTCGGTGAACGCGATCTCGACCGGATTGTCCATGCCGCCGCCGCAGACGACTTCGACCTGCGTGCCGTCGGGCCGGGAGCGGAACACCCGGGCCGCGCTGCCTTCCGAGCGCGAGCCGTCGGGCTGGTCGATCCGGTGCCCGTGGCGGCCGTCGGTCCAGTAGAACCATCCGTCCGGGCCCAGGAACGGGCCGTGAATGTCCGCGGCGTTCCCGTTCGACCCGAAGCGCGTGACGATCTCCTCGCGCTTGTCCGCGACGCCGTCTCCATCGGTGTCGGTGAGCTTCCACACGCTGGGGGGGGCGCAGACGTAGAGGGACCCGCGGTACCAGAGCGCGCCCATGGGGAACGTGAGCTTGTCGGCGAAGACCACGCTCTTGTCGAAGACTCCGGTGCCCTTGGTGTCCTCGAGGCGGAGGATGCGATGCGGAGGGCTCTTCACGAGGTCGTCGAACTTGAGGTTGACCCCGGCCGAGTCGCCGACGTAGAGGCGGCCCTGGTCGTCGAAGCCGGCCATGATGGGGCGCTCGACGAGCGGCGATCCGGCGATCTTCTCGACGACGAAGCCGTCGGGGACCTGGATCTGCGGGTCGTCCTGGGCCAGGAGGCAGCCGAGCAGAAGAGCGGCGATCATGAATCCCCCGGTGGACTACGGCTTCCTCAGCAGCGCTCCAACGATCTCATTCCAGATCTTGTAGCCGTCGTCATTCATATGAAGACCGTCCGGTCGCAGCAGCTCGGGTCGAGGTCCCCCGTCCTCCGCGCGCATCCGGCTGGCGGTATCGATGTAGCCGAGGCGGGAATCGGTCTTCGTGAAGGCTTCGATCAGGTCGTTCACCTTCGCGCAGGCCGGATTCTGGGAGCGGCGTTGGACGTTGGGGAACAGCGAAATGAAGTAGACCTTGGTCTTCGGCAGGGCTCCGTGGATCTTTGCGACGAGGGCCTTGAAGTCGTCGGCCACCTGTTCGGGGGACTTCTTGGCGTTGACGTCGTTGCCGCCGGCGAAGACGACGACGATGCGCGGCGCATACGGGAGAATGATGCGCTCGGCGTAGCGGACGGAGTCGGACATCTGGGAGCCGCCGAAGCCGCGGTTGATGATCTGGAGATCGGGGAAGGCCTCGGTCGACTTCCAGAATCGGATGCTGGAGCTGCCGACGAAGACGATCTCGCCCCGGGGCGGGGGAGCGGCCTGGTCCTTCGCCTCGAAGGCCTCGATCTCCTTCTCAAAGGGGGCGGGCTTGGGCTCCTGGACGAGGGCCAGCAGGGAGACGACCAGACGGAGCCCGAGCTGCATGAAGACTCCTGTTGAAGAACAGGTATAGTACAAGAGTCCCCATTTCTGCGTCGCAGAAATGAGGTCACTTCGGTACGATGGCCCCCCGGATGGGCCTTCGCTTCTGGAAGACGCGCGAGTTCGGGACCGCGAGCGTCCTGGTCGCGATGCTCGTCGCCTGCGACATCGCGGCGCGCACGAGAACGGGATCGTCGTATCTCCTTTCGGACAGCGTCCTTCGCCTGTTCCAGGAAAGCTCCTTCATCGGCATCGCCGCGGTCGGAGCCTGCGCCGTGATCCTCTCTGGCGGGGTCGACCTCTCTTCGGGGTCGGTGATGGGGCTCGCGTCCGTCACCCTGGCGGTGATCTCGACCCGGCTCGGTTGGCCGGCCGTTCCCGCGGTGGCGGGCACCCTGGCGGCCGGAACCCTCGTCGGCCTGGTGAACGGCCTCCTGGTGGGCTACGGGAAACTTCCGCCGTTCATCGCGACCCTGGGCTTCTACTCCATCGCGCGCGGACTGAGCTTCATGCTGAGCGACCGGCGCCTGTCCATCCCCCGGGAGTCGGCGCTGTTCGACGTGCTGGGCCGGTACAGCTTCTGGACCATGATCGTCGTCGGGGCGGCCGCGGCCGTCGTCCTCGCCCGCTTCAGCTGGGGCCGCTACGTGTACGCGGTGGGGGGCAACGAGGAGGCGGCGCGGTACTCGGGACTCCGGGTGGCGGCGATCAAATCGGGCCTCTATGCGGGCGCGGGATTCTGCTCGGCCCTGGCCGGCATTTCGCTGGCCCTCCGGTACGGCTCGGGCTATGTGGATCTCGGCCGGGGCTACGAGCTCCAGATCATTGCGGCCTGCGCGATCGGGGGCGTGTCCTTTTCGGGCGGGGAGGGCAGCGTCCTGGGGGCCCTCCTGGGGGCGATCACGCTGCAACAGCTGCAGACCCTGCTGATCTTTCTGGGAGTGGAGGCGGATCGCATTGAAATTGCGTATGGATCTGCGATCATCCTGGCGGTGGGCCTGGACATGCTCCGCCACAAGAACGTGTTTTCCGGCTGGTTGAGGAGAGCAAGATGATGCGATTCGTGGGCGCCCTCGTCCTCGTGGTGCTGGCGACGACGGGCTGCGACCCGGGCCCCTCGGCGTCGGGGAAGAAGAAGTACCGGTTTGCCCTCATCCCCAAGACGCTGACCAACGAGGTCTTCAATTACGGGAAGACCGCCGCGGAGGCGACGGCCAAGGACCTCGCCGCCAAGGAGAACTGTGACATCGAGATCCTCTGGCAGGCGCCGACCGCGGCCGATCCGGCCAAACAGGCCTCCATCCTCCAGAACCTCGCGGATCAGAAGGTGTCCGGCATCTCCGTCTCGGTCGAGGAAGCCAACACGCTCAAAGGGGCGATCGACTATGCCGTCGAGAAGGGGATTCCGGTCATGACCTTCGACTCGGACTCGGCCCAGTCGAAACGGAAGGCCTTCTTCGGCACGAACGACCTCGAGTGCGGCGAGAAGCTCGCGCATTTCATGGCCCAGCTGCTCGGGGGCAAGGGCAAGGTCATGGTGCAGAGCGGGTCGGAGGCCCCCAACCTCCAGGACCGCGTCAAGGGCGTGCGCGATTGCTTCGCCCAGCACTTTCCCGGCATGAGCGTGATCGATGTGGTGAAGTGCAATGACGACCAGAAGAAGGCCGTCGAGCAGATCGCCCAGTACTCGCAGTCCAACAAGGAGATCCAGGGCTGGATTCTGGTCGGCGGGTGGGCGGTCTTCGGCGACCACGGCCTGGACACGATCGACCCCGCGAAGGTGAAAGTCGTCTCCTGCGACGCCGTGCCGCAAACCTGGCAGTATCTCCAGAGCGGCAAGTGTCAGATGCTGCTCGGCCAGGACCTTTGGGGCTGGGGCGCCCAGAGCGTCCGCATCCTGAAGGATCTGGCGGACGGGAAGCCCGTCACGACCGGCCCGGGGGGGCGGGTCAACGGGGCGCTGGAGGAGGTGACGAAGGACACCCTCGACGCCTTCAAGAAGCAGTGGGCGGAGCGCTTCGGGAAGTGAGCGGAGCCCTTTCCTTCCGGGGCATTTCGAAACGCTACGGCGGGATTCACGCCGTCCGGGAGGTCAGCTTCGACGTTTCTCCCGGGGAGATCCACTCCCTGGTCGGGGCCAACGGCGCCGGGAAGTCGACGCTGCTCAAGATCCTCAGCGGCATCGTCACCCCGGACGAGGGCGAGATCCTCCTCGACGGCGCGACGGTGCGCATCGGCTCGCCGCACGGCGCGCACCGGCTTGGCATCGGCCTCGTCCCGCAGGAAACCACGCTCTGCGAGAATCTCTCGATCGCGGAGAACATCTTCCTGGGGACGTACCGCTGGCTTCGGCCCGCGGTGCTCGCGGCCGACGCGCGCCGCCGCCTGCACGACCTCGGCCTCGACTACGATCCCGCGTCGGCGGTGTCGCGCCTCTCGGTCGCGCAGAAGCAGCTCGTCCAGA
>Ga0070731_10000664_pt1 | contig 42558 bp, 35 predicted proteins | sample Coa_R1_2_FD_66448 | JGI IMG/M metagenome (GOLD analysis project Ga0070731, IMG submission 66448) | Surface soil microbial communities from Centralia Pennsylvania, which are recovering from an underground coalmine fire - Coalmine... | ecosystem: Environmental > Terrestrial > Soil > Unclassified ...
TTGCAGAATGCGCATCCAGTCCTAGACTCTTCATCGCGGGCTCCTTTCGTTGGTGTAAGGCTCTCACTTGCTTAGCCACACTAACGTCTGGATGCCCGTTTTTCACATTACCACTGGCCTTGCCAGTGCGGACCAGAAAAGAACCGGCGGCGGCAAAATGCTAAAAGTTTTGCCATTGGCATTTACGTGAATCGGACGCGCAACGACAACAAGCGGGGTACCGCTTCTTGGCATCCATTTTTTGCCGGCGGAATTTTTCTTTAGTTTGGGCGCGCGGTTCCGATGCGGGCCGGCTGGAAGCTGGCGCTCCTCTTTCGTTCGCCTGAAGGTGGACTACGAACGAACCGTCAGCACCGCGTTTTTCAACACGCCGTTCGTCGCCGGCGTGGTGATTTCGATCGGCGTTTCCGGGCGCGGCGCGGCGGAACTCTTGAGCCATTGTTTGCGCCAGCGTTCGAACATGAACAGCGTCCACAGCGGTTTGCGGTTGTCGCGCCGGCCGCTGAGGTGGTCGTCGATGAGCGTTTGCACGGCGGCTGGCTTCAACAGGCCGCTTTCGCTGAGGTTTCGTTCGTGCAGAGTGTCTTGCAGTTCATCGCGCAGTTTGCCGCGGAACCAGTCGCCGACCGGAATGCCGAAGCCTTTCTTCGGCCGGCGGATGATGTCGTCGGGCAGCACGCCGGAGAAGGCTTTGCGCAGAATGTATTTCGTGAGGCCCTTGCGGTGCTTTAAGCGGCTGGGGACTTGGCCGGAGAGCGCCACGAATTCCGGGTCCAGCATCGGCGAGCGAGCTTCGAGGCCGCAGGCCATCGTGGCGCGATCGACTTTGGTGAGCACGCCGTCGGCGAGGTAGGTTTTGGCGAAGATGTAACCGTCGCGCGTGACAGGATCGAAACGGGACACGCGCGAGAAAAGGTCTTCGACTTCGGAATAAAGTTGGCCGGGTTGAATTTCGGACATCGCGTCGGGATGGATCAGCCCGGGCAGTTCGCCGGGGACAAACGACCCAAGCCACGACCAGAGTCGGTGCTGCTCGGCGACTTTTGCGCCGCGCAGGAATTGTTTGATTCTGAAATCGAAGGAGAAATTGCCGTAGGTCACGGGCAGTTTCGAGGCCAGCGGGCGGACAATGCGGCGATGCACGGCGCCGGGGACGACGGCGTTGTAAAAGCGCAAAAAGCCCAGCGCGCGAAACGTGTCGTAACCGGCGAACAATTCGTCGCCGCCGTCGCCGGCGAGCGCTACGGTCACGTGCTGGCGCGCGAAACGCGCGAGCAAAAATGTGGGCAACACCGACGGATCGGCGAAGGGTTCGTCGAGGAACGAATTGACTTTGGGCAGAATGTTCATCGCCATTTCGGCGCTGAGGTATTCTTCGTGGTGGTGCGTGCCGAGGAACCGCGCCATGCGCCGCGCGTGACTGCTTTCGTCGAAGCGCTGGTCGTCGAAACCGATGGTGAACGTTTTGACGTTGTCCGGCCCCATCAGTTTGACCATCGCCGCCGTCACGGCGGAACTGTCGATGCCGCCGGAGAGGAACACGCCGAGCGGCACGTCGGAGACGAGGCGGCGTTTCACGGCCGCTTCGAGGCTGTTGTAAATGCGCTCGCCCCATTCGGCTTCGGAGACGCTTTCGTCCGGCGCGTCCTGATCGACGAAGGGCATGTCCCAGTAGGTTTCGACGGCGACTTTATCGGTGATGCGCGAATAGGTGAGGGATTGACCGCCGGCGAGTTTGCGCATGTCCTTGAAAATGGCGTATGGCGCGGGGACGTATTCATGCAGGAAATAACGCGCCGCGGCTTGCGGATCGATTTCAGATTTCACGAACGGATGCTGCAACAGCGCTTTGGGTTCGCTGGCAAACGCGAAGAGGCCGTCGTGGTGATAATAGTAGAGGGGCTTTTTGCCCATGCGATCGCGCGCCGCGAAAAGCGTCCGGTGGCGGCAATCCTGGATCACGAAAGCGAACATGCCGTTGAACTTCTCGACGCATTTCTTGCCCCACGCGGCGTAGGCGAGCAGCACGGTTTCGGTGTCGGAGCGCGATTTGGCGTGATAGCCCAACGCGCTCAGTTCGGCGTTGAGTTCGCGGTAGTTGTAGATTTCGCCGTTGAAGACGACGGTCAGGCCGAGTTCCGCATGATGCATCGGCTGCGCGCCGCCGCTCAAATCGATCACCGAAAGACGGCGATGCCCCATCGCGACGGAGCCGGAGATGCGCACGCCTTCGGCGTCGGGGCCGCGCGGCGCGAGCGTGTCAACCATGCTGCGGAGTACATCCATGCCTTCCAGCGCGCGTGGCGATTGTTTCCAGCGCGTGTACCCCGCAATTCCACACATGAACGACCCTCCGCAAACGATGCGACGCACGTCGGTACGACGAACAACGATGAATTGATTGATCGGCGCTACTATAACGCAAAATGCTTAGATCGCCGCTTTAAATTCCGTAATTCTTTTGGAATTCGGCAATAGAGACTTTCGTTCGCTAGGGGAAGATCGTTTTTTTGAAAATGAAATTATCTTAATGTGGGAGAGGCGGAGACTAATGCTGGCGGCATGCGGAATAAATAAGGCCTATAGGACTTATAGGGCGACTGTGTCCAGCGGCGTTCCACATTCACTCCCCCTTCCCCACCATCTCCTTCTCCTTCGTCCCCGCAAATCCCACGTTCGCGTCCGACGTGACGCGCAGTTCATCGCCCGAAAACTTCAGCGTCGCCGTGATCATGTACGCTTGCTCGTAGAAACACAGTTTCGCGGTGAACGTGTCGTCGGCCGTCCATGCGCCGCTGGCGGCGACCGGCTGCATTTTCAACGCGCCCCACGCCGCGCTTCCCTTTTGCCACGCGCCGCGCCCGCAGGCGATGCGCTCCTCCTTGCCGTCCGCGAGGATGACGATTGTGGCATTGTCATTTCCGTCTTCGAGCGAGATCGATTCGAGCTTCTTATCGTTGGTCGGGAAGACATATTTTTTGGCCAAAGATTTCGCCGGCGTCGCGCTTCCTTCCTGCGGTTTAAGCGACAAATTTTTCAGCGTCTGCGCGAGTCTCTTCGCGGCTTCGTCGTCCGCGGGCAGCGCCGCCGGCTTCATCGCAGGGAGCAATTTGTCCCAGACCAAATTCAACACCGACTGCATGTCCTTCACGCCGCTGGTGATCACCAGCACCGCGTCCTGATCGGGCATCACGACGCAGTACTGCCCGAATGCGCCATCGCCGCGAAACGCATTGTGGCGGCAGCGCCAGAATTGATACCCGTAGCCCTGATCCCAATCGCTCTTCGGGTTGCTGCCGTTCGAAACCTGCCGCGTCGTGGCCTCGGTAATCCACGCTTCCGGCACAAGCTGCTTGCCGTTCCACTTTCCTTTCTGCAAATAGAGCTGTCCAAATTTCGCGATCTCCTCCGTGCGCAAAAACAAGCCCCACCCGCCCGCGCAGATTCCCTGCGGACTCGTCTCCCACCGAGCCGGTTCTATGCCCAGCGGCTCAAACAAGCGCGGCTTGAGATAATCGAGCGCCGTCATGCCCGTCGTCTTCTGCACAATCGCCGACAGCATGTACGTGCCCAGCGAATTGTACAGAAAATGCGTGCCGGGCTTGAACGGAACCGGCTGCGCGAGGAACGTTTTCGTCCAAGGCTGCGCGTCCGTATGCTTGGCCTCGACCTGCTGCCCGCAAACCATGCGCAGCAGATCATGCACGCGCATCTCCTTCAGATTTTTGCTCGGCTCAGCGGGCGCGTCGTCCGGAAAAAACTTCAGCACTTCGTCGTCAATGCTGAATTTCCCTTCCGACATCGCAAGACCGACCGCCGTCGAAGTGAAACTCTTGCTCAGCGACCAAAGCACATGCGGCGTCTCCGCCGAATACGGCGCCCACCAGCCTTCGGCGACGACCACACCGTGCCGCAGCAGCATGACGCTGTTCATGTACTGGACGTTCTTGTCGGCGGCTTCGACGAAGGCGAGCACTTCCGCCGAGGAAACGCCCTGCGCTTCGGGCGCGCTGCGGGGAAGGTCCGCGGCGAAACAAACCGATGCGATCATGGCCACGATGCCAACCACAGTTTTCATGCGCGTGCCTCTTTTATGGGAAAGTGTTTTGTGAGGGGGAACATGCTTTGGGGCTTTGTGTCAGTCTTCGCTCCGATCACCCGTCTTCGCCGCCGCCTGTTTCGCATAAATCGCCGGATAGGTCTTGTAAATCCAATCCCTCAACGATTGCCCGCCCGCGCTCTCATGGTACAGCTTGAAGAAATCGTCGATGCTCTTCGCTTTGCCCACCGCCAGATGCCCATATCGCCAGTTAATCTGCTCGCGTTCGGCCTCATCCAACGGCTTGTGTTCCACCAGATGCCTGTAAAACACCGCGCCCAATCCGGAACGATCCGAACCGGAACGGCAGTGCAGCAGCATCGGATATGGCCCGGCGTCCAGGGTCTCCACCAGCGCTTTGAGCGCTTCCGGGTGCGGAAGTTCGCCCAAGCCGATATTAATATCCACGTGAGCGACTTTTTCCGCCAGGCACGCGGCAAGCTCGCCCTGATACCACGCTTCGTTCTTGCGTTCGCCGCGCAGATTCACCACACTTTTCAAACCGCGCTTTTCGATCGCGTCTTTGAAACCGTCCGCCTGCAACTGAGCGCTGCGGTAACATTTTCCAGGCGACACTTCGCGAAAATTGTTGCCCAAAAGCCCGACCTGCCAGAGCAGCACCAGCACCAACCCCGAAAAAGCCGCGCCGCCAATCAGCACTCGCTTGGGCCAGCGCCGGCGTCGTGGAACGGAACTCCTGCTCCGTTCTATATTCGGTGCGGCGAGTGCTTGTTCAGACATTTTCGATTCCTGCTTTCAATAAAAAAGCACGCGAAGAATTTAATCGCAGCACCGTCTGTTGGAAAACGACTTTTAGAACAAATGGACGATCCGTGGTGCAGGCGTCCCGCCTGCACGGCTTTGCAGGCGGGACGCCTGCGCTACAACGAACCTTGAACTTTAAATTTTGCTCTCTACACTCTCGCATTCTTTTGGGCACGCAACTTTGGATACCTCCGCCGCTATCGAACTCCCCTCCCCCGCCCCCGAATCCCCCGGCTTCCTCGCGCCCATCGGCCTCGCCGTTATGGTCTTCGCCGTGTACTTGATCGTCTCGCTGCAAACCACCATCTGGGACCGCGACGAAGCGCGTTTTGCGCGAGCCACCGTCGAAATGGTCCGCAGCGGCAATTACCTGGTCCCGACCTTCACCGGAAAACTGCGCCCCGACAAACCGATCTTGAGCTACTGGCTGATGTCCGTCCCCGTGCGTCTCTTCGGCTCGTCCGAATGGGCCTTGCGCGTGGTGTCCGTCTTGAGCGTCGCGCTCGCCTGTTTTTTTACCTACCTGATCGGCCGTACGCTCATCAGCCACCGCGCGGGATTGTGGGCGATGGTGCTGCTTCCGACCACCGGCCTGATGCTCATGGACGGCGCGGTCGCGACCAGCGACGCGCTGCTGCTGGCGTTCATCACCGGCTCGTTTGCCGTTTTCGCGCGCGCGTTGAAGAATGGGCTAGGCCTCGTTCATCTGATTCTGCTCACGCTGCTTTTCGCCGGCGGCCTGCTGACCAAAGGCCCCGTCGCGCTGATTCCAATTGTGCCGTTCATCGTCATGCAGCTTGCGTTGAACAAAGCCGCCGCGCGCGGCATCCCAGGATCGATTTTGCTGCTGCTCACGGTGGCCGCCGCCGGAGGCATTTTCGCGGCGTGGTTTGTGCCCGCCAACAACGCCACGCACGGCGAATTTTACGAACAAGCCTTCAAACATCACGTGCTGGAGCGCATTAAACAGCCGCTTGAAAATCACGGCGGCCATTCGCTCGGCAATCTGCTCGGTTTTTACCCGCTGGTGATTCTGCTGGGCTTTTTTCCGTGGACGCTCTTTCTTCCCGGAGCGCTGGTGCAGCTTTCCCGCGGCGACAGCGGCGGCAAAATCGGCCGCCTGTTTCTCACGCTTTGGATCGTCACTTTTTTGTTAACCATGATCCTCGTCAGCACCAAACTCCCACACTACATTCTGCCGCTCTGGCCGGCGCTGAGCCTATGCGTGGGCGCGTTCCTCGCCAAAGCCAGCGTCGAAGAACCCAAATCGTACGGCGGCTTCTGGACCTTTCTCGGATGGCTGATGTTTGCCGTGGTCCTCGTCGCGCTGGCCGCCGGCCTCGGCTACGGCCCCGAATACGCCGCTCAACGGGCCGTTGAAAAAGCGGTTCAAGAAGACGGCTCGTGGAGCAACTTCGCGCAGGACTCGCGCACCGCGCGGTCAGTCATAGTGCTGCTGTTGCTGATCGTGACCGTCCCGCTGCTCTTCCGTCCCGGCGCGGCCTCGTTCAAAAACAACGCGCGCGTGCTGGCGATCGCCGCGCTGGTCTTCTTGCCGCTTTGCGCGGTGCTGCTGGCCCCGTCGATCGAAAGCATCAAGCTTTCCAAACGCGCTGTCGATGTGATTTTCAAAGAAACGGCGCACGACGCCACCGTCACGCTGGCCGGTTTCGACGAAGCCAGCCTGATCTTTTATCTCGACGAGCGCCCGTCCGAAAACATCGTCCCCGAAAACAGCGCGACCAAACCCAACCCCGCCGCCAGCCGCGTGGACGTGCGCGACCAAAAAGTGGCCGATTGGTTCAACGCGCGCGGCCGAGCCGTGTTGGTGATCCCCGCCAAAGCGTTGGAACAAGTCAAAGCCAACAAAGCCATCACCCTTCCCGCGAACATGCACCCGGTCGGATCCATCACCGGCTTCAATTATTCCAAAGGGCATTGGGTGGAACTGTTGATCTTCCGGCGCGACGAGTAAACGGTGCTGAGTGCTGAGTCCTGACCCCTGGCTCCTGACCCCTGACTCCTGACCCCTGTTTTTCGGCAACTGGACGCTGCGCCAACGACCGATTATAGTACCGCGGCAAAACAATGGCTCAACCCGTCAAGAAAAAAACCACCGGCACGCTCCCGCGCGGCGCTCCGCAAACGCCCTCCGGCGGAGCCTCCCGCCCCGACGACGCCACGGTCTCCGCCGACCCCGTCACGCACGAATCCATGCTCGACGGCGGCGACGGCGACGACGACACGCGCATGCAAGCGCCCGCCACCGGGCGCGCGCCCGCTCCCTCAACGGGTGCAGGGCGCCGCCCCAGCAGCGGCGCGCCGCCGGCTGGTTTAAGGCCGCGCGCGGGCGCAACCAGCCGCCAGACGCCCTTAAGTGGTGGCGGCGGCGACGACGCGGATCGCACGCGCGCGTCCAAACGCCAGTCGGCGCGCGGACCCGGACAAGGCGGGATGCTCTCGCTGCGCGGATTGCCGCTGGCGCTCAAGTTCTCCATCCCCATCTCGCTGCTGGTGATTTTGACCATCGCCGTCTTCGGCTACGTCTCGATCCACACCACCGAAACGCGGCTCACCGAGGAGATCGTCAAAGCCGGCTACGACCAGGTCGAATCGCTGCTCCCCTTCGCTCAGAAAGTCATGGCCGATTTCCACGGCGAAAAAGACGAAAAAGTCTTGGCTCAAAAACAGGCCGACAACCAATCGGCGCTCAACCGCATCCTCGAACACGATCCGCGCATCTACGACATCGCCATCTTCGCCACGTCCGGCACGCCCGATCCGAATCCGGCGGGGAAAGTGCTGCAAGGCCGCGAAGCGACTCAATTTGCCCGGCCGCCGCGCGAAGGCCTGTCGGTCAACCTGCCCAACCCCGACAAGGAAGTGCTGGTCTATCGAGGCGCGTACAGGACCAAGAACGCCGGAATCGAACAGACCGCGGCTGTGTTGTACTTCCGCGTGCCGATCCGCGAAGGCCCCAACGACAAAGACCCTGACCACTTTTTCTCCACGCTCAATTTGATCCTCTCCGCGCAGGAAATCGACGACGAAGTCCGAGCGCTCAAGTACAAGCTGCTCTTGCTGGGTCTGGTGCTCACGCTCTCCGCCGTCGGCGTGGCGCTGCTGCTGGCGCGCTACACCGTCAAACCGATCAAAGCGCTGGTCAACGACATGAACGAAGTGGCTGCGGGGCGATTGGACCACCAAAGCCCCGTGGCGCTCACCAGCGGCGACGAAGTGGGCTTGCTGGCGTCGGCGTTCAATCAGATGACATCCAGTTTGCAAGCGGGGCGCGACAGCGAACGCGAAAACCAGCGCATTGCGGGGGAATTGAACACCGCGAAAGCGATCCACATCAAGCTCATGCCCGAGAAACTCCCGCAATTGCCGGGGATCGACATCTTCACGGCCTATCAGTCCGCCAAAGAAGTCGGCGGCGATTATTACGACTTCATCCCTGTCGGCGACACCGAACACTTGGCGCTGTGCGTGGCCGACGTCTCCGGCAAAGGCATCCCCGGATCGATGGTGATGGGGACCACGCGCACAATCCTGCGCATGATGGCCGTGGGCAATCTCTCGCCGGCGGACGTGCTGGCCAAGACCAATTACCACGTGGCGCGCGACATCAAACGCGGCATGTTCGTCACCTGCGTGTATTGCGTCTTGAACGTGCGCACGCACGAAATGGCCGTGGCGTCCGCGGGGCACAATCCTATGCTGGTCTTCCGAGCCGCGACCGGAACGGTGGACAAAATCCGCCCCAACGGCATCGCGCTGGGCTTCGACAAAGGCCCCGTCTTCAACCGCACCATCCGCGAAGAACGGGTGAAATTAAGTTCCGGCGACCGAGTGGTGTTGTACACCGACGGCGTGGTCGAAGCGATGAACGAGGAGCGCGTCGAATGGTCCGAAGAAGCCCTCGACGCCTTCACGCTCGCTCACGCGCATTTGCCGTCCAAGGAATACGTGCGGCTCCTGATTAAAGCGCTCGACGACCACAAAGGCGCCGCCGAGCAGCACGACGACATCACCATTACCACGTTTAGGATTGTGTAAAATCAATGCAAAATGAAAAATGCAAAATGCAAAATTTCGATGAACACACGCAGCGCGCGCCATTTTACATTTTACATTTTGAATTTTGAATTTTGAATTGAACCCATGCCCCACAAGCACCTCAGCATCCCCCCCGACTCCAGCCAGCTTAAGGACGTGCGCCACGCCGTCATGGAAGTGGCGTGGGCCTGCATGCCCGGTAAAGCTCACTTGGTGGCGTTGGCCGTGGACGAAGCCGTGGCCAACGTGATCCTGCACGGCGCCGGCCGCGAAACGCTCAAAGCAGAACTCTCCCTGCCCGCGGTGTCTCACGCCATCGACGTGGACATCGACTCGTGCGGGGAAAAGCTCGAGGTGCGCATCGGCGACGAAGGCCCCGCCTACGACCCCAACCCGTCGCCGGGAACCGATCTGGCCGCTCAGGTGCGTTCGCGCCAGCGCCACGGGATGGGCTTGTTGATCATGCGCCAAGTCATGGATGAAATTCACTACCAGCGCCTCGACGGGCGGCGCAACGAACTGCGGCTCGTAAAGTACATTGACCCGGAGCCGGTGGGGGAGTAAGTAGGTCCAAAGTCGAAAGTCCAACGTCAACGCATTTTTTCTGCGCGTGACGACCTTGGACCTTGGACCTTGGACTTTGGACTTTGGACCTTGGACCTTGGAATTTAAACATGGACGCGACAATGGTTGCCGACGATTTCAATCTGCACAGCGAAGAGTGTACGGGCGGCGCGGTGCTGCTGAAGCTCAGCGGCTATTTGGACGCGCACACCTACGAACGCCTGGACGCGCACATCGCCCGCTTGTTTGCCGACAAACGCTACCGGCTGGTGGTGGACCTTTCCGGCGTGAATTACATCTCGTCGGCCGGAGCCGGCGTCTTCATCGGCGCGCTCACGGATGCTCAGGAACAGAAAGGCAACGTGGTGCTGCTCAACCCCAGCCCGAATGTGCGCGAAGTGCTCGAAATGCTGGGTTTCAACCAGATCTTCAAAATCGCCGCGGGCCAGGACGAAGCGCTGGCGGCAGTGTGAATTCAATTCAAAATGCAAAATTCAAAATGCAAAATGAACGGCCAATGCATAATGAAAAATGAAAAATGAAAAATGAACAGCGAGGCTAATTTGGAAAACGTCGCAAAAAACTCACAATCCACCCACAGGACCGCTGCATCGCCATGCGGGTGTGGCAGTTTCACATTTTGCATTTTGCATTTTTCATTTTTCATTTTTCATTTTTCATTTTGAATTTTGCATTTTTCATTTTGAATTCAGACTATGCTCGCCGCCACCTCCACCGCTTCCGCCATCCGCGTGCTCCCGCCGGAACTCGTCGCGCGCATCGCCGCCGGCGAAGTGGTCGAACGCCCGGCGTCCATCGTCAAGGAACTCGTCGAAAACGCGCTGGACGCCAGCGCCTCCAAAATCCGCGTCGAAATCGAATCCGGTGGGACGGCGCGCGTGCGCGTCACCGACGACGGATCGGGCATGTCCCCCGCCGACCTTTTGCTTTCCGTCCAGCCTCACGCCACGTCCAAACTCGACAGCGCCGACCAACTCCACCGCCTTTCCACGCTGGGTTTCCGCGGCGAAGCGCTCCCCTCGATCGCCTCCGTGACCCGCTTCTCCATCGTCTCTCGTCAAGTCAGTTCGCGCGACCCGCACGCCTGGCGCATCGAGCTTGAACCCGGCCTCACCCAGGCCCCTCAAGTCCGTCCGTCCGCGGGCAACACCGGCACCACCGTCGAAGCCGCCGACCTGTTCTTTAACCTCCCGGCTCGGAAAAAGTTCCTCAAAGGCCTCGCCAGCGAAGCCTCGGCGTGCGCCGACACCTTCCTGCGTCTGGCGCTCACCCGCCCCGACGTGGCGTTCTCGCTTTCCCAAGGCCGCAGCGAACTGCTCGCGCTGCCCGCCGTCACCCGTTCGCGCGCCCCCATCGGCGGAACTCATTCGCCGCACTCGCGCCCCGCGCTGCCCACCGCCGCCTACCTGCGCCGAGCCCGCGACGCCTTCGGCCAAGCCAACTCCGCGGGCTTGCTGGAACTGGATTTCACCGACCAGCTTCACGTTGAGGCGCCGTCCGAATCCGCCTGCCGCCTCTTCGGACTGCTCTCCCCTCCCACGCTCACCGCGCCCAACCGCAACCAGATTTACCTCACCGTCAACGGCCGCAGCGTCAGAGACCGCACGCTGACTTCGGCCTTGCTCGAAGCCTTCCGCCATTTGCTGCCGCCGAGGCGCTTCCCGCGAGCCGCGTTGTTTCTGGAACTCCCCGGCGGCGACGTGGACATCAACGTCCATCCCGCCAAAAGCGAAGTCCGCTTCCGCGTGCCGGGACGCATTTTTGCGCTGTTTCATCATGCGGTGCGCGGAGCCTGCGGAGTGGAAAGCCAGGAGTCAGGGGTCAGGAGTCAGGAGTCAGAAGTCAGTGGTCACTGGTCAGGAAACGGCGCGGCTCCGGGCGCGCCGCCGCACGCCGATCTTGTTTTTCCGCCCACCGGCCCGCTGCTGGACGGAACGGTTCCCGCGCCGGTCCCGGCCGCGTTCAACGATGCCTTTGACGTCTGGCCGGCCTCGCGCGTGAGCGAAGCGCCCGCTCCGTTTGGAGCGCCGCCGCGCGGTTTCGAGCGGAACGTGCCGCGTTCATACGCGTCCCCCGCAACCCCGCTTCAGTCCTCGCGCACGTTGCCCACGCCGCGGCGTGACTCCGTTCCCGCGCTCGTTGAAGCATCCGCGCGCCCCGCGCTGGACTGCCGCGTGATCGGCCAGGCCGCCGGCAGCTACATCGTGGTCGAAGACGAATCCGGCGTGAAGCTGATCGACCAGCACGCGCTGCACGAACGCATCCTCTTCGAACGCCTGATGGCTTCCGCCGCCTCCTCCTCCCGCGGCGACGCTCAAGGCCTGCTGGTCCCCGAAACCGTGGAACTCTCCGCTGCCCAAGCCGCGCTGCTGTCGGCGTCATCGGAAAGCGGCGCCTGTCGCGCATCCGCCCGTTCCGGCCAAGCCGTCGAACAAACCCCGCTTGCACTGCTCGCCCATCTCGGTTTCGACTGCACTCCTTTCGGCCCGCGCACGCTGCTGCTCCAAGCCATCCCCGCGATTTTAAAAAGCGCCTCCCCCGCCCGCCTGGTCTCCGAACTGCTGGAAACGCTCGCCGCCGGCGACGACGCGCCGCTTTCCTCAGCCAAACCGCTCAAACGCGCCTCCCTGCGTGAAAAAACCGCCTACATCCTCTCCTGCAAAGCCGCCATCAAAGCCGGCGAACGGCTCACTGTGGTTCAAATGGAAGCGCTGCTGGGCAGTTTCCACAACACCGTCGGCCCGCTTTCAGCTCACGGGTCGCTCACCTGCCCTCACGGCCGGCCTTTGTCGTTCAACGTCTCGTGGTACGAACTCGAACGAGCCGTGGGACGAAAATAAATTTCAAAATGCAAAATTCAAAATGCAAAATGAACAGCGCGACGGAAATGAGAAATTAAAAATGCAAAATAAACTGGCGCGCAATTCCGCGCCGCAAACACCCTTCGCGCTCGCCCGCGCAGCCAGACGCCGTAATTTCGCATGGGTTCGTTTTGCATTTTGAATTTTGAATTTTGAATTTTGAATTATGCATTTTGCTATCCTCACCGGCCCCACCGCCTCCGGCAAATCCGCGGTCGCTCAATTAATCGCTGAAAAAAACCGCGCCGAAATCCTCTCCATCGACAGCATGAAACTCTACCGAGGCCTCGACATCGGCACCGGCAAGCCCACGCTGGAGGAACGCGCCCGCATCCCGCACCTTTGCATCGACACCAAAGACCCCTGGGAATCCGCGTCGGTGGCTGAATTTGTCTCCGCCGCCGAAGCACTCGTTGCAAACCGAGCCGCTTGCGGCACGCCGCTGATCGGCGAAGGCGGCACAGCCCTGTATTTGAAAGCGCTCAGCGAAGGCCTTTTCGAAGGCCCTGGCCGCAACGCGAGCCTGCGCGCGCGGCTTGAAACTGAAATCGCATCGCTTGGTTCGGCGGAATTGCACGCCCGTTTGAAAGCCGTAGACCCAAAAGCCGCGTCCAAAATCCTCCCGTCCGACGCGCGCCGCATCGTCCGAGCGCTCGAAGTGTTCGAACTCACCGGAGTCCCCATCGGCGCCTGGCAGCAGCAATGGGGCCGCCCCCGCACGGACCTTGACGTGCGCATCGCCTGCCTCAATTTGCCCCGCCCGATACTCTACGCGCGCATCGACGCACGCGTGCGCGCCATGCTCGCCGCCGGCTGGGTGGACGAATGCCGCCGCCTGTTGGCGCTTGAAAAACCGCTCTCCCGCGAAGCCGCTCAAGCGCTGGGCTACAAAACCTTGTTTGCTCACTTGCGCGGCGAATTGACTTTGAACGCCGCCATCGACCGCATCTGCTTCGACACGCACCATTTCGCGCGCCGCCAACTGCACTGGTTCAAGCGCCTTCCCAAAACCCGCTTCATTGAACTCAGCGGCAGCGAAGCGCCCGCCGAAATTGCGCCGCGCGTGGAACAGGCGTGGGAGCACGCGGAATGATGAATGTGGAATGCGGAATGTGGAATGTGGAATATGGAATGTGGGATGTTGAAAATTGACCGGTGCAGCATTATTCGCCGGCTGCGGTTTCAGTAGCGTTGCCGGTCAGGGGCGCGACGGGGCTTTGCGCGCTGCGCGGGAGCATGTCGTCGCGCTCTTTCTTTTTCTTTTCATCGGGCGTGTTTGCGGCGAGCGCGGCGGGCGCCGCCAGTTCACGGGAGCGGTGCTTGATCTCAAGGTACATATTGTAAGCGGCGACGAAGGTGGGGAAGAAATTTCCGAGCACGCCGACCATGTCCTGTTTGGGGCTGTAGATGAAATACATCAGCGTCAGGTTGCTGCCGATCAGGCTCATGATCCAAAACATGATCGGCGTGACCGGTTTGCCGGCTCGGCGCGCCGAGACAAATTGAACCACCCAGCGGCCGGCAAACAGCACCGCGCCGATCGATCCGAGCAGTTTCCAGCCGGAGAATTCGAGCGACTTGCCGAAGAAAAAGGGGATCGTGAAAAGGTGCTGGCCTAGGTAGCGCGAAATAACGCCCGAACCGAGTTCGGCTTTTCGCGCGCTGATTTTTTCAATCAGCGGCGCGATTTTGGCGTCGTCCATTTCGTCGCTGGCCACGCGCAACTGAGCGTACAGTTCGCGGATTTGAGGATCGTTTTCGATGCGCGGGGGCGCCGCCCAGCGGTCAATGGTCAAGACCACACAGGTGACGATGGTCACGCCGATGTACGCGACGAAAAACAATTGCAGACGCTTGGCCTTGCCGCTCATTGAAGGTGCCCGATCCCCGCAGTGGAAGGCGCGCATTATAGCTCTTCGGTCTCGTAATTCAAGGCTCTGGATTGCATCCAGCGCACGCTAAACGCGTCGCGCAAGGCGGTGAAGGTGCGCCCCAAGCCTTGGCCGTATTTGGGCGTGCCTTTGGCGCGAGGGCGGTGGTTGACGTCGATTTCGACGATCGAGCCGCCTTGCATGCGCACCAGCGTCGTCAGAAAACGGTGCATGCCTTTGAAGAACTTGATCCGTTTGGCGTAGCGCGCGTCGAAGGCTTTCAAACTGCAGCCGGTGTCGCGGATGGGGTCGCGGGTGATCCAGATGCGCACGGTGTTGGCGATCTTCGAGGAGATGCGGCGCACGACATTGTCTTTGCGTTTGGCTCGGCGGCCCGCGGCGCAAGCGGGTTTGCCAGGGCCTTCGAGCGCGGCGACAAGTTTGGCGATGTCGGCGGGATCGTTTTGCAAATCGGCGTCGATGAGCACGATGATTTTTCCGCGCGCGGCGCGGATGCCGGCTTCGAACGCGCCGGATTGGCCCTGGTTGCGCGACAGCCGCACGACTCGCAGCGCGGCATAGGATTGTTTCAAGCCGATCAGCCGTTCGCGCGTCCCGTCGCTGGAGCAATCGTCGGCGCACACGATTTCGTAGGGGCGGCCGATTTTTTGAAGCGCCGCGTCGGCTTCCTTCAGAAAATCCGCGATGCACTCCACTTCGTTGTACACGGGGGCGACCAGCGAAAGGTTGAGCGGCGTGTCAGGACTGGCCACTATTGCTTCCCCGCCTTGGCTCGTTTTTCGAATTCATCCAACTGCTTGATGGCGCTGGCGTGCAGTTCCGGAGCGAGATCTTTCATTTTGTCGATGGCCGCGCGCGCGGCGGCAAAATCGCCGGCGGAGGCTTTTGAATTGCCGACCAGCAGCCAGCACACGGCGATCTGGCGCAAGTCGATCCCGGCGGTGGGCGCGACATCAAGCGCCAGTTGAGCCAGGTCGCCGGATTTGGGGTGGCCTTTGCCGGCCAGCAGCAGCGCGCCGGACGCGGCGGCTTCGAAGCCTTCGGGCGTCTGCGGGTTTTCTTTTGCGAATTTGGTGCTGGAATTCAAGACCTGTTCCAAGTACCCCAGCGTCTCTTCGCGTTCGGCGTCGGGGCCGGGCTTGAACGCTTCCAATTCTTTCTTGAGCGCTTCAAAGCGGCGTTTGCGTTCGTCCGGCGCAAGCTTTTTGGGCGCGTCAATCGCGGTGGGCGCTTGGTCCACGGCGCGCACCGCGCTCGCGGCTAAAAGCAGGAACAGAGAGATGAGCAGCGCGCGTGTCATGCCGCTGGGGGCTCCGCAAAAGGTGAAAGGGGTATCATGCGGCGGGGGCGGTGAAAATTCAAGGTAAATGGCAATGATGAATGAGGAATGAAGAAGGATGAACGATGAACGATGAAGAATGTGGAATGTAGAATGATGAATGATGAAGGATTAAGGACGAACGGTAAACGAGGATTCCGCATTCCACATTCCACATTCCGCATTCCGCATTCCACATTCCGCATTCACGCTTCAACACACTCCGCCACCGCCCGATAAAACTCCTCCGGCTGCTCGAAGAACGGCAGATGCCCACACTCCTCCAAGACAATCTGCCGATTGGGTCCGGACAGCGTCTGCAAAAACGCTTCCACCGCCGCCGGCGGCGCGTAACGGTCCACGCTGCCGGTGATCGCAAAAAACGGCGCGCGCAACGCGTACGCTTCCTGAATCGCCGATGCGCCCGCCAAGGCGCCGGCCATTTCGATGTAGCCCACCGCGTCGGTCATCTCCAGCAGCCGCCGCAGTAGAAACACTTTGTCGGGCATTGAGAGCATCGACTTTTCGGAGAGCATCACCGGCAGCGCCGAATCGCCGATCCCCGGCATGCCGTTTTTGCGGATCAATTCCGCGCGTTCGCGTAACCGGATTTTCACCAGCGGCAGCGCTTCGGGCAACCCGCCCACCGAAATAATTTTCCGCACGCCTTCCGGAATCCGCGCGCTGACTTTCAGCGCCAAAATCGTCCCCAGCGAATGCCCCAGCAAAATAAACGGCCCGCCCGCGCGCTTGGCGGCCAGTTCCACAATCATTTCCGCGCAGCGTTCGAACGAAAACGGCTCGTGCGCACGCCGGCTGAATCCCGCTCCAGGCAGATCGAACGCAATCACGCGGACACGATTTTTGAGCGCCTCGGCCATCCCCGAAAAAAAATACGCGCCTCCGCCCAGCCCGTGGATGCACACCAGCGGCGGCCCGATCCCGCTTTCTTCGACGTACAGCATCTCGCCGCTGTCGAGAATCTCAAATCCGCGCATGGGAGACGAAGTCCTGAGTGCTGAGTGCCGAGTCCTGAGTGCTGAGTGCCGAGTCCTGAGTGCTGAGTGCCGAGTCCTGAGTGCTGAGTGCCGAGTCCTGAGTCCTGAGAAACCGTTTCAATACTTCGCGAAGCGCCGCCGTTCTCCCCCTCTCCCCTTGGGGGAGAGGGGCCGGGGGTGAGGGGTCGGCCGCCCTCGCGATCATACATTTGAAACAATGCCAGAATCGGCTGCGCGCCACTACGCGAGGCACCTAAAAATTTCCCGATAAAATTCCGGATGCGATTGCCATGTCTGCGACGTCACAATCTTCCCGTCGCGCACGCACTGCTCGCCAACCCACGTCCCGCCCAGCGCCTCGACTTCAAATTTGACGTGCTCGTAACAGGTCAGCTTCAATCCGCTCACGATCCCCGCACCGACGAGAATCTGAATCCCGTGACAGATCGAAAAAATCCATTTGTCCGACGCGTGAAATTCCTTCACCAGCGCGCGCAGAGTCTTATCGTTGCGCAAATATTCCGGCGCGCGACCGCCCAGCAGCAGGATCGCCTCGTAATCGCGCGCCTTCGCCTCCGCGATGGTGATGTCCGCGTCCTGCTGATAACCGGGCTTCTCAATGTACGTGTCCCATCCCGGCTCAAAATCATGCATGACCAGATTGAGCCGCTTCTTCGTCGGCGCCGCGATGACCGGTTCGAAACCGCCTTCGAGAAAGCGATGGCGCGCGTAGAGCGCCTCATAGCTTTCGCCGCCGTCGCCCGTGATAAGCAGAATTCTTCGAGACATGGTTTTCCCTTTTCAAAGTTTGAAAGTGTGAGAGTTTGAGACTAGGGAGTAATGACGAACATCGAACTCTTTACTCTCGCACTTTCCACTCTCCACTCTCCTACTCACCGACTCTCCCACTCTCCCACTCACAAGCTGTTCGACTTCCGATGCTCCTTCAACCCATCATAGTGCTGCTTCATCAAATCCGGCTTATGCTTGTTGAGCGAACGTTCGATGTTGTACCCGTCGATGCTGCGCTCGCTTTTCTTGATCTCGTCGGCCGCGCCCTGAATTTTCCGAGCCGCGGCGATCAACTCCGCCCAGCCCTCTTCAGCCGTCTGCCACGGATTGCCTGCTGCCTCTGCCATGTGCGATGCCCCTTTCCTTAACCGCTTGCCTTTAACATCGAACGCCGCCAAATTCAAATGCCGGATAGTGTGGTGCAGGCTTCCAGCCTGCACAGCCAATCCGCTGAATACTGGAAGCCTGCACCACAATCCTCATTTCTTCTTCGCCGACCGGTCAAAATCCGCGCAGTGAATCTGCGCGCCTTCGAACGGATCGAAATTCTTCCCCACTTTCGAACGCGAAAAAATCCATTTCAAAAATCCCAGCCATCCTCCATCCGTGCGCTTCCAAAGCATCGCGTGCATGCGCCGCAGAAGCCGCATCAAACGCCAGCCTTTCGTCTTGCGCGCTTCGAACAAGCGCGTCTCCACATCAATCTTCGCCGCCGTTCCCTCGTAGCTCATCTTTGCCAGCCGCGTCTCGGACAATTCCAGCGCCGCCATGATCGCCGGCCAGCGCACCGCATTAAGTTGCATCATCTGTTCGCACGCCGCCTGCTCTTCCGGCAGAACCGGTTCGTCGCTGCCGTGCAGCGATGCAATCGGATTGTAGTCATCGTTCAACCCTTCTTTACCCAGGATGCGTTTGTAAAACCGCTCCAGCCACTTCCCGGAATTCTCCCAATTGAAATGGCGCTGCGCAAATTTCCGCGCGTTCGAGCCCAAATGCGCGCACAACTCCGGACTCTTGAAGAGCACGTCGATGCACGCGGCCAGTTCCTGCACGCTGCCGGTCTTCGGCAAAATCGCGCATTCGCCTTCCGTCACAAACCGTCCCAGATTCGTGCGCGGCATGATCACCGGCTTGCCCATCGCCATGAATTCAGGCAGCTTCGAGGGCAGCCGGTACGCGTTGAACGCATCGTCGCGCCCAGGCTGAACCAGCACGTCAGCCGCATTGAGCACTTGCGGCAACACCGTCCATTCCACGCGGCCGAGCTTGATTTCGTACTGCCGCACCCATTCTTCGTTCGGACTCAAGAACGGATAAAAATCGTCGCCAGTACGCAAGAGCTTGGTCGCGATGCCGCGATCGTTCAACGCGCCCACCGCGAGATAGAGCGTGCGCACTTCGTCGCGGTTGGCCCAATGCACGTGGCCGGTGTAGGCAAGCACCTTATCGCCGGGCTGAATCGCGGGAAAATCGGCTTCGCGCGAGTGCGGCGATTTCGCTTTGAACAAATCAAAATCGATCCCCGGCCAAATGATCTCCACCGGCTTGTTGTACGGCAAAAACTCCTTGAGCCGGTCCATGATCACCGTCGCGCCGTCGGCGCTTTGCAAAAATTTCGGAAAGCGCAGCGGGTGCGACAAATCGCTGCGCATGCGCTTGTCGAGTTCCGGAGGCGCAAGCTTCCTCAATTCCGCGATCGGCGTTTTGAAGAATTCCTCTATCAGGCGTTCTTCGTTGTCTTCGAGATGAATCGCCAGTTTGCAGCGCCATTTTTCGCGCAGCGGTTCGGCAAACGCGCGCACGACTTCGCGCGGCGTCCAGCAATGAATAATGTCCGGCGCGTTCGCGTTTTCAAAAATGCGCGCGCCGCTTTTAATCTCATCGAATGTAAACGCGCGAAAAAGCGGCTCGCCCAAACTCGCGACACTCTCTTTCTTTTGCGGCACTGCCACGGCGCAGGCGTGGCCCATGCGCGCGAGCTGGTTGGCGAAACCAAACACGTGGATCGAACTGTTGCAGTGAAAATCGCCGTAGGCAACGAAGAGAATATTCATCGTGAAGCGTCGCCCTCGGCGCGTTTATAAAACGCGAACGCGTGCGGCCCGTCCGTCCAATGCCGCGCCAGTTCCAGCCCGCGCGGCTGCGGCACGATTGCTTTCTTTTCGAATCTCAGGACAAGCCGTGCGTGCTTGGGATACAGGAGTTGCCCGGCGAGCGCCAGTTCGCTTTCGGCTTCCGCGCGCGAATTATCCTCGCGCACAAACGAAAACGGCGGATCGTACAGAATCAAATCAAAGCGCCGTTCCGCTTCAGGCCGCGAACTGCGCACCAATTCATTCAGCACCGACGCAACCGAAGCGCAGCGCACGTCCGCGCGCGCGACTGATTTTATTTTCGCCAGATTCTCTTCGAGCAGCGCCACCGCGTCGCGACGCTTCTCGACGAAAAGGCAGCGTTCGGCTCCGCGCGACAACGCCTCAATGCCCTGCGTTCCCGTGCCCGCGTACAAATCCGCCACGCGCGCATCCACCATTAGTCCCGCTGCGTCGAGCATCGAAAAGAGGCTTTTTTTCACGCGGTCCAGAATCGGCCGCGTGTCCAGATCGGGAACCGTTTTGAGCGGCACGCCGCGAGCGAGGCCCGACAGGACGCGCATGGTCAGGCGATCTCGCAATACTTTTCGCCGGGCGCCATGCCCTGAAAGCGGTGGCGGTTGGCCGGTGTGATGCGCTGCCGCCCGCGAAATCCCGCCTGCAAATCGTGCCAGTACGTCAGCGTGTCGCCCTCGTCGGATTTCCAGCACAGGTACACGATCCGGCCGTCGTAGCGCGAATAAAAATCCAGCAGCCCGATGCGGTAATCCTTCAACTCAATGCCCATGCGTTCGAGTTCGCGCTGGCAGCGCAGCACTTCATGCTCGTACGTTTCCATCTCCTCTTCAAGCTTAAACGCTTTCTCTTCGGCGCTGCTCCCGGCGGGCGGAGTCAGAGGCAATTTCTTGCGCTGCAGCAGGCGATTCTCGTGCTCGCCCGCGTTGCGAATAATGTCGCGCACGATCCGCTTCACCAGCGGCAGCGTGCGCTCTGCTTCATCAACGGAATACAATTTCACTCGGGCCAATGGCGTATCTCCACAAAATAGTCCCACCTGTATTTTGCCCGAAACGCGCGCAAAATCAACATGGAGAATTGCATGCCAAACCCGTTGAATGTTCTCTCTCTCCGAACATTCCACATTCCAAATTCCACATTCTTCATACTTTCGGAAACGTCATCCCAATCTGCCCCTGATATTTCCCGCTGCGATCAGGATACGCGATTTCGCAAGGCTGATCGGATTCAAAAAATAATACCTGAGCGATGCCTTCGTTGGCATAAATGCGCGCGGGCAGCGGCGTGCTGTTCGAAATTTCGAGCACGGCGCGTCCTTCCCAGCCCGGCTCAAACGGTGTGACGTTGACGATGATTCCGCAGCGTGCATACGTGGATTTGCCGACACAGAGCGTCAGCACGTTGCGCGGAATGCGAAACGTTTCGACGGTGATCGCGAGCGCGAAACTGTTCGGCGGAATGTCGCAATGCGGGCCTTTAAATTCGACGAGGCCGCGGCTGTCGAAAGCCTTTGGATCGACGATGGTGCTGTAGACGTTGGTGAAGACGCGAAATTCGTCGGCGACGCGGATGTCGTAGCCGAACGACGAGAGTCCGTACGAAACCACGGGGCGCCCCTCGACGGCGCGAATCTGCTGCGGCTCAAACGGCGAAATCATCTGCCGCTCCAGCGCCATCTTTTTAATCCACGTATCCGGACAAATACTCATTGATGATCTTTCCCCTCAAATCAAATTTGCGTCAATCCGCGTCAATCCGCGTCAATCCGCGTGCATCTGCGTTCATCTGGCTTAGTTGAAACCTTTGGCACACTTGCATTTTTACCCCGAAGGGGTTCAAGATGGTAGCCGGGGGTTGAGGGCGTACTCGCCCGATACCCCCGGCTACGATCGAAAAAATGACCCCGACCCCGGAGGGGTCGCAGAGGGGTTCAACAGAGCCCTTTCATCTGCGATGAATCTTGCCACTCAATTCCTAATTGAATTCAAAATTGTATAACCTCCTCCACTTCCAACTCCAGCCAAACCGCGTCGCGCAAATGTTTCTCGACCCCATGCTTCAACGTGCTCAGCGCGCTGTGACAACCTTCGCAATGCCCATGCAGCGTCACGCGCACACGCTCGCCATCCAGTCCAACGAGCCGAATGTCCCCGCCGTCCGCGCGAATGGCGGGGCGCAAATCGTTCTCGAGCACTTCCTCGATGCGCTCGAGCTTCTCCTTCTCGGACATTTCGGGCCAAGGCTTGCGCGGAGTTTTCGCCTTCTCGGGCGCTTTGGTTTTGACCGCTTCTACAACCGGCGACGTAACCGGATAAACGAAACCATCTGGTGCGACGGCAGCGCTGCGGTCGCGCGCGGTCACCGCGGGAAGCAGCGCGGAACTGCGCGGCGGCGCGGGCGGATTTTTCGCGAGTTCCTCGACGCTGGGCGGCGGCGTTCCGGCGATGCGCCGCGAAGCCTCGTACTCCTGCGGCGAAATGTGCACGCGATACTCGCCGCGCGCGCAGCGTTTTAAAATCGCATCCAGATCCGGATGACACGTGTGGCATCCAGCGCCCGCTTTTGTTGCGTTGGCGAGTTCCTCTATCGTCTTCAACCCGCGCAGCCGGATCGCGCGCTCAACTGAATTTTCGCTGATTTGAAAGCAGTAACAAACCAGCGGCTCGCCCGGCGCCGATTTTTTGCGCGGCGGCTGGCCGCGGTATTTCCGCAGCGCGTTATCGAACGCGTCGAGCACCAGCACCATACGCCGATGGCGCAATTCAGGCAACCCATCCAATTCGCGATCCAAATCCTCCGCCGAAACACGCAGCGCTTCGTCGAGCGTTTTGCCCACAATCATCGAACAGAAACACGACCCGCTGGCGATGGGCATGCCCGTGCCGAAATTCTGAAAGCGCGCGTCAAGAATCCGCTCGTCCGACGCGCGCACGCGCAGCGTCACACGAATCGCATCGCCGCGCGCGATATTGCCCGAATCGCCGGCGAGCAATTTTTCCGACAAAGGATCGATGTCCTTCTCGGTGAGCGTGCCGAGTTTTTTCGGGCGAAGAAAATGTTCGGCCACTTTCGCCGAGTAGTCCATCGTGGGCATGTTCGACATCCGGCATTCTCGGGCGAGGCGAGCGGATCTTCCCCTCACCCCGCGGGCGGGTACGCCCGTCGGCCCTCTCCCGGAGAGAGAGGGAGTGCGGCGCGCAAACGCAAACTGTTCGTCACGACTGTCACGCTGCTCAGCGCCATCGCGGCGCTGGCGAGCATGGGATTCAGCAGCCAGCCGGTGAGCGGAAAAAACGCGCCCGCGGCCAGCGGAATCAAGATCACATTATACATGAACGCGAAGAACAGATTCTGATGAATTGTGCGCAGCGTTCGCCGCGCGAGGCGAATCGCCGCGACGGCGTCGTTCAAATCGCTGCGCATCAGCGTGACGCCCGCCGCTTCAATCGCTATGTCCGTCCCCGCTCCGATCGCGATACCGCAGTCGGCCTGCGCCAGCGCCGGCGCGTCGTTGATTCCGTCGCCGACCATGGCCACGATGCGCCCGGATTTTTGCAGGCTCGCGACGTGTTCGGCCTTATCCTTGGGCAACGCGTCCGCGCGAATTTCGGAAACGCCCGCCTGCTTCGCAATCGCTTCCGCCGCGCGGCGGTTGTCGCCCGTGACAATCCACACGCGCAGATCCATGCGCATCAGCGCCTGCACCGCCGCGAAGGACGTGGGCTTGATCCGATCGGAGACGGCAATGACGCCGGCCAAGTGCTCGTCGATGGCGATCCACACAAGCGTCGCGCCGTTGTTAGCGTAGTCGTCGGCACGCGCTTGTAAGCCGTGAGTATCGACGTTGCGCGATTGAAGCAACCGCGCGCTTCCGGCGAGAACGCTTCGGCCCTCGATGTGCGCTTCGACTCCCGCGCCTTCGACGGCGTTGAAGTTCTCGACCGCAGCCAAGCCCGTCGATTCAGGAGCGCTCTTCTCTCGCGCGTATCGAACGATGGCTTCGGCAATGGGGTGTTCGCTGTTCTTTTCCGCAGCCGTGGCGACTTGGATCAACCCGGATTCTTCGATGCCTTCAGCGCAGGCTACGGCGGTGACGCTGGGCTTGCCTTCGGTCAGCGTCCCCGTCTTGTCGAGCACGACGGCATCGACGCGCGCCAGCCGCTCCAGCGCCTCGGCATTGCGAAACAAAATTCCGCGCGTCGCCGCCGCGCCGGTTCCGGAGATGATCGCCGCGGGAGTCGCCAAGCCCAGCGCGCACGGGCACGCGATCAGCAGCACCGAAACAAAGACGAGCGCGGCGTAATTTGCGCGCGGCGCCGGACCCCAATGCAGCCAGCAGAGCGCCGCGACGATGGCCAGTATGAGCACGGCAGGCACAAAATAGCGGCTGATTTTGTCGGCCATCTTCGCGATGGGCGCTTTCGACGCCTGTGCGGCTTTAACGCGTTCGACGATCTGGCTCAACACGGTTTCCGCGCCGACCTTCACGGCTTGAAACTGGAAGGTTCCATTTTTATTGAGCGTCCCACCTGTCACCGAGCTTCCCGGTTTTTTCTCGACGGGAATCGGCTCTCCCGTCATCAACGCTTCGTCCACGAACGATTTTCCTGAAAGCACCACGCCATCGACCGGAATTTTTTCGCCCGGACGAATCGCAATCACGTCGCCTTTGAGAATGTTGTCGATGGGAACATCGCTTTCCACTCCAGCGTGAATCACGCGAGCCGTGCGTGGGCGTAGCTCCAGCAATTTGCGGATCGCGTCCGACGCTCTTCCTCGCGCTTTCGCTTCAAGAAATCGTCCCAGCAAAACGAGCGTGACGATCACCGCGGCGGATTCGAAATAGACGTGCGCGGCGGCAAGCCCGCTCCCTTGCGGTCGCGGCTCGTGCGTCATGCCTAGCGCGAACCACTCCGGCCGCGCGGTTGCGGCGACGCTGAACGCAAACGCGGCCAGCACGCCCATGGCGACGAGCGTGTTCATGTCGGCGTAACCGTGCTTGAGTGCGTGCAATGCGCCGCGCAGAAATTCGGAGCCGCTCCAGAAAACCACGGGGAGCGTGAGCGCCAGCAATATCCAGTTGCGAGCGGGATAGTCGGGCGCAGGAAAAAGTTCGAGCATGCTGACGATGGCGACGGGAAGCGTGAAAAATGCAGCGCCGATTACTTTGCGGCGGAGAGTTGCGACTTCAGCGTCGGCGGATAAATCAGCGAGCACGTTTTCGCTGGGAATTTTTGCGCTGTAGCCGGCTTGCGCAACGGCATCGATGATGGCGCCGGGCGGAATTGGCGCGTTGGATTGGACGAGCGCTTCACGCGCGGCGAGGTTGACGCTGGCGTTGCTCACGCCGGAGACATGTTTGATCGCCTCTTCCACACGGCTGACGCAAGAGGCGCAGTGCATGCCTTCGATGAGGAATCGGGCAGTGGTCGCGGCGCTCATGCGGATATTATAGCGCGACGGGGACAGTAAATAGCGATTAGTATTCACACGGAGCCATCGGTTGGCTGCGCGAGATTTAGTTTTTTGTGGCGGTACCACGCTTCGACCAGCACTGCAAGCACACCCACGATAATTCCGACGTAGGCGCCCTGCGTGAGGCCCAGCCCGACGCCGAGTTGCGCTGGATCGAATGGGGCGTCGCGGTAAGAGTGTGAGAACATCACGATGTAATAGTCAGGGGCCATTTTGGCAATGAAAAAACCACCAGCCATAAACCCGAGCGTGAAGATGCCGGTGCTGAGTGCCACCATTAATATAGCGCGGAGTGAGCTCATTTTGCTTTGAATGCAGGTTTCAAGTGTGTACCACGTTATCCACAATGCCAATGGAGTCAATACGGTGGCGCTGCAGAGCATGTTTGCGGATACTTCGGAGCCAATTCGTTCGCCTTCCAAGGCCAGAAATTCAAAAGGCGGCCAACCGTAGATATAAAATGGTCCATAGTGGCGTGGCCCCGAGTGCAGCCACATGAGTAAACCAGCGACGAACATCATCGCGACTGCAGTTGAAAGATGAATTTGGAATGGCTTCTTGGTAGGGGGCATTTTCAGCTTCCTTTATTTCATTGAAACCGGAAATGCACAAATATCCGCCCGAAGTTTTTGCTGTCCTTCTCAACACGATGATACAATTTGCGAATGTGCCCTTGATTCAAAAATTTGATCACGCGTTCCTTCAACACGCCGCTGCCTTTGCCGGGGATGATCTCGACCAGTGCAATGCGCTTCTCCACCGCTTCATTGATAATGCGGTTGAGTTCGTCTTCGATGCGCTCGCCTTTGTTGAAGATGTCGTGCAAATCGAGTTTGAGTTTCGCCATCGCTTTCAGCGCTCCGCGTTTTTTAAAAATGGCATTTGTGGTTTGTTGAACCTGCCTTAGCTTCACTATACTCAAGACGACGATTTCCGCGCCCTCAGGATTGGAGCATGCCGACCGACAACGCCATCAAACTCGAACTGCTCCGCCTGATGCTGGAGTCCCGCTTCAACGACGAAACCGAGCAGACGCTCAAGCGCCGCGGGCAAGGCCATTTTCAGCTTTCGTCCGAAGGCCACGAAGCGCTGGCCGGCGTCGCGCTGGCGATGAAGCCCGAAGATTGGCTGCATCCGCATTATCGCGACCGCGCCATCGTGATCGGGCGCGGCGTGTCGCATGAGGAATTTTTTCTCGATTTTTACAGCAAAGCCGGCGGGCCGTCGGGCGGGCGGCAGATGCCGGTGCATTTCAATTCGCGCCGCCACCGCATTGTTTCGCTGAGTTCGCCCGTCGCCACGAATCTATTGCAGGCTGTCGGCATGGCGATGAGCCTGAAGGCGCGCAATTCAAGCGAAGTTGTGGTCGCTGCCGTGGGCGACGCGTCCACGCGCGAAGGCGAATCGCTCGAAGCTTTCGCGCAGGCTTCGGTCGAAAAGCTACCGATCATTTTTTTGATCGAAGACAACGACTACGGCATTTCCACGCCAACCATTGGCACGACGTTCTGGACCATTCCACACGGCCTGGCCGAGGCGGACGGGGCGAAATGGTACTTCGGCTGCCGCGTGGATATCGTTGACGGACTCGATCCGGTCGCGGTGTACGAGGCTTCCGTCGCCGCCATCGATCGCGCGCGCAAAGGAGACGGGCCGACGTGCCTCGTCGCGAAAACCATCCGCTTGAAAAGCCATTCGAGTTCGGACGATCAGCGCATTTACCGCAGCGCCGAGGAATTGAAATCCATCCAGGAAAAAGATCCCGTCAAAACGTTTGCCGAGCGCTGCGTGCGCGAAGGCGTGATTACGCGAACTGATCTTGACGCCATGAAGTCGCGCATGAAAGGCACGATTCACGCCGCGGCCGAACGCGCTCAACGCGCGCCCGAACCGGACGCCACGAATGTCAAAGGCACCGCGTTCGCCAGTCTGCCGCCCGATCTGCCCGCGCGCGAACAGCATCTGCCGGGCTATTTATCGAAGCGATCCGGCGGTTTGACCATGGCGCAATGCATCGACGCAATTTTCGAACAGGAGATGCGCGTCAACCCGCGCATCTGTCTTTTCGGCGAAGACATCGAAGATCCGAAGGGCGACGTCTTCGGCACGACGCGCGGGCTTTCCAAACAATTTCCCGGCCGCGTGAAAAATTCGCCGCTGGCCGAAGCCACAATTTTGGGCAGCGCGGTCGGGCGCTCGATCATGGGAGACTTGCCCGTGGCCGCGATTCAATTCATCGACTTCATGGGGCCTGCGCTCAATCAACTCTTCAACGAAGTCACCACCTTATATTGGCGCAGCCAGGGGCAGTGGAATTGCCCTATGGTAATCATGGCGCCGTACGGCGCGTACCTGCCCGGCCTCGGCCCGTGGCACAGCCAGGCCAACGAATCGATTTTTGCGCATTTGCCCGGATTGCATGTCGTCATTCCGTCGAGTCCCAGCGATGCCGCGGGGTTGCTGCGTTACGCGCTGCGCTGCAATCGGCCGGTGCTTTATCTTTATCCGAAAGCGCTTTTGCACAGCGCCGAAGACACGGTTCACGAACCGAGCCTCGAATGCGTCGTGCCCTTCGGCCACGCGCGAATCGTGCGCAGCGGGCGCGACATGACCGTCGTCACGTGGGGCAACGGCGTGCCGCTGTGCCGCGCGGCGGCGGCGCAGGCCGCGAAGGAAGGAATCGAAGCGGAGATCATCGACCTGCGCACGATCACGCCGTGGGATTCGAAGGCGGTGCTGGAGTCCGTAATCAAAACTGGCCGGCTGCTTGCCGTTCACGAAGACGCAAAAACGTGCGGCATGGGCGGCGAAGTGATAGCCGAAATTGTGAGCGCGGCGTTCGAACAACTGCGCGCCGTGCCGGCGCGCGTGACGAAGAGCGACGATCACAATCCCTTCAATTACGCGCTCGAACTGGCGCTGCTGCCGAGCGTCGATGGCGTGCTCAAAGCGATGCGCGAGCAGGCGCGGCAGGATTTGCGGCCGGGCCGCAAAGCGGTCGATTCGATCGGTGGCATTGGCATCTCCGCGGATGTCGCCAAGCGCGGAATTTCGGAACGCGAAACCGGCGTGTTCACGCCGCGCGCGCCGATGGAACCGGTCGCAGCGGCGGCCGAGCAGGCCGCGCGCTTGGTCGATGTGCTCACGCCGCGCCAGTCGCCGACCGACGAAGATGCAACGCTCGTGCGGCTGCTCGTCAAACCCGGCGAGAAAGTGAAAGCCGGCTCGCCGCTGGCCGAAATGGAAGCGAACAAAGGTTCGTTCGAAGTCGAGGCGTCGTGCGCCGGCACCGTCGCGAAATTTCACGCCAAAGAAGGCGAACGCGTGCGCGTCGAAACGCCGCTGGTCACGCTCGAAGTTGAAGGCGCGCCGCAGGCCGCGGAGGCGTGCGCAGCGGCCATGGCAGGTCCGCGCGAAATTCCGCTTAGCTCGGCGCAAATGCAAGTCGGCGCTCTGGCGCTCAAGAGCCAGCTTGAAATTCCGCGCGTCTCCGTCGAATGCGAAGTGGACATGACCTCGCTGGTGAAACAGCGCGATGCGCTGCGCGCTGAGTTTGAATCCAAATTGCAGATGCGGCCCACCTACACACACATGTTGCTGTGGGCGATTTCACGCGCGATGATGGATGAACGCCATCAGGGTTTCCGCGGCAGGCTGGCGCCCGGCGCCGATAAATTGTTCGTCGATGAGGCTGTAAACATCGGTTTCGCCGCGGTCGGCCCGCATGAGAATTTGTACTCGCCGGTGCTCAAGGGCGCGCAAAAAATGTCGTTCCTGGAATTGGCCCGGCAGATTCATGCATTGACGGAAAAAGTCCGGCACGGCGACGTTCACACTACGGATTTGCAGGGCGCCACGCTGACGCTCACCAACATCGGCGCGTTCGAAGCGACCGGCGGCACGCCCTTCATTATCCCCGGACAACTGGCGATGCTCGCCGCCGGATCGATGCTTGAACGGCCGCGCTTCGCGAAAGCGGCCGGCGCGGACGGACAGCGCCGTATTGAGCCGCGCATGTTGCTGAATTTGAAATTGGTCTTCGACCATCGGCCGTTCAACGGCTCGCATTCGGCGAGTTTCCTGCGCACGATCAAACACAACCTGGAAAGCATGGACCTAAATAAATTCCTAAGCGGTGAATAATGGTGTAGGAAAACACCTTTTGCAACGATCATAAACTGCGGGTTACTGTTGCAATTTTGTTGCCGGATTCACTCCCGTCGCGTGATCATTTCACCATCATGACCAATCCCGTGCAGAAATATAAAATCGAAGCGCTGAAGATCGTCATCGCAAAGACGACGGACGAGATGGCGAGCGCCGCGGCTGACGACGCGCATAAATTTCTGCGCGCGGCCATTTCCGTGAAGGGCAACGTCGCCGTCGTGCTGGCCACGGGCAATTCGCAAATTCAATTTCTTGAAAAACTGACCGCCGCTCAAGGCATCGATTGGTCGCACGTCACACTGTTCCACATGGACGAATACCTCGGCATTTCCGCCGATCATCCCGCGAGTTTCCGGCGCTATTTGAAGGAGCGCGTGGAAGACAAGATCAAGCCGCGCGCGTTCAATTATCTCAAAGGCGACGCGCTCGAGCCGATTCGCGAATGTCTGCGTTACGAGGCGCTGCTCACGACCTCCGGCGTGGATATGGTCTGCATGGGCATCGGCGAGAACGGCCACTTGGCGTTCAACGATCCGCCGGTCGCGAATTTCAAAGACGACGAGATGGTCAAAATCGTGAAGCTTGACGAAGCCTGCCGCAAGCAGCAAGTCGGCGAAGGGCATTTCCCGTCGATCGAGGCCGTGCCGCAATACGCGATGACAATGACCGTTCCGGCGCTGCTGAAGTCGGACAAAATTATTTGCGTGGTGCCGGAGAAGCGCAAAGCAGCGGCGGTGAAGGCGGCGCTGACCGGCCCGATCGGCACGGAATGTCCGGCGTCGGTTTTGCGCCGTCAGAAGCATGCGACGCTCTTTCTCGACGACGATTCTTCGAGCTTGACCGATTTTACCGGGCTAATGAAATCGCCGCCGTCGTCGCTGATCGACCTCAAGGAAATTCGCGTGCAAACGCCGCCGTAAATCACGCTATTTTAGTTCCAAAATGACTTTCGTGATTTTACCTTCGAACGTGAACGGCGTTTCGTAGTCGCCCACAGCGGCATTTTTGTCGCTGCCCACTTGCAGGCCATCGGTGGGCGTGCGATTCAGCAGGCCGGGCGCTTTGCCTTCCGCGATTTTCTGGCCATCGATACTGAGCGTCATCGACCCATCGGCGGCAAGTTGTGCGTCGATTTTCGCGGCTTTCATCGCAATCGCATGTATCGCCGCAATATCCGAAATCTTTCCGCCGCGCCGCAGCGTGAAATGCAGTTTGGAATCCTTCATGTAAAGCGTGATGCCTTCGGCCGTCCCGCCCTGAGCGATGATCACGCCGTCCTTCGCCATCGTTTCGATTTCAGCGCCGATGCGGAACGGTTTTCCGCCTATCGCCGGCGCGGTTTCGCCATTGAGGTCGTCGCCTTGCTTGAGTTCAAATTTCGTCTCGGATGAAAATTTTCCGCGAACATTCTTTTTCGCGGGCTGAGCCGTGCCGTCGTCTTTGGCGCCATATTGCGGCTTCCAAATCCACGGAATGACATGCGCGCGCCTGGCCCATGCTTCCCATTTGGCGGTGAGTTCTTCGACTTTGCCCGGCTGCGACGAAGCGAGGTCCTGCGTTTCGGTGCGGTCGGCCTCCATGTCGTAAAGTTCCCACTTCCCGCCGGGGCCTTTGGCGACAAGCTTCCATTTTCCGTCGCGCACGGCGCGGTTGCCTTCGTGCTCCCAAAAAATCGCGTCGCGTTCGATCGGCTTGTTGTCGAACGCGGGGCGCAAGCTTTTGCCTTCGAGCGGCGTGATTTTGTTGCCATTGAATTCAGCCGGATACGCCGCGCCGGCGACATCGACGCAGGTGGCCATGATGTCGATCAGATGCCCGGGCTGAGCGCGCAATTCGCCGTGCGCTTTAATGCCGGCGGGCCAGTGAACAATTAATGGAGTGGAGATGCCGCCTTCGTGGACCCAATGTTTGTACTCGCGAAACGGCGTGTCGCTGACGTTGGCCCAATCGCGCCCATAAGACATGAACGTGTCGTCCGGTCCAGGCAAAACGGCGGTGCCGCCAAGCACCGGCCGGCCGTCGCGCGTTTGCTTCGGGTGAGTGTTCAGAAAAAACTCGCCGGGCTTCATCGGTTCGAACGTGGGTTTTCCCGGGCGTTCTTCTTTGCCGGAGCGGCTGATTATTTCGGCGCACGCGCCGTTGTCCTGCATGAAGAAAATCAGCGTATTCTGAAGCTGTCCGTTTTTTTCAAGCGCCGCGACAATGCGGCCGATGCCTTGATCCATGCGGTCGATCTGTGCGGCGTACACTTCCATGCAGCGCGCTTCCCACTCTTTGTTCGCAACCGCATTCCAATTTCCGACGGTCTCGTTCCAATTCCATTTCGGATCGATCACGCCGAGCTGCTTCATGCGTTCAAAGCGCGCTCTGCGGATGGCGTCGTAGCCGGCGTCGTATTTGCCTTTGTACTTCGCGATGTCTTCGTCGAGCGCGTGCAGCGGCCAATGCGCGGCTGTGTACGCCACGTAGAGGAAAAAGGGCTTATCGGCGTCATCGCGCTTGTGATCGTCGATGAAACGGATCGAATTATCGGTGATCGCGTCCGTGTAATAATACCGCGCGGGCTTGTAATCGGGATCGACCAGCGGCGTGATCGGCGTCGCGTCGCGCGTCAGCAGCGCCGGGTCGAAATAATTTCCGGCGCCCATGATCGTCCCATAATAGCGCTCGAATCCTCGTCCAATCGGCCACGACTCTTTCGAACCATTCGGATTCGTCTGCGCGGTAACGTGCCACTTTCCGGTCATGTAGGTGCGATACCCGGCGGGCTTCAGCACCTCAGCGATCGTCACGCAGGTCTTGTTGAGCGTGCCGCGGTAACCATCTTGATCGTTGTGATTCTCCGTCATGTGCCCCATGCCGGCTTGGTGCGAGTAGAGGCCCGTCATCAGCGCCGCGCGCGTGGGACAGCAGCGCGCGGTGTTGTAAAATTGCGTGAAGCGCAAACCGTTCGCTGCAAGTTTATCGAGATTGGGCGTTTGGATTTCGGAGCCGTAGCAGCCGATGTCGGAGAAGCCAACGTCGTCGGCGAGGATGAGGAGGATGTCGGGCTTTTCGGCGGCGGGAAGGGAGCTAATGAGACAAATAATTGCTGCGGTAATCCAGACGCAAATGGAACGCCGGCTTCCAGCCGGCCCGCACCACCCCAGACGCTCGCCTCGTTTTTCAATTCTACTCATGTTCATTTTTCCGCCCTTTCCAAGCGCTGCTCCTTCGCCACTCCTCGCGTGACGCAACCAGACCTGCCTTTACAGGGTTTTCTTCAATATAATTCAATGCATTTTGATAGTGAAATTCATTGCGAACAATCCGGTCAAAATAGTCGCGCATCCAGAACTCGCCGGTCCGGCTCAAAATCCGATTTGATTCCTTAGCGGAAAACGATTTCCAAGAGTGAATAACATCGGCGAGCGGAAATCCGTCTTTCGTTTCGATCATCGTATGGACATGGTTTGGCATTACACACCAAGCTAAAAGGACATACCGCTTCTCGTTGAAATAAAGCAAGGTGTTTTCAACTGTCTCCGCCACACTCCGATTGCTCAACCAGCATGACCCGTGGCCACGGTCGAGGAAGTTGGCGATGCGCATTGCTTTCTCAGCATTCCTTTGCGCCTTTGGCAGATGGCGAAGCTGACTCTCGCATTGATCCAGAAAGTTCGCAGGGAGTGAATCCGCTAACCGAAAGGTAACGGCTTGAACAATGTCAGGTTTGTCGAAATGCGGAAGATAGCCACGGGAATACCAGCCTTTAGGGCGAGTCTCTTTCGTGGATTCTTGCATCGGAAAGTTCCATCCTTAACTAACGTTTGTTCCGCGACCGATGCCGGCTGGAAGCCGGCGCTCCGATTTAACGCGCGTCCTACCACCGGGCCGGCTGGAAGCCGGCGCTCCACTTCAGCGTCGCTCTTCACTCTCCGTACGCATGCACTTTCTCACAAATAAACCGCAGCTTGCTCTCCAAATTACCGCCCGCGGTTTTGAACGAGTCCGCGTCGATCGCCAGCGGCGCGCCCAATACCACCAGCGGCGCGCCGTATTCCGGCGTGCGAATCGCCTGCTCGACGCTCAATCCGCCGACGGCCTGCACGGGCTTAGTGACGGCGGCGACGACTTCGCGCAATTGGTCGAGCGGACTCGGACAGCGCCCGCCGGCGGCAACGATGCCGCGGCGTTCGTCGAAGCCAATGTGATGGATGATGAAATCGCAGCCCAAATCTTCGAGGCGCTTCGCCGCAGCTACCATATCGCACGCGCCGAGGTTATCGCCCATGACTTTAATGCCCAGATCGCGTCCGGCTTTGACCACGACTTTGATCGTTTCCGGATGCGCGCGTTCCATCACGACGACATGCGTCGCGCCGGCTTTGGCCATCAGTTCCGCTTCGAGGTAGCCGCCGTCCATCGTCTTTAGATCGGCGACAATCGGCGTGCCGGGAAATTTTTCGCGCAGCGCGCGCACGCCGTTCATGCCTTCGGCGATGATCAGCGGCGTGCCGGCTTCCAGCCAATCGACGCCCGCGCGCATGGCCAGCGCGGCAGTGTCGAGCGCTTCGGGGATGTTCACGATGTCGAGGGAGATTTGGACGATGGGTTTCATGCGAAGACCTCTTTGAGTTGCCGCACGGCGGCGCTAAAATGGGTTTCGTATCGCCGGAAGTGTACACAAAATTCATTGCACCGCGCATCAAAAAGATTTCTGAATGGACGACCTCACGCAATTCAACGGCACCATCGGCCCGGGCAATTTGTTGAGCCTCGTTCGAAATACAGCGCCGTTTTTTTTCAAAGAACCATTCTTAAGCTATGCCAAGTGGAGGCCCCTGGAACGCCGGCTTCCAGCCGGCCCGGACTCGCCAACGCCCGCAGGAATGGCAGCGCCGCCTGCCGGCAGGATGCCGGCACTCCATTCTGCCACGCGGCCGACGCGACTTGTTGACATGGCTGCTCATCCGTTCGGCTGGCTCGACATTCTGCTGCACGCGCACACGTTGCGGGCGAGCAACAACCCGACTCCGGAAGAGCGCCTGGATTATTTCGCGCTGTGTCTGGCGTGTCATCACGGAACGGTGGCGACGTTTATTCCGACGGATGTGGATTCGAAAATCCGCGGCGTGCTCTGGCAGGCGCGCGAGGAGCCTGCGCAGTATCGGCGCATGTTGGATTTGACGCTCCATGCAATGAAGTGGGACGTTTCAAAAATCTCGACGCGCGCGACGCAACTTTCCGGCGTCGGCCCGGTGAGCGGGCACAACGGCGAAATGCTCGGTGTGCTCGGCGGCGCGCTGGGCTGCTTCGTGAAGCACGACGATGCGGAATGCGCGGAGAAGGCGGCGGCGGCGATCGACGCGGAGTTCGCGCGCGAGGCGCATGAGTTTCGGCATGTGCTTGAAATGAAGGATCGCGAAATCGACCTGCTGCGCTTGTCGAGCAGCCTCACGCACAATTGCGGCGACATGGATCAGGGTATTTCGTTTTGGAGCCAGCACGAAAAATACGCGCCATACCGCGTGCGCTTCGGGCGGCTGGCGCACGAGAATACTGGACCCGTGGTGCAGCCGTCCTGGCTGCACGTGCAGGCGGGACGCTTGCACCACGAAAATAGCGCGCCGTACGGCGGCACATTTCAGATCGCCGCGCACCTTTATAAGCGCATCCTCTCGTCGGAAGGCCATCGCCATTATCCGCTGCGTGAAGTCCGCGCGCTGCGCTCGTCGCCGGACTTTCTGCTGCCGCTCGGCCCATTTTTCGACGAGTGGGGCGAGATCGTCGGCGCGCATCCGGCGTTGAAAATCGAGGAGCGCGCGGAAGTGCTGGCGGCGCTGCTCAGCGGCTGCAAAAAGATTGCGAATCAGCTCGGCTACTTTCGCGCGGTGTCGGGCATGGCGCGGGCGCTGGGCGGAAATTTGGACGCGGCAAGCAAACGAATGCCGGCGGCGTTGCGGCTGGAGCTGAAGGATGCGGAAGTGAAACGGCACATTGCGCTGAAACAGATTTCGTTTGAATCGTCGATGCGAAAGAAAGCGCAAGCGGCGCTGGCGGAAATCGGGCGATAAGATCTCCGCCGATCAATTGCCCGCTATGATTTATTCATACTTGCACAGCGCCGTCGCGGAGCAATCGGTATCGACGAGCACGCGCAGCCAATGCGCGCTGTAGCCCGCCGGGAATTCGTGCTCGATTGTTTTTCCGGCGGGCACTTTGATCTTCTGGTAACTGTGCCAGCCGCTGAAATCGAAATTCACTTCGATCGTGAACGTGACTTCTTTCTGAGCGTCGTGCGCGAGCGCGATTGATTTTTTGTCGTAGCCGGTCATCAAATAGGGATCGCTCGGCGCGCCGTCTTTGACGGCGGTGTTTTTCCAGGGCCCGCCGACACCGACAGGCTTGCCCATTTTCCAGAGGTCGTCGATGTCGCCGAACCAGAGGCCGGCGTTGTTGCCTGGCCAGGGGAAGTAATGCGCGTCGGGTTTCGCGTCCGCTTTGGTGCCGGAGATGCAGAGAAGCCCGCGCCACGAGCAGAAATCGAAGATGCGTTTGCCATGCGTGCAGATCGGCTTCATGGCTTCGACGCCGCCGGCCGTCGGGCGCGGGAGCATGTAGAAAGTACCGTGAGCGTTGAGCAGCGCGCGTTCGGTAACGACTTCGCGAATCTGCCGCGCGGGGATGAGTTCGAGACGATCGTAGGCTGCGTCTGACTTCGGCAGACGAAAGCGGCGCGTGGCCTTTTTTTCTTTCTCGGTGACGATCACGGATGCGTCGTCCGTTGAGATTTCGAAGCTTGGCGCGGGCATTGGCTGTTTGTTGAGGATCGATTCATCGGCCTGATGAAATGACAGCTCCGGAGATATCTCGAACACGCCGAGCGCTGCGATTTTGCCGGCGTCGAGCTTTTGCGCTTCGAACGCCAGCGTGCCTTTGTTTTCCCCGCGCGCCAAAACCAGTCCCCCCACAACCGCGCCGGGCGAGCCAGCATCGGCCAATGCATCAAAATCGCCGCGTGTGGTTTCCGCGCCGCCGCCGGGACCGTAATGGAATGACGCGTGGACGTTCGCTCCATTTTGAAGAGCAGAAACGCGCGCCCATTGGCCGGGCGTATCGTTTGGAAAAATATGAAATGCGTAGCCGTGCGCGGGAACGTCGATGCGATTGTAGAGATTCCATTTGCCTGTGCCGTCGGCGTCAATCTCAATCGCAAACGTCGCGCTTTGATCGGAATCGTGCGAGAGATGCAGCACGCGTCGAGTGAATCCGCCGAAGAGGTACGGATCGGAATGAACGCCGGCGGCGATCATGTCGCCTTGCCACACCCCGCCCCAGCCCGCCGAGCGTCCGCAACGCGACAGACCGTCCCAAGTCGAGAACCAAAGATTCGATTGCGATTGCGCGTCGAGAAACGCCGCGGAAGTTCCGCGAAATTCGGACGTGTCCAGATCGTCGCAGCCGAAGACGATCCTGTCCTTCCACGCGCAGAAATCGCCAGTGATCTTCAGATACGAACCGAGCGGTTTGAGTCCGCCGTAATTCGACGCGCTCATTGTTTTCGGAAATTCGAACCAGCCGCCGTGCATGTTCATCAGGAATTTTCCGCCCATCACTTCGCGGATGCGCGGCCATTCGGTGTACCAGCCGTGTTTCGCGTTATAGGAAAGATCCATTTTCGGCAAGCGGAATTTGTGCCACGCGCCGTCGCGGGCATCGCGAACTTCGAGCAAGATCGAGCGCTCGTCCCAGCCGATGGCCCACAGCGGCGCGTTCTCCGCGGGCGCGCCGTCGAGGCCGCCGGGGCCGGTGACGTCGGTGAACTGGCGGCGTTCGATCAAGCGCCAGTTCTTGCCGTCGAATTCGGCGAGCGCGCCGGCGTTCTCGGCATCCTTGGTTTCGGGTCCGGTGAGCGGCGTGAATTTCTTGTTGCCGACGGGCGTTTCGCCGTTGTTCGCGAACACGAGTCGCCCTTGCCCGCTGTATGCGCCTTTGCCGTGCCAGCCGGGAATGGGCTTTTCAAAGAGCTGTTTCGCGTCCAGCGTTTTGACATCGGCTTCCCAGAGCGATCCTTCCATCATGTAGAAATCGATTTTGTTCGCGGAATCGGTCAGCGAGCGAAAGGCGGCGGTGATGCGGCCGGGCATCGCCTTCGGCGAGATCGCGCGGACGTTGCGTTTTTCGTCGATGAAATACGGGCCGATGATCAGTTGATTCGATTCTCTGTGAATCATGCGGTCAGCGGGCGTGCCGCCGACGCTTTCGGAACGCGTGATGCGGTTGAGTTGCTCGTCGATTTCATAGAGCTTGTCGTCGCTGCCGTGTTCCATGTGCGGGCCGTAAGTGATGACCCACAATCGGTCGGCCCACACGGCCAGCGCTCCGGTACCACATTCGCCATTCTGATTAAACATGGCCAGATGAGGATAACGGCCGCTGATGCAGAGCGGAGGTTTTGTGTCCGGCTCGCCGCTGGAAACTCCAGCGAGAATAAAAACTAAGTTTGCGATGACAAACGGGCGCAGTCTCAACATAACAATTCCCCAGCAATAAAAAAGGCGCGCGAAGCGCGCCGCCGCCGTGACTCAGCACTCTGGACTCAGCACTCAGCACTCTACTTCATCCGCTTGCGCTGCCGGTCTTTTTCGCGCTGGCGTTCGGCGATGACCAATTGTTCGGCGTAGGCTTTGAAAAGTTCTGGGCTGGGCTCGGTTTCGTCCTTTTCGTCAATGTTGTTGCGGATGATGACACGCAGCACGATGCCGCAGAGCAGAAAGATCACGCCCAGCGCGCCGGAGGGTATGGACATGCTGCGCAGCGAACTGCTGAAACGGGCCTTGTAATCCTTGTGCGGCGGTGGCGCCGCGGCATCGCCGTCCGGATTCGCCGCTTCTTCGGGCATAGTGACTTTCGGCGGCGTCGGGCGCTTCTCGTCGCTGAAAAAAAATGCCGCGCCAAAACCGCCAATGCTCAGCCCTGCGCCGATGATGATCAGCGCGGACGCGAGCAGTTTGAGCGTGCGAAATTCCTTCTCCAGATCGATCATGGCGCCTTTTTTAATCGCTGGGCTTGTTGTTGACAAGTGGGAGAGTGTATGAGAGTGCGAGAGTCTGAAAGTACGAGAGTGTGAGCGTACAAGACCATGAGAGTGGAGAGTAAAGGAATTGGGTGCCACACATTGACTCGCAGACTCTCTGACTCTCAAACTCTCTGACTCTCATACTCTCGAACTCTCATACTCCCAGCGGATTTGGCGATTTGACGCGCCTGTCAATCGCCGTAGCATAGTGGCCACTCGCGGAGGCATTATTATCATGTGGGAACGCATCAAACGGGTGTTTCGGTCATTCATTGGCAATTTCATCAGCATGGCCGAAGACCCCAAGCTGATCCTGCAGCAGAACATCCGCGACATGCAGGACAAAGTGCCGGAGATGAACACGGGCATCGCCAAAGCGCGCGGCGGCATCGTGCGGCTGGAAGATGAAGTCAACAGCAACAAGCAGGACATCGCGCGGCTAACGGCGCGCGTGAAATCGGCGCTGTTGGCCGGCGAAGAAGGCCTTGCGGGGCAGTACGCGGTGCAGCTCAAACAAAAGCAGGATTCGATGGAGCGAACCAACGGGCAGCTCGCGTCCGCGCGCACGGGTTACGAAGGCCTGTTGAAGCTCAAAGAAAATTACATGCGCACGATGAAAGCCAAAACCGAAGAGGCGATGGCGGCAATCAAGGAAGCGGAATCGGCGAAATGGAAGAGCGAATTGGCCGACGTATTCCAATCGTTCGAAGTGGCCGGCGTGGACGCGACGCATCAGGAGATGATCGAGAAGCTCAAAGAAAAATCCGCCACGGCCGAAGGCAAAATTCAATCGGCTGTCGATAGCATGGACGTGAAGAGCATGGAAATCGAAGCCAAAGCGCAGCAGTTGGAAGGACAGGAACTGCTGAAGCAATTCAAAATGGAATTGGGCCTGGACAAAAAAGCCGAAGGCGCGGCGCCGGCGGCGACCGGAGAGAAGACGGAAGAGCAAAAGGCGCTGGAGGAGTTTAAGAAGACGATTGGGCCGGAGAAGACGAAGGTGCAGTGAGAATCTTCAGATTTCTATTTCACAGTAATGGCCTTCGCTGATGACCTTTCCATCGTGAGCGAATTGTAGAAAAATGCGGTATGTGCCGGAAGGCAGCGATTTTGGACGGCGAATAATCGTCGATCCTCCCCCTTGCCGGCCTTTGTGACCGAATTCGTAGCGACCGCGCAACGGAGCCGATGCAAGCACTTTCCCATTTGTGTCTGCGAACACTACTGAAGGCTCATCCAATTCTAGATTCGCTAAAGTGTGCGCTTCGTATGCAATTGTGATTTCTCCGGGAAACAATTCGCCAAAATTCTGACCTGCGCTCGGAAGACGCAGCTTTGTTATGATTGATCCACAGGAAGAGCCGAGCTTTTCGTAGGCGGCGGCATTGCCGCTGGTTGCCAATTCGATTTCATATTGAATTTCTTGTGACGGCTTTGCGTCGTAAAGCTTTTTTAGAATAACTAGCGCGGATTGGTAATCATTCGTTGTGACGGGCTCTTTTGTCTGAACGATGCTGGACGCAAAGATTTTGATCGAGTGAATGAGCGCACAGCACAGTTTCTCGTGAGATTGGTTGGCCAAAGCGAGCTCCGCAATTCGAGCTATATAGCGTGCATTCTCACCCTCGGCCTTTCCGGTCGGCTTCCACGAATTCGAAGCGATCTTTTCGTTAACTGAGCGGTACACATATCCGGCTTCGTACAACATTTGAGCGAAACGAATGCGGGTCTCAATGTTTTCCTGTTGGTTGCCGATTTTTTTCAGCATGTATTCGCGCCCTGCGGGAGTACCAAGGCCTCTTGCAAGGATGTCCGATCTAAATTCGGCCAAAATGCAAAGTGCATCGTTGATGGCGTCCGGATCGTGCAAATTTGCGATTCTCGCCTCCGCCATTTCCCGGATATGGTCCCTTGAAAAAAAAGCTTCCCGCTGCCACGTCGCGACTCGCTCCTTCAGCAGCGCAGTCAACCACGGGATATCTTTCGGCGACGGCTCCGCTTTAAACTGCGCTGCCCACCCATTAACTTTTTTGGCACTATTCGCAATTTGTAACCTGTATTCCTCGATCGTCGGCGCCTTGCCTTTCATTTCATACATCGCAACATACGGTCCCGGATTGTCGAATTGCGCAAAGCCCAGCACCTTGTTTTCATTGACTAATTTCAGGCCCGAGGGAGCGGTCCAATAAATTTCGGCGTCTGCCGGGATATCATAAAGGAATGTCTTGCCCGCTTTGGAAAGAAACATAAAAACATTGTCGCCACGTTCCAGCGCCGCAGATTTTCGAACCGATCCATCCGATTTGCGATAGAAATCCATCGCAGTGACAGCAATAGTCTGTCCTTCTTTGAAGGACCCCTTGTGAACTTTGGTTATATTGACGTCAACAAGAGACAGATTGTCCTTCTTATAATTTTCACCGAGCGTGGCTTCGACGATCTCAGCGCTCATGTAAACAAGAGAGTCGAGGTCATAGGAGTATAAGTTCATTGCATGAGACGCAGTATTGGGGAGAATCCAAAAGGACAGCGTTATGAGGGCGGCTGCCAATTCTTTCAGGCGTGCGCGCGGTTGCGACAGATGCATGGAGACTCTCCTGCAGATTTGAACGGCGATGTTAAGACGAAGCTATCAGGTAAATCCTGCAACGAATTTACAATCGCCGATAGCAATGGGATGCCAGATGCGTTTAAAACTCGTCATTCGCGGTGCAGCCACCATTCTTTTGAATTTTCTCGTCATCATCGCCTCCGCCGCCGACCCCTCTCACCCCTTCCCCGCTCACACCCCCTACGCCCCCGGCTCAATCCTTCCCAATCACCGCACGCAAGCCCAGCTCGATGACGACGTGCGCGCATTTTACGATTACTGGAAAAAGTACGTGATTGCGGCGGGTACCACAAGCGATGGGCGCACGATGTACCGCATTTCGTTTGGCTCGACGAATCCTGCTCGCACCGTTTCGGAGGGTCAGGGCTTTGGAATGGTGATCGTGCCGCTGATGGCGGGGTACGATGCGAATGCGCAGCAAATTTTTGACGGGCTGTACGAATTCGCGATGGCGCATCCCAGCCACATCGAGAACCGCTTGATGGCGTGGGAAGTGCCGGAAATTGAGAAGCACGGGATTGACAGCGCGTTCGACGGCGATGCGGACATTGCGTATGGATTAATGCTCGCCGATGCGCAGTGGGGCAGTTCGGGAACGGTCGATTACGCGGCGGCGGCGAATGCGCGCATCGCGGGGATTCTGGCGGCGACGATCGGCGCGCAGAGCCGGCTGCCGCTGCTGGGCGATTGGGTCAACGACACCAGCGGCAAACGCTACACGCAATTCACCACGCGCTCGTCGGATTTCATGCTCGGCCATTTTCGCGCGTACGGGCGCTTCACGTCCGATGCGGCGTGGACGGATGTTGTGAACAGAACTCAAACGGTCATCGATTCGATTCAAGCGACCTACAGCATCGAATCGGGATTGCTGCCGGATTTTATCGTGAAGGCTGGCAAGAAGCCAAAGCCGGCGCCGGGCGGATTTCTCGAAGGACCGCTCGATGGCGCGTACTATTACAATGCCGGGCGCGACCCGTGGCGCATCGGGACGGACGCACTGATCAACGGCGACGCAACGTCGAAAACGGAAGTGCTGAAGATGGCGGCGTTCTTCAAAAAAGTCAGCGGCGGCGATCCGATGAAAATCCGAGCGGGATACACGCTTGCCGGAAAGCCCGTGCGCAACAGCAATTTCTTCACCTCGTTTTTTGTGGCGCCGGCCGGCGTCGCGGCGATGCTCGATCCCGGCAGCCAGGATTTCTTGAATGCGGTTTACGACGCGGTGCGAAATGACCACGAGGATTATTACGAAGACAGCGTGACGATGCTGTGCATGATTGTGATGAGCGGAAATTTCTGGGATGCGACGAAATGAAGGAAGGCAACGATTCAAAAGCGGGCATCAATGGAGCTAACCGATGAAACTGGGACTGATGAGCGCGGCGCTGCCGCAGCTTTCGCTGGAAGCGCTTGCGGAATGGGCGAGCGCGAATCGTTTCGGCATGTTGGAGATCGCCTGCTGGCCGGTGGGCAAATCCGAACGGCGCTATTCGGGCGTGACGCACATCGACGTGGCGGCGCTGAATCAATCGCGCGCCGACGAAATCGCGCGCTTGCTCGAGCGCACGGGGCTTCAGATTTCGTCGCTGGGCTATTATCCGAATCCACTTCATGCTGACGCAGAGCACCGGCAGCAAGTGGCGGAGCATTTGAAGAAAGTCATCAGCGCGGCGGCGATGCTGCGCGTGCCGGTGGTGGGCACGTTCGTCGGACGCGACCGGCACAAGACGCTCGAAGCGAATTTTGCCGCATTCGCGGAAG